>Ga0247817_10001070_pt1 | contig 14604 bp, 13 predicted proteins | sample UWRJL212509R1_FD_178010 | JGI IMG/M metagenome (GOLD analysis project Ga0247817, IMG submission 178010) | Plant litter microbial communities from Arlington Agricultural Research Station in Wisconsin, United States - UWRJ-L212-509R-1 | ecosystem: Environmental > Terrestrial > Plant litter >... | reverse complement strand
AAGTTCTTACCTTCTACAGTAGATAAATATCTCGTTACTGCAGCTTTTTTAGAGTTACGCAGTTTTTTCCAGATATCTACTTCCCAGTTTGCATAAGCTGCAATGGCAAAATCACCAAGCGGATCCGGCATTTCTTTTCCCGGTTTAATTTCTGTCGAAGCATCACCCGCTCCCTGACTTGTATATCTGCCTACCTTTTCTACACCCGCTCCCGCACGTATTCCCGCTGTTGGCAACAAAAGTCCTTTTTTGACACGAATATCATTCTTAGCAATTTCAATTTCCTGAAGTGTAATCATTAATTCCTGATTATTCTTCAAAGCCAAATCGATCAGGTTAACCAGATTTTGATCTTTAAAGAAAGTTTTCCACGGAATATTTGCTATGCTTGTGGTATCCTTACTTATATTGGTTACACTAAAAGATTCCGGAACAGGGTTGTTAGGTGTTTCTCTGGTAGCCGTTTCAGGCGCTTTGCAACTCACCACAGCAAGACAAAGTCCTAACGCAATACTATGTTGTAATTTAAATTTATACATGATTGTTGTCAATTTCTTCAGTTAATGGATTTTCTTCTTCATACTTCGCCAATTTATATTTCTCCGCAATTTTGGCAAAAATGTAATACAATCCCGGAATAACAAATACACCGCAAATAGTTCCGATAAGCATACCTCCTGCAGCTGCGGTACCAATAGTTCTATTTCCAATTTTACCAGGACCGGTAGCAAAAACAAGCGGCAACAATCCTGCAATAAAGGCAAACGACGTCATCAGAATAGGGCGGAATCTTTCTTTTGCACCTTCCATAGCAGATTCAAAAACTGATTTCCCTGCTGCATGTCGCTGTATCGCAAACTCTACAATCAGAACGGCATTTTTACCCAATAAACCAATAAGCATAACCATTGCCACCTGAGCATAAATGTTGTTTTCCAGTCCCATGATTTTTAATAATAAGAATGCTCCAAAAATACCTGCAGGCAAAGAAAGAATAACAGATAAAGGCAAAATGAAACTTTCGTACTGCGCCGCCAAAACCAAGTAAACAAATCCTAAACAAATAAGGAATACCCAAATTGCCTGATTTCCCTGTGCTACCTGATCGGCAGAAATACCCGCCCAGTCAATATCATATCCTCTTGGCAGCTTTTTAGCCGCTACTTCCTGAATTACTTTAATCGCTGTACCACTGCTGTAACCTTCTGCAGCTCCACCACTAATTTGTGTAGAAGTGTACATATTATGTCTGGTAATTTCAGAAAGGCCATATACTTTTTCTAATCTCATAAAAGCTGAAAAAGGAACCATTTCGTCACGATTATTTTTTACGTACAGTTTTAAAATATCGTCTGGCTGTGCACGGTATTCCGGTGCTGCCTGAACAATAACTTTGTAATTGATTCCGTACTTGATAAAACTAATTTCATAATTACTTCCAACAAGTGTTGACAATGTATTCATGGCGTTTTCGATCGAAACTCCTTTTTGCTGTGCCAAATCATTGTCTACCTTCATCATGAACTGAGGAAAACTGGCACTAAAAAAACTAAATACTCCCGACAATTCCGGACGTTTGTTTAATTCTTCTACAAATTCTTTATTAACCTCTTCCAGTTTTTTGTAATCATTAGAACCTGTTTTATCCAGCAAACGAAGTTCAAATCCGCCCGCAGCTCCGTAACCAGGTACAGCAGGTGGCTGAAAGAATTCTATATTAGCACCCGGAATATCGGTACATTTTTCTTCGAGTTCCTCCATAATATCCTGTACAGATTGCTTACGATCGTTCCAGTCTTTCAAGTTGATAAGACATGTTCCTGTATTTGCTCCTGTACCTTCAGTCAAAATCTCATAACCTGCCAAAGATGAAACTGATTTTACCCCCTCAATCTTTTCGGCTATTTTTTGTACTCTCACTGCAATGTCATTTGTTCTCTCTAATGAGGAACCCGGAGGAGTCTGAATAATAGCGTAAAACATTCCCTGATCCTCATTCGGGATAAACCCTGAAGGAACGCTGCTGCTAATTAACCATGTACCTGCACAAAAACCCAGAAGTGCTACTATTGTAATCGCTCTTCTGTTTACAATTTTACCCAATACATTTTGGTACTTACCCTGAGCAAGGTTAAACTTATTATTAAAACCATCTATAAACATGTTTACAGGTGTTTTCTTTTTAGGTTTACCGTGATTGTTTTTTAACATCATTGCACACAGCGCCGGTGTCAAAGTCAAAGCCACAATACCGGAAAGTATAATCGCCGTTGCCATCGTAATAGAGAATTGTCTGTAAAACACTCCAACTGGCCCACTCATAAAAGCAACCGGAATAAATACCGCCGCCATTAAAAAGGTTATCGCAATAATAGCTCCTGCAATTTCATGCATTGCTTTCTTTGTTGCTTTAAACGGAGAAAGATGTTCTTCTTCCATCTTGGCATGCACGGCCTCGATTACCACAATGGCATCATCGACCACGACCCCAATCGCGAGCACTAAAGCAAACAGTGTAATTAAGTTTAATGAAATATCAAAAACCTGCATAAAAATAAACGTTCCTATCAGCGAAACCGGTACAGCAATTGCCGGAATAATGGTCGAACGCCAGTCTCCTAAAAATAGAAATACCACTAATCCTACCAGGATAAAAGCTTCTACAAGTGTGTGAATTACTTTTTCGATAGAAGCATCTAAGAATTTAGAAACGTCATACGAAATTTCATAATCCATTCCTTTTGGAAACCGTTTCTTTATCGTTTCTAATTTGGCTTTTACATCCTCAATAACCTGATTCGCGTTACTTCCGAAAGATTGTTTTAGTACAATAGCAGCAGATGGTCTGCCATTCAAATTAGAATAAATATCATACATCGAGCTTCCAAATTCAATTTTAGCAATGTCTTTTAAACGTAAAAGTTCGCCATTGCTATTTGATTTTACTACAATGTTTTCATATTGCTCTTTTGTGGTAAAACGTCCGGAATATTTTAAAACATATTCAAATGCCTGAGAACGTTTACCTGAGCTTTCCCCTGTTTTTCCTGGTGATGCTTCCAGACTTTGACTTGATAATGCTTCCATTACCTCATCAGCAGAAATTTTATACGCTAACATACGATCTGGTTTCAACCAGATACGCATCGCATATTCACGCGTTCCTAAAATATCACCTGATCCTACTCCGTTTACCCTTTTCAACTCAGACAGTACGTTTATATCCGCATAGTTGTATAAGAACTTCATGTCGGTATTTTTATCCGTACTGTAAAGATTCACATACATCAGCATACTTGGTACCTCGCGCGTAATCTTAACCCCTTCTCTCACTACAAGTGGCGGAAGTTTATTGGTCACAGAAGCCACACGATTCTGCACATTAATAGCAGCCTGATTAGGATCTGTTCCCAGATTAAAAACTACTTTGATACTCGCCTCACCGTCGTTTCCGGCATCAGAGGTCATGTATTTCATTCCGGGAACACCATTTAAAGCTCTTTCTAACGGAATAATTACAGATTTAATCATTAATTCTCCATTAGATCCAGGGTAATCTACAGTAATATTTACCATTGGAGGAGAAATAGACGGGAATTGCGTGATAGGTAAACCCAGCACTGACAGTACTCCCAAAAAGACAATCACAAGCGATATTACTATCGACAATACGGGTCTTTGAATAAATTTATTAAACATTTTTATCTTTTTTTAATGATTAAACCTATTCTGCTTTTAAGCGTAAATTGTTCATTACCGCTTTAGGAGACAGGAATTCAAATTTAATTTTGTCATTCTCTTTTACTTTCTGAACTCCATCAAGTAAAATTTTATCATTTTCTGTAAGTCCTTTGCTAACCACATATAAATCGGGTATTTCGCCTGTAATAGCAATTTCTTTTGAGCTTACTTTGTTGTTTTTATCGACAACAAATACGTATTTTTTATCCTGTATTTCGTAGGTTGCTTTTTGCGGAATAACAATAGCATTTTTAAGCGGCACAAGCATTTGTACTTGTCCGGTTTCTCCATTTCTTAGTAGTTTACCTGAATTGGCGAATCTTGCTCTAAAAGCAATATTTCCGGTTTCATTATTAAATTCACTTTCTATAACTTCAACATTCCCTTTGTACTCAAAAGGTTTTCCGTTCGCTAAAATCAAACTAACTTTGTTCTCTGCACGATCTTTAACTTCCGTTTGGTATTGTAAATATTCCGGTTCAGAAACATTGAAGTAAGCAAACATTTGGGAGTTATCAGATAGGCTTGTCAGCAATTCACCCTCATCAATAAGGCTCCCTAATTTTAACGGAATTCTGTCTATAGTTCCGTCAAATGGCGCTCTGATTTCGGTAAACGATAAATGTAATTTTGCTAAAGCAACCTCAGCTCTGGCAGCCTGAAGTTTAGATTGTGCAACTGCCTGCTCATTGCGCGAAACGATATTTTTATCAGCTAGTGTTTTGGCATTTTGCAATTCGATCTCAGCAGATTTTTCTTCGGCTTGTGCTTTTAGCAATTCTGCTTCATACACTTTAGGCATAATTCTGAATAGAATCTGACCGGCTTTTACAAACTGACCTTCATCAACATAAATGTTTTGCAAAAATCCTTTTTCCTGTGCACGCAGTTCGATATTTCGTACCGATTTTATCTGAGATACATATTCTTTAGTAAATGAAGTGTCTATTTTTACAGGACTGGTCACTGTAAATTTTTCTTCTTCTTCTGGTTTTTCTTTTTTTGATGTACAACTGGTAAAGCACAACAAGGCCATTAAGCCTGTTAAAACGACAATTTTTTTCATGGTATGTAATTGGAAATTAAGCTATTGAATTAAGGATATAGAAATCCCTTAAGATGTAGAAAATCACCAGTCGCCAGAATAAACGTGAACCGAAAAAATGAAGAAGTAAAATAAGAAGTATTCTAAAAATACAGCTCATACTTATACAGGATCACGCTATTGGTAACCGATGTATAATACAATCAGATTCTTAAAACTCTCTGAGTAAGATAAATAGGGTTTGACTGACCACAAGATGGCCCAAGAATTTCAAAAAGACTATACGAGTTTGCCGCATTTTGACGTGAGAATGTCAAATACAAACCATTTAGTAAACTGTAATTTGCAGTAAAAGACTTAACGACAATTTTATCATTAAGATCATCATTGCCAAAATGCTCTTCATCAGTATCAAGATTGGCTTCTTCGATTATAGAAGTGCCTTTTTCCTGATTGGTGAATTTGATGCGGTGTCTTTTTTCAAGGTGAGGATGAGAGTGTGTTTCAGCATTGAGATATTGCCCTCCGCCTAGCAGAAGGAAATTCATAAATGCTAAAAATACTATTAACTTTCTCATATTCGATGCGAAAGTAATAAAAGATCGGAATAAAAAAAATAAAATAAGAAAGTCTTAACATGTGTTAAAACAGCGAAAACGTTTTCTTATAAACAGTCATTACACTATGTTTAATTTGCCAGGTTTCTGAGGTAGTTATCTCTTTGATTATCATATTGTAATACTGGGCTTTCTATTTTTTTTACAAAATACACAAAAAGGAGAATTCACACCTTGCTAAATTCTCCTTTTTTACTTTTCGCTATGTTTCAATTATTTTAATCGCTTTAGAGAAACCTGCGTTACAGGTCCTGAACCTGAGCTACCAGAACTTAAATGTTTTACCGTGTAATCTTTATTGCTAGTAGCTCTAAAAGAATACGTTTTTGAAGCCACCATTGGTACTGATGTAATTAAGGTATAAGTTTGTGCTCTATTGTCCGGTGCGGCAAAATAATCATTAATTCGAGCTATCCATTTTCCTGCTGTATCATCCCAAACTCCAATTACAGGAGTGGACCCATTCAAACTTTGTAGTTGCAAATTCATAATAATCTGATAAACACCATCAGCCACCACTTTAAACGAATTGGTTGTTGCATTTCCCCGATACGTATTTTCATTATCAATAATTTTACCATTCAAATTACCTAAAATATCGGGAATAATTACTGACGCAACTCCTTTTGCTGAAAAATCAGCTGTCATTTGCGCAATAATCTCCTGCGCCACTATAAACTGGCCGTTTACTACGATTACGCTTCCTGTTGCGTTTGGAACTCCTGCCAATGCCTCCCAGGAAGGTGCTAAACCAGGGCCATTGGACTTGAGTACCTGACCAGCAAGACCGGAGGAACCTTTTGTATTGGTCGTTCCACCCAATTGTATATCTTCAGTAATTTGCAGTGATCCATTAACATGAAAAGTTGCCTGAGGTGTTGGAGTACCAATACCATTCTGAGCATGAAGTATTGACGTATACAATACTATAACAGATATTATTCTACTAATCTTCTTCATCTTTTATAAGTATTAATTGTGATATCTTACTATACAAAATAACGAAGAACATTTTATTAATTAAATTCTGATACTATCATTTAAAGGTATTTTTAGAGTAGAACTTCCATAATAGTAAATTCCTGTCCTTCTTTGATAAAAGTCTTTTTCATATCTTCCATTCCAAATTTTTCGTAGAACTTTTTCTTAGCAGTTCTTGCATTGCACCAAATTCTTTTTACGTTTTTTTCTCTGGCTTGCTCAAAGATGTACACCAATAGTTTAGAGGCAATTCCCTGATCTTGATATTTTTCTACTGTTGCTAATTTGCGAAATTGCATTTCATCATCCTGAATAAAACAGGAAACAATTGAAACCAGAGATTCATTAACAAAGGCACCATAGTGCAATCCTGATTCATCTTCTTCTAATTGTACAAATTCTAAAGGTTGGTCTGGCCACATTACACTATGTCTGATTTGCCAGGTTTCTGAGGCATTTATTTCTTTGATTATCATATTGTAAAATAGTTTGTATTCAAATTTACAGAATTTAATGTAATTTTCTTACTGTACTGATAAAAAATAAACAAGATAAATCGTTCTATTTTTAATTGAAATATTTAATTTTATAGGAAACTTAATTATCATCTCTTATGAAAAGAATTATAATCGCTATTTTACTATGTGTCAGTGCAAATGGTTTTGCGCAATTGGTACAATTCGGGCCACAGGTTTCGTATAATATTACATCTCCTATATCTGACGACTTTAGTTCTAAAAGTGCCGGAACCGGAATGGGTTTTGGCGGATTTGCACGAGTTAATTTATTAAGTTTTTACGGTCAGGCCGAAATTGGATACGTTAAATCTAAGTTTAATGTTTCTCAAACCGGAATTAGCGAAACAGAATATGAACTTACCGGAACCGATGCTACAATACTGGCAGGTCTAAAAGTAGTTCCGTTAGGAAAATTAGGAAATGTTCGTGTTTTTGCCGGCTACAACTGGAAAAACTATTCTAATGTAAAAGTTAATACCAACATAAACTATATTGACATCGAACGCAACAATAGCAGTATTCTTGGCGGTGTTGGCGTAGATATCTGGAAACTAACTTTTGATTACAGGTATTTGGCAGGCTTTACGGATCTTGATCCTTCCGGCAGAAAGTTAAGAACAGCTGTTTCTAATTTTTCATTAGGATACAAATTCCTGTAAAGACAATGATAAAAAGGAATTTGGAGAACTACTTCTGAAGTTGATACAAATTTTACTTTTCTTTCCATAAAAATGCCCCTAAATATTATTTAATTTTTTAGGGGCAATTTTGTATAACACCATAATTGCAAAAGAAATTAGACGTATTATGTTATCTGCATAAAATAGGGTAACAATTAGTATCTACTTATAAAAAACTTAATTTTTCTGTTCTGCGATATTAGCACTATTAGGTTTTACAATTATTACTTGCTTGTTTGTATTATCAGATAAGAAAATGCGGTCGTCAAGCTGCGAAATTCCCACGATATTACCAAATTGAAATTGATTCACTATACCGGAAGCATTTAGAACCGATTTATAGTTCTTAATCATGAACTCTTCTTTTGGATATAATTTAAGGTAAAACGAACTTCTCCCAAATTTTTCTGAGGTTACTACCCAATCCTTATTAAAAGCAACAGAAATAGGTTCTGCAGTTTCAAATTCCAACCTTTCCGGTTCGATTGGTGTTATTAAAGAGTTTGCAGCATTGGCTTTAATATTTGCAATGTTATAATATAAATAACTCTTAGCCTGTATTCCTGCTACAACCAGATTCCCTTCAAATATATCTAGTGAATAGACTTCTTTAAGCCCTTTCAAAGTATTTAATTTTGCAATAGGTTTTAAATCCCAATGACTGGTTTCTGTAATCTGAGATGTTTCAAATACTTTTATGATGTTGTTTTTTTCTTTGACAAATACCAATCCGTCTCTTACTAAAACACCAAAAACATGCACAAAAGTTCCATTATAACTTCCGTTTCCAACAGTATTTATTCCTGCATGGGTAAATTCATCAAAAACAAACAATCTTGATTCCGTACTCCCGACATAAATACGTCCATTGTCTACACAAACTGATGACAAGTTTGTAAAAGGAATTGTTGTTTTTTCTTTTGTGTATTCTGTAATAGTTTTAATATGGGCCAGCGTTATAGCATCAAAAATTTCCAAAGCACCACCATTTGTGACATATAATTTCTCATTTGAAATTGCTATCCCCTTAGGCTCAAATACGGTAGTGTTGCCAGGGACACTCTCTTTAGTTATAGCAGCTTCATAAGTTAGATAATGGTGAGTGTGATTTTCAGCGGGCGGAACATCTTTAGTACAATTTGTAAAAAAACAGAGTATAAGAATAAGAGCTAAAATATTTTTCATATAATTTTTATTTTTTTAATTCCATTTTCCCTGACCTTTGTATTTAAGCAAAAATGGATTGTTAGCGTTCATTTTAAATACAGGTTTTTTATGATTACTTCTGAGATAAGTTGATTTTGTCCAACTTTGCAAAATATCCGGATTGGTAAAAGGAAGGTCGTCCAAATAAATTAAATATTGGTAAAATTGACTCATCATATCACTCTGTCCAGCTATTTCTCCATATACCGCAAAACTACTGTTATGCCCCATGTCAATATGATGTGAGTATTCATGAACCCAAAGTGAGATGTCTCCTCTCCAGTGTGAACTTATATATAAAGATTCATATGCTGATACTAAATTTCCACCGCCATAGGCATTACCACCGCCAACCATCGCTAGAGAAATTTCTCTGTCGTCTATGTATTTCCAATAAAGTTGTTCTGCCTCTTCTTTACTTAAATAATCATAAACTCCATCTTTATCCGCTGCATTGCCATGCCAGTAAAGCGGACCCGCATAAGGAGGACTCGCTGTAGCAGTACGCTCTTGGATGTATTTATCAAAATTTATAAAAGTATCATAATATAAAGGATGACTCAACGCATACGAATAATTATAAAGAAGAGTAATGGCTTCTTTAGCATGCACAGGATTCATTGGAACAAAGTGGTAACTAGCATCGTATGTTTTATGATACTTATCATCAAACTGAACTAAATGTCTGGATTTTATTTTTTTTAGTTTTTTAAATAAAGGATCATCACACTCCAGCGAAAATTCAATTGTTTCTGACGAAAAACCTTGTATTTGATCAATCGTTACGGTATTTCCAGTTTCCAGCAAATAATCGTGCCTCTTCTCTGTCAGCGGAATTTTATGAAACGAACGATGAAAAGCCGGAATTTTAGAAAAATGGTAAATCACAAACCGTTTTTCATAATTAGGCAGTTTAGCATAAATTTTCACATTAGATAATGCAACTGGTAAATAAAGACGAATCTGTATAGAATCTGTTCCCTTTAAAAATAGCTGCAGAGGCTCGTTTACTCTAAACGACCGGTCTTTTTTGTCGTACATTTTTGAAGGATCTTCATCATCTTCAAACATAGTCATAGCTCGATTTTCTTTTGGTAAAACAGAAGCATCAATAACCGGCAGATATTTTGGTTTATACAACGGTTCTTCATTGGTGCAACCATAGAAAACACCTGCAAAGAGAGCAAGTAAAATATAACAGCTGTTTTTTTTCATTTTTTTTATTTTTTTTCAATTAAATCACTTTTATTGTAACTAGTTTCGATGAGAAAATCTAGCTGTCAGCATATCATTTTTGTTTTGGAAATAAAACAAATGACATAGATTTCTTAAATAGTTATCTCATCAATTACACTAGATAATTAAATCGCTCTTACTTTATTTGCCTAACGGAAACCTGTGTCAGTAAATCTGAACTTGTCCCTCCTGAGGGTAAATTTTTTATAGTAAAATCAAATTTATTCGAAGCTCTGAAAGAATAAATATGATTTGCGACCAAAGGAATAGAAGTTGTTAAATTATAGGTCTGAGATTTATTCTTGGGTGTCGTACAGGTATTTTTAACGCTGGCTAACCACTGCATAGCATTATTATCCCAAATTCCAATTCTGGGTGTAGCTCCATAAACAGTGCTCATTTGCACAGTCATGCTCACCTCGTATACTCCATCATCAAAAACTTTAAACGAATTGGCTGTAGCGGTTCCTGCATAACTATTCTCATTATCTACAATCTCATTGTTTAGATTTCCAATGGGTACAGCAAATCCAGTCGTAGCGGCACTCATAAAATCAGCCGTCATTTGTACAGTAATTTTTTGAGGTATTACATACTGACCGTTTATGTATATAAGAGATTTATTTTCTTTAGAAATTGATTCCTCCTCTTTCTCATGTAAAGATAATGGATCCAACAAGTCTGTTTCAAGCGCATCATTATTATGAAAAAAAGCGATTTCTGTATTTGCATCTTCCCTAACGTTACGAGTTTTTTCTTTTTTAAATGAATCATTTTCATGAAGGTCTTTCATAGTTTTTTCGCTACCCATACCTATTTGAGCTTGTAGCAACGATGAGTACAATAGTAATCCGAGTAATTTTTTATTCATTTGTTTATCCTGTTTTATACTAATATTGATTTTGTAAAAAAAAGAAAAGAATCGAAATAATTACTTTTAAATCATGCCAACATAAGACCTTTTTTTTACGACAGATTTTCTATATAAAGTCTAATAATTACAGGGCTTCACAATGAAAAAAAACATATTCAGTTTGTTTCAAAAAAAATATGTAAAATTAAAATAACGCTGAATTTAGAAAAAAGAAAAAAAAACAAAACTTTTACTATAGTCTAAAACTGGAATAAATTACTTTTCTTGAAAGCCGTGAACAAAACACCAAAAGAAGGATTTAAAACGTTTAAATTCCTCTTTTGGTAATTACTACTCTACGATTATATTAGCGTAATCGTTTTAACGAAATCTGTGTTACAGATCCCGAACCTGTTGCATCCTGACTTAAATGCCTGACAGTATAATTTGCTGTATTGGCAACTCTAAAAGAATAGGTATGCGAGCCCAACATTGGTACTGCGGTAATTAAAGTATAAGTTTGTAATTTATTCTCCGGCGCCACAAAATAATCGTTCACACGAGCAATCCATTTTCCTGTGGTGTTGTCCCAAATTCCAACTACAGGACTGGATCCCGAAGAAGTAGCCAATTGTACATTCATGTTAATCTGATAGGTACCATTTGCTGAGACATTAAACGAATTTGTTATTTTGGATCCTAAGTAACTATTTTCATTGTCTACAATTTCATCGGTAAGATTACCTATTGCTTCTGTAAAACTAGCATTTCCAGCTCTCCCATTAAAATCTGCAGACATTTGCACGGTTATTTCCTGTGCTACTATATATTCTCCTTCTACAACGATAACAGTTCCGGTCGCTTTAGGAACTTCGCCTGCTACAGGTTCCCAGGAAGGTGCTTCATTTGGTCCGTTTGATTTTAGTATCTGATCAGGAAGTCCCGGAGATCCTTTCGTATGAGCATCTCCTCCCACTTCCATGCTATTTGTAACCTGCATTGTACCATTAACATGAAAGGTTTCCTGAGGTGTTGGTGTACCGATACCTTGCTGAGCATGTAATAAAGAAGAGTAAAATAAGATAACGAGTAATATATTTTTCATTTTTTAATATGTGTAGAATTTGGTCCTTTATTCAATAGTTATTTTAATCTCTTTAAACAAATCTGTGTAACAGGCCCCGAGCCTGTAGTACCTTTACTCAAATGTTTTATAGTAAAACCTGCATTAAGATTACTTACCCTGAAAGAATAGGTATTATTCGCCAGCATTTTTACTGAAGTAACCAACGTATACGTTTGTAATTCGTCATTGGGTGCCACAAACGTATCATTAACACATGCAATCCAGCTTCCATTTTTATCGTCCCAAATTCCAACTACAGGATTTGTTCCTTTCTTACTTTCCAATTGCATATTCATCGTAACCTGATAAATACCATCTGCCGAGACCTCAAATGAATTACTAGTACGATTTCCTGAATAACTATCCTGGTTGTCTATGATTTCATTATTCAGATTACCAATAGGTAATGCATTGTTGGTAGTCCCACTACTAAAATCCGAAGTCATTTGCACCGTTATTTCCTGTGCTACTATAAAAGCGCCATCAACGGCAATTACTGTTCCGGTCGCTTTAGGAACTCCCGCTAATTCTGTCCATGAAGGCGATTCTCCTGGTCCATTCGATTTGAGCACCTGACCCGGAAGACCAGATGAACCTTTTGTATATGCATCTCCTCCGAAGAAAATACTATTCGTAACTTGTAATGAGCCATTAATATGAAAGGTTTCCTGAGGTGTTGGTGTACCAATACCCAATTGCGCTTGCAATAATGAAGAATACAGAAATAATCCAAGTATTGTTTTTTTCATTTTCTTAGTGTTTTATATAGTTATGTATTAAAAAAAATCAAATATTTTACCTTACTCTTTTTACAGAAACTTGCGAAATAGGCGCTGATCCTGTTTCTCCACTACTTAAATGCCTGATCGTAAAAGAGGAAGTATTTGCTGCTTTAAAAGAGTAAGTATGTGTTGCCAAAAGAGGAACTGCGGCAATTAAGGTATAAGTATGATACTCCTCCCAAGGCAAATCAAAATAATCGTTTACACGGGCAACCCATTTTCCGATCGTATTATCCCAAACGCCAATTACAGGACTTGTTCCACGATCTGTTGCTATTTGTATATTCATCTTGATTTGATAAAGTCCATCTGATTTCACTAAAAAAGAATTACTCATTCTTGTTCCTGTATAAGCACTATAATTGTCAATAATTACATTATTTAGATTACCAATTACAACTGGTATTCCGCCTGTAGCACCATTACTAAAATCGGCACTCATTTGCACCGTTATTTACTGTGCAACTACAAAAGCTCCATCGATAACAATAAGAGTTCCTGTGGCTTCAGGAACTTCTACTCCCTCACTCCACGAGGGAGCTTCGTTTGGACCATTTGATTTAAGCACTTGCCCCCATTCACCTACTGATCCTTTTGAACTCGCATTCCCTCCAAGATAAATACCATCTGTAACCTGTAACGTGCCGTTAACATGAAGTGTTTCCTGAGGTGTTGAGGTACCAACGCCCAATTGAGCATGCAATACAGAAGAACAAAATAGCATTCCGAATATTACTTTTTTCATTTTTTATGAATATTATTAAATTTGACATGACAACTTCAAAAGTTATCTTAACCTTTTTACAGAAATCTGTGTTACAGGACCTGTGCCTGTGTCACCTGCACTTAAATACTTTATGGTAAAAGGTGCCTTATTACCAATTCTAAAAGAATAGACATGCGATGGCAATAATCGCACGGAAGCAATTAACGTTTCTGTTTGAAATTTATCATAAGGAGCATAAAAATAATCGTTAACACGTGCAACCCAGCTTCTTAACGTATCATCCCATAGACCTATTGCAGGTACAGTACCGCTAGAAGTAGCCAACTGCAAATTCATACTAATCTGATAAATTCCATCTGCCTTTACTCTAAAAGAATTACTATTATTATTACCGTTATAAGTATCACTATTATCTATAATTTTATTATTTAAGTTACCGATCAGTATTGGGGTTGTAGGTCCTGAAATGGCCGGTCCACTAAAATCAGCCGACATTTGCACTATAATTTCCTGTGCCACAACAAACTTTCCATCTACAACAATAACAGTTCCTGTAGACTCCGGAACACCTGCTAAATGCTGCCATGAAGGAGCTTCACCAATACCATTGGATCTGAGTACCTGACCTGCAACACCGGGAGATCCTTTTGAATTTGCATTTCCGCCAACATAAATACCGCTCGTAACTTGTAGCGTACCATTAACATGAAAGGTTTCCTGAGGTGTTGGTGTACCAATACCCAATTGAGCATGTAGAAAGGATGAATACAACAGTACTCCAAAGATAATTTTGTCAATTTTTTTCATTTTTGTTAGTTTAAATAAGTTTGATAATTGTAGTTCTACTCTAAAAAAAAGAAAAGGCAAGTCTTATTACATTTAAATTATACCACAATAAGACATTTTTTAATTCTTTAGCAATCACTTAAAAAAACCAGTAAATACGGACGATATTAACTCCTTTTGTTTGTAAATTGTAAGTTGTTTTTTTTTGCGAAATTTATTTTGCCACAAAAAAAAAGGGAACCTGTGTCAGGTTCCCTTTTAAAATTCTATAAAATATTTTTCTGAGAATTAAATTAACTCCCATTT
>Ga0247817_10001068_pt1 | contig 14607 bp, 18 predicted proteins | sample UWRJL212509R1_FD_178010 | JGI IMG/M metagenome (GOLD analysis project Ga0247817, IMG submission 178010) | Plant litter microbial communities from Arlington Agricultural Research Station in Wisconsin, United States - UWRJ-L212-509R-1 | ecosystem: Environmental > Terrestrial > Plant litter >... | reverse complement strand
ATCTTGTGTTCCCGCTCGATCGGCTGATAGGGATCAGTGTTGGAGCCGAGGTTGATGGGCGCGCACTGGTAACCGCGTTTGGACAGCTGCTCCTCGAGCACATCGGCGGCATTGGTCTTGGCGATCAGTTTTGTTTCGAAATCCAGCCCGGGCGACATGTCCCAATACGCGTGACTGGGTCGCGCATAGCAGTAGATGCAGCCATGCTCGCAGCCGCGATAGGGGTTGATCGAGCGATCAAACGGCAGGTCTGGTGAGTTATTGCGGGTAATGATGGTTTTCGCCGTTTCGATGCGAACTTCGGTGCCTTGGGTGACGGGAGCTTCCTGATACCAACCGTCATCTTCCGCCACCGAACGATTCGGTGCGAAGCGGTTGTGCGGGTTGGTGGCGGTGCCGCGACCGCGCGGAGGTAGAGGGCTGGTCATCGAAAACTCCTTAAGCTGTACGTGCATACAGTATCGACCCTTGGACGAATCGACCAGTGCCGTTCGGCGTTTTCGGGCGGGTCATCATGAGAAACATATGACGGCTGGCACGTTAATCGGGGCTGTCAGTATTCTTCGTGGCGCACGAGGTGTTCGTGTTTTCTCTATTAAAAGGATTTAATAAATGTCTCAGTACAATCAACGTGGCGTCTTTCTGCAGTTGTTGGGGCCTTCTAACGTTAGCCCTAAGGAAGTTCGGGTTTCCATGCAGTTTGCTTTAAAAGACGAAGGCTATGATCCCGTCAATCGAGTGCCCACCTATTCACTGCTGGATTCCACAAGGCGTGAAGCTGTATCGAATGACGGCAGGGTGACCTTCACCATGCGCGATGCTCAGGTCGATATAGATGGCGACGGTCAAATTGATGCGCAGGACAAAGCGATTTTGGTGCTGTTGGCGAAAGCGTATTCGAAAATTGTTAATCCTTGATTGTTATTGAACCGTTGGATTCAACAGCCATTGAGTTGAAGTGTTTTGTTAAAAAATCATTATTAAGCGGCACCTGAGTTCAGGTGCCGTTTTTTTTATTCACGATTCTTTGACAACGGTCTCACAGGCCTTTGACCGCTTGGGGTTGAAACTGCGCGTTATCCATTCACTCTTCTCCAGACGGTTGTTCAAGCATGCCTCTCCTGCGCCTTTCATTTGCGACGTTGCTGCTGTCGCTGGCTGCATTTTTCAATCTTTCGTTCGCTGATGCTGAAGACGCTGCACTGCCTCGTCCGGCGGAATGGGCTCAATCGGTTGAGGTTCAATACAACCTCTACCAAATGACCCCGACGCTGTACCGTAGTGCACTGCCTGATCAACGCGCGGTGCCTTTGCTCAAAAAGCTCAATGTCGCGACCGTGATCGACTTCCTGCCGGAATCGGATTCGAGTTGGCTGTCGTCGCCAGATATTGCGCAGGTGCAACTGCCTTATCGGACTAATCATGTGGATGACGCGGATGTGTTGAAGGCACTTCGTGCCATTCAAACCGCGCAAGCCAAAGGGCCGGTGTTGATGCATTGCAAGCACGGGTCGGACCGCACCGGTTTGATGGCGGCGATGTATCGGGTCGTTGTGCAGGGCTGGAGTAAAGAAGACGCCCTGAGTGAAATGACCCAGGGCGGATTTGGTGACAGCACCCATTTCAAGGAGGGTGTGCGATACATGATGCGGGCTGATGTCGACAAACTGCGCACGGCGCTGACCAATGGCGATTGCAGCACCAGCCCCTTCGCAGCTTGCTCGATGAAGAGCTGGTTCAAGTCCGCAAACGTGGAGAGCGGGCACTGACGCTCGATAGTTCTGCAGTTGGCGGGAATAAATCGGCGGCAATCGGGCGTTCGAGAAACGCTTCCAGCGAGTCGAGCAACGAACGCGAATCGCTAGGTGCGAATACCTTTTCACGAAACAGCTTGCCCGTCTGAAGGTTGAACACCCCATCGTTCTCGAATCGTTTAAACGTTTGCGTGGCAAGTACACCTGACCACTTATAGGCATAAACTGAAGCTTCGTATCCGGTTACCAGATAATCGAAGCTATTAGCAAGGCGGCTCCATTGCGGAAGATTCAGGTGGGGGAAGTCTCGCAGTACATCGTCAAAAACCTGCTGAACATCACATGATTCGCCCTGCCCAAGATGCAGTTCAAGATCGAACATTGCGCTCATCAGCAGTTGCGCGGTCGCCCCGCTGTCATAGGCCTTGAGCGAAGCGATGGCGTTATCGACCTGCGTCTCGGACAAGCGTTCGCCGGTCTGATAATGAGCCGCCAGCCACAACAGGAACTCCCGAGACAATCCGAAGAGTTCAAACACCTGCCCGGCAAACTCCGCCGTGTCTCGGCCCAACTGCGAAATACCTGACAACGTGTAATGGGGTGAGCGAGTCAATACATGTTGCAAACAGTGACCCAACTCATGGAGCAGTACACGCAAGTCTTTATGAGTGAGCAAGTACGGTTGACCCGCGGCGCCTCGTGAGAAATTGGCATGAAGCACGGCAATCGGTAGTGGCACGCGCCCTTCGGCGTTTCTACGACGGTTACGAAGTGTGGACGTCCCGGCGAAGTCTGGTGCTTCCTTGCGCTGGTAGGGGTCGACGTAGATGTGACCGATGACTCGGCCGTGTTCACTGATCTCAAACAGCCGAACACTGTCGTCCCATCGCTCGAACATCGTAAGTTCAGTCATCCGGATGCCGAACATGCGTTCGCAAAACTCACAGAGTTTGCGCAGTGTTGCATCCAAAGGAAAAAACTTGCGCAGGCCTTTTAGTGCAAATCCTTTGTGGGTTTCGCGCAGCTTTGCGACTAGAAACTCGTGATCCCAGGGTTCTACGCTTGAGAAACCTTGGGTAAGTGCGAAGTTCTTGATGGCTTGAGTCTCCTGCTCGAAAGCGGGTGTCGCCAGCGCAGTCTGCTGACGCAGGAACTGTTTGACCTGCTCAGGCGACTCAACCATCCGGTTGATCAATTTCAATTGTGCGTAGTTTTCGAATCCGAGCAGTCGTGCTTTGCGTTGGCGCATGGCCACCAGCATTTGCAGCAGTGGTGCATTGTCGAATTGGTCTGCGTGGGGGCCTTGATCGGAGGCGCGTGTGGTGTACGCGCAATAGTATTCTTCACGCAGGGCCCGATCTTCGGCGTAGGTCATCACCTGAGTGTAAGTCACCTCATCCAGCAGCAAACGCCAGCCATCGTGACCCGCTTGTTGCGCGTTAAGTGCCAGGCGATCCAGGACGTCCTGCGATAATCCCTCGAGGTGTTTGACGTCATCGATGCGTTTGCTCCAGCTGGCACTCGCCCATTTCAGTTGACTCAAAAACAAGCCCTCGAGTGCGCCTATCTCGAGATTCAGTTTGGCCAGCTCCTGTTGTTGCGGCTCGGTCAACTCGACGCCAGCACGGCGCAATGCCCGGAGAATCTTGTTCAAGACTGTTTTACGGTCCGAATCAAACAACTCAGCTACGGAACTTTGCGCCAGCGTCTGATAGGTACGAAACAACGCGGCATTACTCATTTTTTCGATTTTGTACTGCGCGCTGATGTCTTCACAGACGGCCGCTGCCTGGCGCCAGGCGTTGTCGGGACGTGTCACCGTGTCGAGCGTCTGTATGACAGCCATGGCTTCATCCAGGCGCGCATCGGTTTCGTCGACGGCGAGTACCAGGTCGTCCCAGTTCGGATAGGTCGATTGCGAATCGATGAGGGTCGAGATCGCCAGGCGATTGTCGGTGACGATTTGCTCGATGGCGGGGACCAGGTGTTCGACCCGGATGCTCTGCCACGGAGGCAGGTCCCAGTTTTGTAGAAGCGGATTGGTATTGGGCATGACGTATTCCTTGATTAGCGGCTGTTCAAGCAGCCTAAAAAGGAAGTACGCGAAGCAGGTATTAGATAGTTACTACCTTCCACACCGATCAGATGTGGAAGGTGGCGACGTTTCGATGTTATTCGTCAGTCTTTTTTTTCAGCTTGGGGTTCGGGAAAAACTGCACTGCCTGAACCTTGGCGTCCGGCGCTTTCAATGCCGAGGTATTCACTCGCGTACCCAATTCCTTGGGTACAGACAGGCCTTGTTCATTGAGCGTGTCGGCGTAACCACAGGCCACGCACTCACGATGCGGAACATCGTCTTCGCTCCACATCATCAACTTGTCCGGCTCGCTGCAAGCCGGGCAGACCGCCCCGGCGATAAAGCGTCTTTTGGTGATCACAGGCCCCTCACTCATGCTGCCGCGTCCTCACTCAGGCCGCTGTGGCGCAAGAGTGCGTCAATCGATGGCGCACGGCCACGGAAGTCGACGAACAGTACCATCGGCTCCTGAGAACCACCCCGCGCCAGGATCGCTTCACGGAACGCGCGACCGGTTGCTTCGTTGAGCACGCCGTCTTCTTCGAATTTAGAAAAGGCATCGGCCGACAGTACTTCCGCCCACTTGTAACTGTAGTAGCCCGCCGCGTAACCGCCGGCGAAGATGTGCGCAAAGCTGTTGGGGAAACGGTTGTAGGCCGGGGGGCGCATGACCGACACCTCATCGCGCACGCCCTCAAGCACCTGCAGCACGCTGCGGCCGTCACCGTGGGTGGCGTGCAGTTCGAAGTCGAACAGCGAAAACTCCAGTTGGCGAACCATCATCAGGCCGGACTGAAAGTTTTTAGCGGCGAGCATTTTTTCCAGGAGATCCTGAGGCAGCGGTTCACCAGTCTCGTAGTGACCGGAGATCAGCGCCAGACCTTCAGGCTCCCAGCACCAGTTTTCCATGAACTGGCTTGGCAGCTCGACCGCGTCCCACGCGACGCCGTTGATGCCGGATACGCCAGCATGTTCGACGCGGGTGAGCAGGTGGTGCAGGCCGTGGCCGAATTCGTGGAACAGCGTGGTCACTTCATCATGGGTCAGCAGGGCAGGTTTGCCGCTGTCAGCCGGGGTGAAGTTGCACACCAGATTGGCCACCGGGCTTTGCAACACGCCTTCAGCCGTACGACGGCGGTCGCGAGCGCCATCCATCCAGGCGCCACCACGCTTGTTGGCGCGAGCGTAAAGGTCGAAGAAGAAGCGGCCGACGTGCTGACCGTTTTCCTTGATTTCGAACAATCGGACATCCGGGTGCCAAGTGTCGAAACCCTTCTGCTCGGCGATCTCGATGCCGTACAGGCGCTGGACGATGGCGAACAAGCCACTCAGTACTTTGTCGATCGGGAAGTAAGCACGCAATGATTCTTGAGCGACGCTGTACCGTTGTTCACGCAGTTTTTCACCGAAGAAACCGCTGTCCCAGCTTTGCAGGTCCGGACAGCCTTGCTCGGCGGCGTACGCCTTGAGCTGCTCCAGATCCTGAGCAGCAAAGGGTTTGCTGCGTTTGGCCAGGTCGCGCAGGAAGCTGATGACCTGATCGCTGGATTCGGCCATTTTGGTGGCCAGGCTCAGTTCCGAGAAGCTGGCGAATCCCAGGAGCTTCGCCAACTCCTGACGCAGGTCGAGAATTTCTTCCATGACCGGGCCGTTGTCGTTCTGACCGGCATTTGGGCCTTGGTCCGACGCACGGGTGCAGTAGGCGGCGTAGACTTCCTCGCGCAAAGCACGGTCGTGCGCGTAGGTCATCACGGCGAAGTAGCTTGGGAATTCCAGAGTGATCAACCAGCCGTCCAGCTCTTTGGCGTGAGCGGCTGCCGCCATTTGCGCCTTCGCTGAATCGGTCAGGCCGGCGAGGGTGGCTTCGTCAGTGACGTGTTTGGTCCAGGCTTGTGTCGCGTCGAGCAGCTGGTTGGAGAAGCGGCTGCCCAGCTCCGACAATTTGCTTTGCACTTCGGCGTAGCGCTTTTGCTCGGCCTCAGGCAAATCGATACCCGACAGGCGGAAGTCACGCAGCGAGTGTTCAAGAATGGTTTTTTGCGCAACGTCGAAGCTTGCCGCTTCCGGGCTGTTGGCCAACGCTTCGAAGGCCTGGAACAACTCGCGATTCTGACCCATTTCCGTAGAGTAGGCGCTCAAGGCTGGCAGGCAGGACTCATAGGCTTCGCGCAGTTCGGCGCTATTGCACACCGCATTCAGGTGGCTGACCGGGCTCCAGGCTGCGCCGAGCCGATCATTCAACTCGTCCATCGCCAGCACCAGGCCAGCCCAGGTCGGTTGTTTGCCTTGGGTTTTGAGTATCTCGATAATGGCGGCACGGTTGTCAGCCAGGATCTGTTCGATGGCCGGTTGCACGTGTTCGGCACGGATCGCGGAGAACGGCGGCAGGTCGTAGGACTGCAAAAGAGGGTTGTTCACGCTCACGGTTGACACCTTGGCTGGAAGAAACATGCCCCCATCTTAATTACAATCGACGCCGACCGCAGCTATCAGCAAAAGAGAGAGAGCCTATCGTGACCCTTCGCAAGTATCAGAACCACATGCCGCTGCTGGGTAATGGCGCTTTTGTCGACCGCACGGCAGTGGTCATCGGCGACGTCGAAATCGGCGAAGACAGCTCTGTTTGGCCGTTGACGGTGATTCGCGGTGACATGCACCGCATCCGTATCGGCCAGCGCACCAGCGTCCAGGATGGCTGTGTCCTGCACATCACCCATGCGGGCCCGTTCAACCCGGACGGTTTTCCACTGCTGATTGGCGACGATGTGACCATCGCGCACAAAGTCATGCTGCACGGTTGCAGTGTGGGCAGCCGGGTTTTGATTGGCATGGGCAGCATAGTCATGGACGGCGCGGTAGTTGAGGACGACGTCATTATTGGAGCCGGCAGCCTGGTACCGCCGGGCAAACGGCTGGACAGCGGCTTTCTGTATGTGGGCAGCCCGGTGAAACAGGTCCGCCCACTGACTGACAAAGAGCGCGCCTTTTTCACCTACAGTGCGGCGAATTACGTGAAGCTGAAGGATTTGCATCTGGCGGAAGGCTACGACCAGCTCTGAAACACCCTTTCACAAAGTCTTTCGCAATTGCCCAGGAATTTTCATGCATTACCAAACTGTTCTGTTCGACCTCGATGGCACCCTGACCGACCCGCGGGAAGGTATTACCCGTTCGATTCAGTTCGCCCTCAGCAAGCTGGGCATTGATGAGCCTGACCTGACCAAACTCGAACACTTCATCGGTCCACCGCTGTTGCAGGCGTTCATGCAGTTTTATGAATTCGACGAGCCTAAAGCCTGGGAAGCGGTGAATTTCTATCGCGAACGTTTCAAGGTCACCGGTCTGTATGAAAACCGCGTGTTCGATGGCGTCACGCCGTTGTTGGAAACCCTCGGTGGGCAAGGACGACAGCTGTACATCGCGACCTCGAAACCCTGGATCTTCGCCCGGGAAATCGCCCGGCACTTTGATTTCGCCAAACACTTCAAGGTGATCTACGGCAGCGAACTGGACGGCACCCGGACCAACAAGGTCGAGCTGATTGCTCACCTGATGGCCGAAGAGGGCCTGGATCCGGCCACCACCCTGATGATCGGTGACCGCAAGCACGACCTTATCGGCGCACGAAGTAATGGCCTCGATGCCGCGGCGGTGGGGTACGGTTTTGGGAGCCGGGAAGAGTTGAGCGCCGAAGCGCCGGCTTATCACTTCGAAACGCTGGATGAGTTGCATCAGGCGTTTATGCGGGGCTGATCAACACGCCATCGCGGGCAAGCCTTGCTCCCACAGGTTTGATCCGCCCCCTGTGGGAGCAAGGCTTGCCCGCGATGAGGTCGGCGAGTGTTTACACAATTCAGATCAAAGCCAGGTCGCGTCCCACAGCGGATAATCTCCAACTTTCCCGGCTAGGCCCGCACGAACGGGATTAGCGACGATGTATCGAGCAACCGCCTGCAAATCCTCTTCTTTACGAATTGCCCGATCATGAAATCCCGGCTGCCAAAGCGGACCTTCCCTGCGAAGCTCCCGATTGAGTGCAACCGTTGTCCGTGATTTTGTGCGCCCCATCAGTTTCGACAAACTGATGTCTTGTAATTCGATAAGCCAATGGAAGTGATCAGGCATGACGACAAAGGCTAATGTACTGGCAAGTCGCTCTTGTTGAGCCTTCCTGAATGCATCGACGACGATTCTGCCTGCGCTAAAACTGGAGCAAACAGGGTGTCTATTCACAATAACGGCGGTTAACAGATAAATTTGTCCGGATTCCGAATGTCGGCCAATCCGCAGTTGATGGGAGTGATGTTTAGTAGCCATGGTGATCCTCCTTGATCTGGTCCTTTTCAGCCTAGATCAGGGAGGCGGATTCCGATGGGCAACAACTAATCTGAATGTTTCCTGAGTACGCCATCGCGGGCAAGCCTTGCTCCCACAAAAGCGGACCAAAGCGTTTGCGCGAACTGTGGGAGCAAGGCTTGCCCGCGATGGCTTTTCCCCTGGCACCCACTTTTATGATTCGGCCAACGCCTTCAGCGCCGCTTTACGTTCATCAGCCGGCAGCGCTCCGAGCTTTTCCACGGCCGCGTAGAACTTCGTCCAATCCCCGTTCATCTGTTTATACAACGCCGCAAAAGCCGGGACCCATTGGTCATACAACCCGAATGGCAACAACCGGGCATTGTTCATCGGCGCGTTGATCCAGGTGTCGTAGCGTTTGTCCCCGGCCCATTGGTCGTCGCGCATTTTCCGGTAATCATTGCGCAACCTTTCGAATTCGGCTGCTTTGCGCTGACGCATCTGGTCTGCAGGGAGTGGCAGGGCGTATAGCCGCTCAAGCCGCGTGCGGGTATCCAGAACCAGTTGAATGAACTGATCCCGCCGTTGGATCTCTGCCGTGTTGTCTGGTGCCAAGCCTCGGGTTGCGCGCCATTGGCGGGTGCCTTCCTGTTCCACGAAGGTGGCGAAAGACTCGTTGAACTCGGTGTCGTCCTTCACATAAAAGCGTTGATGCGCGAGCTCGTGGAAGATTAGTGTCGCTAGCCGCTCGTCGCCCCAATTCATCATCGAACTGATTATCGGATCGTTGAACCAGCCAAGCGTCGAATAAGCCTCGACGCCGCCAATCGACACGTCCATACCTTGCAGGCGTTGTAACGCGGACTCGCCACGCGCGGCGCTCTGACTGTAATAACCGCGATAGGCCACGCAGCCGGCGATGGGGAAACAATGGTTTTGCGGCGACAGGGAGAATTCAGGTGTGGCGAAGACGTTCCAGACTACGAACGGCCGACCAATATCGGCGTACAGACGGTAGCTCTGGTTATCGGGAAGGTGCAGTTGCTGGCTGGCAAATGTTCGTGCGGCTTGTGATTGAACCAGGCGGGCACGCAAATTCGCGTCCCTGCGAGGATCGGAAATCACCTCGGCAACCGGCTCACGTGCCCGCAGCAGTTGAAGCTGACCATTGGCCAATTGGCTGTAGTAGCTGACGCTGGTGCAACCGCTCAGAAACAAAAGCAGCACGCCCGGAAACAAAACGCGCAAAACGCGATCAAGTAACCCAAGGCTCAAAGACGGCCTGATCAAAATAAAATTATCCCCGGAAAGTCTGCCCGCAAGACTATCCCGCCTCACTGGAGCTCCGCTATGCGCAAATTGATGCTGACGGGAGGCCTGTTGATGCTGACAGGTTGTGCTGGTTTCGGAATACCTCAACAAGATCCTTCGCAAGCCTGGATCGACCTCGATCCACAGCAAGAAGACACCGCGCTGCAAGCGCTGGAAGTCGATGATAAGGCCTCCTCCGACAAGCGTTACTTCGAGGTGCAGCCGGGCAGTCACGAGCTGACGGTGCGCTACCAATTCCCGGTTCAGCCCACCAACATCGGCCCGGACGCGCAGCCTTTGTGGCGTGACTGCCAGCTAAACGTGAAATTCAACGACTTTAACGCCGGGGAGAAATATCAGCTGCAAGCAGGGAATATCGGCTTCCGACCCTGGGCGAAGCTCTATGATCAACAGCGAAAAGTGATTGGTCAGGGCAAACCGGCAGGCTGTCAGCGCACCTGATCGGCGCTATGCTGAAGGTCTGATTCTTGGGACATTCATCATGCGCAGGTTGATGCTGTTGCTCGCTGCAAGCTTTATTGCCGGTTGTCAGAGCCCCATGCCGGCCGTCAATCCGCAGATGGCCTGGGTCGACTTCGCTACGCCCAGCCCAGGCGGCAAGTTGCTCATGGCCGAACGCCTGGACAACCAGCGACTGCGGGACGGGCGTTATTTTCAGGTCGCTCCCGGCAGCCATGAGCTGTTAGTGCGCTTCGACTTCGAGGTGTTTGGCGGGGGAGGAAGCTTGATGACTGGACCGGTCGAGCGATTGTGCTATTTGACCATCAACTACGACCATTTCGAGGCGGGCCAGCGCTATTTGCTCGAAGCCCGAAATCTGGCCTTCACCCCCAGCGCGAGGCTCTACAACGCCAAGCGTGAGATCGTTGCGGAAGACCGGCAAGTCAACTGCGTGATGTGAGCGGGATCAGTTGTCGTTTTTTTGATAAACGATCGCTTTGGTGCCGTTCTCGCATGTACCAACGACCATAGCTACGTCGTGCTTCTCAGCCTCTTCTTTCGAGACGATTTCCAATGTGTAGGAAGGCACGGCATTCGCCTGGATCTTGATCTCAATCTCGTCTTTGAGTTCTTCGCAGTTCTTGGGTGCTGCCAAGGCCGAAGTGGCCAGTGCACCGCAGATAACCGCCAGGGCAAAACGTTTCATGGTTGAAGCTCCTTTTCAGGCAACGCGCACGTCATGCGCTAAAGCTGCTGTCATTTATTCGACCACATTTTTACTCGCCGAGTTTTGTTTCAAGGCAAAAAAGATCGCCGCCAGCGCAAGCTTCTACATGAAACAGTGTTTCTTGCAGGAGCCAACGCAGGCGGCGATCTTTTTGCGATAACGCGATTTAGCTGACCAGCGTGGCGTCCAGGCTGATCTTCGCATTCAACACCTTGGAAACCGGGCAGCCTTCTTTGGCTTTGTTACTCAGTTCCTCGAACTGCGCCTGGGTCGCACCAGGGATTTTCGCCTTGAGGATCAGTTTCACCGCTGTAATCGCGAAACCGCCTTCAACTTGATCCAGCGTCACTTCGGCGTTGGTATCGATGCTGTCAGCCTTCAGGCCCGCATCGCCGAGAATCATCGAAAATGCCATGGAGAAACAGCCCGCATGAGCGGCGCCGATCAGTTCTTCCGGATTCGTCCCTTTTCCGCCTTCGAAACGCGCTTTGAAGCCATAAGGCGCTTCTCTGAGCACACCGGTCTCGGTGGAAATCGAGCCGATGCCGGTTTTCAGGTCACCTTCCCAATGCGCCGATGCTTTCTTAGTGATAGCCATGTCTGCCTCCTCAAGATCCGGCGCGAACGTCGCGCCTTCGTGGTTTTCGGTTGCTAGGGTTCTGAGGATAGACCGGGGCGAGAAGTTCACCAGATCTGATATGTCCTACTATTTTCGTAGGAAATTTCCTTCTGGCTATTGAAACTCGGGTATATGCCCTCATTGCATGAAACACGCTTATAGATTCGGCAGGTTTTCGTTCACGAGAACAAACCTGCACCCAATTGGAGAAGCAGGTTTATGAAACGACTGTCCGACATCAAATTTTCGACCCTGGATCTGGTACCCGTTCGGGAGAATGGCAGTGCGGCACAGTCGCTGCGCAATTCTCTGGACCTGGCGCAACACGTCGAGAAGTTCGGCTACAACCGCTTCTGGGTAGCTGAACACCACAATATGGATGGTATTGCCAGCTCGGCGACGTCGGTACTGCTGGGCTACCTGGCCGGCGGCACGTCCACTATTCGCGTTGGCTCCGGCGGCGTGATGCTGCCTAACCACGCGCCGTTGGTGATTGCCGAGCAATTCGGGACGCTCGAAAACCTGTATCCGGGTCGTATCGACCTGGGCTTGGGGCGCGCGCCCGGTTCGGACCAGATGACTGCCCGTGCCCTGCGTCGTGAGCGGTCAGGCAGTGCTGACGAGTTCCCGGAAGATGTGGCGGAACTGATGCGTTACCTCGGCCCGCGTACGCCCGATCAACGGATCATCGCAATGCCTGGCACGGGCACCAATGTTCCTGTCTGGTTGCTGGGGTCGAGCCTGTTCAGTGCGCAACTGGCCGGTGAGCGTGGATTGCCTTACGCGTTCGCCTCGCATTTCGCACCGCGCTTCATGCATGAGGCAATTCGTGTCTACCGCAATCACTTCAAGCCTTCAGCGGTGCTGGATAAGCCTTACGTCATGCTGGGCGTACCGTTGGTGGCCGCCGATACCGATGAGCAAGCCGATTACCTGGCGACGTCGGTTTATCAGCGGATTCTTGCGTTGATGCGTGGACAGAGCCTGGTGCAACGTCCGCCGGTCAAAACCATGGATGGCCTGTGGTTGCCTCATGAGAAAGAAGCGGTCGGCGACTTCCTTGGCCTGGCCATGGTGGGCAGCCCGCAGAAAATCCGCGCCAAGCTGGAAGTGCTCGTTGAGCAGACCCAGGCAGACGAGTTGATCTTCACCTGTGACCTGTATGAACACGCCGATCGCGTGCACTCCTATGAGCTGCTGGCGCAGGTCATGAAAGGCTGACGCTCGGAAGACGCTCATAAAAAAGCCGACGTCATTGCGTCGGCTTTTTCATTTGTTAGGGATTTATCGTTTGTAGACAATTTCCTTGGTGCCTTTTTCACAGGTGCCAACGACTTTCCCGCCGGCAGCAGCGCCTTTATCGACGATCTCAAGCGAATAACCTGCTACGCCCTTGGCGTCGAGTTTCGCAGCGATTTCGGATTTCAATTCTTCGCATGACTTGCCATCAGCAAACGCTGCACCGGCAAGGCTCAACAAACCTACCGCTAAAATAAACTTCTTCATTGGTCGCACTCCCTGGTCGGATCAATAGGGGCATCCAGCTTTCGCCGGATGCACTCATGTAGCGCTTTGCCATTCCCTATGGCATGCGGCCAGCGCGCAAGTTCAGAAGACTAGCTCAAACTCAGCTGCTGGCAATCCGGAAACCGACTTTGAGTGTTACCTGAAAATGCGCGGCCTTGCCGTCCTTGATGTGGCCGCGGGTTTCGGTCACTTCGAACCATTCCAGATGCTTGATGGACTTGCTGGCTTCGGCGAGCGCGTTGTTGATGGCGTCTTCGATGCTGCTGGCGGACGAGCCAACCAGCTCGATTTTCTTGTACGTGTGGTGGTCAGTCATAGCGTTCTCCTTGGGGTATGAAATACAGACTAGCAGTGATTTTTGGTCTTACTTCTGTCGCCTGATCCGACATGGAAGTTCAGATTTACTGCACTTTCTCGAACCGGTGCAGTCCCAACCAACACACGCCACTCATCACCAATGCAGGAGAGCCACCATGGCCAACACCTCTTTACGTAAAGCCTCATTGCAAAGCATGGAAGCCGAGATCGAGAGTCTGCTGAAGTCTTTGGAAAGCCTGAAGGACGACGCCTCGGACGAGTCGCGCAAAACCCTCAAAGTCTTGAAAAGCAACGCTGAAAACGCGCTGAAACATTCGCGTCACCTGCTCAGCGATGCGTACGAAGAAGTCAAAGTCAAAACCCGTGAAACCGGGATTGCTACTCGGGACTACGCTCAGGAACATCCTTGGACTACAGCCGGTGTTGCCGTGGGTGCACTGGGCCTGCTGGCCGCCTACCTGCTGTGCAAACGCGGTGACTAACCCGCTTGGCGCAGCTCGTTCTTGAGCCACTGCGCCAATTGCCCTGCGCGCCCGTCCGCGGCGCGCTTGGGTAGCCACAACGCCAGTTGCGCCGAGGTTTCTTTGAAACCCCAAGGCGCAACCAGGCGACCGGCCTTCAAGTCCTCGGCCACCAACGGTTCGGGCGCAATCGCTACCCCCAGTCCGGCAACCGCCGCCTCCAGCAAATAATACAAATGCTCGAAACCCTGTCCGTACTTCAATGACTTGGCATCGAGGTCACTTTGGTGTGCCCAGCTTGGCCATGCTTGCGGGCGTGACGTTGTATGCAGCAAGGGTTCGTCGAGTAAGGCGCTGGCGGGTGCGTGCTGCAACCTTTCATAACCGACAAAGCGTGGGCTGATCACCGGCCCGATTCGCTCGCTGGCCAGGGCGTAGACCTGCATGTCGGCGGGCCAGGGTGGCTCGGCAAATACCAGCAACGCATCCAGTCCCGGGCGACGTGGATCGAGATCACCTTCGCCTGCGGACAAGTGCAGGCGCAGATCAGGCAGATCGGCATTCAGCCGTCCCAGCCGTGGAATGAACCACCGCGCCAGAAGACTGCCCGAGCAACCCAGGACGAAAGGTGCATCCGCATGGCTTTGGGTCAGTTCTGCGCAGACGGTACGCAGGCGCTCGAAGGCTTCACCGCTGGCATCGCGTAGACGAACGCCGGCATCTGTGAGTTTAAGGCCGCGGCCTTCCTTGATGAACAGGCTGACGCCAAGATGTTCTTCGAGCACTTTGAGCTGGCGGCTGACTGCACCGTGAGTAACGTGCAGCTGTTCCGCGGCCTGGCTGACGCTATTTAGACGGGCAGTGGCCTCGAAGGCGCGAAGTGCGTTCAACGGGGGGAGGTCATGGCTCATTTTATCTGTGAGTTTTCCTGACAGGTTGTGGCGATCTTATCGGTTTTCAGCATAGAGCGTCAGGGGTAGAGTAAGCCTCATTGTCATCACACGAATTCAACTGGAGCGACCCATGACCCAGACCAATCTGCGAAACGGCCCTGA
>Ga0247817_10001067_pt1 | contig 14610 bp, 14 predicted proteins | sample UWRJL212509R1_FD_178010 | JGI IMG/M metagenome (GOLD analysis project Ga0247817, IMG submission 178010) | Plant litter microbial communities from Arlington Agricultural Research Station in Wisconsin, United States - UWRJ-L212-509R-1 | ecosystem: Environmental > Terrestrial > Plant litter >... | reverse complement strand
ACCGAGCCCGCCCGCACCCACCACCGCGCGAACCGCTCCGCGACCGGCGGCGAACTACCCCGGGTGCGTCATCGACATGACGTCGAGCGCCGTGTCGAGCTGTTCGAGGGTGACCTCGCCGCGTTCCACGAAGCCGAGGTCGATGACCGCCTCGCGCACCGTGAGGGATGCCGCGACCGAGTGCTTCGCGATCTTGGCGGCAGCCTCGTAGCCGATGATCTTGTTGAGCGGCGTCACGATCGACGGGCTGGACTCGGCCAGCGCGCGAGCGCGGTCGAGGTTCGCCTCGAGGCCGTCGACGGTCTTGTCGGCGAGCAGTACCGTGGAGTTCGAGAGCAGGCGGATCGACTCGAGCAATGCCGTACCCATGACCGGGATCGCGACGTTGAGCTCGAAGTTTCCGGTGGCGCCGGCCCAGGCGATGGTCGCGTCGTTGCCGATCACGCGAGCGCCGACCATGATGACGGCTTCCGGGATCACGGGGTTGACCTTGCCGGGCATGATGGATGACCCGGGCTGCAGGTCAGGAATGTGCAGCTCGCCGAGGCCCGTGTTGGGTCCTGAGCCCATCCAGCGCAGGTCATTGCAGATCTTGGTGAGCGAGACGGCGATCACGCGGAGGGCGCCGGACGCCTCCACGAGGGCGTCGCGTGCACCCTGGGCCTCGAAGTGGTCGAGGGCTTCGGTGATGGGGAGTCCGCTGTCGGCGGCGAGCAGTGCGATGACCTTCTGCGGAAAGCCGGCGGGGGTGTTGATTCCGGTGCCGACGGCGGTTCCGCCGAGGGGAACCTCAGCGACGCGCGGGATGGTGGCCTGCACGCGCTCGATGCCCAGGCGCACCTGGCGGGCGTAACCGGCGAACTCCTGGCCGAGGGTGACGGGCGTGGCATCCATGAGATGCGTGCGGCCGGCCTTGACGGCGTCTTTCCAGAGCTCGGCCTTGACGTCGAGCGACGAGGCGAGGTGGGTGAGCGACGGGATCAGGTCGCCGAGCAGCGCGCCGGTGACGGCGACGTGAACCGAGGTAGGGAACACGTCGTTGGACGACTGCGACGCGTTCACGTGGTCGTTGGGGTGCACCGGGGAGCCGAGGTGGCTGGTGGCGAGCGACGACAGCACCTCGTTGATGTTCATGTTCGACGACGTGCCGGAGCCGGTCTGGTACGTGTCGACCGGGAACTGGTCGTGGTGCGACCCGGCGATGAGCTGGTCGGCCGCCCAGGCGATAGCGTCGGCGACATCCGCAGAGATGATGCCGAGCGAGCCGTTGACCTGCGCTGCAGCCTTCTTGATGCGGGCGAGGGCGACGATCTGGCCGGCTTCGAGGCCGGAGCCGGAGATCGGGAAGTTCTCGACGGCACGCTGCGTCTGTGCGCTGTACAGGGCGTCGACGGGAACGAGAACGTCACCCATCGTGTCGTGTTCTACGCGAAAGCGGGGGTCTGGGCTGGTGGTCACGACGTTGGGGCCTTCCGGTTGGTTCTAGAGGTTTCCGACGTGGACGTCGGGGACAGCGCGTCCTTCGAGGAGCTTGTAGTTCGCGCCGACGACAGCCAGCGTACCGGCGGCGATTGCGTCGCTGATGAGCTCGGATCCGGCGAGGAGTTCGGCGATCGTGTCGCGCAGGTGTTCCCGGCCCACGTCGAGAGGGTCGGGTGCTCCGTTGGAGATCACCGAGACGCGGCGCACGGCCGGCACGATCTTCGAGGTGAGCGATGCGATGTGTGGGGGCAGCGGTGTCGCGTTGGGCTTGACCGAGTCCATCGCTGCGGCGACGGCACCGCACGCGTCGTGACCGAGCACAACGATGAGCGGAACACCGAGCACGCTCACGGCGTACTCGAGCGACCCGATGACCGAGTCGGAGATGACCTGCCCCGCGTTGCGCACGACGAAGAGGTCGCCGATGCCCTTGTCGAAGATGATCTCGGCGGCGAGACGGGAGTCGGAGCAACCGAACAGGGCGGCGTGCGGCGACTGGCTGAACGCGAGCTCTTCACGACGCTCGACGTCTTGGCGCGGATGCCGGGGAGCCCCGGCAACGAATCGCTCGTTGCCGCGCAGCATCTCCTGCCACGCCTTTGCCGGGGTGCGAATCTGGTCGGGCATCAGTCAACCGCCTTTGCGAGTGTGACGAACTCCTCGTCGGGAGCCGTGCCGTTGAGTACGTAGGTGCTGCCGTCGATCTCGCCGACGAGCACATAGGCGTAGTTGCCCGGGTCGTCGCCTTCGCGATTGTTAAAGACAGTCCACTCGACGCCGTCGATCGTGGTCGTGCCGGTCGCCTGGATTGTGCCGATGATTCCGCTGACCCAGGAGGGGTTCGCGTCGATGCCCTGGGTCATCGCTGCGAACTGGTTCTTAGGAGTCACGAAGCCGATGTACCAGGCCGCGACATCGTCACTCCCGGTGCGCAGGCGGGCATCGTTGGCGACCCAGCCTTCGGGAAGCGTCGGGGTCGCGAGCGGTGCGGACGCCGTCGACTGCGACGCGATGAGTGCGTAGTCCACCGCGGGGCGGGGCGGCTGCTCCGGACGCACGACGACGAGCACCGTGAAGAGCACGAGGGCCAGCGAGACTCCGAGCGCGATGAGCAGGTTGCGGGTCGTCGTGCTGTCGCGGTGGCGGCGCGAGCTCTCGGCCTTGCGCGCGGCTTCTTCTTCTGGGGTCTCGGGGCGTCCGAGATCGGCGACGATGGGGCGGTCAGTCATTACTGATCAGTGCTCGCTGTGCGGGCGGCGTCGAGTCGGGCCTTGGCGCCGAGCAGCCACTCCTCGCAGCGCTTCGCGAGGGCTTCTCCGCGCTCCCACAGCGCGAGGGACTCTTCGAGTGTCGACGAACCCTGTTCGAGCTCGGAGACGACGCGTGCGAGTTCGTCGCGCGCCTGCTCGAAGCTGAGCTCGTCTACTGAAGTGTGTTCCGCGTTTGCCACGAGGTGATTCTACTCAGCCGTGCTGACCGACGCGTCGACGATTGCACCGATTCGGCCGTCGGCGAGGGTGAGGGAGAGGTGGGTTCCCGCGGGCGCATCAGCGGCGGAGCGCAACGCCTGGCCGGAGGGGAGCTGCGCGATCGCATACCCGCGATCGAGCGTGCGCTGGGGCGACAGGGCGCGCAGGTGGCCACGGAGTTCCCCGACCTGCGAGAGCGAGCGCTCGACGATGCGCTCAACCAACTCGGTGCTGCGCGAGACGTAGCGGCCGAGCTCTTCTGCGCGGGCATCCACCATCGCTTGCGGGTTCGCAATGGATGGCCGTGACCGCACCTGCTCGAGGCGATCGATCTCGATTCTCAGCATGCCGGTCAGGCGGGTCTGGATGCGGCCGCGTGACTGTGCGACGAGTGCGAGCTCTTCGGCCACATCGGGAACGACCCGCTTGGCGGCGTCGGTCGGGGTGGAGGCGCGGAGGTCGGCGACATCGTCGAGCAGGGGGCGGTCGGCTTCGTGGCCGATCGCGGAGATGAGCGGGGTCGCGCAGGCCGCGGCGGCGCGCACGAGGGATTCATCGCTGAAGACGAGGAGGTTCTGAAAGTCGCCACCGCCGCGCGCGACGATGATGACGTCGACCTCGGGATCGGCATCGAGCAGCTGAATGCCCGCGGTGACCTCGGATACCGCCCGATCGCCCTGCACCGCGGCGTAGGCGATGCGGAACTGCACGGCGGGCCACCTCAGCTGCGCGTTGCGCAGGACGTCTTTCTCGGCGTCGCTGTCACGACCGGTCACGAGGCCGATGACGTTGGGAAGAAAGGGCAGCGGCTTCTTGCGGGATGCGTCGAACAGTCCTTCGGAGCGGAGCAGGGCGCGCAGTCGCTCGAGGCGCTCGAGCAGGTCGCCGAGTCCGACGTGCCGCATCTCGAAGACCTGCATCGTGAGCGTGCCGCCCTTGACCCAGTAGTTCGGTTTGACGAGCGCGACAACCCTGTCGCCCTGTTTGAGGTCGGCCGGGAGCTTGGCCTTGACCGACGACCAGATGGTGAACGAGACAGTCGCGTCGGCGTCGAGGTCTTTGAGCTTGCCGTAGACGTTGCCGCCCGAGACGCCCCACTGGGTGATCTCGCCCTCCACCCAGACTGTGCCCAGGCGGTCGATCCAGCCCTTGATCTTCGCGGAGAGCAGCCCGACCGGCCACGGCGCATCGACGGTGGGTGGTGCATCCACGATCGTCATCAGTGCCTCTCCCAGTCTTCGAGTCGCGCGCCACCGTAGAATTGTCGGGTGAGCAATATCACCAACGGAAACGCGAGCGTGCATCTTGAGATGCCGCGCGTCCCGGCCCAGCGCAACAGGCTCAAGAATACCCCTGTGGCCGGTGGCAAGCGGGTGATCCTCGCGGCTCCCCGTGGCTACTGTGCAGGAGTCGACCGCGCGGTCATTGCTGTGGAGAAGGCGCTCGACCACTACGGCGCCCCCGTCTACGTGCGCAAGCAGATCGTGCACAACATCCATGTGGTGTCGACCCTTGAATCCAAGGGCGCGATCTTCGTCGACGAGGTCGACGAGGTTCCCACCGGCTCGCACATCGTCTTCAGCGCCCACGGCGTCTCGCCGGCCGTCGTGCAGGGTGCCGCCGACCGTGACCTCCAGGCCATAGACGCAACCTGCCCGCTCGTCACCAAGGTGCACCGCGAGGCGGTGCGCTTCGGCAAGCAGAGCAAACACATTCTTCTCATCGGCCACGCCGGTCACGAAGAGGTCGAGGGCACGATGGGCCACGCGCCCGACCAGACCACTCTCGTCAACAGCCCGGCGGATGTCGCGACCCTCGAAGTCGCCGACCCCGACAACCTCGTCTGGCTGTCGCAGACCACGCTGAGTGTCGACGAGACCATGCTCACCGTCAACCTGCTGCGCGAGCGGTTCCCCAACCTGCAGGACCCTCCGAGCGACGACATCTGCTACGCGACGCAGAACCGCCAGGTCGCCATCAAGAAGGTCGCAGAGTCAGCAGAGCTCGTCATCGTCGTCGGTTCATCCAACTCGTCGAACACCATGCGGCTCGTGGATGTCGCGCTCGAATACGGTGCCAAGGCTGCCTACCGCGTCGACTACGCGTCGGAGATTCAGCAGGAATGGCTCGATGGCGTCGCAACCGTCGGAGTCACGAGCGGCGCATCGGTTCCCGAGGTGCTCGTGCAGGAGGTTCTCAACGACCTCGCCGACGCCGGTTACACGGATGTCTCGACGGTTGTCACAGCCGAGGAAGACCTCATGTTCTCGCTCCCCAAGGAGCTGCGCACCGACCAGTACGGCAACGCCGACGAGCGTGGCCTTGGCGGACGCACCCGCAAACTCGATTGGCAGAAGTAATGGCAGAGCGCCCGCAGTATGGCGAGTACGCAACGCCGGAAGAAGTGGCTGCCGCGTTCGGCACTCCACCCGCCCCACCGAAGCCTGCTGAGCTGCCGCCGCCCGTCGCCGGCACTGCCGTGCGCGCTGCCCCGCCGGCCGGGGTCGTCGTGGAGCGGTCGTGGAACCGCATCCTCACCACGATCCTCATCGCCCTCGGCGCCTACCGCACGGTCACGAGTTTCTTCAGCCTCAACTCGGAGGGCGACAACCTCGCGGCCTCGCTCGAGAGCGTGGGCTACACCGGGTTCACCTCGATCGCGGAGATCAACGACCTCGCCATGACGAGCGCGGTGCTGCAGGTGGTCTTTCTCGGCCTCGCCGTCGTCATCTCGCTGCGTCTGCTGCGCGCTGGTCGCATCAGCTTCTGGGTGCCGCTCGTGGCAGCGGTGATCTGCTGGGTGATCATCGCCTCGCTCTACATGGGTGTCATCGTCAACGATCCCGCTTACGCGACCTGGGTCGAAAGCCAGCGGTGACGTCAGCCACGGCGCGCATAGTCGTGCTCCCGCGCGAGGTCGCGTCGGGTGTGCTGACGCAAGCCGTGGCGCGAGGGGCATGGGGCGTGTCGATCGCCGTGCTCGTGCTGGCGATTCCGGTCGTCATCGACACCATGGTCGATCGTGGGCTCGGCGATGCCATCGGTCTGCCGGTCTGGGCGCTCGCCGGAATCCTTATGCTCCTCATCATCGCCGGGCTATGGCCATCGGATGCCACGCGCCTCCTGCTCATCGCCGGCGGCGGCGTTCTCGCCTTCGTCTACGGTGTGGCGCTGCTCGAAGCGGACCCGAGTCTCAACGGGGACGGCCAGTTCGTGCTCAACCGCCCGCTGCTCATCCTCGTCTTCGTCGGCGGCATCGTGCACCGGCCGCTCACGGGTATCGTCTGGGGGCTGCTCGGCTACTTCGTCGCGAGCGGTGTCGCGCTCGCGACGGCCCTGTGGGCCGACGTGCCGTTCCAGCCGGGGTGGGGTCCGACGATGGCGCTCGGCATCTACACGAGCGCTTATCTCGCGCTCGCCCTCATCCACAAGAGCCAGTCCCGTAACGTGCCCGACCTTGCCAGGCTCGAAGACGACACCCGACGCATGGCCCTCGAGGACCAGTTCGAGCAGCGCGCCGCGGCCATCGTGCACGACACCGTGCTCAATGACCTGACCGTCGTCATGAACACTCCCGGCGCCCTCGACGAGCGCGCGCGGGCCAGGCTTGCGGCGGATGTCGCAACCCTCGCCGATCCCTCGTGGCTGCGGGAGTCGGCTCCGCGCGTGCCGATCACGATGCCCGACGCACGACTGCGCAACGCGATGGTCTCCCTCGTCTCCGAGTACCAGTGGCGCGGACTCACCGTCGACGTCGCCGACGATTCCGCGACCACTGTGCACCTCGACGCCGACGCCGAATCCCTCGTCATCTCGGCGATCGCCGCGTGCCTGGAGAACGTGCTGCTTCACGCGGGAACCTCACACGCCGAGCTCGTGCTGTCATCCGCCGACAGCGTCGTGACGGCGATGATCGTCGACAACGGGGTCGGCTTCGATCCCGACGATGTCGCGCCCGACCGACTGGGGATCCGCACCTCAATCGTGCAGCGCATCGAATCCATCGGCGGCAGCGTGCGCATCTGGTCGACGGTGGGCAAGGGCACCTCGGTGTTGCTCTCAATTCCCACACCGGTGGCGGTGCACCGTGGTTCCTGAGACCTGGCGCATCTCGCCGCAGCAGACCGACCCGCTGAGCTGGTTCACCCGCCCGCTCATCCCGCTTGTCTTCGCCACGATGGCACTCCTCTACGGACTCCTCGTGACCGGTGCGACCTGGACGCTCCTCACCGAGCCGTGGCTCGAGCTCATCGCCGTCTTGCTGACCTTCGGCGCCTGCATCATCGTGCAGTTGTGGACCCGCCCGCTCCGCACCCCGTTCACGAGCGTCCACGCGGCGCTTCCGCTCGGGCTCGTCGTGCTCGCGACGGCGCTGTCCAGCTACTCGATGCTGTCGTCCGAGGTGCTCGTGCAGCACTGGTGGCTCCCGATCGGGGCGGGGCTCGTGATCGGCTCGCTCGCGCCGTACTCATCGGTGGTGCAGGTGATCGTGTACACGGGGGTGCTCATCGTCACGACATCCATCGGTGCCTGGATCGCCTTCATGTCGCCGACGCGCGTCTGGCCGCCGCTCAGCACGATGCTCATCGCCGCGAGCGGTGTCGTCGTCGCAGGCGTCGCCGCCGGCATCTTCGTCTACGTCATAGTCTCGACGACACAGTCGCTGCTCGCGGGCGCGGGCACTCCGCGGGTGGAGTCAGAGGCAGAGAGTGTGGATGCCGCGCGGCAGGTCGAGAGGCGTACCCTTGCGCGACTGGGCACCCGGGTCGCGCCGTTTTTGCAGGGAATCGCTGAGACGGGGGTGGTCACCGACTCGGATCGCGCACTCGCCGGGCAGCTGGCCCGCCGCCTCCGTACCGACCTCGTGAGCCAGGCCAACCGGAGTTGGCTCGACTCGCTCGCGCTCTACGGACCGATGTACGTCGTCGACCCCGATCGCCGCGCCGACTCGATGAACTCGGTGCAGCGCACCGCGCTTCGGGGACTCCTGCTCGCCGTCATGAAGAACCCGACGACCAACGGCTCGCTCTTCATCGAGTTGCGCGGGCAGGAGGATGGCTCGACCGCCGTCGCGCTCAGCATCGACGTCGACCTGCCCGAGGGGCGTCGCACGATGATGCTCGCGCCGTACTACCTGACGCTGCAGACCGCGGTGAAGGATCTCTCCTGGGACCCGAGCCGCGAGCTCCTGAAGTTTCAGTTTCCGCCCCAGAACGACTGATGGCGCCTCCCGACCGGGAGACGCCATCAGTGCGAGCGGATGCTACTTGCCGGAGTGTCCGGCAGAGCCGAGCTGCTTCGTGGCCTCGACGACGCGAGCGGCGAGAGCCGTCTCAGCGGTCTTGCCCCAGGCGCGAGGGTCGTAGACCTTCTTGTTGCCGACCTCGCCGTCGACCTTGAGGAATCCGTCGTAGTTGCGCAGCACCGTGTCAGCGATGGAGCGGCTGAAGGCATACTGCGTGTCGGTGTCGATGTTCATCTTGACGACACCGTTGCGCACTGCCTCGGCGATCTCGGCGTCGGTCGAGCCCGATCCGCCGTGGAAGACGAGGTCGAGCGGAAAAGCAGCGGTGCCGTACTTGGCCTGCAGGCCGTCCTGGATCTCCTTGAGGAGCGCGGGGCGCAGCTTCACTCCGCCGGGCTTGTAGACGCCGTGCACGTTGCCGAAAGTCAGGGCGGCCATGTAGCGGCCCTGCTCGCCGAAGCCGAGGGCCTCGACCGTTGCGATCGCGTCATCCAGCGTCGTGTAGAGAGCGTCGTTCGAGCCCTCGTGAGCCACGCCGTCTTCTTCGCCGCCGACAACGCCGATCTCGACCTCGAGCACGGAGTTGATCGCCTTCATGCGCGGCAGGATCTGGCCCGCGATCTCGAGGTTCTCCGCGAGCGGTACGGCCGAGCCATCCCACATGTGCGACTGGAAGATCGGGTTGCGACCCGCCTTGACCTCGTCTTCGGAGGCCGAGATGAGGGGGAGGAGGAAGTCGTCGAGAGCGTTCTTGGGGCAGTGGTCGGTGTGCAGCGCGATGGTCACCGGGTAGTTCTTCGCGACCTCGGTGGCGAACGCTGCGAAAGCGAGTGCTCCCGAGGCGCGTGCCTTGACGCTCTGTCCGGCGAAGTAGTCAGCACCGCCGGTCGTGACCTGGATGATGCCGTCGGAACCGGCCTCGGAGAGTCCCTGCAGGATTCCGTTGATGGTGGACGACGACGACGCGTTGATGGCGGGGTAGGCGAATCCCTTGGTCTTCGCCTTGTCGAGCATCTCTGCGTACTGGTCTGGGGTTGCGACGGGCATTGCGTTCCTCACGTGTGGTGGCAGTTCGGGGAAAGTCTAGCCAGCGTCACCGAAACGTGGCACTTGACATCGGCGAGAGGAATGGTAAAACTATCCGTTAGCAGATGGTCTGACCATCTAAACAAGTTTTCAACGGCGATACAGCAGTGTTGTTCACCAACAGTTTCAGCATGCAGCCGCCTACAAAGGAGTAGTCACATGAACCTCTTCACGCTCATGCAGAAGCGCACAGAAGAAGCCGGACCCATTCGCGTCGGCGTCATCGGTGCCGGCAAGTTCTCATCGATGTTCCTCACCCAGGCCGTCGGCTCGAAGGGCATCCACGTCGTCGGCGTCGCCGACATCAACGTGCCCAAGGCCAAAGACGCGCTGTTCCGCACCGGCTGGGCGCCCGAGCGTTTCGCCGCTGCATCCTTCGACGAAGCTCTTCGCGACGGCACCACCTTCGTGACCGAGAGCGCTGACGCACTCATCGAGCGCGGCGAGATCGAGGTCATCCTCGAGATCACCGGAAACCCGCTGTTCGGCACGTACCACGCGGTCAAGGCGATCGACAACGGCAAGCACGTCATCATGGTCAACGTCGAGGCCGACTGCATGGTCGGCCCGCTGCTCCAGCGCCGTGCGCAGGCAGCCGGCGTCATCTACGCGATGGCCTACGGCGACCAGCCCGCGCTCATCTGCGAGCTCGTCGACTGGTGCCGCACCGTCGGCTTCGACGTCGTCGCAGCCGGCAAGGGAACCAAGTACCTGCCCGAGTACAACTACTCCACGCCCGACACCGTCTGGGACTACTACGGCTTCACCGACGAGCAGCTCGCCTCGGGTGACTACAACCCCAAGATGTTCAACTCCTTCCTGGATGGCACGAAGTCCGCGATCGAGATGGCGGCTGTCGCCAACGGCACCGGCCTCATCCCGCAGGTCGAGGGCCTCAACTTCACCCCCGTGGGTGTGGATGACCTCCCGCAGATGCTCAAGGAGAAGTCGAAGGGTGGAACCCTCTCGCGCCGCGGCACCGTCGAACTCATCTCGAGCCTCAACCGTGACGGCTCTGAGGTGTTCCGTGACCTCCGCTGGGGCGTCTACGTGACCTTCGAAGCCACGACCGACTACGCGGTGCAGTGCTTCGCCGAGTACGGCGTCAAGACCGACGACTCCGGTCGTTACGGCTCGCTTTACCGTCCGTACCACATGATCGGCCTCGAGCTGAATGTCTCGATCGCCGCGGCCGTGCTGCGCAACGAGGCCACCGGAACCCCGTCGGGCTTCCGCGGCGACGTCGTCTCGACAGCCAAGAAAGACCTCAAGGCAGGCGAGACCCTCGACGGCGAAGGCGGCTACACGGTCTTCGGCAAGCTCGCTCCCGCAGAGCTCTCGCTCGAGAAAGAAGCCCTCCCGCTCGGTCTCGCACACGGTGCCAAGCTCATCCGCGACGTTCCGAAAGACCAGACGGTCTCCTGGAACGACGTCGAGCTCGACGAGAACCAGCTCGCCGTGAAGTTCCGTCGTGAGCTCGAGGCGGAGTTCCGCGCCGAGCACAAGGCCGACGCCGCATCTGCGGCCTGACGGTCAGTCCACACTGATGGAACCTAGGATGATCGGTGCAGGAGCATTGGGCTCCGACACGCTTCAACCCAAGGGGTGCATTGACTGTGACGACCGCAGAGGGATGGGAACCCGTCCAGCGACTTCGCACGTACGAGCAAGTGATGTCACAAATCGAGGAGCGAATCCTCGACGGGCGACTGAAAGCGGGCGACCACCTGCCGAGCGAGAGGGATCTCGCGATCCTGCTCGGGGTGTCCCGGCCGTCGCTGCGCGAGTCGCTGCGAGTGCTCGAGGCGCTCGGTGTGGTGGATATCCGCCGCGGCGGGGGAGCGGACGGTGGAGCAGTCCTCGTCGGTACCCCCGGCCCTGGCTTCGTCAACCTGTTGAAGCTGCAGCTGGCCCTCGGCCACTTCAGCTCCATGGATGTTCTCGAGACGAGAGTCGCACTCGAGACCTGGTCGTGTTCGGAGGCCGCCTATAGGTCGACGCCCACCGATCACGGTGAGCTCAGCGACATCCTCGACCTGATGGATGCGCCGCTCATCGAGGCGAAGGAGTTCAACCGCCTCGACACCGCCTTCCACGTTCGGATCGCGGAATCGACAGGAAACGCTCTCACCGCCCACCTCATGGGATCTCTTCGAACGGCAATCAACCGCCAGATGATCGAGGCCTATGACGGACTCGAGGACTGGCGCAAGACGGCACAAACCGTGCGGCACGAACACCGCCAGATCCTCGAAGCAGTAACCCGAAAGGACGCTCAGCAGGCAGCCCGCCTGGTGAGTGAACACATCCACGATTTCTACAAGATTGGCAATGTCGGAGGGACATACCCCTCCGGATAGCTCCGGCCCCCGGAGCAATCCGGGGCTCCTTGCGGCAGTGGCCAGCGATGCGGGGCCACCCGCGGATTATCAAAGGAGATAGCTCGAAATGACCACAACAACTTCGACGCCGGCATCGGCGTCCAGCCGGGCCAAGGATGGCTCGCCTGACAAGCTCAAGACAGCGATCGGCAGTGCCGTCGGCACGACGATCGAGAACTACGACTTCCTGGCCTACGGCACGGCGGCGGCGCTCTACTTCGGTGACGCGTTCTTCCACGCTGAAGACCCCGTCGTCGGTGTGCTCCTCGGATTCCTGACCTTCGGAATCGGTTTCGCGATGCGCCCCCTCGGCGGCATCATCGGTGGATTCCTCGGCGACAAGTACGGCCGCAAGCCTGTGCTCGTCGGCGCCCTGCTCATCATGGGTGGAGCGACCGTGCTCATCGGACTCCTGCCCACCTACGAACAGGTCGGACTCCTCGCACCGGTGCTGCTTACCCTCATCCGCATCATCCAGGGCCTCGCCTTCGGTGCTGAGTGGGGTGGCGCCATCCTGATGACGTTCGAGCACGCACCGTGGAAGAAGCGCGGCAAGTACACGGGCATCCCGCAGGCCGGCGTTCCGCTGGGCCTCCTGCTCGCCAACCTCGTCTTCCTGTTCTCGGTGGGTCTCGAGAGCGAGCTCGCGTGGCGACTGCCGTTCCTTCTCTCGGCGGTCCTCATCATCGCTGGCCTTGTCATCCGCCTCAAGGTGAGCGAGTCGCCCGAGTTCGAAGAGGCCAAGGCTGCGGGCGAGATCGAGAAGAACCCCATCCTCTCGGTGCTCAAGACCGACTGGCGCAACGTGCTCCGCGCGATCGGCCTGCGTCTCGCAGAGTCCGGTGGTTTCTACGTCATCGTCACCTACCTGATCTCCTACCTGACGAGCGGCGACGAGCCCATCGCAGAGCGATCCGTTGCCCTCACCGGCCTCGTGATCGCTGCGGCACTCGGAGTCGGAGCCACGATCCTCTGGGGTCACCTCGGTGACAAGGTCGGCCGCAAGCCGGTCTACATCGGTGGATCGCTCCTGCTCATCGCGTTCGGCTTCCCGCTGTTCGGCCTCGTCAACACCGGTAGTGCGCCACTCATCGTGTTCGCGTACATCTTCGGCCTCACCATCATCCACGACTCGCTCGCTGGAACGCAGGGTGCCTGGTTCTCGGAGCTGTTCCCGGTCAAGACCCGCAACTCGGGCGCTTCGCTCGGCTACCAGTTCTCGGCAGCGATCTCGGGATTCATTCCGCTCATCGCGACGGCTATCGCCATCCCGCTCGGTTTCGGCGGCGTCGCACTCGTCTACATGGCGTGTGGCGCGATCGGCCTCGCTGCGGCGCTCCTCACCAAGGAGACCTGGGGCAAGAAGCAGCGTGACGAGGTTGACGCGATCATCGCGTCGGCCAAGTAGCACTCACAACCTGGTGCGCCGGGGGATCCCCTATTCCCTCGGCGCACCACCCCTCTTCTTCTGAACCTCGTGAGGAACCTCCCATGAAGACCATCGTCCTCGACGACGACCCCACCGGCACGCAGTCAGCGAGTGACGTGGTCGTGCTTCTCGAGAGCAGCGCGGCACTCATCGCCGAAGCCCTCACCGACGCCGACAGCGTCTACCTGCTGACCAACTCCCGGGCCATCGCAGAAGACGACGCCGTCGCGCTCATGCAGCAGATTCGGCTGGATGCAGCCGCAGCCGCCCAGACACTTGGCGAAAACATCCAGTTCGTGCTTCGCGGTGACTCGACCCTGCGTGGACACGTCTTTACCGAGACCCTCGTCTTCGCCGACGAGAAGTCGGTCATCCTGTTCGTCCCGGCCTTTCCTGACGGCGGCCGTACCACCGAGGGCGGCGTGCACTACGTGCGCCAGGGCACCGAGCGCATCGCTGCCCATCTCACCGAGTTCGCCGACGATCCGGTCTTTCCGTTCTCCACGGCCGTCATGGTCAACTACGTGCGCGAGAAGTCGGGGCGTCTTGCCTCCCTCGTCGCCCTCGACGCGGTGCGCGCCGGCGCTGTCGAGAATGCCCTGCTCACCGCTACTCCCGGTTCGGTCGTCGTACCGGATGCCGTGACCAACGACGACGTGCGGCTCATCGCCCGCGGGGTCGAGGCCGCCCGCGCCCGCGGAGCGAACATCGTCGTGCGCAGTGCCTCGCCGCTCGCCGCAGCGCTCGCCCACGTGGAGAGCGACGGTCTCCTTGCCGTGCCGCTCGTGCCCTCGCCCGTTCCCACCCTTCTCGTCTGCGGATCCCACACGGCAGGCGCAACCGCGCAGCTCGACCTCGTCGCCGCACGCTTCGGCGCCGCAGTCGTCATCCCGACCGCCAACGCCTTCGAGAACCCCGCTGACACCGGTGCCGCAGTCGCCGAGGCTGCCTCGAAGGAGCTCGCGTCGCGCGGCCTCACCGTCGTCACGACCGAGCGTTCACGATCGGCGGAGCACAACACGCTCAACCATGGCCGACTCGTCATGGAAGCCCTCACCACGACCGTGCGCGCCCTCCTTCCCGACGTCGAGGTCGTCGTCTCCAAGGGCGGCATCACCTCGGCCGACGTCGCCCGTGTCGGCATCGGCGCGACCCGCGCGACGGTGCTCGGCCAGGTGCTTCCCGGAGTCTCGGTGTGGAAACTCACCGGCATCGACGGGCGGGACCGCCTCTACGTCGTGGTTCCCGGCAACGTCGGCGAACCCGACGCGCTCGTGAAAGTACTCGCGGCGCTCGGCCTCTAGCGTGCCCTGCCTCAACTAAACTGGTGCCGCGTTGGCTCCTCGTGAGCCCCACCACGGCGCATCCAATTCGACAATCGAAGGAACCACCGTGGTGACCACCGACACAGGAACGCTCTACCTCCACCCCGACCGCAACCTCGGCATGGAGCTCGTTCGGGCGACCGAGGCCGCGGCGATTCGCGCTGTTCCGTTCATCGGCCGTGGCGACAAGAAC
>Ga0247817_10001066_pt1 | contig 14613 bp, 16 predicted proteins | sample UWRJL212509R1_FD_178010 | JGI IMG/M metagenome (GOLD analysis project Ga0247817, IMG submission 178010) | Plant litter microbial communities from Arlington Agricultural Research Station in Wisconsin, United States - UWRJ-L212-509R-1 | ecosystem: Environmental > Terrestrial > Plant litter >... | reverse complement strand
TTATCGTTGCTCCGAAATTAGCCCCGGTAACTTTCGATTTGCCACGTTGATATAATTCCGAACCTGCCCTTGCTGTACCTAATTCACCAAATTTATTAGCAAATCCTGAAAGGGTTAATAAGTATGATTCTGTGACATCGGATAAAGCATTGCCTGCACCAATATCTTTGTCATAAACAACGCCTCGACTTGTTTCCTTGTACTTTCCATCAACAAGTGTTCCTCGAACAGAAGAGCCGAACCTGTCATAATCCTTGCCACCGAATAGACTATCAACAATGCCACCAAGAAATCCACCGATTGCACCCCCTATCGGCCCCCAAAAGAAGGTGCCAATGCCTGTGCCTATTGCAGTGGCAACTTTACCTTGTGATAACGCTAATACTGCACCAAAGTAGCCGAAACCATCAGCGATTGCGCCTGCATTTTCACCAATAAAACCACCGATAACATCACGTATGCCACCCATGCCATTTGCGATATTTGCGCCGAAGCCTTCAATGGCTGATATGAAGCTGCTGTTACCGTTACCGAAGAAGTCTTTAACGCTGCTGAATAGTCCGCCTATTCCACCGCCTGATCCGCTAGCACTTCCGCCTTCACCAGCATTAGCATTGCCACTTAACGCGCCGCCCAAAGCCCCTAAAACCGCAGTAATGCCGCTTGAATCAACTAGAAACTTAATTACAGGTTGCAACACCAATGTTTTAAATGAATTGATGAGCGTGTCTTTAAAATTCTTAATGAATGATTTTCCATCTTCAAAGCCTCGGAATATTGCATCAGTTAAGCTTTGGCTGAATTGATCAGATATTCTTTCTTGCGCTCTTAGGCGTTCATCCTCAATTTTCTTAATCGCATCACGTTCAGCCTCAAAGCGTTTATCACTTTCTTTTTGAAGCAAATCCATGTACTTAATTTTGTTGTCGTATTCTTCTTTGGTTAACTTGTCCTGCTGTTCCTTTAATTCTTTGGCATCATCAACCTGTTTTTTAAATACGGTTTCTTGTATATCTTGTTCAAAGTCAACTTGGCGCTGAATATCTTTTAAAGCTTCTTCATATTGTTTTTTCCGTGCTGCTTCAGCTTTAGAGGCTGCTGCAGAACGATCACTTTCAATCTTTGCTTCTGCCTCTGCACCTTTATAATCCAAAGCTGGCTTATCACTGTTAGGGCTCACATAAGGGCTGGCATTTAATGCATCACGCGCGACTTTTAATTCTTTTAGCGCTTTGATTTCATCGTTAAATATAGTGATTTGTCTGTCTAAGTCGCCAACATCGCCAAATACAAAATCATTAATCTTGTTGGCTAATGTAGGCTTACTTAAGTTATCACGGGATTTTTGAAGTGATTTAAGGCCTTCTTCACGATTAGCTAATTCTTTGTCGTAATCTTTCGCCTCTATTCCGCCAACACTAGAAAATAAACTTTTAAATTTAAGAACTTGATTCAGCTTGCTAATAAATTCAGTCATTGCTGGCAAAATACCAATCGTGACGGTATCTACTAACTCACTAAATCCTACTTTCAAACCGCCTAAGTCGTCTTGCAATTTTGCGGCTTTAGCAGCTGCTTCTGCACTCACGCCAGCAAACCTATCAACGTTGTCAGCCACGTCATTTAAGTAAGGCAATAGCTCAATGCCAGCCTTGCCAAACAAATCGGTTGCAAGGGCTGCTTTTGATGCGCCATCTTGATAATTTTGAAGTTTTTTAGCGACTTCAATCATTACTTCTGATGGGTCATTATCTTTTACGAATTGTTGTGATATGCCGATTGCATTTAATGCTTTAGCAGTTTTACCGCCAGCATCGTCAATTCCAGCCAAGCCTTTAGATAGCTTTCCTATTGCCACATCAACCGCGCCAAAATCAGCACCAAATTGTGTAGCCACTTTTTGCAAGCGTGAAAGATTCTCAACACTAGAACCAGTCTTTTGAGCCATGTCGTCTAAATCACCAAGCACGCCAATTGCTTTATTAACTTGACCGATTAACGCGCTAAAACTTACGCCAACGCCTAAACCTAATAACAGATTTTGTGCTGAGCCAACGGCTTTACTGATGCCACCCATAGCACGATCGACTGTGCTAGTTGCTTTGTTCATGTCTGACTGTAAGCGAGCGATATTTGCGATTAAATCTATCTCTAATGCGCCGATAGTTGTTGCCATATTCGCCTTTACTTTTGACAATAAAAAACCGCCTCAATGGGCGGCTACTTTTGTTTACTGAATACTTCTATTGCTACGGAATCAAACAGACTGAGAATATCTAGTTCAAAGCTATTTAATTTGATGCCATGATTGAATTGATAAGCTGCAATCTCTTGTTGACTTATCCGACTAATGCCACTCATGCTGGATGGTCTTGAAAGAACGTTAAACATTTCCCATATGGCGCTGGCAAAGTTTGGAATCTCAATACTTAGCCGCTCATCCTCTTTACCTGTAGACGCTGCAAGCCGTTGTAAATGTGTTCTTAGGCTTGCACCATCACCCTGCGGAACTGATAGTTCAAATGCTGTCCGCGCAAACTCCGCTAGGCTTTCGCGGATGCCTTGATAAAAACTTCATTCTTGTTTAATGCATCTAATACTTGCGCACGAATCCATTGCTTTTTAGGATCAATATATAATTCGCGTGCAGCTTGCGCAGTAAACTCAAGCGACTTGCCACCTTTAGTAAGATTCCAGCCTAAAGTTACGCCTACTAAGTAATCGGTTTCTTCTTCAATGTCATCTAGTGGATCTGTGTTTAAGCCTTTGCCGCCACTTCTTAGAAAAGCAGAACGCAATTTACGTGTTTTCTGCAAATCGATTTTCTTACGTGCTGGATGTTCTTTGCTGGCAAGGGTAATTGTTGAGCTTGTTGGCTCGCTAGTTTGTGGGTTAACTAAAGTGAATACGCCGATTTCTAAATCTTCAAAGTCGTCAATATCAAAATCGTTAACTAATTGTGTTTGTTTCATGTGTAAATCCTTCGCAGAAAAAAGCCACCTTCAGGCAGCTATAAATTGCATGTACCCCACTCGCCACCTGCGAAGGTGGAAAGCAGGGCCATTGCTCGTTTGCCTATAATTAGGCTTGAGAATCTTGCACAACGATTGTGGTTTTTTCGGTTGAAACACCTGCACCACCGTTACTGTTGAGCAAAGCTTGAAAGCTGAATGTTTGAATCAGACCTGTGCCGCCATCGTTCTTAGCCGCTGAACCAACTTTGATACGTGGCAAGCCGAATGCTACAAAGTCTGCTGTAGCTGAGTTATCAGAAGTAAATGCAGCATATAGATCTATTTCGGTTTCGTTAATGAAGGCGTCACGTAACGTCACAGAATCGAAATATGCAGTGAATTGACCTGTTACATTTACGGGGGCTGAAAACAGTGCTGGAACTGTATTGCTACCAACTACAGGTTCGCCTGCTTGACCTACATCAATGCTGAGTGACAGCCCTGTTAAGTTTGCGACTGTGACACCGCCAACACGCACTACACCGTTTACCGCTGCCAAAACGCCAGTGGTTGTTAAGGCTGTTGGTGAGGTGAAATATTGAGTTGCGGCGGTAACAATATCTTTACCAACGAATTCAGTATTGATCGTTGCCATTCCTGTAGGAGGCAAATCAATGGCGATACTTGTTGGCTTGCAACCACTGAATACTTCTGACTGAACCAAATCAGAGTAAAAATGTTCAATCGCATAAGAAATATCAGTGTGGCCTGTAGTAGGCACAAATGTTTTTTTACCAATTACAGTAATGGTTGTGCCGGTGATTGGGCCTTGTGCGAATAATGATGACCCGTTTAATGTAACAACAGTGGCAACCGTTGCCGTTAAATCAACAACCATTAAATTTTTATTAATATTCAACGCATTAAGTGCGCCTACTGACAAACGAAGCACATCACCGATTTTTACACCGTCTGACAAGTATGAACCTGCAGCGCGCGTAATCGTATATGGCCCAGATCCAGCAATAGTTACTGATGCCGCTGTGATTGCTGTAACTGCTGCAAAGTCACGTTTTAAAATAGCACTGATAAAGTCAGAATATGTTTTTGGTGATAATTCACCATTGACGCCACCACCAACACGGCGCACGCCATGACGGAAATCAGCCATTTGAAAGTCTGGGCGAATTTCGTTTGATTGGTATGTGTCTTTGTTCAAATCAATACTTGATTCGACACGACGTAGTAATTGAGCTGCAGAAGCAGCCGGTACAACTCCAAACGTTACTTCACGTTTGTACGATACTTGCTTATAGAGGCCGTTAGCGGTTGGCATGTCTTTTCCTTTGGGCGAAAAAAAACCGCAGTTAAGCGGCTTGTATAAAAAATAAAACCCCCAAAAGGAGGCGGTTAAAACTAATTTGCTTCGTGGTACAAAACTTTGAAATCTATGCTTTGAAAATATAAACTCTGATCTTCGTTTTTAAAGTCTGGCCCAATTAAATCACGAGTTATGCTATTAACAATCACACCATTAATCGTTCCACGTTTGTAATTACATGCTTTTCTAATCAATGTAATGATTTCTTTTAATTGCGGATAATCATCACTGGCAACTGTCACTTGAATGCGACTTGAGACTAAACCATAAGGCGAATTAGCATCAATCGTAGTTAACTCAACTGTAGAAACATGGTCATAGGCTATCGCTGGCAATGCTGATTCTTGCGGAATTGAACCTGCATAGATGCGAGTTGAAACGATTGCAGTTAATGGTGCGTATGCATCAAGTAAAGCGTAAATTACTTTCTCGGCGCTCATTCATCACCTACTTCTAGCGATACAGATTGATTGATACCCTCTTTAGTTAAACGCTTACCGATAGCCACACCGACAGCCTGAATAGCTTCGTTGGCTTTGGAATCTAGCGAAGGCCTCATAAAAGGCTTTGCTCTTGCACCTGGATGATTAACTGATTTAGCGAACACGCCGCCAATATTAAGAAAGCCTTTCCCTTTACCGGATATGCTGTGAGCAGCTGTACCGAACTCTACAAAGTTATAGTAGTAAGCTTTCTTATTGCCAGCTTTAACGCTTGCAGTCACTTGGCCGCGTTTTGTTTTAGTACCTACCCGTATTGAGTCGCGTAGATCACTAGACTTAACAGGTACATTGTTCTTTGCTTCATCAGCGATTACTTTTGCGCCTGCACGTAAAGCCCCACGCATAATATTGCGTTCTATCTTAGGCGCTAACGTGTTCAGGAAAGCTTGTAATTGCTCACCACCTTTAAGATTTGTATATTTATCCATTAGACTGAACCATCAATTTGATACTGCTCGCAAATAAACTCGATGCCTTCTCTGCGTCCTATCTCAGCTGGCACGCTAACAATTTGTAAATACCTATCACGTTCTAATTCATAGACGCGCATATCAGCAGTAATGTTTGGTAAATAACGCGCTTGTACCTTGCATGGTCGTGTTTCAGTGCGTAAATTTTGCAATGTTTCTTCTTGACCGTTACTTAGTTGGTCTAGTATTGAAGCCCAAACAGTTGCGTATTCATTCCAAGTCGTTACTGATGAGCCGTAATTCGGATCACGTGTAATCGTGGGTTTCTCGATACGGATTAAGCGGTCTAGTCTGCCGAAGTCCATTTATACTCCGAGGCCAAGGCGATATGGTTGCAATAATGAATAAACGCCCATTGGTAATGACACCGTTGCAAGCTTTGTATTCTCTTGGCGGTTCTCATAAAGGTTACCTATGATTAATAGCATGGCTGATACAATCGATTTAGGGCATGGATTAGGATTTTCAGCTAAGCCATCTGTATACCCTGCAATAAATTTAACTTTTACAGCATTGCCAACACTGCCAGTGCTAGGCCAACTGTAATCAACTGCTTGCAACACCCATGCTGGAACAGAATAGTTATCTAGTGAATAATTAGCGCTGCCAATCGTTTGCTCTGTGTTGTCTGAATCAAAATATTTAACCGATTCTACAGATTGCACATCTGCTTTTAGTTCAATGTCACTAGGAAAAGCATCTAATGCTAATTCAAGGGTTTGCGTGCCAATAGGACGTTGTAAATACTCTTCTGTCCACTCGCGTGCTGCCGTTACTAATCCAGCGATATATGCGTCATCAGGATGTGCTAATGGGCTGCCATAAGGAGTAATACGTAAATGCGTACGCGCGTCTGCCAGTGAGATAATATCTTGCGCTGTGCCAATTCTTTTAAATGCCATTATCTTTCCTAGTTTCTGCGACTTGTTTGAATGTTTGCAGGGCGGCGATTAAACAATTGATTAATAACATTTTCTCTACGTCCAATGACAACTGAACCTAAAGTTGTTAAACCGGCATTTGCACTAGCAACAACTTGTGCATTCCCGCCAAGTAATATTTGAGTAGCAAATGAACCTGTAGCCAATGCGTTTAATATAGCGTTAGCTGTGAGCTTTATTTCTGTAGTGAGCAAACCAGCTGCACTCACCGTATCAGTTGCATTACCGCCTAATTGCGGGGCAGTGCCAGCCAATTGTGCATTTGCCGTTGCAACATTTTGTGGGTTACCAGACAATTTAACCTGAGTGGTAAGCGATGCAGTTGCTAAAACTTTATTCTGAGCATCAGCAATAAATTTGATTGCTGTTAATAGTGCACCTGCGGCACTTGCAATATCTTGCGCACTACCATTTAGGTTAATGCCCGTACTTAAACCAGCAGTTGCTAAAGCCTGTGCTAATGCAATACCACCTAATTTAATCTGTGTTGATAACAAACCGTTAGCAAGCGTCAATGTGACAGCGTTACCATTAAGATTAATGGCTGTGCTTAGATTTCCTGATGATGCGGCAACGTTTTGCGCATTGCCTGATATGCCACTCCCACTCCCAGTGTTTAAATCGCCTGTGGCGGTTACTACCGTGTTTGCGCTACCACTTAATTTACCTTCTGTAGTTAAACCACCATTACCTGTTACTACATTCTGCGCATTGGCTTGTAGTTTGATTTGTGCTAGTAATGCAGCACTCCCGCTGGCAACATTTACTGCTGCTCCATTCAATTTAATACTGGTGGTTAAAGCACCACTTGCATTGACCACTTCTTGTGCATTACCAGTTGCACGTATTTGCGTTAATAAACTACCTGTAGCAAATACTGAGTTGACTGCTGCGGCTGTTAACTTGATTGAAGTTGCTAATGATCCTGTTGCGGTAACAATATCCGTTGCTGTCCCTGCTAAAGCTGCTGAACCACTACCAGGTGTAAAAGTGATCACTAATTCAGGGCGCTGAAAATTGGTGGCGTATTCACTACTTGCAAAATTGTGGAATTTACTTGCAGTTTCTACAGTTTGTTTCATCAACAAACCTGTGTTTCCTGCTGAACCGTCATGAATAGCTTGCATCCAAGCTACCAATGCCGGACCACTGAATACATTGTAATTAGTGCTGACTGGCTGGAGCGTTGCTAATGCGGTGTTAACGAAATCAACGCCAGCCGTAGATGAACCTGCTGAATTCCATGAAAAATTAGAAGGCGTTGTTGCGTAATAATCCCACGTAGCCTCATCATGTATCCACGCTTGTAAATCACGGTAAACACTGACCGTTGAGCTTGAGGAAGCTGTAATGCAAAATAATCTTAGCTCAACCGCTGTAATAGTCGAGCCACTAGGAATGTTAGCAAGCGCTGCTGATGTGGCTTTTAATAAACTTCGTCTTTTATCGGTTGCTACGGTAAAACTAGATGCTTCAAGATTGGCAGTTGGTGTGTTCTGACTAATCTGCCTATCTTGAAAACCCGAGTATTTAAAATCAACAGCACCAGGGTAATCAACAGTGACGTTTTCGGTGATGACAATGGTGGTCACTATGTCACCAACAGACTTTTAGTTATCAGCTTGGAAAGTTAATGCGCCAATCGCAAAGCTAGGTGCGGCATCGCCATTATTTACTGTTTTACTTACGCCTAATGTTGATTGAATCCATAAATTACCAGCGGTTGATGCGTCAAACAATCCAAATGCAACAATAGTGCCCCAGTTAGCTGTAGGCGTTGGGAATGTGATCGCAATATTGTTTTCTACTGTTCCATCTGTGCCTGAGCTTGCGGCTGTACTGCCAGCAGATTGACTGCCTGACCAGTTAGCAAGTGAACTTGTCACTGCAACACGCGTATATGAACCGCCGCTTACTTCTGTTCCGCCTCCTGTGTCACTAGGCGCTGACGTGAACAGCCCCACATAAAATGTTGCTGGTGCACCTAATGCTTGAGCACGCAAGATTGCGTCCAATACTTTGTTTTCTGCAAAATCTGTTAAAGCTGCCATGATTATTCCTTCTCGTTGATAACACCCATAAAAAAGCCCTCGATTAAAAGGGCTTGATATGACTGCTAAATTATTTAGATTTGTTTTTTAATTCCGGTGCTTTTTTGTTTGAAACAGCCGGGGCTTTCTTTTCACCAATTTCTACTGCCAAGCCTTTACCGATTAAATCATCAGCATGCGCACGGTGAGTGGTGAATTCGTTATTTGCATGAATCATTCCGGTAGGGCTTGAGTGGAATGAATCTTTTGCTTTCATATTTACTTCATCAGACATAATGTTCTCCAATAAACACGGCAGATTTTGTCCACCATGTTAATTTTCAAGTAACTATTAAGCTACGTTACCCAAATCACCTTTAATAAAGGCTTCTGGACGATATACAGCAAGGGCTAGACGCTCTTCTGCACGGATAGTCACCAAGTTTTTGCGGAAATTGTCGCTGTCTTCTGTAGAGATTTCAACGTTTGCATCTTCGCGGTCAAATACTTGAGCACCTAATTGGAATGCACCAACTAAGAACTTGTCGATGGTCATTGCTTGTGTTGCAACAACTGGTAAACCCCATAAACGTGGTTGACTAGATTGTTGAGGGTTAGCGAACAAGTAAGCACCATCAGTCGTTTTTGATAGCTCAATACGTGTCCAGTCAGAAGGATGCAGCACAATACCTGAAGCAGGATATTCAGCTAATTCAGCTTGTAACATTGCCAAACGTAGCTGATCAACCATTGTTGCGCCTGATAACACGAAAGGTGCAGAATAGGCAGTTGCTTGAGTGTAGATACCGTTTAAATCTGTACCTGTACCGCCGCCCATTAACAATTGTGCTTCTTCAACATATTGCAAACCATAACGTAAGCGACCGTCTAAGTAAGATTGCAACTGTGGAACGTCATCAAGAATCTGTTTAGTTGCCAATACCCAGTGAGCGATAGTGGTTACCGCAGTAGTCATGATGTCGAACTTGATTTCAGACTGCGGTTTTGTTGTACCAGCAGTTTCTGTCACAGTGCCTGCACTATTTGTGAAGCCAGTTTCTTTAACGTACTGAATTGCGTTTGAATTAGTGCTGCCTGGTGTGATTAAGTCACGGATTGTCATACGGCGTTGAGGAGTGCCTAACACGCCTTGTAAACGTTGTGGCACAATCAAATCACCAGCAGAACCGTTAGCATCTGTAGTCAAAGCAGAAATAATTGCTTTAACATCCAAGTTAACACGACCACGTTTTGACATTAACTCTTTGATTTCATCAACACGACCATCTAACGCTTGTTCACCGAATGATTTGCGGTTTACTGGGCCTTCACTACGGCGTGCTGCTTTTTGCTCAATGTCTGCAACTTGTGCAATTAATTCATTTTGCTTGATAAGTAATTTATCAACAGTTTCTTTAGTTTCCTGTGATAACTTGCCTGAGTTTTCTGCTTCTTTTAATGCTTTTTCGCCAGCTTCTTTAACTTGATCACGAATGCCAGATAAAGCTTTGTTAATTTCAATTGATGGATCTGTATCCCAAAGCAACATGCCTGTTTTAGTCATGTAGCCTAGGAAGAAATCGCCTAAAAATTGTTTAGTTGCTTCTGCGGCATGCGCCATAGGTGCAAGCAATAAAGCAATTGCGCTAGATAAAAGTAATGCTAAGTTCTTTTTCATTTTGTTTCCTTTAGATAATAAAAAACCCGCACTAGGCGGGTTGTGGTGATGCGGGGTAAGTGGCTATAACTTAAATTCGTTTAGTGCTGATAAAACATTCGCCTTTTCGCCCCCAGCCTCACGCTGAGCAAGCAGTTTACTCAAACCATTACCAGCGATAGCTTTGGCTTGAGAGTTAGAGAATCCTGCCTCTCGCAGGTAATCCTCAAATTCTTTTAATGTTGGCAGGTCACCATGGCGCAATAAAGATTTAACTGCATCGATTTGTGCTTCTGCATTTGCAGGGAATGTAACAATACTGATTTCCTGTAAATCTAACTTTGTAAGTGTGCGGATGTTGTCTTTTTCGTTGTAACTGTCTTCTAATACGTAATATCCGATTGATAAGCCCTTAACAATGCGGCGTTTCATTAAAGCGTATGCTTCGGCAGCACGCGGAATTTCATCTTTAAGCAAGAATCCAGACAGCTTTAGTCCGCGAGAATCTTCTGAAAGAATGTCATAACCACCAATTGGCTCATTTGATTTGTGTTGCCATAAAGCAGGCAAAGGATCACCTGACTTTTCAATGGCTTTTAAACTTTCAGAAAAGGCGCCAGGGGCAACAATCTCACGATAGGAGTCAACATTACCAAATACTGATCCGTAACCACTAAATGTGCCGTCATCATTAACAGTATCAGTCTTAAATGCCACCTGCTTATGCTTGATGGACATAGTTTTCAAGTTCATTTTTCTTCCTTATCGGAAATTCCTAAAAATTGTTTGAGCGCGTCTTGCGCTGTAGCCGCTGCAGTTTTGCTTCCTAGAAGTTCTATTGGCATTAAATTGGATTGAACTGTTAGTTCATCTGCATTGCCGCCTCTACGTGGTAAGTTTTCTTTTTCACGGCAATCATCACGGGTATATATACCGTTTTGCGTCATCGTTGAGTAAAAAGCTGCTCTAGTTGCGCTATCAGCACGTAGTAAACCTTCTAATGCAAATTCTGCGAAATATCGGCTTTGTTCTGCTGGTGTAAGCAGGTTTTTCTTAATCGATTGTTCAATTCTTGTAAGCCAAGGACGTAATGAGAAGGTTAAAAAACCAATCATTTGCTGTTCAATACCAGTTCCCCAGCTTGTTGATTTTTCACTGTGACCAACCATAAACGGCGGTACACGATACCAACGGCATAATTCCTCAACGTTAAAACCTCTTGACGCAAGTAATTCAGCATCATCTGGATTCATATTCAACTGCTGAAAGGACGCGCCCTTCTCTAGAACCATGTAACCGCCTGATTCAGACACTGTTTTTACATGGCGGCGTATATCCTCGCGCTGTCCTTCTTTAAGAACAGCATCCATTGTCACTAGACCGGGCGACTTCATTGCATTTTTGAATACGCCAGCACTAGCCTCGTCTGCTGACATTGCGCCGCCAAGGACGTTTGCACCCATTTGCACGGGGGATAAGCCATTTATCCCGTCAAGACTAAATGCAGGGATATGCATCATGTCGGATTCTTGCAATACTCTCAATTCACCGTTAATTTCACGATACCGATATTCAAGTCTGCCATCTGATATACGGCTAACTTTCATACGATCTGGCAGTAAAAAGTTTAGTGCAATAATCCGTGTGCCTGTTTTTACTTTTTCTACGTATGCGTTACCCCATAACAACATGCTCGCAACTACAACCTCCCAAAACTGCACTGAAGTCATATCTGCGTTAGGTTGACTATGTAAGATACGATAAAGGCCATGATCGTTTGCAATAGTGCGCGATCCATCAGCATTACGCTCATAGAAACCTAGCGGCAAGGTTGCTATAGTTTCTGATAGAAGCCGAACGCAAGCCCATACTGTAGAAAGTCTTAACGCAGAACCTACTGTTACATTTTTACCGCTAAAGTTCGATGAGCCATAATAAGCTCCCCAGATAGCTCCGTCTTTTGGGCCGAAACCTTTAGCGCCATGACGCCATAAATCCTGCAAGCTAATATCCGACACGTGCAAGGCCTCTAATCAACACTGCTGATGCGCCTAAAAATGGAACTGATAGCACTAACAAGGCGAATCCCAACCCTGCTAACAGATATACTCCTGTCACCAATAGAAGCATGCCAATTGTCAGTAACAATATTGTTACCGCAAATGGTGATAATAGTTTTAGCATTAATTTTTCACTTATACGATTATTGGGTTTGACAGGAAGTTATCTAGGTCATTGTCATCACTTGACCCACTTGAAGCTGCGCCAATTGCCATACAAAGCGCGACTGCAGCATCTATTTTGTTTATTGATCTAGTTTTAGCTAGCCAATGATTGCCCCACTTATCTTCTTCAATAACAGAAGACATCATTGCTGATATAAGTACTGGGTTTCTTTTAATACGAATTCTTTTTTCTGAAAGCAAATCTTCTAAGATTCGGACTGACCCAGGCATCCATAAGCCTTCCGGCTGTTTGCCTTGTGATTCAACTTCTTGAATCATCGCTTCTGTTGGCTTGCCTTTTTTAAGGCCGCCTTGCGGATGTTCACAAAACTGGATTGATAAGCCTAAATCGTCTACATCTTCCTCAAATCGCTTAAATGCAAATCTATCGTATGCAACCATGCGGATAATGTAGTTTTGGTCATACTCAGCAAGCGTTTGTGCAACATGTCGATAATTAATACTCTCACCTTGCGGCGCGTGTATATGGCCTTGTTGCTTCCAAACTGAGTACGGCAACTTATCGCGAAGTTCTCTAGCCTCTAATGTGTCACCTGGTGTCCACGCTTCAATCCAAGCGTCATACATTGGCTTGTTGTGTTCATTAATACCAGTTTGAACAACTACTGCCATTGCAGTAATGTCTCTGTTTTGTGAAAGGTCTAAGCCAATCGATACTTCTTTTTCGTAATGCTCATGGATTTCAAAGTCATGAATACATGGCTCTAGCGTTGCGCGTGTCATCCAAGCAGTATCAGCATCAGTCCATATGCAAAAGTGTAATCTAAGGATGCCATTGAGTTGTCCTGGTATTGATTTGGCTTGTGCAACAGTATCAGCTAGATATTGTTCTGTAATCGTGGTGCCAAGTAGTGGATTTGCTTTAATCCAGCATTTAGGGTCGTTTAATGGGTCATCACCATCATCTAATGCACATACATAGCTAAATGTTGTGTCATCTAGTGGCTCACCAATAAATGAAGGTTCGTTTACTGCCTCACGATGACCTGCAGCCACTTTAATAGCATGCTCATGTTCTTCCCAAGCCACCGAGTTTCTATCGCTGCCACTGTTAGTAATCATGAAAAGCAATGGCTCACGACGAAACTTGAAACCTCGCTCTAACATTTCAATGATTTTTCTATCTGGCAGCTCGTGAACTTCATCAGCCAATACAAAGTATGGCCTCGGCCCTGAACCTGTTTTGCCTGTGTCGCGGGATACTGGTCTGAAAAAGCTACTTGTGGGATGGTGAGCAATGTTAAACTCACGACCCTCCCCACCAGCAAAGCTCAGTCTTTTCTTTAATGCCGGTGATTGCTTCACCATTTTTACGGCATCAGCGAATAAGATGTTCGCTTGTTCTTTTTTTGCAGCTGCGGCGTATATCTGTGCTCCCGCTTCACCAGCAGCAGTCATTCCATACAGGCCGATACCGCCAGCAATAGGTGACTTACCGTTACCTTTGCCTTGTTCAATGTAAGCACGGCGAAAACGTCTTGTTCCATCTGAACGTTTCCAACCAAATAGTGAACCTATGATGAATGCTTGGCTTGGATCAAGATTAAAGGCTTTACCTTCAAACTGACCTTCTGAAAGTTTTAATACGTTTTCAAAGAAGTCGAAAGCATAATTGGCTGATTCATGGCTAAAGGTTAAGCCTCGTTCATGCCCAACTTTTAAATCTAATAAATGACGCTTACATGAATTTCTAACATGCGGACCAGCAACAATATCCCCTGCGATTACTCTTTCTGCATATTCTTTAGTGCGGTCTACTAAAGAACTTATCGCTAGGGTCTTCGTCGTCATCTTCTCCGTGATTTACTTTTGATTCGTCAACAGGTGTAGCACCTAGTTTTGATAATATGGAACTTAATGCCTGAGTAGCGGAAACACCGAACTCATCATCATCCATTCTAGCCATCCACTTACAAGCCAATCTAACAAGCGGCCTATGTGAACTATTAAGCCAGGGTAACTCTGCACGCAATTCTTCCCACGCCTCAACTTGAATCGATGTCATTTTTATATATGGATCACCAAGAGGGTTAGTGCGCTTTGAAACTTTGCGATCTTTGAATCTTTCAGGATTAACTAATGCTGCGCCAGATGTTTCAGCTTTTGCAGCAGGAACTCTAGGCCTTGCCATTAAATACCTCGTCTTGTGAATTGCAGGTGTGCGTAATTAGGGTCTGAGCGGTACTTAAAAATCTATCTTTCTAGACTTTTGATCCCCCTATCCCTTTGGCCATCCGTCTAAGCCTGTTTCGGTTTTAATCTTGATTGTTTTGCCAGTTTCTTTGGCTGTTTTAACTTTATGGCACGGATCACAGATGCTTTCCAAGTTGATTGGATCGTCTGTGCCTTTCTGTGCCTTAGGTTTAATGTGATCTACAGTGTTTGCTGGTGTAACTCTATTAGCTCTCATGCATGTTTGACATAAGTAACT
>Ga0247817_10001065_pt1 | contig 14613 bp, 20 predicted proteins | sample UWRJL212509R1_FD_178010 | JGI IMG/M metagenome (GOLD analysis project Ga0247817, IMG submission 178010) | Plant litter microbial communities from Arlington Agricultural Research Station in Wisconsin, United States - UWRJ-L212-509R-1 | ecosystem: Environmental > Terrestrial > Plant litter >... | reverse complement strand
ACTGAGTATCCCAACGGGCTTATTAGCCTCAATCGCACCAGAAACGGTATAAAATGTGTTGTCTGGGTTAGATACCCAGCGTCCAACGAAATCTTCAAAGAAGTCAAAAATACCCGTTTCTTGCCATTGGTGCTCGCCGAATGTTTCGTAGTCCATAAACAAGTTAATAAGAGGTGCGTCTTCTATTGCCGCGTTCGTCCACTCGGTGTACTTGTTGGCGGTTAAAGGCCACTCTTGCCATTCTTTATTGCTAAAGCGGAACGCAAGGTCGTCACTGAGCTTGTAGTTCTTTAGAAGAAGCGCAATGTTCTTGGTGCCTTCTGGCTGATAGACAAAGTTAGGACTCCGCCAATCCAAGATAGGATCCCAACCTTCTGCGAGGATGCCTTTAAAGCCGTACTCGTCGGCCCATTGCGCAAGAGAGTCATTATATGAAAGTTCCGTGTTACGGAAGACGCTTGTCTCGACGCCAAATAATTCACGGATTTTGTCTTTGTGCGCTTCAACTTGCTTTTCGAATTCGGTGCGGCTGTAGAAGAAAGCCAACGAGTGGTAGTATGTCTCGGCGACAATCTCAACGCGACCCGTTTTGACGAGGCGTTGGAAGCTTTCAAGAACATCTGGTGCCCATTGTTCGGCCTGCTCGATGAATGTTCCTGTAATACTCAGTGACACTTTAAAGTCTTCGTGCTTGGCAAGCAACTTCTCTAGCAGTGCGTTCATTGGTCGGTATGATTTCTCGGCAACCTTATCAAAGACTTTTTTATTGTTTCGATCGCTTAGAGGATCTGGGTCATTAAAGTAATTGTGGTCATTGGCCGTATCAAACACACTATAATCGCGGACGCGAAGTGGTTGATGGACGTGCAAGTATAGCGTAATACCTCGTTTTGCCATCAGGCGAATACTCCAACCTGGGTAGTTGTTTTGTACATTTTCATGCAACTAGCGGCAACATCATTCCATGAAAGGCGAGCGTATTCGTTGGTAATGTTAGCTTTTAGTTCGTTCTTTAGTGAATCAGACGTCGCGATTCCAACAATTTGATCAGCTAGACGGTTAATATCCCAGAAATCATACCTAAAGATGCTACTAAGGATTTCAGCTACACCAGATTGCTTGGTGAGGATGAGTGCATTGTCATGGTGTGCCGCTTCAAGAGCGGTGAGGCCAAATGGTTCACTAACACTGCTCATGACAAATATATCGGACACGCTATAGGCATCGCGCCATTGTTTACCCCTAACAAAGCCCGTAAAGAAGAGTTTATCTGAAATTCCTAGCTCGGAGGCAAGTGCAATCAGTTCATCACGCTGCTCGCCGTCGCCAGCAAGCAACAATGCAATGCGATCGTTCTTCTCGCAGGCTAATGCGAATGCACGAACGAGGTATTCAAGGCCTTTTTGAATAGTAAAGCGAGTAATTGCACTGACGATCGTGTAGCCTTCAGATTTCAAACCTTCAAGGTACTTATACGTACGATTATCGTATTCGTAGCCATCGTTCAGGCTATCGACGTCAATGGCGTTGTGCATGACTTCGATCTTGTCACCAGGGATACCGTATTTTGTAATGATGATCTGGCGAGTAATTTCACTGACGGCAATGATGCGATCAGCAATCATCAACCCTTGGTATTCGATCTCGTGGGCAATAGGATTACCCAAGTTGCCACCCGCACGATCAAACTCTGTTGAGTGAACGTGCACGATCAGAGGTGCATCGGTCAATTGCTTGGCACGAACGCCAGCTTCCATAGTTAACCAGTCGTGTGCGTGAATCGCATCAAACTTCTTCTTTGAGACAAGGCGTTCAACATATTTAGTGTAGTGTCGTTGGACACCACGAATATCTTTGACGTCTTCTATCTTAGAGCCTGGTTGTGCTTCTACGAGGAACTTGCTGTCGTACGCACCCAGACCGTAGCGATCAATAGGCGAGAGTTCGGTTGCGTTGTGAACGGTCATAAACTCGACATTTTCATGTTTAGCCGAGTAGGGGACAACGAAGTCAATTGAAGCGCCCTCTAAGGCAAGCGCCTTAGATAGGTGGTAACACGCGACGCCTAGTCCACCACTATTATGTGGTGGCAACTCCCAGCCCAGCATTAATATCTTCATACCCGTGTCATAACGAGACTACCCTCGTTGACTGCTCCCTTTTATTTTTGGCCAATTTTTCTGTCTCAAGTATAGATGTAAGCTTATGCTTTTACAACTGTTTTATATCTTAAAATGGCGTAATTATTCATCAACCTGTGGAAGATCGTGCGCCCTCCATGTTGCAACTGCTTTTTTGAACGATAAAAGTTGTCGATACCCACGTAGTTCGATCAATCTTCGAGCAATATATCCCGACCTACCAGCAACGTACACACCTAGCCATTCTACGTAGCCCCAATTGTCTCCAACGGGGATTCCAAGTGGTGCTGAACGGGGGCGGAACTTACTTTTTCTATTGCCGCTGATAACTTTTGCAAGAAACGTGGCCTGAGTTAACGCAGCCCATGCCGTACCACTATATTTCACTGAATTATTATCACCGATGACATATACGTGTGGCCTTGCCTGTAACTGGGGACTCACAACCACTCTCCCTTGTGGCGTTAGTTCGAATATATCACCGTGTTGTGCGAAGAATGGGTTGTTTGCGACACCAGATGTCCAGATAGCTGTACGAGTTGCTATTTTTTTGCCTTCAACTCTAATGTCGTCATTACTCAGTGCGTCCACTTTTTGACCTGCCAAAACGCGTATACCTTGTCGTTTCAAACGTTTCCCAACAATCTTAGAGGCCGTTTTTGAAGCGTGGGGAAGAATTCGGGGCGCCGCTTCTACTAAAGTCACTCGAGTCTGAGTCGTTAACTTGTAGGTTATCTTCAGCTCATTAATGTAATCCTGTAGCGCTCCAGCTAGCTCGACGCCAGTCGAACCCGCGCCAATCACAACGTAGTCCTTGTCTAACTTGTTATCAACCACCTCACTACGAATGTGTGCCCGAAACTTCTTAATCTCTTCTAAAGATTTAATACCATATGCGTGTTGCGCCATACCTGTAATATTAAAGAATGTCGTCACAGAACCAAGTGCAAAAATTGCATCATCGTAAGGGTGTTCTGAGTGTTTTCCGACCACGACTTTTCGCTTTGTATCGATAGTAAGCACCGTATCTCGTACAACCGTGACATTCTGATGCCCGCTAAAAATTTCCTTTAAAGAAATGACCGACTCGGCAATATTTTTACCTGTTGCTGTCGCATACAATGTTGCATGATGAAGGAAGTACGTTTCATCGGAGATAAGTGTAATATTGCCTCCACGACACTTACTCAGTTCCAAAGCCGCCTTTACGCCACCAAACCCTCCACCGACAATAACAATTCTTTTAGACATTACTGTTTATGGTAACAGATACAAACGGGTGAGTATAGCTCTTTAAGCAATAGGCGTCATCTGTTACAATGTGAAAGCTACAGGCAGCTGTAGAATTCGTAGGGGCATAGTACAACGGTTAGTACGTGGGTCTCCAAAACCTGAGATCGTGGTTCGATTCCACGTGCCCCTGCCAAGAAAATATGATCAGCTTCTGCTGGTCTTATTTTCTTGCTGGAGACATGCGGATTCGAAACAGGATCTGCGAGCAAAGCGAGTAAGATCGTGGTTTGAGCACGAGGAGCAACGAAAATGTGTTTACATATTTTCGTGTGACGAAGTTGCTATCTTTAGATATTCCACGTGCCCCTGCCAAAGAACTTATACAAAAAACAGAACTGTTAATCGGTTCTGATTTTTATACCAACATGACGGATTTACATTCTGATCTGTTACTTGGTTCTAACTTATGACAGAGTTATACTGACAATATGTCCACAACAAACTATTCTAGTACGCCAAATGATTCACGCTATATACCGCTCACCCAACAGCCATATTTGTGTGTACCTGCCTGTATCCAAATTGTTATGTATAAGCATAATATCCCATTAGTTCCACAAGAAGAGATTGGGTACCATCTTGGCTTAACGGTTCCTCCCGATGCGGCAAAATCATTCTTCAAGGTAAGGGTCGCGGATCAACCTCCTGTTAATTCGGGCTACGGTACTCAGATTCAGACTCTAGAGTACGAACCAAATCAGGCATTTAATAAGTTAAAGGTTCCTCTTACATTCACCACGAGATTTTCATCATCAATACAGATTGTAAACGACATGATGGACGAATTAAGAAAGGTGGAAGAAAAGAATGGGGATGCATTGCTATGTTTCAACCCAGGAGTTCTTTATTTTGGGGAATACAGGCCCTTTACTGGACACGTCGTTGTGTTCGATAAAGTTATTGATGACAGTCATGTAAGATTTGTAGACCCTGATGCAAAGCAACCAAAATGGCGAACCATTGAGAGTAGCGTTTTATTCGATGCCATTAAAGCACATGGGGACGAAAACTCTGGTGGCATTTGGTATCTTTCTACGAAAGATTAGATTAGTTTATCGGTTAGTCTAGTTATAGCTTCGTTCACGATGCTCTGCCAAGCATGAGCACAATGAAACCAGTCTCCAGTTCGGAGCCTTTTTGTTATAGTTAAATCAATGAGAAATGCAATTATCCTCCACGGACTACCAGGTAAAAAAGAATACTATAGCGAACACTATCCCAGCGCCAGTAATTCACATTGGCTACCCTGGTTACAGAAGCAACTTTTAATACACGATATCAAAGCCGAAACACCAGAAATCTTTAAGGCCTACGAGCCTAATTATGAAAAATACGTCAATGAAGTCGAAAAGTTTGATATTACGCCAGAAACAACACTCGTAGGTCATAGCTTGGGTGGAGGTTTCTGGGTAAGATACCTAAGCGAACATCCAGATGTATTTGTTGATAAAGTTATCCTCGTTGCGCCATGGATTAATAGCGACCATAGTTACGATATAAATTTCTTTGATTTTGACATTGACCCTGCTATCGTCGAGCGTTCAAATGAATTCATTATATTTTCATCAGATAATGACAGTTCCAGCAATCAACACTCGGCTAAAGTACTTTTAGAAAAACTGCCTAACGTTACAAGTCGTGAGTTTCACGAATATGGCCATTTCACTATGAAATCTATGAACACTATGGAGTTTCCCGAGCTCCGCGATGCAATTATCTAATTCGAAGCTCATCCAATAGTGGCTGCCGCATGACTTATCTCAAATAGCCTACATTCTTGTAGGCTATTTTGTTTATGTTTTGGATGAAATCGTCACTCGGTTATAATGACACTTTATGAATAAACTTCCTGAGATTATTGGACTGGCAGGCACAAACGGTGCTGGTAAAGACACTTTGGGTGATCTACGATTCACCCTGGAAGCTGCAAGGAAAGTTAGTCTTAGCGATATCTTACGTACCGAAGCCGACAGGAGGGGCCTCAGTCACGAGCGTGAAAACTTAGGAGCGATCGGTACTGAGTGGGGTAGTAAAATGGGAGCAGGTGCATTGTCAACAATGACTATTCGTGATTTTAATGAAACCAGAGCAGAACACGAGACGGGTCTTTCTATAGTAAGCGTTCGTCGACCCGAAGAAGCTCGCGCCATCCAAAGAGAAGGTGGTCTTATGCTTTGGATAGACGCTGCGCGTTCGATTCGTTACCAGCGAATTCTTGAAGCAAATCGAGGCAGGGTTACTGATATAAAAACCTTCGAAGAGTTTTGTGCAGAAGAAGACCGTGAAATGTACCCTACATCCGATGATCCTTTCGTCCTTAATATGGGAGGTGTCAGAGAGATCTCTGATGTACATCTATTGAACGAATTTGAGTCGCGTGAAGAATTTGAAGCCTATCTTATAGACAGATTTGCGTTGTAAGTTCGCAATTCGGCATCGTAGCTGTCACGAGATTCTTGCACTTGCTTGCCATAGGTTTCAGCCCATTCGGCCATCATTTCAGTCGTTTTAAAAAGCGAGCGACCTAAATCGGTTAATCTATACTCCACCTTTGGAGGAACTACAGGGTAGACGATCCTCTCAACGATACCATTTCTCTCTAGTTTTCTTAGTGTGTCAGTAAGAACTTTTTGAGTAATCCCAGGGATGTCTCTGGTAATTGCACTATAGCGTTTCGTATCTTTCTTAAGCGCATGCAGTACCATCACCGTCCATCGACTAGCGATAATATTTAAGAGTAAATAGGATGAGCATCCTGATTGTAATATACTTTCGTTTTCTTCACGTACCATATAGTGAGTATACCACATAAATGTATGTACTTACTTATTAGATCATATACAGCTATGATACATACATATATTACGCAACAAAGGATACAGGGTATGGAAATAGGCATCTCTAGTTTTGGTGATCTTCAACGGAGTGAATCCGGTGAGTATGGATCAACGGCCGAAGCAATAACAAATTTACTTGAAGCAATTCAATTAGCCGATAAGGTCGGTCTCGACTTCTTTGGTGTCGGAGAACATCACACGATGTACGCGCCCGCTTCTTCACCTGGCACCGTTTTGGCAGCAGCAGCTTCTTCAACGAAAAATATTAAATTAGTCAGTGCTGTATCGGTACTCAGCACCGATGACCCTGTGCGCATCTATCAGCAGTTTGCGACAGCAGCCATAATCTCTAAAGGTCGCATTGAAATAACTGCCGGTCGTGGTTCATCTATAGAATCATTTCCTCTCTTTGGATATAATCTTCAAGATTACGACGAGCTATATGCCGAAAAACTCGACCTATTAATGAAGCTCAACGCGCTTGATAAAAATGAACATATTAATTGGGAAGGTAACTTTCGAGCACCACTTAAAGATGCGACGATCGTCCCGCAACCTGACGATCCAATAAAAATTTGGCTTGCGACAGGCGGTAATCCGCAGTCATCAGTCAGGGCTGGAATGTTAGGACTCCCTATTGCATATGGTGCACTCGGTGGACATGCTTCGCGCTTTGCACCACTTGTCGATTTGTATCATCGAGCGGCAGAAAAATACGGACCGAAAAATGGAAAGGTCGAAGTAGCATTCGGTGGACCTGGTTTTGTCGCTGATGACGCCAAAGATGCTAAAGATACCTTTTGGAAATATTGGCAACGTGCGATGAAAATTGCAGCAGAGCAACGTGGGTTTGCTATTCCTACTCGTGCGCACTTTGACGCCGAATCGAATACCGATGGCTCACTATTTGTCGGTAGTCCCGATGAGATTGCTGATCGTATTATTGCGCTTCATAAAATTATCGGCCATAGTCGCCATATATTTCAGTTTGATATTGGTTCAATGCCTCATGATAAATTTTTACATGCTATCGAACTGCTAGGAACTAAAGTTGCGCCTAAAGTCCGTGAGGCATTAAAAAATGAAAAGTAAACCAACTATAGGTATCATAGGTGCTGGAAAACTTGGGACAGCCCTAGCTCAACGCTTTATTGAAAGTGGATATACGGTCTCGATGGCAAACTCAAAAGGACCAGAAAGTCTGTCTTTTATTTTAGATATCCTATTACCAGATGTACATGCGCGTACTATTCCTATGCTTGCAGTAGAAAGTGACGTCATTATCTTTGCGATCCCTTTGCATAAATATACCAGCCTAGACCCAGCTTTATTCGCACAGAAAATAATTATTGATGCTATGAATTATTGGCCTCCCACAGAGGGACAAATCGAAGCATTCGATAGGGGGATTTCCTCAAGCGAAGTATTGCAGCATTATTTCAGTCAATCTAAGCTCGTGAAGTCAATGAACCATATTGCATACAATGAGCTAAATGAGCACAACCTTTCGCACAATGTGAACACTCGTCGAGTGATATTCCTAGCCAGCGATGATGCGAATGCACGAAAGACTGTTAGTGAGCTCGTTAACGCAATTGGTTTCGATGCAGTCCCGACTGGCAACTTAGATAGTGGCAGACTTTTTCAGCCCGACACACCTCTTTTTAATGCCCGACTAACTAAGAAAGAGGCTGAAATATTACTTGGTTAAGTTTGCTCGCGTATCTTTAGGTATCTATGTATCTACATTGACATTTTATTATAATTATGCTATAATGACTTCAATCCAATCATACGACCAACTCTGAAAGGAGCCTCATGATCTGGAAGTCCGGAGAAAAGCCGAAAGAGCCCGACTAACTTTAGTGGCTCCACAAGCTACTAACTCTCTGTAGAACCGGTCTGATGACGTTCAAGAAGTGATGCGGATGCTGATGGAGCCTAGCTTCATCCCATCCAGAGTCTTCGGACTCACCATCTTCAAGCTTCAAGGAGTCATCATGACTAGCAACATCGACCCGTTCGAGAACGACCCGGCCCGTGACGCGATGCTGTCGCGCCTGAGCCAGTGGGCGGAGCTTCAGAGCTTCGTCCCGATCAACGAGCAGCAGAAGAACGTGCTGCTCTGGTTCATCGGCGACCTTCAGTGGCTGGCGACGTACTGTGCGTTCATCGAAGCGCCTGCCACATGGGCGTTGGACGGCGAGGAGATCCACCAGGAGACTCTCGAAGGCTTGATCGACACGATCAACGGCGTCCTGCGTTACTCGGCTGAGCGTTACGAAGCATGGTTGCCAAACAAGAACCTGTCGGCGATCATCGAGACAGCCCACGCTGGCATCATGGCGCTCCTCGCAGAGGAGACAGACGTGATCAGCAAGCTGCCTGCAGCTTGGAACGAGCGCCAGAAGTGGTGCGCGGACCGACCTGGAAGATGGTCAGAACGCCTCCTCGAGGAAGATCGACGCGTCAAGCGCTTCCTCGGGATCGTGTAGATCACCACCCGACCCACCCTTCTTCGGAGGGGTGGGTCGGGACACTACCTAATTCATTAAAGTTTAATGGCTTGGTTGGTGAAATGTTATGATAAAAAAATGATCAAACACAACTTCTGCTCGAATTGCGGCAACAAAATTGATGAGGGCTCGAATCCTGCTCACTGCTCCAACTGTGACACCACTTACTACAAAAATGCTAAACCATGCGCATCCGTACTGCCCATAAAAGACGGTAAGGTATTACTAGCGAAGCGCGGTCAAGATCCATATAAAGGTTCGTACGACATTATTGGCGGCTTTATGGAAGTAGATGAGCTACCAGAAGCAGCAGCGATCCGAGAAGCTAAAGAAGAAACAGGTTTGGATATTAAGATAACTTCCTTACTTGGAATATACAGCGATAGATATGGAGAAGATGGTGATTACACATTAAATATACATTACCTCGGGGAGGTGACTGGTGGTGAAATGCAGGCCATGGACGACGTCTCGGATCTTGAATGGGTTCCAATAAGTGAAGTGCCGCTCGATGAAGGCTTTCAAAACACAAAAGATGGCCTTCGTGATTTGAAAAAGTTATTTATTAAATAATAGGCCAAGAATACCTACAAAGTCTACTGAGTTCGACTAAAAAAATCATCAGTATTTTCAATCAAAAGTACGACACACGGCTTACCATTATCCGTACAGTTTGATTGATCATTTGCAGCTTTATTAACGGTATCAAAGTTACTCTGACCACCATGTGCGATAGCGAGCTGTTCAATATTCCGCTTTGCATCTATCCAACTTCTCATCATCTCGTCACCTGATATTTTCTTGTCGTAACAATCATCACTTGCTTTCTTTACGGTACTCATTTGCGCTTCATAAGCCTGTTCGATAGGGCCGAAGTGACTATAGTACTTTTCATACATTGAAACTTCACTGTCTTTCTTGAAGTCATAGACGGATCGACAACCTTCGATCTTTCCCTCTACGATTCGTGTATTTATGGCTTCGTCTTGTCTGTTTATTTGTTGTGTTCGGAAGTGAGTAATATATGGCGCTACGTTCCAATAAATAGGATAAGCGAGCCCCAAGATAAATATAGCTGATGCTAACACCATTTCTAAACGGCTAATTGAACCCTTTTTAGAAAGTGACTTAATAAGTGCGTACGGAGAATAGAGCAGAACTGCAAAAGGAAGAAGATAAAGAAGAATGAGTAGCGTCCCCCAACCTGGCATCGTATAGGAAATTGTCAATAAAACTAACGAGACAAGCAGCAGTATTCTGGAAGAGATAAGGTAGATATCTTTTCGAAGTGGTGCTACTTTTTTGCTTTTTGCTACCATATTGGGGCCTTTCTATATGTTGTTTTCATTATGCCATATATTTAGCTTATGTTTGCGATCTATTTCCTAGTCACTATACTGAGTATTATGTACGATCGAGATGAGTTTCTGCGAGCAAGAATAGATAACTTTCTAGGTGAAAAACATGCCCGCATTAAGCGTGTACGAACAAGCTCGGGAATACTCGCTGTCAGACAAGCTACCCAGGGCGCGATAACGGTCGGATCATTTGCCGAGACAAAAAGAGATTATAAAAAATACGAGCGTGATTATTTTATTGAATCAGCCCCAGACGAGCCGGGAGTAGCCCGACAGCTGTGGTTGCCAGCATTGCAATGGGTAGCTATAGGCACCATAAGACAAAGGGAAGTTATCGCCACGACGTCTGATCCATCTACACGATTCGACGCTTGGCAAGCTGCACAGCCTCTCGTCACTGACCTTGAGGGCTATTCACAGTACGAAGGCGACGGGCAAGCGCTTTTCGAACAGGCGAAATTAAGTCTTCAGTACATCGATGCAAATAATGACAGTTTCCGAACCGTTGTATCGACGATAAAACTATAACTGTTATACTCGACTCATATGAAAAAGTATTTGTTATACATCATCCCATTAGTACTATTACTTTTAGGTGTTGCCGCTACCGTCAGTTATCCGACTTTAGAAGAAAATGCATCTTACGGATATGTCACCAGTCCTGCTCCTGCGACAACTTGTGATGACTCAGGCTGTATAGCAAATGAAGGCAATGTAGGGTATCAAGGATCGTGGTCTGTGATTATGCCATTAACAGAGTTACTTAAGACGTATTTCATACCAGCGACGATTGCATCATCGCTTGTTGTTACGGCAATTATTGTGGTGTTTAGGACAAAGCAGTCACAGGATCACAAAGCTTAGTTCATTTACAAAATCCAAGCTTTATTATATAATCTATATATGACTCATCCATCAAATGAATTCTATACACGCAGCCAGCAGAATCCTAATGGTCTTTTCGATGCTATTCTCGACCCTTCTTTTATAGAAGTCGTCCCAGAGCTTGATAAAAGGCTGGCATACGTATCTGCTGACATACAAATCTATCTTACGGATGTCGTTGGCGTAGATAAAGCTATGGCAGGAGTAGTTGCTGCACGTGCACTGCAAGAAGTCTTAGCGGCGGTAGACGTTAAAATTCCTAGTGAGAATTTAGGCTCAATACTATTAAGCGCTGAGGCTATAGTATAGCAATGACCGACGAATACGAAGCAGCGATTGAAGCTGATAAAAGCGACACACTTACCGAATGGCTCGTAACCTATTTAAATGATGCCGATCGAGGACGTAACATCGCGCTCGCAGGAGGCCTAGCCGAAGCAGGTAAGTTCCACACGAATTTAATTGACTACCCAATTGATCAATTCAAAATCCTTATGGGCCCTGATCGTTCGTTTAGATACTACGAAGAACCAGAAAGTTTTAATAAACGCGTCGATGCCATGGTTGGAAGTTTAAAAAAGGGATGGAAACCTGTTCCTTTTATTGCTTCGGACATTTGGAATGAAGGGCTTGAATTGAACGATGGCGCACACCGTGCTGAAGCCATGAAGCGATTTGGCATAAAAACATATCCAACTATCTTTTATTTCAAAGACCAGGTCGCACTCGATAGCTTTATTAAATCGTTAGAATAATTCAAAATTATCTAGACTGCGTAGTGATTACTTCTTTATAACCGAATATGCAGCTACGACAGTCCAAGCAGCAAATACAAGCACCAGCAAGCGATTAGTCCAACCTACAAGTGCAACGACACCTTCAGGCAATACTGTTACTGCTGTATTAGCATCGACAGTGGCGCCAGATGCCGTAAATGTCCCTATCAGAACAACAAATGATGCGACAAGAAGGGCAACACTGATCCAGCTTGCATGCGATAGCACCGCAAGGCGACGTGCAGACCCTTTCCATTCATTTACTTTCTTAAGACTCTTTGTGACAAGTATGGTCGCGATTGCAAAAGCAGCAATGGCAAGATTACCAACACCATCATGAAGTGGGTGATTGATGTCAAAGATAGCTGCTAAAACCTGTCCAATACCAGCGATAGTCAATAGGACAAGTCCAACCTTACCGCCGCGTGACTGAACTTGCGTACGAAGAGCGGCGACCAACGCAAGAGACGAGACTCCCCATAGTGCGAAGAATCCGGCAAGCACACCGCCGAAGTTACCATTGGCATATTCACTGACCATGCGCCAAGAGGGGTCAAACTCTGGACTGAGAATATGTAATAGTCCCAGCAGAAGAATAGATATGATAACCGACAAAAATGCTACCCAACCATATGTCTTCATACTAATTGTCCTCCGCTAGAAGCGCGTCAATCTTTTCGTAATTCTTTACCAAACCTTCTTCCATTCCGCTTTGCAATAATCCGTCACGATCACCTGCACTTAGGAATGTTTCTGTTGCAACGACAAGTGTACTGCCGTCTGCTTGTTCAGTGAAGTCATACTTTTCTAAGATGACATGGCCTCGTTCGCCAAGTTCGGCAAATTCAGAGGTTTGAATAATACGATCAGGTGCTGCAATTTCATGGAATACACCGAAGAAAGTGACACCATCACCGCCAAATTTCCAAGATCCGCCATCACGTGCATCAATCTCGATGGTTGCTTCACCGAACGGATTCCACCACTTTTCAAGATAGTTTTTACTTGTAAAAATCTGGAAAACTTTTTCGCGTGGTGCATCAAAGACACGCTCAATACGAACATTAAATGAATCTGGTTCTGCGATTACTTTAGTTTGGTTACTCATTTTTCCTCTTTTAAAAGTGCATCTACCTTATTGAAACGACTGCTCCAAAGCTCTTCATACGGCGCAAGATATACTGCGACATCATGAAGAGCCTCAGGAGCAATCTGGATAACTTGTTCGTTTCCGCGACGGGTTTTCGTAATTAATTGAGCCTTCTGCAGAACAGTAAGGTGTTTCGCTACAGCAGCAAGAGAAACTTCATAATTTAGTGCAAGTTGCCCAACTGTGTAGTGAGCTTTCATCAGTCGATTAAGTATGTCTCGACGAATAGGGTCAGCGAGTGATCCAAATAATCCGTTTAAGTACATATTGTATTCAACCATACGGTTGAATAGTAAGGTATAGAGAATCTAATGTCAATATAAAATCTTTAAATAGTTTATGTTTTGATATTATTAAAACTTATGCTATAATAGCATTACTGATTACATTGAATCTCTTCAAACTGATCACCAACTATTCTCAATAACCTAATAAAAGGAGTCCCCATGGACAATAAGAATAACGATGGTGCTCAGCAAGTACTAGCCAAGATAGAAACCTTTAGCGATACGTATCGTGACATTGCAAAGCAATTACATGAACTTATCCTAACAACAGCCCCGAACCTACAACCACGTTTGTGGTACGGCATGCCAGGTTATGCGCTGAAAAGTGATGGTCCTGTTGTAGTCTTCTTCAGGGAAGATAAGTACATTAGCTTTGGTTTGACGGAAAGCACCAACTTAACCGAGCTAGGAAGCCCGCAAGAAGAACTGGTGGAAGTTGCTTGGTATCTTACCAAACTTGATCCAGCATCCGAGGCAAAGATTGCCGATATCGTTCGAAAGATCGTGGCCTAACAAAAAGATAACTACATATTATCAACAAAAGATCTCCGTCTGGGGATTTTTTGTTATGATAAGGGGTATGTTAGAGCGAGTTCAATTTGTTGACGAGAATGACGCCCCAATTGGAGGGGGCACTAGAGAAGAAGCCTGGGAAAAGGGTATTTATCGTCGCATCTCTCGCGTCATCTTAAAAAATGAGGATGGTGAGATCTTGATACAAAAACGTAGTCCACTAAAAAAGACTGGTGCGAACTGCTGGACTGATTCGTCTAGTGGACACGTTGATGAGGGCGAAGGGTATGATGAAGCAGCCCATAGGGAAATGTTTGAGGAAATCGGAATTACGACAGATATAACTTTTTTAGGAAAGTTCCTCATTGTTGAGCAAAAGAACGGCAAGGACTATCGATTCTTTAATCAATGCTATACAGGAACCATCACAAAAAATACTCCGATAAAAATTCAGGAAGAGGAAGTATCTGAAGCAAAGTGGATATCAATTGAAGAAGTAAAGAAGTTGATACATGACAGCCCTGAAGATTTTACGTCTGCTTTAATAGAGTCTATAAAGAGATTTTATTAATTGAAGCATCTTGTTGTTGCCGTAAGCCCAGACTCATCACTTGAGCTTTTAGGGGAATATGCCGATATTATCGTGCTCGATAAGGAGTCTATCCCTGCCAGTATTCCTCGTTACGAGACACTCTATATCCGCAGCCATTTCGGCCAAGCGTCGACGCTACCGCAAGTTTTTCGTAAAGAAATCGAGGCTATCGTGCAACGTGCCAAGCAACAAAACCCATACATTGCATTTATCGACGACACAGACACAGTCGAAAAGATACTCGATACAGAGGATAAATGGCGTC
>Ga0247817_10001064_pt1 | contig 14628 bp, 17 predicted proteins | sample UWRJL212509R1_FD_178010 | JGI IMG/M metagenome (GOLD analysis project Ga0247817, IMG submission 178010) | Plant litter microbial communities from Arlington Agricultural Research Station in Wisconsin, United States - UWRJ-L212-509R-1 | ecosystem: Environmental > Terrestrial > Plant litter >... | reverse complement strand
GACACCAACGGCGCGGTGAACGCACCCTGAGCCCTGATCGTCTTTTTCTCCCCGTCGATACAGGCCACTCCCGATCGCCCGCCCACGGGCATGAGGCATCCCATGACCCACCCCCAAGCGCTCCCCCGCGCGACCTCGTCTTCTACCTCGCCCGAGCCATCCCGCCACCGCCACCGAACAGACCCGCCTCCGGACCCCGTACCCCCCCACACAACCCTCGCCGCGCGGTATCGAAGCCTGCGACCGAGCAACCAGCGCCTCCTGCGATTCACCACGCTGTCGCTCCTTTTTCTGCTTGTGCTCGGTGTCGGCTCCGTTGTGGGCGAAACCCGCCAGGCCCGCGCCGACGAATCCGCCCGGCAGGCGCACACCATGGCGCGGGAGTTCCTCTGGGCGCGTGCCGACCTGGCCAGCACGGTGATCACCAAAGCAGCCGTACATCTCACCGCGGCACGGCTCTCGTTCGAGTCCGCGGATGCGCGCCTTCTCAGCGATGAGGAGCGCCTTGCGTTCGAGGAGACTCTGACCGCCGCCGAGACACAGCTGCGAGATGCCCGCTACGCGGTGGCGACTGCTACCCGCGAAGCATCCATCCCGGCTCCCGCCTCGGCGACCGCCGAACAGATTCGTGCGGCGACAGCGACCCTCGCGGACTGGGACTTGGTGACACCGGACGAGATTGAGGTTCTGCACCAGTCGCTCGCGGATGGCGTCGGCTCCGTGACCACCGCCGTTGAACACTGGACCGCAGAGCAGAACCGGCTTGCAGCGGAACGAGCGGCAACCGAACTGGTTGCCCAGCAAGCCGCCGCGCAGGAGGCCGCCGAAGCCGCGGAGAAGGCAGCCGCACAGAGCGCTGCCGAGGTCGCGCGCCAGCAGGCGGAGGTGCAGGCGGAGTCCGCTGCGGCAGCCAGCCCCGCGGCGGCAACGGCTCCTGCGCCCCAGGCATCCGTCACCCCGCCCGCGCCGCAGGCCAGCGCCGGCCACACCGAATACGTCTGGACAACAGGGTTCCAACCCGAGCTCGATGCCTGCAAGGGCTCGGTCGACATGACGGCCTCATTCGGCAAAGCAGTGATCGGTGAGCACTGGTCGTGCGGCGGCAGTTCATTCCCGACAGCCGAGGGCAGCATCGTCACGGTGACGGGGGCACTGTCGGGCACGTTCCGTGTTGGACCCGTCGTCGCGGTGTTGAACCAGCGCACCAACACCACCAACGATGTGCCCGGCGGGTACGACCTGCTCTATCAAACGTGTGTTGGCGGCGACAATTCTCGGATGTCGTTCACCGCGCTCCAGCGGATCGGATAGTCCGCTTACAGCGGAGACCTTCACCACCGCAAGAAGGGTTTCGTGGGATCACCGCAAATTAACCGCAAACCTTACTTCGGAAAAACACATCCATCCCGCACTACCTTCGGCGAGCGCCCTCCCACCGCTGACAACGCACCCGGAATGTACGCACGCTGGGCGCATATCGCCTTTTTCGCGCGATCCGTTCTATCCCCAATCGCCCGCCCGAGGGTATGAGGCATCTCATGACGCAACCCGACCATCCCCAGCATCGTCACCGCGCAGACACCGAATCGGATCCTTGGCTTCCGCGCACAACGCGCATCGCCCGGTATCGCGGGCTGCAGCCCCACATACAACGCCGCCTCCGATTCATCGCGTTCACCGTGCTGTCTCTGCTGGTGATCGGTGTCGGCTCCGCTGCGGCGGGAACCCGGCAGATGAGCGCCGACGAATCGGCGCGCGAGGCACACACCACTGCCCGCCAGTTTCTTGAGGCGCGTGCCGAGCTCGCAAGCACCGTGATTTCGGCAGCGGCAGTGCACCTCGAGACGGCACGGCTGGCACTCGAGTCAAACGATGCTCTCCTACTCTCCACAAATGAGCGCATCACCTTCGACCAGACCCTCGCGTCGGCCGAAAGCCAACTTCGTGACGCGCGGTACCAGGTGGCCACGGCCACGCGCGAGGCAGCCAACGCCCCATCTGCCACCGCGACCGTGGAAGAAATCCGTGCCGCCATCGTCACCCTCGAGGCATGGGAGTTTGTGAGTTCGTCAGAGATCGAGGTTCTGCACCAGTCGCTCGACAATGGCGTTGACGCTGTGGCCACCGCCGGGGAGAGATGGCGGACTGATCAGGCCCGCCTCGCCGCAGAGAAAGCAGCCCAGGAGCTCGCTGATCAGCAGGCTGCGGCGAGAGCGGCAACCGAATGGGAGGCCGCTGCCGAGGATGCCGAACACGAGGCCGAGGCGCAAGGGCGGATACAGGGGGATGCGGCGTCTCCTACACCTGGTCCAACGGCCAGCACTGCTCCGACAACCGGCGCTGCTCCAGCTCCGGCGCCGGCTCCTGCACCTTCGCAGTCCCGGGCACCGGCTCCAGCGCCTGCTCCAGCTCCAGCTCCAGCTCCAGTGCCAGCACCGGCTCCAGCACCCGCTCCCGCTCCCGCACCCGCACCGGCTCCCGCCCCGGCGCCTGCTCCCCCTGACACATCCGTCACCCCGCCCGCAACGCAGGGCGGCGACCGAGGAAACGATCGGGATCGCGATCGAGATCGCCACCAAGACGGCAATGGGCGGGATCGAGACCGAGACCACCGCCAGGACGGCAATGGTCGGCACAACGGCGACGATCGCCACGGCCGTCATGGGTGAGCACACGCGTGTGGGCGGCGATCACTCGCGTATGCCGGTTGCCGCGCTGGGACAGATCGGATAAAACCGTCAGTCGCGCCAGGAGTGCTGCGGGTTGTACCCCAGCACGCGGCGGGCCTTGTCGATCGACAACAGCGTGTCGGTTCCCACAACCTCACGCGTAAACTCCACCCCGGGGAATTCCTCAGCGGCGAGGTCCACGCTGGGACGCTCCATCAGGGTGTCGGCCGCCGCGATGATAAACGTGTCGAATCCGGGCAGATTGACGGCGAGCGCACGCTCGACAGCCTGGGCCCCGTCGCGGGTGTCGATGTATCCCCAAAGGTTCCAGCGGCGAAGGGACGCATCGTTCTGATAGCCGGGCACCAGCTTGTAGTCCGCTGTGTCGAGAACGTTGGAGAACCGGAGCGCTGTGATGCTCAATTCAGGGTCCCAGCGCACCAGCTTGGTCGCCAGTTCTTCTTCGAGGTGTTTGACCACCGAGTAAACGGACTCGGGGCGCGACGCATACTCCTCATCTACGGGCAGATACGGCGGAGGAGTCTCGAACGGGATGCCGAGCAGCGTCTCACTCGAGGCGTAGACGATGCGCTGGATGCCCGCACGGCGAGCAGCCTGGAACACGTTGAAGGTCGACAGCATGTTGTTGGAGAACGTCGCCGAGTCCGGCGCGATGCCGCCGGCCGGAATTGCGGCGAGATGCACAACGGCATCGAGACCGGAGTGCCTGTCGTCGATGGCCATCAGGGCATCAACAACCTGCCCATAGTCGGTGAGGTCGATGCGGGTGAACGTTGCACCACGCTCCCCCACCGCATCCAGGGTCAGAACCCAGTGCCCGGCATCCTGCAGATGCGCGACCACCGCCCGACCGAGTTTGCCGTTGCCGCCGGTGACTGCAATCTTCATTGATGCTCCTTCGTTGGACGTGAGTGTCAGTCTGCCACCGGAGACGCGATGGCCGCGGGGGTTGCTGGCGTGATGATTCCAGGAAGCTCGATGCGGAACGAGGTCGCACCCGGCGCACTCGTCACCGACACCGTGCCCCCATGGGCTTCAATAACTGCCTGCACAATCGAGAGACCGAGACCGGTGCTTCCGGCAATACGCGACCGGGACGAATCACCTCGGGCGAATCGCTCGAACAGGGTCGGCTGCAGTTCGGGCGAGATGCCCGGGCCGTTGTCGTCGACCGTGATCACCGCGGTGGTTCCTCCCACGACCGAGAGTTCAACTCCCACCCGGCTGCCTTCCGGCGTGTGCACACGGGCGTTGGTGAGCAAATTGGCAAGCACCTGGTGGATGCGCGGTTCGTCACCGACGATCATCACGCGCTCGTCTGGTGCGTCGAACTCCCACTCGTGTTCGGGTCCGGCCGCATACGCATCGCTGATGCAGTCGACCAACAAACGACCAAGGTCGACGGGATGCTTTTCAAGTTCACGCCCCTCGTCGAGGCGGGCAAGCAACAGCAGGTCTTCGACCAGCGACGTCATCCGCACGGCTTCGGACTCGACCCGCGCCATCGAGTGCGAGACATCGTCGGGCAACGCGTGGCCACCCCGCCGGGTGAGCTCGGCGTATCCGCGGATCGACGCGAGCGGAGTTCGCAGCTCATGGCTGGCGTCCGCGACAAACTGGCGCACCTTGTTCTCGCTTGCCTGGCGGGCGCGCAGGGCGGCATCCACGTGACCGAGCATCCCGTTGAATGCTGCACCCACCTGTCCAACCTCTGTGCGGGGATCGGTGTCTTCGTCGGGCACACGCACCGCGAGCGACACCTCTCCTCGGTCGAGCGGAAGCGAGGCCACCTGGGTGGCGGTCGCCGCGACCCTACGCAGTGGGCGCAGCGCGAGGGACACAATAAAAAAGCTCGCCAAGGCGGCAATGAGTACACCGAAGGCTGAGATGAGGAGAATAACCGCACGGAATTGTGCCACGGTCCCCTCCACCTCGGAGAGAGGCACCGCGAGGATGATGCTCCCGCCCTGCGTGGTGGTGAATACCAGCGCGCGGTAGTCTCCTCGGTCGCTGCCGAGCTCAATGGACTTCGAACCGGGAATCAAGCTCGCTTCGACAAGCGCATCGTTCTCGTCAGCGGTCAACAACTGACCGGGAGAGCCAGCAGAACTCTGCATGGTGGCGTCCGTCACTGCACCGTCGGTCACAACCACGGCGATGGTACCCAGTGGCAGTCCGCGGGAAAGATACATTGCGGACTCGTCGGTGTATCCCGGCATTCCGCCTCCCCCGCCTCCCGGCGCGCGGGCGGCCTCGGTCAGCTGCAAGTCGAGCCGCTGCACCAGGTATTCGTTGAGTCCATAGATGCTCGCCGCACCGATCCCGGCACTCAGCAGGGCAACAAGTGCCACGATGCTGACCACAAGTCGGCGGCGCAGCGTCCACTTGCGGCGTGCAAGACGTAACCCGCGCGACATCCGCCCAGGAGCACCATCTAGCTCTGGCTCGGGAGTATCAACCTCGCCCAGATCTGGGACAGGTGTGCTCACCTCGCGGGCTTCAGTACATATCCGACGCCCCGGACGGTGTGGATCATGGCGCTGCGACCGAAGTCGACTTTTTTGCGGAGATAGGAGATGTAAATCTCGACCACACTCGACTTGCCCCCGAAGTCATAACTCCAGACCCGGTCGAGGATCTGCATTTTCGAGAGCACGCGGCGCGGGTTGCGCATGAGGTACCGCAGAAGCTCGAACTCGGTGGCGGTGAGCTCGATCAGGTCACCGCCGCGGCGCACCTCGTAGCTGTCTTCGTCGAGTTCGAGGTCGCCGACCACCAGGAACGAGTCGCTGGTGTCTTCGGTCGTGAGCCCCGAGCGGCGGATGAGCGCACGCAGGCGGGCCACGAGCTCCTCGAGGCTGAATGGCTTCGTGACGTAGTCGTCGCCGCCGACGGTCAGTCCGGCTATGCGGTCGTCCAGCGAGTCCTTCGCGGTGAGGAACAGGATGGGCGTCTGGTTGCCGTCGGCCCTGAGGCGGGACAGCACCTGCAGCCCATCGATGTCGGGAAGCATTATGTCGAGAATGATGACGTCGGGCCGGAACTCGCGAATCACGCTGAGCGCCTTTTGTCCGTCCGACGCCAGTCGTACGTCCCAGCCCTCGTAGCGCAGCGCCATGGAGAGCAGGTCAGTGAGCGCATCTTCGTCGTCAACGACAACGGCGCGAATCGGGCTGCCGTCCGCACGTCGCACCTGCGGCTGAACCACAGCGGACGAGTGAAGGGAGCCGGACGAGGTATTGGTCATACTCCCATTATTGAGAGATTTCTATGACCTACCTGTGAGCGGTAAATCTAGTGCTCGCGACCCACGTTGCTTTTGTTGCCGGAACGCACAACGACCAGGATCGACGCGAACAACACGCCAAGTCCGGCGACGAGGATGAGCGGGTTCACTTCCTTAGACGTTTTTTCAGCGACGGGAGTTTCACTGACTCCCGTGTCGGTGACATTCCGGTCGGTGCCCGGCGACTGCGGCTGTTGGTCAGTGGTATCTGCGCTGACCGGCATCGGCACAACGGTGACGAGGCTCGACGAGGAGACCGTCGACGACGCAAGGTCGGCAGCGAATGCGGGCGCGGCGGCGAGCGCTCCAGCGCCCGCCAGAAAAACAGCTGCGACGAGGGAAGCGACCACGCGTGAGCGATGGAACATGATTCTCCCTTGCGGCAGTCAGTTCGGGTCGTGCCGCGACAAATAGGTTCGGAGGACAATACGTCCTGTCCCCCTAACTACCGACACTAGCGGGTACAAATATGTCGGTCAATGTGGGGACATCCCCCCAGACCGGGGGCCAGCATCTCGGACGACTTCGAAAGCATCCGGGGGCGACCAATATCGATATCGCATGAAGATTCGGCTGCCGCCTACGAAATCCGCAGTGAGCGGGTTCGAAGTCGCCGCCGGGGACGTGGCCACCGTTCGAGAGCTGGACTGCGCGGCATCCATTCGCCTGTCGCCCGCAGGGGAGACAATGGAGTGTGCCCTCCACTCAACCGATGCTCTCGCTCTGGGACGAGCCTGCGCCCGACCACCGGACGCGCGTTGTCGCGAACTCCGAGGATCGAGTGGCGTGGCTGCGTGCACGCAGTCGTGGAGTCACGGCCACCGATGTAGCGCGGCTATCGAGCGAGAAGGCCGTGCAGGCCGTCGCCTACGAAAAACTTCACGGCACGGGCTTTGGCGGCAACGCGTACACCGACCACGGGCGGGCGCGGGAACCGGAGATTGCCCGCTGGGTCAAGGCGAACCATGGCATCTCGCCGAGCACCACCCTGTTCCACGCGCACGGCGAACCGTTGCACCTGGCGACGCCCGATGGTGTGGCGACCCGCGGATCCACCGTTCTGCTCTCGGAGATCAAAACCACTTCAAGCGCGTGGCGCACGATTCCACGCTCGTACTTACGCCAGATCTGGTGGCAGCAGTACGTACTCGGCGCTGACCGCACACTCCTCGTGTGGGAACAGCACCTCGACTTTGTGCCTCTCACCGGAGACCCGCTCTGTCGCTGGGTCGAACGCGATGAGAACGAAATTCACATCCTGGTCGGACTAGCCAACCGGCTGCTCGACATCATCGCGAGCAAGTAGCGGCTCCGCCGGGCGCTCGATCCCGCGCACCGCGAGCACTGCTCCGTACACCGCGAGCCAGCCGATGGCGATGGTGGTGGCCACAAACTCGAGCCAGCTGCCAAACGCCAGCGCCACTCCGATGAGCGACAGGATGCCGCCGGCGCTCGCGATGATGAGTACCGCGAGGCCACATACGCGCGAGAACAGGGCCATCACCCGCTGGTCACGCGCGAACGACACCTGGAGCATCGCCCAGCAGGCGGCGCCGAAGGCGACCACTGCGCAGAGGATGTGCGTGAGGTCCTGCCAGGTGAACTGGGAACCGTAGGGAACCGGGCAGCCCTGGGTACACGTCACCTGCGATGCGATAAGAAAAAAGCCACTCGCCACCCAGAGCGACACCGTTGGGGTCCACACTCGGAGAAAACGCGGATGAGAGCGGATGTGTCTGCTCGCAAATGCCACGGCACTGCCGCCGGCAACAACCAACAGCAGGGCGATCTCGAACACCTGAGCAGTGGGCTCCCCCACCGCACCGAGTTCGCTGACGTACAGTGCGCGCTCCACCGTCGACCGTGCACCCCAAATTATCGCCAGCGCAATCAACACCAGCACACTGCCCACTAGGGCCAATAAGCGCGCTCCCAGATTCGCCGTCATTCGTTGCGTTCACTCTCGTCGCGGGTGATTCCCGCGCGCAGATCTGACGACGGAAGCTCTCAGCAGCAATAGTAATGCGCCGAATAGTTTGCACTGAGGTGACATCTTGGAAACAACGTGGACTCATTCACCCCGTTTACTAGGTAGACAGAGCGGGGAGGCCGAGCAATGACGACGATGCGAGCCATCACAATGGCGACGACGGGCGGTCCGGAGGTTCTGACACTCACGGACATCGAACGACCGAACAAGGTAAGCGCCGAATTTCTGGTGAAAGTCATCGCGGCCGGGGTCAACCCGATCGATGCAAAAACACGGGCGGGCGGTGGGGTTTCGGGGGAAATCACCAACTACCCGGCAGTGATCGGCCAGGACTTCAGCGGCATTGTGATCGAGTCGCCCTATGAGGCGCATCCCATCAAGCCGGGCGACGAGGTGTACGGCATGGTGACCGTGCCGCGCGTCGGGGGCTCGTATGCCGAGTACGTCACGGTGTCATCGCTGAGCCTGACCAAAAAACCGCGGTCGATCTCGCACGTCGAAGCGGCTGCGGTGCCGCTGGCAGCTCTGACTGCATGGGGAATGGTGGTGGAGGTTGCCAAGGCACATGAGGGCCAGCGCATCCTGATCCACGCGGGAGCCGGCGGGGTCGGGCATTTCGCTGTGCAGTTCGCGAGCTACTTCGGCGCGTACGTCATCGCGACCGGTTCCGAACGCAACCTGGGATGGCTGCGGGAACTCGGCGCCAACGAGGTCATCGACTACAGCGCAAGCCGGTTCGAAGAGAACCTCGCCGACGTTGACGTGGTGATCGACCTGATCGGCAACGTCGCGGACAACACCGGTACTCGATCGTTGACGGTCATCCGCCCGGGTGGCCTGCTGGTGAATGCGCCATCGGGCAGCTGGCCCACTTTTATCGAGGAGGCCGCCGCCGCCGGAGTTCGTGCCACCGGCTACAAAGTCAGCCCCGACGGATCAACGCTTTCGGTGATCTCCCGACTACTGACATCGGGAGACATTCGAGTACGCGTTGACGAGGTGTTCGATCTGGAACACGCGGCGGATGCGCACCGCGCGATCGAAGGCGGGCACACACGGGGAAAGATCGTACTGAAGGTCTCTGACTTCTAGAGATCGCCGACTTCTAGGCCAACCGAACCGTCGACGGGTCAGAGCACCAGCTCGCGCACAAAGTCCTCTTCATAGCGCCCACCGAGCAAAAACGTTTTGTGGCCAACAACGGCGAAGCCATGCTTCTCGTAGAAGCGGTTGGCGCGCGGATTGAACTGGTTCACACCGAGCCACACCCCTGCGGCACCTCGCTGGCGGGCGGCATCTACCGTGGCGCCCATCAGTGCTGCCCCGACGCCGGCGCCGTGGCTCGTCGCGAGAACGTAGACCTTGCTGAGCTCGATCGTGGGGCGGGCGGTCAGTACGGCCGCGACATCCGGATCGGATGTCTCGCCACTGACCAACATGGTGTACCCGGCGGGCACACCGCCAACTTCAACAATAAGCAGGTCACGAGCGGTATCCGCGAGGTAACCGGCAAAGCTGGTTTCGGACAGGGTGGTGTTCACAAACTCGTCGATGCTCGCCTGCGAGGTACCGGGAGGACACGCGAGAGCGAAGGTTGCCGCGGCGAGGTCGTGCAGCAGCGCGGCATCCACCTCCGAAGCGAAGCGAACTGTGACGGGCATGGTGCCACCTTTCTGACGTCGAGAACACGCGGGGGTACAAAAAAGGGCCCGCTTTCGCGGGCCCTTCTCTATAACAAACTCAGTCTCTAAATACCTTAGAAGACGTTGATGTCGAGGGGGATGCCAGGACCGAACGTGGTCGAGACGGTGCCCTTGGTGATGTAACGGCCCTTCGAGCTGGACGGCTTGACGCGAACGATCTCGTCAATTGCAGCCTTGATGTTCTCGGCGAGCTGGTCCTGCGTGAAGCCGGACTTGCCCACAACGAAGTGCACGTTGGAGTGCTTGTCAACGCGGAACTCGATCTTTCCACCCTTGATCTCCGAAACGGCCTTGGCCGTGTCGGGGGTGACGGTTCCGGTCTTCGGGTTCGGCATAAGGCCACGAGGACCAAGCACCTTACCCAAACGGCCGACCTTACCCATGAGCTCGGGGGTCGAGACAGCAGCGTCGAACGACGTGTAGCCGGCCGCAACCTTCTCGATGAGCTCGTCGCCACCAACCTCGTCGGCGCCGGCAGCAAGTGCTGCTTCAGCCGCGGGGCCTGTTGCGAAGACGATGACGCGGGCGGTCTTACCGGTTCCGTGAGGAAGAATCACGGTGCCGCGGACCATCTGGTCTGCCTTGCGGGGGTCGACACCAAGCTTGAGGGCAACCTCAACGGTCGAGTCGAACTTCTTCGAACCGGTCTCGCGTGCAACCGCGACGGCCTCGGAGGGGGTGTAAACCTTGCCCTCTTCGATTTTCTCGGCAGCGGCCCGGTAGGCCTTGGATTTCTGTGCCATGTGTATCTCCTGAATTGAGTCGCGGTAGGTGTGAGCCTGGCTGGCTCTCCCGCTGGGAACCGTCACGCAGAGTGAGCGGTTCTATTACTGATGTATTGGTGTTGCGAAAAACGGTGTTCGTGAGAACGAGAGGATTACGCCTCGACCGTGATTCCCATGGAACGCGCGGTGCCGGCGATGATCTTCTCAGCGGCCTCGATGTCGTTCGCGTTGAGGTCAGCCTGCTTCGTCTCGGCAATGGTGCGAAGGTCAGCGCGGCTGAGCTTGGCGACCTTGACGGTGTGAGGCGTGGGCGAACCCTTGGCAACGCCTGCAGCCTTTTTGATGAGCTCTGCAGCCGGCGGGGTCTTGAGGATAAACGTGAAGGAACGGTCCTCGTAGACAGTGATCTCTACGGGGATAACGTTTCCACGCTGAGCCTCAGTGGCCGCGTTGTACGCCTTGCAGAACTCCATGATGTTGACGCCGTGCTGGCCCAGTGCCGGCCCGATGGGCGGGGCGGGGTTGGCGGCGCCGGCCTTGATCTGAAGCTTAATCAGACCTGTGACCTTCTTCTTCGGTGCCATGTTACTTCCTTCTTTTAGGTGTCGAGCCGTCTGGATTTCTCCTGGCGCACTCTCCCGTCGACCCGGCGATTCCGGGACACGGTGGTCTAGGTGTTAAAGCTTGGTGACCTGGTCGAAGCTGAGCTCGACCGGGGTCTCGCGCTCGAAGAGGGAGACGAGCACGGTGAGCTTGCCGCTCTCCGGCTTGATCTCGCTGATCGAACCCGGAAGGCCAGCGAACGAGCCTTCCTTGATGGTGATCGTCTCGCCGATTTCGAAGTCAACCTCAGCAGGGATAACGCGAACGGGGTTCTTACCCTTCCCGCCAGTTTTGTTGACAGGAACTTCGACGATCTGAACGAGCGACTTGAGCATCGAGAAAGCTTCTTCGAAACGCAGCGGCGTCGGGTTGTGCGAGTTGCCGACGAACCCGGTAACACCGGGGGTGTGGCGGACAACCGACCAGCTGTCTTCGTTGAGGTCCATCAGCACCAGCACGTATCCGGGGATACGAACGCGGTTGACCAGCTTGCGCTGGCCGTTCTTGATCTCCACAACGTCTTCCATCGGAACCTCGACCTGGAAGACGAAGTCCTCCATAGCCATGGAAACCCGACGGTTCTCGATGTTCTGCTTAACGCGCTTCTCAAAACCGGCGTACGAGTGAATGACGTACCACTTGCCCGGCTTGGTGCGGAGCTCGGCACGGAATGCCTCGTAGGGGTCAACCTCCACGGGCTCGGCGTCCTCGTCGGCGTCGTCGCCGAGTTCGGGTCCGTCATACGGGGTGACGTCAGGCTCTTCGGATGCTTCTTCTTCAGCTTCGATGTCAGCCTCGTCGTCAGTCGCCGCGACGGAGGCGTCTGCCTCGTCGAGCGAGTCAACGTCGAGTGCATCGTTCACCACGGCGTCAGCCTCGGGGTCAATGGCAGCGTCGAGGTCGTCGAGGAGACCAGCAAGGTCGCCCTCTTCCTCGTCGTCAACAACGTGAATGGCCTCGTGCTCGGCGGCGTCGACAGACTCTTCTTCGGCGGCCAGGGGGCTTCCCTCCTGGGCTTCGTCATCCTCGGAAGACTGCTCAGCAGCGGTTGCGAGGTCGATATCCTGGCGGTCAGACTCAGACACGGGATCTCATTCCATTTCTTTGGTGCTCATTCGCGGATCAGGGCATACGCCCAACAAACTGATGGTGGCGCTGTGCGGTGATGCTGCACAACCGGTATCCGCACAATCATTCGAGACGTTGAGTCTCTGTGTGCGGATGGGCAAAACGATTAACCGATCAGGGGTCCATCGCCGAAGACCCAGCCAACAAGGTTGCCGAAGCCGAGGTCGAGAAGCGAAACCAGCGCCATCATGATGATGACGAAGATCAGCACAACACCCGTGTAGCTCAGCAGCTCTTTACGAGTCGGGGTAACAACCTTGCGCAGCTCGGCAACGACCTGGCGGAGGAAGATAGCCAGGCGCGCGAAGGGATTGCGTCGTTCGACACGTTCCTTTCGGGCGTTCGCGACGACATCCTCACTGGGTTCGTCGATCACTTTCCTAGCCACACTCACTACCTCTCGTGTCATCTAAGTCACTCATGTCAAACCACAATGCTGTGGGAGACATTGCAGGGCGGACAGGACTCGAACCTGCAACCTGCGGTTTTGGAGACCGCTGCTCTACCAATTGAGCCACCACCCTTTGAAAATTGAAATCCGTGAGCTTCTCCAGCATTTCGAGATTGGTTACTCACAACACTTGGCTTTTCGGGCATAGAAAAGCTTGGCAGATTTCAACTACCTCAATGAGTGTACGGCATTGGCGGGCCCCATAAATAAAAACGGGTCGGATCAGGGTGCCGGATGCCTCTGCAGAGCGCCATTTGTTCTTTAAGATGGTCTTGTGGCCAACCAAATTTCCCGACTTTCCCAGCGCATAGGCGCAATCGCAGAATCCGCAACACTGAAGGTGGACGGCAAAGCGAAAGCCCTCCAGGCTGAGGGTCGCCCGGTAATCAGTTATGCGGCGGGTGAACCCGACTTCGCTACGCCGGCACATATTGTGGACGCCGCGGCATCCGCCACCCACGATCCCAAAAACCATCGCTACACCCCCGCGGTCGGCCTGCCCGAACTGCGTCAGGCGATTGCTGACAAAACCCTGCGCGACAGCGGGCTCGAGGTTGGCCTGAACCAGATCATCGTGACCAACGGTGGGAAGCAGGCGGTCTACCAGTCGTTCGCCGCGCTGCTCGACGATGGCGACGAGGCGCTACTGCCCGCTCCGTTCTGGACGACGTACCCCGAAGCGATCAAACTAGCCGGCGGTGTGCCCGTTGAGGTGTTTGCCGGCAGCGACCAGGACTACCTGGTGACCGTTGAGCAGCTCGAGGCCGCGCGTACCCCGCGCACCAAGGTGCTGCTGTTTGTGTCGCCCTCCAACCCAACCGGCGCCGTGTACTCGCCCGAGCAGACCCGCGCAATCGGCGAATGGGCAGAGGCGAACAGTCTCTGGGTCATCAGCGACGAGATCTACCAGAACCTCACCTACTCAGCCACCTCGGTGCCCATTGGCCAGCCCGGCGAGCGTGCCGTGTCCATTGTTGAGGCTGTCCCTGCCCTCGCCGATCGCACGATCCTGGTCAACGGCGTCGCCAAGACGTACGCGATGACCGGCTGGCGGGTCGGATGGATGATTGGACCCGTCGACGTCATCAAGGGTGCGGCCAACCTGCAGTCCCACCTGTCGTCGAACGTGTCCAACGTGTCGCAGCGGGCGGCCATCGCCGCGCTCACCGGACCACAGGACGACGTCGAGACCATGCGCCAGGCGTTCGACCGCCGTCGTCGGGTGATCGTTGAGGAACTCAACAAGATTGACGGCATCGTCTGCCCGACGCCCGAGGGCGCGTTCTACGTCTACCCCGATGTGACCGGACTGCTCGGCCGCACGTGGGGCGGGGTTACCCCCACCACGTCGCTTGAGCTCGCCGACCTCATTCTCGAGCAGGCCGAAGTTGCGGTTGTTCCCGGCGAGGCGTTTGGCCCCAGTGGCTACCTGCGCCTGAGCTACGCGCTCGGCGATGAGCCGCTGCTCGAGGGAATCCAGCGACTGCAGCGCCTCTTCGCTTAGATAGTCCAGCACGCATCCAGCCACGGCGGCGGGGGTTTCGACTCCCGTCGCCGTTCTGCGCGCACTCGGCTACAGAAGTTTGCGCGCGTTCGCCCATGCGGTCAGCTCGTGGCGGGACGAGAGCTGCAATTTGCGCAGCACCGCCGAGACATGGCTCTCCACGGTTTTGATCGAGATAAAGAGCTCGGACGCCACCTCTTTATAGGCGTATCCGCGCGCGATGAGGCGCATCACCTCGCGTTCGCGGGCGGAGAGGCGATCGAGTTCTTCGCTCGTCTCTGCCTGCTCGCCGGCGACTGCGCCAAAAGCATCCAACACAAACCCCGCCAGGCGCGGAGAGAACACCGCATCACCGCCGGCGACCGCCAGTACGGCGGCACTCACCTCGGCACCCGAGCTGCCCTTGGTGATGTAGCCGCGCGCACCGGCCCGAATGACACCCACCACGTCTTCGGCGGAATCCGAGACGCTCAGCGCGAGAAACCGGGTGCCCTCGAGCAGCGCGGCACTGCGTCGGATTACTTCGGCACCGCCACCGCCCGCTCCAC
>Ga0247817_10001063_pt1 | contig 14631 bp, 11 predicted proteins | sample UWRJL212509R1_FD_178010 | JGI IMG/M metagenome (GOLD analysis project Ga0247817, IMG submission 178010) | Plant litter microbial communities from Arlington Agricultural Research Station in Wisconsin, United States - UWRJ-L212-509R-1 | ecosystem: Environmental > Terrestrial > Plant litter >... | reverse complement strand
TGCTCATACCGAACCTGCTATGGCAATGGATGCAGACACGCCGCATACTGCTCCGCCTGCGCCTAATACCGCAGCTAAACGATGGTCTAATCCCAATTTACGGCCCACAAAAAATATGGTCAAAAATGTGGCCAACGAAACGATGGACGCCTGTAAAATAGCAGTCGGACCAGCCCATAATATCAGGGTAAACGGTAAGGTTGCACCTAATAATATGATGCCCAGTTTTATGTAAAACTCAACCCGGAAACCGGCATCAAACCAGCGTGGAAGTTTCACCACATTGGCCAGGAACAAACCCAATGCAAGAGCCACCAAAGGCGGCTCAAGGGTGTATTTGCCTGCCTGATCCCAGCTGCCCAGCGCATAAATGATGGTAGATACCACGAATATAAAGATGAAAGCCGGGATGAACGACTTTGGTTTTTGGCCGATAAACGACGTAACGGTGGTAAACAACACCAATAATACCCCAAGCAATGCTAAATAACGCAAGCCATTTTTTTCGAACTGCTCAACTAACTGTGAAAAATTTGACCATTTAGATGGTGACACTGCTATCCATGAAATTCCGGAACCGGACAAGTAAAAGATATAGGCGGTTATAACTATGCCCAGGCCAAGTATAACCGCCCACCAATCTTCAGTTAGCGGGTTTGGTGCGGCTTTGTTTAATGTTGATGTCTGCGTAGCGTTCTGCTCTGCCATAATTTATTAGTTAATTTTATTCAGGTTTAAAAAATACACTGCCATCGCTTTTTATTTTCCAGGCAGTAATTGGGTTCATGTGGTATCCGCCGATATTAGTTCCGCGTGCCTCTATCAGTTGCGCTAACGTGGGTTGAATATAACCGGTCTCGTCTGTTACACGGCTTAATATTTCGGTTGGTATTCCGTCCCAGTTCCAAAGGTATCTGAAGTAAATATGAGCCTTGCTTAACACCGGCTCCTGTAAGTTGGCCGGCTCCCAGCTTTTTCCACCATCTGTGCTTACTTCTACCTTATCCACCTTACCCCGGCCGCTCCACGCAATTCCGCGGATCTCTATCCATCCTTTATTTACCTTTTGTGGGTAGGATGGGTAAGTGATGATGGAACGGGCATCCATTTCAAAGCTAAACATTCGGATTTTATCTTTTACGGGATAGGTATACTTTGATGTTTCTTCTCGGGTCATGTAAGGCTCCTCTGAAAATTCTATCCGGCGCAGCCATTTGATATTCATATTGCCTTCAAACCCGGGCAGTAGCAACCTGACAGGATAACCCTGTTCAGGTCGTATGGCTTCACCGTTTTGTGCATAGGCGATAATGGCATCATCCCATGCTTTTGCAATAGGAATAGTACGGGTCATCACCGCTGCGTCTGATCCTTCTGCCAAAAACCACTTGGCTCTTGGATCAACGTCCACCTCACGCAAAATGGTTGATAGTAAAACACCCGTCCACTCACTCTGGCTGGTCAAGCCTAAAACATCCTGAGGCGTAAGGTCTTCTCTGCCACCGCGAAAGTTACCCGCGCATTCTATAAAACAGATCCTTGATACAGCCGGAAATCTTTTCAGCTCATCAACCGTAAATTTCATCGGCTTTTTAACCAGCCCATGGATCAGCAACTCATGCTTTGTCGGATCAATAACCGGCACACCTGCATGATGACGTTCATAATGCAGATCAGACGGTGTAATTGTGCCGTACATATCTTGAAGAGGTGTTCTTGATGATATATCAGATGGTTTCCGCATCGGCTGTTCAAACCCAGAACGTTTGCCCACAGGACTCGGACCGGGACCGGGCGTTTTTGTCGGATCATCTACACTATTCTGTATAGAAGATGGTCTAGCGTTATCTTTAGCTCTTACTTTGTTAACAGGTAAAACAGCTGCCGCTACCACGCTGCCCAACAAAGCGCGCCGACTCATCTTAGCCGGCGTAGGTTTTCTTTGACTTTCTTCTTCCCGTTCCATTATTTTATTTCTGGCCCTCCTTTGCGGTCGTCCATGATGAATAGTTTTTTTGCAGGCATTACTACCCGGGGTAGACTTTTAGAATTTAGCACTGTGGCCTCTTTCAAGATTTTATTTGCAGCCAGAATATAAGCTGTAAGGCTGTAAACTTCATCATTTGTTAAAGTACCCGGTTGATTGTATGGCATCGCTCTTCTGATATAATCATACAGGGTTGTAGCATAAGGCCAATAATTGCCAACTGTTTTTGGGCGACTGCTGGCCAGTGTGTCACTTACCAATGGGGTACCCAATAGTTTCACGCCGGTTGTTTCCCTTCCATCAACACCATGGCATACAGCACATTTTGAGGTATATAAAGCCTTACCCAATTTGGCATCTCCCTGTCCCGGTGGCAAACCTTTGCCATCTGGCCTTACGGCTATGTCCCATGCGCTTATTTCTGCCTGTGTTGGCACCCGTCCAAAGCCAAATGTAGCAGGCCATTTTGTGGTATCATTTAATGGTAACTCACCCGGCTTCATATCATTAATAGTTTTTAAACCAGTTAATGATATTATGATAGGAAAAGCAATTACTATTAACGTTTTTGCCCGCATTTTTTAGTTGTATTTACCTGCAACCAATGTGCTTTTAGGCAGTACGTATTTGCGTTCGTAGCGGTCAAGCACAACGTAAATAGAATCTTTTTTTTCATTAATGCCTGAAAGGATCACCCGCGAACCATCTTGGGTATCATAAGTTAAGGTCATTTTGTTTCGTTTGCTTTCTCGTGGTGGTACGGCAAACTCCCTGTCTCTTCTGGCAGACCATGCACGCTTATCTATCATATGGTTTTCGTCACCAATATGCGCCAACGCGGTTTTGCTTATCCAGTTGTCTTTTTTGGGTTTATCTGCCTTGCTTTCGTTGCCGCCTCGGCGCCCGCCGCGAGCACCGCCTCTTGCGGCTACCGCGTTCTTATCTTGCAGGTAAAGTACTTTATCAATGGTATCCGCGTAATAATAATAGGCACGCTGTCCCCCGGCTACGCCGCTTATTTCAAACGTGCGCTGCAGATCGCGCATAGGGCTACCGCCACCATTTGACGGATCTATTTGCACAGGTTTGTTTACTCTGAACGTTAAGGTTGTCCAGTTTTCAAAGGTAGCCTCCTGCCATCTTGTGGTATCCAGCGGATTGTAAGGAATGTCCTTTCCGTTTACTTTAAACTCCGTAACACGGTAATTCCCTCTAAGCTTTTTAACCCCGGCGGTTGCCGGTTGTTTATAGGGATCATATTTAAAGTTGATAACCTCGGTGTAGGTAAGCACTCCAAAAAAGATGATAAAAGTCAGCGCTTTCAAACCTATGCGGGTATACCTGAGCCATGGTTTTTTGAAATCAGGATATACTTTAAAGGGAACGGTATATTTTTCGCGGATCAACAGATTATACAAACCGGGCACATCGTCAGCAATAAGGAAAAGGCTTAGCAGCACAAAATAAAACGCGTATACATGCACACCGCCATCATAAGCATAATTAACAAAAGTAATGTCGCCCAGCGCGGCAGCTAATAGTATAGCGCCGTAAGTGGTAGTTCTCCTGAAAAAGAGTAAGGTACCCGCCACAATTTCAACTATACCCCCGAAAACCTGATACCATGGCACAATCCCTACAGATAACCAGTAGATTTTCTGCGTGGTGAAATCGCCAAAATTAGTGTTCAATAAACCCAATGAAGGGTACGGCATCTGCGTAGGGAAAAGCTTAGTGAAGCCAAATCCGATAATGCCGATACCAGCCCGGTATCGTACCACCACCCTTATCCAATAATACAGGATTGGATAAGACTTGCTTTTGCGGTCAAACAGCGTCCATATTAATCCACCTACCAAACCTATTAGCAATGCTATCCCCCAATCTATATAATCTAACAGCCAATGTCTTTCCGGCGGGAAAACGTCAGCTCCCGGAGTTGTATTGTTTTTATTGCCGGATACCCCGGCAGTTTTTGCCTTATCTGAAATACCATTGGCCTGTTTTTTATGTTTGCCACCTTTTTTATCGCCGCTCTTTTCGGCAGGTGCATCAGTAATATCGCCGCCGCGCTGGCCGCCAAACAATGTTACAAAACTGGGTTGAAAACGCGCGATATCATACAGATCGCGATAGTGAGGGCGAAGCCAGTTAAGCTGAAAAACGTTGGTATACCAGTTCCCCGAAAAGGGAATGGACATTGCCAGAAAAAGTATGAACAAAACCCGGAAACCGAATTTTTTACCGGCCGACCACGGCTGCGCGGCTTGTATGTTTTTATCTGTTGATTCAGTATTTGCTGAATGTTGCTTATTATCAGACATAGCAATAGTTTTTATACAGTGTGCTGTTAAAGTTTAAGTGATTTGCGCCGGCTCAATTGTACCGGATATTTTTTGTCGATCTTGTTTAGTACAACATAGATCGAATCCTGCTTTTGATCAATTCCTGAAAGTATAATTGTAGCGGTATCCGGACGGGAATAGTTTAATACCAGTTTCTCGCCCTTGTAGTGGTGGTTCTTGTTTTCCAATGTGAGTACCTGGTTAACACTATCAATTGAATAGCTGTAGTAATGCCTGCCGGCAGATCCGGCTAACTCGTAGTAGCGATCCTTATCGTCAGCGAATACCTGCTCATAATTAGCTGAATCAATGGCTACGGGCCTGTTTGAGCGAATGCTAAATGTTGCCCATTTTTCAAACACAACATCTTTCCATCTTACGGAGTCGGTAGCCGAGTAGGGTAAAGCTTTGTTGTTGATCTTAAACTCGCTTACATTATAAATGCCTGCCGCATGAGCAAGTCCCGGCGTACGGGGAAACTGGTACTGGTCATTCTTAATTGCGGTGCGGGCCTTAAATCCGTACAGCACCACGAAGAAGAAAATGATCAGCGCCTTGCCTGCAAGGCGAACTATGCGCGATGTGCCGGCGAATGCTGGCTTGAATTTATTCGGTAGCGTAGGGCGTTCAAGCGATACCAGGTTGTAGATCCTTTGGGCATCAAACCATAAAACAAATAACGCGAGTGTAATAAGGTAGAAAGCATAGATGTATTCACCACCTTCGTATGCCAGGTTAGAAATAAATACATTGCCTGTAAACACCAGTATTATCGCGGCGCCAATTGTGGCAGTTTTTCTAAACAACAGCAGCAAACCTGCTAACACTTCCACCCCGCCCAAAAAAGCCTCATAGCCGGGTACAATCCCTAAGCTCATAGAAAATATTTTCCAGTCGGTAAAATCGCCATAAGCTGTATTTAGATTGCTGATGGATGGAAATGGTGATTGAAGAGGGAACACCTTTATAATGCCGTACCCAATGATGCCGATTGCCAGTCTATAGCGTACAATCACTCTTAGCCAGTAATACAACTCATCGTAATCAGCATCTTTAAACCTGGACTTTGCCCATGCCAACGAGCCTATGAGTGCCAAAACAGCAATAATGAGCCAGTTAATAAAGCTGTCATCTCCCGGAATAAATTTGGCAGAAAGGCGCGTAAGGTTGAAAATATCGCTGTAATTGATATGAAGCCAGTTAACGCCGAAAATAATTTTAAAAAGATCAACGCTTAGCGGCAGCGCTAAAAGCGTGAAAAACAGAAAAAAGAAACGAAAGATAGCTTTTTCTTTTTCCGTCCATTGCGAGGATTGTTTAGTATCTGTTTTACTCATTGCTGTAATTAAAAAAATCTTTGACACCGGGGGCAGATTCGAACTGCCGTAAAAGGTTTTGCAGACCTTAACCTATCCTCTCGGTCACCCGGCTATGTTAAAGATCATCTGAATTCCTCCAGATGATCCTTAATAATTATTAGTTGCTTGCGTTTCTGTTTGGTGTTTTAGCTGGTTCTTTTATTACCTGTCTTTTGGCCAGATCATACTTTTGGCCTGCACCAAGGAAGAAGAAAGGACCGCTTGATGCCGTAAAATCTTCGCGGTTATTAACCACGTGTTTATCACTGTTGATAATGTTGGCATAATCGTAAACAGCAACAAATGATGCGCCGAGCACTTGTAAGGTGTCACGTTGTACCAGCACGGCTGTAGCCTCGTTCAATCCAAGTCCTATCAGATCTGGTGATTTTCTGATAAAATCAACCAGATCAAACTGGCGGTTACGCACCAGCAAATGCTGGTCTATGGCGGAATTTTTAAGGAAGCCTAATCCCTGGGTGTGGTCGCCAACTAAAATATGAGCGCCCTTAGTATCACCACGCCATAAGAATGAACCTAGGATAGAAGCACCTGCCGAGCTGCCTGCTATAACACCGCCCCGGTTAAGCACATCAATAAATGCCTGGTGGGTAAGTGTGTTCAGGTAAGAGTCGGCAATGCGCCATTGGCGGCCGCCTTCAAAGTAAACGCCGGTAGCGTTCTTTAAAGGCGCTATAAACTTCTCGCTATTGGCCTCTTTTAAATCGTTGGTATGAAAAAGCGTTACGTTCTTTACACCGGTTTGCTTTTTCACTTCTTCTACGGCTTTATTGTCATAAGCTGCAGAATCGCCACCTGCTGTTGTTACAACAACCAATACGGCCTTATCTTTACCGCCGGCCAGCTCAGTAAACTTATTCCAGATATCGCGCTGCGAACCTACGTTGCCGCCAATTATCAGTAAACTGCCTTTTTCAGGACCATGCCTGGTATCAGATTTTTTTACGGTTATGGGCGACCGTTGCGCAAATGACGCATAGCTAAATGCTGTTATTGCTAAAAAAAGAATACTTAATTTTTTCATGATGTTCTATTTTGTGATTAATAGCCAGGATTACGGTTAGCACCGCCTAATTGCGGATCAACCAATGTTTCGTTGTATGGAATTGGGAACAGATATAAATGCTTATCAGGCAGTGCCAAAGCAGCCTGTGCGCGTTCTGTCCGTACCAGGTTAAACCAGCGGTCAGCCTCGAAAGGAAATTCAACCTGCCGTTCGTTTTCCAACGCTGTTAAAAAATCAGGAAGCGTGGTTGCGGTAGTTGCACCAACCCCTGCGCGGGTTCTCACCGCGTTAAGATCAGATTGTGCACTGTTTAAGCCAACTAAATTACCTTGGTAAGCCCTCGCTTCTGAACGGATCAAAAACAGTTCTGATACTCTGATCACATAAGCAGGGTCAGTACCCAATGGGTTGCGGTAGTATAGTTTACCATACCATAAATTACCCGGAGGCGCTGTCTGCGCAATTAAAGCGTTGCGGTTGCCGCCAATTGTCGCGCTATTCAACTTTGCTACCAAAGCATCATTTGGCGACCACTCTCTACGGCCACCCAAGGCCGGTGGTAACCACCAGTTGCTGTGTCCGTTGGTATTAGATGTGGTATAAGCCAACTCTAAAACCGACTCATTTGTTGTAGCGACGTTATTAGCGAAAAAAGCGCTATAAGGTGTTACCAATGAAAAATTGGTGTTATCGCCAATTACCGTGCTGGCAAACTGTTCTGCTAAGACCCAATTTTTTTGATACAGATAAAAGCGTGCTTTTAATGCTTGCACAGTTCTTAGCGTAACTCTGTTACGATTTACACCCGTTGGAACTAAAATCTCTGCCAGATTCAGGTCTTTTAAAACCTGCGCGTAGGTATCTGCCAAACTGCTGCGCGGTATGCCCGAGTTATCTGTTGACGCGTTAGTTGGTTTTAATATCAACTGAACACCGCCCCAACCCCTTGCCAGATCAAAATAGCCTAAAGCTCTTACAAAGTAAGCTTCGCCTAAATACTGGTTCTTAACCGCGGTGGTCAGTAACGGATCCGTAACGCCCGGTACTTTGTCAATTATATAATTAGCTTGCGCGATGGTGCGGTAAATAGCCGTCCATGCCGATTGTACATAGCCGTTTGTGGCAGATGTTAAATGCTTGGTAATTTCGCTAGGGTCGCCTTGTGAGCCAGACCACTGTATATCTCCCGCCGATAAGTAAGAAAGTGCAGGAAAATTTGAGCCATAATATCCATTAGCTGCCAGCAGGTTAAACAAACCATTTGCTGCTGTGGCTGCTGTGCCAGCGTTGGTAATTGCTTCTGCTTGATCAACCTGTAGCTGTGGCTGCACTTCCAGAAATTTCTTGCAGGAACCAAATACAAAGAGCAGGGATAACGAAAATATATAAGTTACTTTTTTCATGATTTTGCTTTTTGATGTTTTAGAAAGTAATGATTGCGCCTACCTGAACAGACCTTGGTACCGGTGGCGTGCCCAGATCATACCCTAATACTGTTGCAGATGATGATACGTTGATCTCAGGATCAGGACCTTTATATTTGGTCCATAACCACAGGTTTGATCCGCTTACATAAAGCCGTACAGATGATAGTTTAGCTTTTTGAGCAATGGCTTTTGGTAAGTTATAACCCAGGGTAGCGTTGCTAAGGCGCAGAAATGATCCGTCCTCAATATTTCGACTGGTAGGGCTGATGGTATAGTTTTGACCATAAGCCGTTAGCCTTGGCAGATTAGTGATATCACCCGGTTTTTGCCAACGAGTCAACTGGTTTGCACTCATGGCCCTGTTAGCGTCACGCGTACCACCACCTTCTAAAAAGAACTGGTTGTTGTTGTACACTTTGTTGCCATAAACAAAGCTGAAGAACACAGACAAGTCAAAGCCTTTATAGCGGAAAGAGTTAGTTAAGCCGCCATTAAATTTGGGTAGCGCATTTCCAACAGGTACTATGTCATTAGCGTTGATTACGCCGTTCTTATCTGCATCTTCGTAAACGGCATTGCCTGTTTGCGGATCAACATACAGCTGGTTATAAGTAAAGAAGGTGTACATTGACAGGCCCTGTACCATGCGTTGAGCAGCATAAGCAGCAACAACAGGCGTAGGCAACTTTTCAATTTTGTTAATGTTGCGGGAGATATTAAAGTTGGTGGTCCATTTAAAAGCACCATCAAGATTAACGCTCGAAACGTTGAACTCAATCCCGCGGTTGCTCATTTCGCCGGCATTGGTTAGGATAGATGAAAAACCTTTACTTGATGGGAGCGGTAAATTGAGCAGCAGGTTGCTGGTGTATTTCTCGTATACGTCGCCGGTTAAAGTTAAGCGGTCATTAAACAAACTCAGGTCAAAACCAATATTGGTTTGGCGTGTGCTTTCCCATTTAAGATCAGGGTTGGCCAGTTGTGCCGGTATGGTGCCGGGATTGTTCAGGTAGTTAGCACCTGCACCCCACAAACCGCGTGATGCAAAGTCATTTATGCCATTCTGATTGCCGGTTACACCAATGCTACCGCGTATTTTCAGATCACTGATAGCACTTACATCCTCTAAAAAGCTTTCCTTTTTTACACGCCATGATAAACCTGCAGAAGGGAAATAACCCCATTGATTATTCGCGCCAAAACGAGACGAACCATCCGCACGAATACTGAACACCGCATAGTACTTAGCATCATAATTATAATTAACACGCGCAAAAAATGATGATAATTTATAACGAGATTCTGAAGCTGAAGACGTTGTTGTTGCAGCCGAAGCGATCTGTTTAAAAGAATCGTTAGGGAAGTTGGTGCCCTGTGCCAGCGTTTGGTTAGTTACCGACCCCTGAAGTGAGTTACCCACTAAAACACCTAATGCATGCTTACCTAAATCGCGGGTATAGTTTAAAGTTTGCTCATTTGTCCAGATGGTGTTATTGCTTACGCTTGAACTGCCCAGGTTTTTGTTGGCTATGCCTAAATTGGTTAAGCTGTTCCAGTATTGAAACTCGTTGTATTGATTGTAATCTACACTCCAGCTGGTTTTAAACGTTAAGTTTTTAGACAGTTTTACTTCGCCATATAAATTGCTGATCAACCTGTTACTAGTGCTATTCATGTCAGTATTATTAAGCAATACGTCTAGGTTATCAAAACCGGCCCACTTACCCGGGCTGCCATCTGCATTAAATTCGGGCAGGTAAGTAGGTGTATGTAATGCTGATTGCAGAATACCACCTTGCGGGCCGTCACCAACGCGGGCATTGGTTCTGTAAGTCTGGCTAAGTGTATTGCTGGTACCAACCGTTACATAATCACTTATTTTTTGATCAAGATTGATCTTAAAGGAGGCGCGTCTAAAATCATTGGTTTTTAAACTCGCCTGCTGCTTGTTCAAACCTGCACCTATATAATAGGTAGTTTTATCGTTACCGCCGGATACCGATGCATCATAGTTTTGCAAAAAGCCGGTACGAAAGGCTTTGTGCAAGCGATCATAGGTATTTTGATCCTGTGGTAATCCTCTTGGTGCAGGTGACGCGGTTGGGTTATCAGTAAGCGCACGGAAGGGTTGAAAACGATAGGTAGTTGCAGGGGTAGTGCCGGTAGCTGTACCAATAGCAATCGCGTCTGCATTGGAGTTTCTATAAAATTCATTGATCAACTCAGCATGTTGCGGACCGGTAACCAGATCCCACAGTTTTGGTGCCCATGCACCACCAAAATAGGTGCTCAGGCTTACTTTGGGTGCTGTGTTATATTTACCTCTTTTGGTAGTAATAACAATTACACCATTTGCAGCACGTGCCCCATATATAGCTGTAGCGTCGGCATCTTTCAAAACGCTGATGCTTTCTATATCGTCCGGGTTAATGTCAGACAGCGGATTGTTTGCCTGCCCTTGTGTAGTAAGGCGTTGTAATGATCCACTGTTGACATATACACCATCTATTACATATAAAGGATCGTTGCTGGCATTAATGGATGTAGTACCGCGAACGCGTATAAACATACCATCGCCGGGTATGCCGGTAGATGTGCTAACCTGTAAGCCCGGTGCTTTACCTTGTAATTGTTCTGCAAATGTTGCTGCAGGCTTATTGCGCACTTCATCAACTTTTATGCTGGATACAGAACCGGTTATTGACTTACGCGTTTGTGTGCCGTAGCCTATTACTACAACATCATTAAGTTGGCTATTTGATTCTTTAAGACTAACTGTAACAGGGCTTCCGTTTACTGCTATTTCCTTAGCGTCATAACCTATATAGCTTACAACTAGGGTAAATGGTAACTGCTGCGCGGTTATGAGTGTAAACCTTCCGTTTACATCGGTAGTTGCGCCGTTTGTCACTCCCTTAATACGAACCGCAGCACCCGGAAGGCCGGTCTTTGATACAGAATCTAACACAGTGCCCTCTATTTTAGAGTTGCCCGGTGGAATATTTTGCGCGAAAGTTTGTGTGGGAAGGATAAAGGTTGAGAGTATAAAAATTAGACTCAACCATAAAAATGGTTTCTTCTTATGGATAAATATTTCCATATTTAACAAGTTTTATGTTAATGATTTAATTCATTGCTAAGACTGGGAATGAATATCAGTCAGTGATTTGCCGTTACAGAACTGATATCTCATTATGACCGGCGAGGCTTCCTTGCCGGTTCATTTTTTTAATTTATTTCAACACATTTTTTGAAGTATAAGTGAAAGCTGCCTGAAAAGCTTGTAGCCTAGGCAATTGGATTAAGCTATAATTAACAGCAACAACATTTTACACCAATCATTAACCACATATCGGGAGTAGACATAGCGGGGTTTGATTTCGGTAAAAATTTCGGTGTACCTATCACTGTTGTTTCCATTTCGCTTGGCAAACATAAGCGTTAATATTTAATCTACCAAATCTATAGACTAACTTATTTTAAAGTTAGTTGCTGTAGTGGTTATCTTCGATAAGGTATAAAACCTCTTTGGGCCTTTCTAACCTATCAGTTAGTACCCTGTAAATCCTGTTGAGACGGACGACTGTCGGATCAATGATAAATACTATAAAATAGTTCTCAAAGTTATTCCTCTACGGGCTACCAAAAAAAGGCCTTTGATTTTCATCAGATGCCTTTTGTAATGATCTTATACGCATAGAAATAAGCTATTATTTATCGAATTAAACTGCTCCTTTCAATAAACCACCTTCGGCCCTTATAGCAGCACCATTTGTAGCCGAAGCCAATGGACTGGCAAGATAAGTTACCATATTGGCCACTTCATCAGTGCTTAAAAAACGCTGAATAATAGATGTCGGGCGAATGGTTTTGAAGAAATCCGCTTCTACCTGTTCAACCGTTTTGTTTTGATCTTTGGCCAAATTATCAATAAAGCCACCAACACCTTCTGACAGGGTAGGCCCGGGTAGCACAGAGTTTACAGTAACCGCAGTGCCTTTTGTAAGTTCGGCAAGGCCGCGTGCAACGGCCAGCTGCGCGGTTTTAGTCATTCCGTAGTGGATCATCTCTTCGGGAATTTGAATAGCCGACTCGCTGGATATAAAAATGATGCGCCCCCAGCCATTTTTCAGCATTTGACCAAAGTACGCACGAGACAAGCGAATACCGCTCATAACATTAACCTCGTAAAAGCGTAGCCAGTCTTCGTCGGTAATATCTGCAAAAGCTTTGGGCTCAAAAATGGCTACGTTATTAACAAGGATATCAACCTGCGGCAACTCATTTATAAGTTTTTTAATTGATTCTGCACTGGTAAAATCGGCAATAACGCCGCTTACTTTATCATTGCCGCTATCAGTTTTTATTTGAGCCACGGCTTTATCTACCCGCTCGCTTGTGCGCCCATTGATAAACACTTCGGCACCTTCTTTAGCTAATTGCAGGGCGGTGGCATAGCCTATTCCGGCGGTTGACCCTGTAACCAACGCCTTTTTATTTTTTAACTGCAGATCCATAATATTTTTAAAGATTGATGTATAACGAAACTAAAAATTAATTCGCGCCCATGTATCCATTTATAAAAACATGGAACGGCGCTGACAATAAATGGCAAACGCTCCTACCCAATGTAGAGCGTCTGCTATTTAATGTATTTTTAAACTGACCCTTTTATTTCAGAAAGAACGCCAGCAGATCTTTTTGTACCTGTGGCGTATTCTCTTGTACCACCCAGTGTCCTGAATCTTTAATAATTGATTCTGTTACGTTATTAGCAACCAGTTTAGTGTGGGCTGCTAAAAACGCGGCAGCAAAATGGTCTGATCCCATAGCTAAAACAGGCATCGGTAATTTTTTCTTTGCAAATATTACATTGTCTTTAGCGTCCTGATTAAAGTAACCAAACCAGTGGAACGCGCCTGTTGTAGCCCCTGGCACAGAATAAGCGCGGATAAACTCTTTAAGTTCCGCAGCGGTAAAAGCATCTTTTTTAAAGCCTACGACTGGCCAAAAATCTGTAAAGAACATCCCCACTTTGCCCGATACCAATTCGCCGGCATGTGGTTGAGCAAAAAAGCCAAACCACCAGGCCTGCGCTTTTACCTGGCTCCAAACCGGCTCAATACCCGGCAATAAAGCATCCATTAAGGCCAGTTTTTTTACATCACCCGGAAACTGCGCAGCGTAAGCATAGGCTACCATCAAACCAATATCATGCCCGGCAAGGTTAACATGTTGATACCCTAACTTCTTCATCAGCTCATGCATATCCACAGCCATATTTTTTTTATCGTATCCGGCAGCTGTTTTCTCCGATTCGCCAACGCCGCGCATATCAGGCGCTATAACCGTGAAATGCTTTGATAACTCCGGCAGTAAACGGTTCCACATAAACCAGTTTTGGCCAAAGCCATGTACCAGCAATAAGGGTTCGCCTTTACCGCCAATTACATAATGTATTTTAACACCATTAACGTTGGAGTACTGGTGTTTAAAATTTGCAGGCGGATTAGCCGGAGCATCAGCCGCTATTGCATTTACTGTAAGAACCATGAACAGCAATGCTGCAAGCAGGTGTTTAATTTTTGTTATTGTTTTCATATTGTTATTGGTTATAAGTTTTATTTTTTCTTGTTATTGCTGATGTCTTTGTATGCGTTTGGTAAATTAAAATTGTAATGCAGCCAATTGAAAAGCACATAGCCTTTATCATAGGCTTTCATGGTTACTGCGGTTTTGGTTTGCTCAAGTGTAAGGCCTTTATTTACGGCATCTTCCACTTCTTTTTTAAGCTCTTCAACATAATCAATGGTGTACTTAATGCCTGCTTTGTTGGTAATTCGGCCATGGCCGGGTATTACAATGGCATCGTCGGGTAAAAAGTCAAATACCTTTTTTAAGTTGGCAGCCGGTTCCAAAAAGAAACCATCAAACAACCACGGAATAGTTGGACTTTCGGCAATAAAAGGATTACCCGCCCAAAATATTTTCTGATTGGGCATCCACACAAACAGATCGGCAGGAGACTGTGCCGTACCTACATTTAATAATTCAACGGTCTTTCCACCTCCCATATCCAATTTAAGGTTGCTATTTTTGGGGATGACGATATCCGCAGGGCGATAAACGGTAGCTTCAATACCACGCCCGGTACCAAATAAGCCCACCATAAATTGCTTAATGCCCGCATAGTTTTTTGCCAGGTTATCTTTGGCAAATTCGTTCTGAATGATGGTTGTAGCTTTGGGCAGCAGATAATTACCAAAACAATGATCGCCATGGTCGCTGGTGTTAACGGCATATATTATTGGCTTATTAGTAACTGAACGGATGAGTTTTATCTCTTGATCATACAGTCGTTTGGTTAACATAACCTCTATCAGCAATACACCTTTCTCGCCAATAATAAAGCCACCTGTGGTCGCCTGCGGAATGCCTTTAGTTGTTTCTGTTTGGGCAGTTGTGGGTGTAATTGCGTAAATGTCTT
>Ga0247817_10001060_pt1 | contig 14637 bp, 13 predicted proteins | sample UWRJL212509R1_FD_178010 | JGI IMG/M metagenome (GOLD analysis project Ga0247817, IMG submission 178010) | Plant litter microbial communities from Arlington Agricultural Research Station in Wisconsin, United States - UWRJ-L212-509R-1 | ecosystem: Environmental > Terrestrial > Plant litter >... | reverse complement strand
GTATAAGACAACTGAGCCGAATTTGAAGTAATGTTTGAAACGGCAATGTTAGCCGGCAATCCGCAAGTATTTGGCGTTATGCAAGTCATTGTTTTTGTTCTGACAACATTTTCTACGCCACAGTTTATATTCGTATGAAGGTAAAAACGTACCAATCCAGTATTTGTCGTAGAAGACCAGTTGAGTGGCGTCAGGCCGTGTGCATACAAGACTGTTCCGTTTTCATTTGTTATGGTCACATAATCTGTAGCTACTGAACTTGCGAAAGTGTAGCTTGAAGACGGCGAAATATATATTGCCGTATATTGTCCAGCATAAGAAAGTGTTACTGTTTCAGGTCCGCCGTTGCATGATGGCGTAAAACTGCTATTTGGATATAATGAGCCTGTGAAACATCCACCTGCAAATGTTGTAAAGCTTTGGCCTGCAATCCACTGTGAAGTTGCGCCGCCACATACTGAACGCACCCAAGTATAGTAGGTTGCGCCAGGAGTCAAATTGTTAACCGTAATAGTTTTGGCAGTAATTACGTTATTTGTTGTTGGATAATTGCTTGCAGGAACGGTATTCGTCGTTGCATAATAATATTGAAAACTGCTTGCATTTCCTGTCCAAAATAAATTTGCAGACTGTGCGGTTACATTAGATACCGTAGCTGCGCCTGGTGGAATGCAGGAATCTATACATTTGATATATTTGCTTCTTGCAGAACTTGAAGAACCGCAAGCCACCTGAGTGTGTACGTAATATCTAACAATGCCTGAAAAGGCGCCAGAATTCCATGTCATCGGGTTTAATCCTTTTGCGAGTATTTCAGTTCCCGCTTCATTTGTGACAGTCATGTAATCTGTCTCCGTCGAGGTGTCAAAAGTATATTGTTTGTCAGGTGCTATATTTACGTAAGAAAACTGGCTGGCAGCACTTCGATCGGTAATGGTTTCGAAACTTCCGGTGCAAGCAGGCGTATAAGTCTCCATAGGAAAAATTCCGTAGTAGGCTTCGTTGCAACTGATATAAATATCTGAAAGTGTCTTGAAAGTACCTCCAGAAATCCAAGGCGAATATACATTTGAACCGCAATATTTTTGTACGTAATAATAGTAAACGGTATTCGGACGCAGCTGGTTGGCGATAATTCCATTGGTTCTAGTTCCACCAGTTGAAGTAGTTATTGAACTAGGATTACCATTAGGAGAGGAATTTACGGCGATACGATATTCGCCATCATTCGCACCATTCGGAGTCCATGAAATCATGGCTGATACTGATGTAATGTGCAAAGCAGCTACTCCGATAGGCCAGGAACAAGTACTTATTGGTGCGCAAGTAATAGAACGTGTACGATTTGTAGATTGTGTTCCACATCCAGCGCTCGAATGCAGGTAATAACGAACTACGCCACTATAAGTGTTTGATGGCCAGCTTAAAGGAGAAGATCCAGTAGCAAATGTTACGCTTCCAGATTCATTTGTAACTGTAATGTAATCACCTGATTCTGAACTTGTAAAAGTATATTGCTTGTTAGGTACAATATTTACTTTTGAGTATTGGCCTGCTTTGGAATCGGTTGCAATCGTCTCGCTTGCGCCGGTTGCTGCAGGTGTAAAAGTCTGTTCAGGGTAAAATCCGTTATATGCGCCACTGCATCCAGAAAGGGGGTTGGTTCTAAAACTTCCTCCTGAAATCCAAGCACTTTTATTTATTCCGCATACAGAACGAACCCAGAAGTGATAGGTTGTGTCTTCAATAAGCCCTGTCATAGGGTTGATGATGTTAGAAGCAGCTGTTTGAGTTGCAGCCGTAGTTGCCAATGGCGTAGAGCCTGTGGTATTTATATAAAGTTCATAGCCAGCACTTGGCAAAACAGCTGGTGCCGTCCAAGTTACTTTGCAAGAATTTGCTGTGATGTTTGAAACGGCAAAATTGCTCGGCAACCCACAAGTTGTAGTTGTGCAAGTGACTGATTTTATTCTGTTTGAATTCTGAATTCCACACGATGCATTGCTGTGAATGTAATATCTGATAACTCCTGATACTGCGCTTGAAGACCAAGTCAGAGGAGTAGCGCCTGTTGCGTAAACTACAGTTCCAGCGGCGTTAGTGATGGTAATGTAATCTGTGGCAACAGAACTTGAAAACGTATATTGTTTGTCAGTTGAAGCATTGATATTGCTGTATTGTCCTGCCCAGCTGGTTGCAGAAATCTGTTCTGCAGTACCACTGCAACTAGGCGTAAAAGTTGTTGCAGGAAATAATCCATAAGTAGCGCCATTGCAGGCTGTGAATGCATTTGTTGTAAATCCGCCTCCATAAACCCAAACCCCTTTTTGCAAACCGCAACTTGAGCGTACCCAAAAGTAGTAGTTTGTCGCCGGATTTAAACCGCTCAAAGGTTCTAAAGAATTCGTTGTCGTTGATTGAGTAACTGTTGCTGAAGCAATAGGAGTTATGTTTGCAGTACTTGCATAAACTTCATATCCAGATCCAGGTGCCGTGCTTGGCGGTGTCCAGCTGATTCGGCAGGAGTTTGATGTTATGTTCGAAACTGCCAGTGCTTTTGGCGTTCCGCAAGAAGGCAATGGCTGAGAGGCAATATATCTTGATCTCGTTGTTTCTTCTGTGGCACAAGACGCATTAGAATGGATATAATATTTGATATTTGTTCCACTTTCGGGAATATAGGTCAATCCAGACGGTCCATGTGCCAGAACCTGATTGTTGATGCTTGCCAAAGTAATGTAATCGGTTGAAACGGATGAAGCAAAAGTGTAAACTCTGCTTGTTGAAACGTTCGATATCCATACATACTCACCAGGGTTACAATTATTGGTAATCGTTTCGAAGGCTCCGCTGTTAAGTGGCGAATAGTTATTGTAAGGATATTGTATTCCAGTAGTACACTGTGCCGAGGCGTTGGTAATGAAAAATAAAATAGCCAAAAGGCTGAGTAGAGTAATTTTTGTTTTCATATTAGATTGGTATAATTGGTAAGGTTTGTTCAATAATTTGCCTGTATTTTTCAAAAGCCGTCAAAAATAAATATTTTTTCTTTTTAGAAGAATAATCCTATTATGCTTTATATCACTTTTTATAAATACTCTGTTTTAAATATGTTATTTTTTTAAAAATTTGATAAATCATATATGTAAGTAAGAAAAATATTCCATCAATTTTCAAAAATAGCTAAAAAAATGTGAGGGAGTTATTCAGATGTACATGCGGTGTGAAAATCACGAAATGCGTAGATTTATTTCGGAAATTCGTTTTTTACGACAAAGATTTCTCCCGCATTGCGCTACAATTAAGTGAAATCAATTCTATATTAGTAATAAGGAACTAGGTAGTTTGCCCAAGAAGAAATATAAGAGAAAAGCATTGGTTTTTAATTCCGATTTATTGCACTTAACAGCTCTAGAAAAATTATTTCTAAGCATGATTTATTAGTTATTTAACTAAGGAAGCGCTTCATTTATCAGGGAAAGAACAGCAATTGGTTTTGGATTTTTATGCTAAGATAAATTATGAATTGTAACAAAGAACTGAGATGACGCCTAATGAATTTAGGAATTTAAATTGATTTAGATTTAGCAAAAAAAATGGCACCACCTGTCTTCAGATGGCGCCATTTGGCATTTGTGGAGTCGGGGAGAGTCGAACTCCCGTCCAAACAAGCAATTAAAAAGATTTCTACGCGCTTATTTCCTGATTAGATTTTCGTCATCAAGCTTGGCCAGAAACAGCCACTTGACACTTATCTTCTTAGTTGTCAAAACAGTCCCGAAGCTTAACTGTTTCTAGGTTTATTTTTACGGTTCCCCTTTAAAGAACGCCACAAACCAAGGCTTTCAAGGAGAATCTTGCTTTCCTACCTGGTAGGAACAAGGCTAATCTTACTATAATTCAGATTATGCAGCTAGAGCGTAGTTATTTTCGCCGTGTAAAAGTGTTAAGACCATTTATTTACGAGAATTGTCCCAGTTCTCGACGTGCTTACTTTTCAATTCGACTTGCTGTCAAAACCAGTCGACCCCAATATTTAAAAGAACATATGCTTTAAAGCAAAAATGATACCACAAAAGTAATGAAATAATTCAGTTTTCCTATTATTCCAAAGCATCTTCCTTGCTTAATTTAATAGGATAGGTTCCAAAAAGCGGTGCAAGCTTCCAAACTTTATAGGTTTTTAATGTATATTTATTCGAAAGCGCAAAAATGGCCACCGTGTCTTTTTTCAATTTCACATACGATGAGGTATTTCCATGCCACCAGCCGTTGTGGTAAAAAAGCTGCTCGCCCGTTTCCCATTCCAACATCCTGATTCCGAGTCCGTAATTCTTAGTTCCCTTATGTTCATAACTATAGCCCTTGAAAGCTTCGCTGACCAAAACCGGATTTAAGAAATCTTTAGAATACGTGGCCACGTCAAATTTCAGCAAATCTCTCGGCGTAGAGTAAATATTTTTGTCGCCATAAACATCGTCTAAATGGTTGTTGTCATAAATAATTTTATTTCCTTTATAAGATTGGCTGGCCGTTTCTTTATCTTTATTATAATCAAAAATAAAAGTGTCTTTCATGCCAATCGGATCAAAAATCATTTCCTGCATCGCATCGCGGTAGCTTTTTCCGGTAATTTTCTCAATCACCAAAGCCAGAATTGCATAATTCGTATTGCAATACCCAAATTTTCTGTCAGGCTTGAAATACAATCCAAATTTATGCTTCGCCAATAAATCTAAAATATCCTGATTGTGAAGCATTTTCGTGCGGTCCCAAATCTTGGTGTCATCAGCAAAATAAGCATAATTCGGCAAACCGCTTCTGTGGTTCAAAAGCATTTTTATCGTGATTTCTTCGTAAGGAAACTTCGGAAGAATCGAATTTACTTTATCTTCCAGATTTAATTTTTCACTATTGATAAGTTTCAAAACGGCAGTCGCAGTCAAAACTTTTGAAACCGAAGCGATATGCAAAGGTGTCGTGGCGTCAATCTGCGTTCCTTTTGAAAAATCAGCGCTTCCCTCATACTTTTCATAAATAATTTGGCCGTTTTTAGCAACTAGAAAACCGCCGTTCATCGAATTATTTGGCCAGTTTTTTTCGTAAAATTTCTCTAAACTGCTTCTTTTTGAAAGTATATAGTCAGGATCTAATTTTTTAGCCTTCATTCCATAAAGTTCTGTCTTATTTTCTGAAGGGTCATGCGAGGCAAGCTGCTTTTCTTTATCCTGGCAAGAATTGAATGCCAATGCGGAAATTAAAAGTGGAGCAGCAAGTATATATTTTGATATAGTCATTGCGAAATATGGTGGTTATGGAGCAAATATAAATAATCAAAAAGTGTTTTGCTCTATACTTTAACATATTTACAAGGCTTTTTATTGCCTTAAAACCATCTTTTTTTGACGTTAAATTACTTTAAAACTCACACTCAAAAGTTTATGAATTTTTAGTATGAATTTTTTTTTGGATTTCATAAAGTTAGTGTTATATTTGAAACAAATTACAACGTTGTAGTTATAATGTATTTTTAATATGGTTTTAATGTTAAAATATTAAATATAATTCAATGTTCTTATTAATCTGATTGTTGCCTCAATCTCAAATTTTTTAAAAGTATATGAAATTCGGAATTATTAAGGAAAGAAAAAATCCGCCAGACAGGCGCGTAGTTTTTACTCCAGAAGAAGCTGCAAATATCAAGAAGCAATTTCCAGAAGCTGAAATTAAAATCGAAAGTTCTGATATTCGGATTTTTACAGATGAAGAATATAAAAATCAGGGTTTTGAAATCGTTTCTGACGTTTCTGACTGCGATGTGCTTTTTGGCGTAAAAGAAGTGCCTGTGGACAACCTTATTCCGAATAAAAAATATTTCTTTTTCTCGCATACGATTAAAAAACAGCCGCACAATAGAAAATTATTAAAGGCAATTCTAGAGAAAAATATCGATTTGTATGATCATGAAACCATCGTTGATAAAGATTTCAGGCGATTGATCGGTTTTGGAAGATATGCAGGAATGGTAGGCGCTTACAACGGAATTCGTGCTTTCGGAATTAAATTTGAACTTTTTAATTTGCCAAAAGCGGAAACTTTAGCGCACAAAGAAGAGTTAATCGCCAAACTGAAAAGACAAGTGTTGCCGCCGATTAAAATCGTGCTTACCGGAAATGGAAAGGCAGGAATGGGCGCCAAAGAAATTCTTGACGGCATGAAAATCAAGGAAGTTTCGCCTGAGAATTTCCTTTCTAAAAAATATTCAGAACCTGTTTATACACAAATTGACGTTTTAGAATACAACAAGCGCGCCGACGGAAAAGTTTTAGATAAAGAGGATTTTTATAAAAATCCTACCGAATATATTTCTGACTTTGAAAGATTTGCAAATGTTTCTGACATTTTTATGGCCGCGCATTTTTATGGAAACGACGCTCCAGTTATCTTGACAAGAGAAATGTTGCTTTCAAAAGACAATAAAATCAAAGTCGTTGCCGATATTTCTTGCGATGTAAACGGCCCGATTGCCTGCACGATCAAAGCTTCAACGATTGCAGAACCGCTATTCGGCTACCATCCAAATGAAGATAAGGAAGTGGATGTTTTTCATCCGGCAGCAATCGTGGTGATGTCAGTCGATAATCTGCCTTGCGAACTGCCAAAAGATGCCAGCGAAGGTTTTGGAGAAATGTTTATGAAACATGTGATTCCTGCGTTTTTCAATGATGATAAAGACGGAATTCTACAACGTGCAAAAATTACAGAAAACGGAAACCTAACGCCTAGATTTGAATATCTGCGTGATTATGTAGAAGGAAATGAACTAGTTACTTCTTAATATTTGGATATAAAAAATAAAAGCCTGCCCATTTACTGGCAGGCTTTTTTATGGACAATCAATTCTTAATTTGCTCCCCAATCAATTTTTCGTGAGAAGTACATCACGGCGCCCAAGATCAAGAATAAACCGATGCTTCCAACCAATAAAGCATAGTTTTCTAGTTGAATTATCACATAAATAAAGGTGTAAAGTGCGGTCAGAGAAATTCCGATAAAGAGCGGGAATTTCTTGTTTTTCAATATTGAAACGGAATAAATCACAATCATTGCAATAACAGAAATACTCGAAATGAGATAGGCGATTTGAAAACTTGAATGTTCTGTAATTGAAATCAATAGCGTGTAAAACATAATCAGGGCAAGGCCAATCATCGTATATTGAAAAATATGGATTTTGATTTTGCTGATGGTTTGTATCAGAAAGAACACCAAAAATGTGAGTCCGATTACTAAAAAGCCGTATTTTGAAACGCGCTCATTTTGCTGGTATTCGTCAACCGTTTCAATCAATTTCACGCCATAGCTGAATCCGTCGAGATTAGGGATCGTGTTGAGATGCTGTTGTGAAAACGGGCGGTTTATCTGGAAGATTTTCCAATCGGCGTGAAATCCTTGGTCGCTAACTTTTTTTGTAGCGCCTTCCACGGCAAAAGATCCTTCAAAACTCGGCGATTTCCAGTCAGAATCAATGCTAGTCACGGTCGATTTTCCTATCGGGATAAACTTCACGCTGTTGCTTCCATTATACAAAATCGAAAAGTTGAAGTCTAAATTGCTGTTGGCTGCCAAAGTAGCATAATCAAAGACATTTGTTTCTAATTCGCCATATATTTTATCGCTTTGATTTTTAGATTCAAAAACAAAAGGCTGGCTGTTCAAGTTGATTTTTAAATCGCTTTTGATGCTTTTTAAATTAGTAGTTCGAACTACAATACTTGCTTTTTCCCAAAGAATATCTTCTTCATTTACCTGAAGCTTTTTGAAATCGGGCGCTGTAAAATTTCCTTCAAATTTCATTGCCGCAGAAAATGCCACATAATTATAAAGCCCTCTTTTCAACGGAATCTCTTTCTTTATATTCGAAGAATTTTTAAGAAGTTCTGGAAAGAAATACGCATATAAAACAGTCGCACTTCGCTGAATTTCAATCTGTTTTGTCACCGGATTTGTGAAAGAAGTTTCGGCATAAGATTTATAAGGAATCTTTAAAATCGGACCATAAAAAAGGATGTCTTTTCCCCACGTTTCTGTTACTTCGTTCACGACTTCATTTTTTCTTTCAGAACGTTCTCTTATCAGCTCGTTGACAAAAGCGAGCGGAATTAATAAGACCAAAGTCAGCAGCCCAATCATGAGCATTTTTGCCGTATTTGACTGAAAGAAATTTTGCGGTTTGTTTTCTTCTGTTTGCATAATTGATTGATTTAATGATGAATATTAAAAAGGACTAGTTGATAATGTTTTTTCTACGACTAAGATGTAATAGCCGATTGCGACTGGAATATTTGCAAGCAAAATCAGCATTTTATTAGCCAGATAACGCCGGTAATCTCTTCTTTTGAGATAAAAATAGAACAGCCTGAGCAGGACGATTAAATTTGCAATTGTAGCAAAAAATAGATAGATGATACCTCCATAAATACAGCTTTCAATATCAAAAAAGTAAAAGCATACGAAGAAAAAAGTGCCAATTATGCAAGAGACGAAGGCACACAATGTTGAAAACTGTCCGATGTCTGTGACTTGATTCTTGTCCATGATTAATTGATTTTAAAGGCTTGCTGAATTGTCTGGATGGGAAGCAGGAGCATTTTAGAATAATCTAGATAATGAAATTGAAAAGCTTCTTTTCCTCTTTTGAACTGTTTTAAAAAATAGCTGATTTTAGTAGGGTAGAAGACAGTTCCTGTTAAGATTACCATGAAAAGGTAAAGGCTTCGCTTGCCGTTTCCATACAAATAATACTGCATTCCGATTTCTTCAGGCACTGAAATTCCGGTGTTGGTGAGAATGTGGACGATGTCGTGGTCTTCTAATTTTGGCTGTATCTCAAAATTATATTTCAGTAAAAAACAGCCCAGGTGGAATCCCAAAGTCTCATCAGGATATTCAAGCAGTTCGGTTTGGCTTACTTTCCACGGCTGCTTGTTTTTAAAGAACTTTTGGTAGGGCTTTTTGCTCATTTCATACATTTTTTCAATTAATAAATCTTTCATAATTTCACTTTATAAAGTACTTTGAATTTCAAAGTTTAGATATAAAAAAATTTGCTTACGGTTTCTGGATCAATTTTTCCAAGGCTTCAATATGGTCTGTGAAGGCCTTCTTTCCTTCTTTGGTAGCGATGTATTTTGTATTTGGTTTTTTACCGATAAATTGCTTTTCGATCATGATGTATTTTTCTGATTCCAAAGCTTTTGTGTGGCTGGCAAGATTGCCGTCGGTAACCCCCAAAAGCTCTTTCAGCATATTAAAATCAGCATTTTCATTGACCATCAAAACCGACATGATTCCCAGTCTGATTCGGTGATCAAAGGCTTTGTTGATATTTTGAATGATGCTTTTCATAATGTAATTTATATTTGTTTTCCAAAGCGATTTGTTCGGAAGGTGGTTTTGCTGCCAAAGATTTATTCAAAAATAAGTCCTTCTAGAATTTGTGCCTAGTGATTTTTTGTTTTTAAGTGAAAATTATTACTTTCTCTCGTATCTGAAATACATCAAAGCGCCATAAAATATGTGGCAGGCTCCAAAACCCAAGGCCCAAAACAGCAGTCCGAAGCCTAAGAAATAAGTGGAGGCAAGGCCTAAAATAATGAGCGTAATTCCTAAATACCTGACATCGCCAAGCGTATATTTGCTCGCATTCACGCAAGCCAATCCGTAGAAAATTAAAGTCAAAGGCGCTACATATCCGTAGATTTCTTTTTCAATCAAGAACAAAATAAAAAAGCCCCCGGTTGCCAACGGAATTGCAAAATTGATCAGCAGTCTCTTTGAGGAAGCATCCCAAATTTTATCGCCCTGGCTTTTTGCTCTTTTGACGCTTAATAGAATTCCGGTAATCAGGGATGCCACAATTACGCTAAATGCGATTGCAAAAAGCTTTATCATATTATCTTCGGTTACCACCAAATTTCGATAAGTGCCAAAGGAAGAAGTGTCTTTATAAATTATCTGATAGGCAAGAAAAGCACCGACAAGAGAGTAGATTCCGGCCAAGACTCCTGATAAGCCGCTTAAGGAAATGAAACGCGATGATTTGTTCATCATGTTTTTTATTTCAGTAATGTCATTTAGATATTTATTTGCTTCCATATTAAAGTACTTTGAATAGCAAAGTAAATTATAAATAATCACGCAGCCAAATTTTTTTGGATAAATTTTAAAAATACTTATTTCATTACCCAGATTATACTTTTGTTAACAGTTCGATGCTTATCTTTATCTACAAAAAAATAAAACACTATGAAAAAATTATCAAGAAGTTTAGTTATGCTAATGGCTGTCGTGGCCTTGGCTAGCTGTAATTCAAGCAAAAAGTCAACAACTAAAACTACAAAGGGACAAACTACAACTAAAGTTACTTCAAGCAAATCTGCAAATGGGGATGTTGTTGAAGAAGTGGAAGAAGTAACAAAAAAAGTTTCTATTTCAGTAGAAGGAACAGTTAAAGAAATCAACCGAGGCAAAGATGGCTACACTGCAAAAATTACGGATGTTACTGGTCAAACATATAATGCGACAATCAGCATTCCGAATTTAAAAGATCCAAAACAATACCGCAATGTTGCAGTAGGCGATAAGATTAATGTTACTGGGGAAACGTTCAAATCAGGCACTGACAATTATATTGTAGTTAGAGAATTGAAGAGATAAGCTGCTTACTGGAAATAAAAAAAGCCTGACTATTATTAGCCAGGCTTTTTGTTTTATAAAATATCGAGCAATTACAGTCTAAAAATACCGCCCACAGTAATCATTCTCTGGAAGAATGCAAAATGCTGTGAAGCGCTGTCTGCGTTGCTTTGCGTCGTTTTGATATCGTGCATGTCGATGTAGCCGCCTTTTAATTCTCCTTGGATAAAAAAGTGCTTGAAGAACGTCAGGTTTAATCCAACTTGCGCCGAAAGTCCGTAGCCAGAAACGTGGAAATCGTCATGGCGCTGCTTGCTTAAAAGCGTGGCATTTGTCTTTGGGTAAAGCAATCCGCCGCCAACTCCTTCGGTCAAATTAATTTGGAACTTATCGGTATTCGGCAGGCTGAAATACTTTGAAATATCATCCACGCGGTTGAGCTGTGCGTGCACATAATTCAGTCCGTCGGTGTGTTCGAACATTAAGAAATCTTTCGACATTACGGTCGGGTCATTTTCATAAATTCCGTTGTGAACGCTTCCTGGTTCTGAGGCCGGAAGATTTACATAACCGTTGACATTAGCAGTCTGGTCTTGCGTCATCACATATTTCATGTGGTCCACGCCAATCGAAATGTTATAATGGTCAGTGATAAAATAACCGATTCTCAAGTTGGTCTGCGGGATCGTCATTCTTGAAGGATTGACATAATCGATGTGATAGCCTTTCGGCTTGTCGTGCGCCTTCACGTCATTGACTGTGAAGTTGTAATTGTCGCCACTGAACGTAATGTCAGATTTTGAGTAAGTCTCGCGATTGCCACCCCAGTATACAAAGAATTTACCTTTGTTGTGGGCAGTGTATTTTTCAGGCGTCGTTGCCGTTTCTTGGGCAAAGGTGTACTGTGAAAAAGCACAAAAAGTTAGTACAACCATTAAAAATGGATGTTTCAAGCTGAGGGATTATTAAGTATTAGAAATTATTTACAGTTTTTCTGATTGCCACTAACTTTGTCATCAAACCTTCAAAATATTTCAGGTCAAGCATGTTTGCGCCGTCGCTTTTTGCATTTGCCGGATCAAAGTGGGTTTCAATAAAAATTCCGTCCACGCCAACAGCGATTCCTGCTTTTGCAACGGTTTCAATCATGTCAGGTCTTCCGCCAGTCACGCCAGCAGTCTGGTTTGGCTGTTGCAGTGAATGCGTCACGTCTAAAACGGTGGAAGCATACTGCTGCATTGTTGGGATTCCCCTGAAATCAACGATCATGTCTTGGTAGCCGAACATCGTGCCACGGTCTGTCACCATTACCTTTTCGTTATTGCAGTCCAAGACTTTTTGAACGGCATGTTTCATGCTTTCGGGACTCATGAACTGTCCTTTTTTTAAGTTGACCACTTTTCCTGTGTTTGCCGCAGCAACCACAAGATCAGTCTGGCGCACTAAAAATGCCGGAATCTGAAGCACGTCAACATATTCTGCTGCCATTGCCGCGTCTTCGTTTGTGTGGATGTCAGTTACCGTCGGCACGCCGAAAGTTTCTGATACTTTTCTTAATATTCTCAAGGCTTTTTCGTCTCCGATTCCTGAGAAGCTGTCGATTCTGGAACGGTTAGCTTTTTTGAACGAGCCTTTAAAAACATAAGGGATTTGCAATTTGTCAGTCACTTCCACCAATTTTTCTGCAATTCTCAGGGCCATTTCTTCGCCTTCAATGGCACACGGACCTGCTAAAAGAAAAAAGTTGTTGCTGTCTAAATGCTTTATTTGCGGGATATCTTGTAAATTCATAAGTGTTGTTTTTCAAGGCGCAAATTTACGAATAAAATCATTCTAAATAATAAAAGTAAGAAAAGTTTAAGAGGGAGGAGGATTATGCGGTTGTTGCTGATAATCAGGGGTCAAAGCAGAAGGGTTCTAGGGATTGTTTTTTGTATAGGATGTGCTATAAAGTATAATTTACGAAAGAAAATTTGCGTTTTAGTAGCTTTTAACGCTTTTCCATGAGGAAAAACTAGCTTCCCACGAGCAGAAAGAAGTTTTCCATGAGCAGAAACTAGCTTCCCACGAGCAGAAAAGAGTTTTCTATAAGCAGAAAAAAGCTTCCTATGAGCAGAAAACAACTTTCTATGAGCAGAAAAGAGTTTTCTATGAGCGGAAAAGAGTTTTCTATGAGCGGAAAAGAGTTTTCTATGAGCAGAAAGAGGTTTCCGCCGACACTAAATGTCTTTCCTATGTACATAAAAAAATCCCGCTTGTTTGGCGGGATTCTTTTTATCGTGCTTCATTATTTTATGCTGTGGGAACAGTGCTTGCCGATTTTGGCGAAGCATTAATTGTTCGTGCCAATTTAGCGAAACTGAACAAGTTTTGGTGTGACTCGTTTCCTTTGTAAAATTTTGTAGCCAGTTTGGCGATGACGATTGCTTTGTTGTAAATTTTATTAAAGGCGATAATGGCTTCTTCTGTTGCAATTGGGCGGTTTGCTTTGTTTGATTCTTGTCCGGCATTTGAGGATTTCAATTCGTCGGCTTTGGCAATCATTGCGTCGATGTCAGCTGGAATAGTTCCGTTTGCAATCATTTCGTCTTTTATTGCCGGTGTCAAATTTGCTTTAAATTGGTGTAATAAGTTGATCAAGGCTTCTTGGTCTCTGTTTCGAGCGAGTTTAAAATAAGCTGTGAAACCTAATTCATTCAAGATTTCTTCTTCTCGTTCTTCAAAATCTAGTTCGATCTGAAGTTTCATTTCTGATGCCAAACGCAATGCTTCATTTTGCGATGCATAAAGTGCAATTGTTGATTGGCGAAGTTCTTTTGCATTGTCAGCACCCAAGAATTTTTGGACAATGCTATTGATTTCGGACTCAAACTGGGTGAAATAATCCATCGTGAAGGTGGATCTTTTGGTTTGCAGAAACTCTTGCTTGAGCTTTGCGTTTAAAACCAAGGCGGAAATGGCGATTACCATATCCACGTCTTTTACTTTGTACTTTCTGAGTACCATGGGCATTTAATTTAATTGTTAAACATTAGTTGTTTTACAATTTTAGGGGAGTCGATTGTATTGGGATAAATATATATAAATATTTATTATTTGTGTTAATTTTTTGGATTATTTTTTATGATTGCGGGAAACCGGAATTTTGGGTGGAAATTTTTGGTTATGTTTGTGGAATAAATTCTTACATCTGAATGGACGTAAATAAATTGCATCTTGCTATAGAGTTTTATAAGGTGTAATAACTATATAAAAAATGCTATACTCCAAATAAAATATCGATGTTTTCCCAAACACATAAAAATGACCACATCTATTAAAATTTTAAAAGCTTTTCACGGTGATTGTATTTTGATTAGGGTAATTAATGAAATGCAACAAGAATTTACTATTCTAATAGATGGTGGCACTAGTAAAACTTTTGATTTCTCTTTAAAAAAAGAATTGCGGAGTATAAAAAAAATAAATTTATTTGTTCTTACTCATATTGATTCAGATCATATAGGGGGTATTTTAAGGTTTGTAAAAGACTCAATATTCCAAGAGATTGATATAGACGAGTTTTGGATTAATGGTGCAAACTTAGCGTATATTTCTATGGGTGGAAATATAAGTTATAATCAAGGGCAAAATTTAGAGAAACTATTAATAGAGAAGGGTATTTTCAAAGAAAAAATAATTAGTAATATTACCACGAACTATAAACCAGTCTTCCCTGATTTTATTAATATAGATATATTATCTCCAACGCCTGAAATTTTACAAAACCTATATGATAAGTGGCCAAAGCAAAATTTAAAAAATATAATCAGTATGGATATAGTAATTTAGCTTCCAGTTAAAGTTAAGGATAAAAACTTATTTTTAACTTATGAAACGAGAGAGAAAAATTTATGATCCGGCTTTTAAGACAAAAGCCGTTCAATTAAGCAATGAAAG
>Ga0247817_10001059_pt1 | contig 14649 bp, 14 predicted proteins | sample UWRJL212509R1_FD_178010 | JGI IMG/M metagenome (GOLD analysis project Ga0247817, IMG submission 178010) | Plant litter microbial communities from Arlington Agricultural Research Station in Wisconsin, United States - UWRJ-L212-509R-1 | ecosystem: Environmental > Terrestrial > Plant litter >... | reverse complement strand
GCCAGGGCGGGGGCGGCGATCTTCGCCGATCTCGGAAGGGTCGTCATGCGGCAGGCTACGCCTGAACGGCGTCCCGTTCCAGTCAGCTCCCTGTTTCCGCTCATCCCGACGAATGCCGGGATCCAGATGCACACCTGGTTTTCCGCTGAATTTTTGGCTGCACCACGATCGAGTTCTTGATCTGGATCCCGGCATTCGCCGGGATGAGCGGGGGTTCGGGAGGAAGGCCCGGGGTTATAGATCCAACGCCGCCTCGCCCCTGAGGATCGCCTCGGCTTGCGGCGTGTGCTTGGCGCCGGAGCGGTCGTGGAGGATCAGGCCGGGGAGGAGGCGCAAGGGGGCTCGGCCGGTGCGGATGGCCTGGACCAGGACTCGCTTGGCCGGCTGATCGGCGAAGGGCTGGATCGGCAGGATGGTGAAGGAGCCAGCCTTTTCGCCCAGCAGGGACAGCAGGTCCGCCAGACGGTCGGCGCGGTGGATGACGAGGATCCGGCCGCCCTCGCGCACCGATTTCAGCAGCAGGCCGGTCCAGGCGGCCAGACCGTCGTCGGCGATCCAGGCCGACCGCTTGCCGGGGGCGGGGGCGCGCAGGGCGCCTTCGTCGTCGAAGAAGGGGGGGTTGGAGACGGCCCAGTCGAAGGGCGGCAGGTCCAGGGCGCGGAAGCCGTCGGCCACGTCGCCGGTGCGGATATCGACGCGGTCGGCGACGGCGTTGAGGACCGCGTTGCGGCGGGCCAGATCGGCGGCCGGCGCTTCGCGCTCCAGCCCTGCCAAGACGACCCCGGGTCGGCGAGCGGCGATCTGCATCAGGACGGCGCCGGCGCCGCAGCCGGCCTCGAACACCCGCTCGCGGGGCGTTGCCGCCACGGCGGCGGCCAGCAGGGAGGCGTCCATCCCGGCGCGATAGCCCTTTTCGGGCTGCAGCAGGCGAACGCGGCCGCCCAGAAGGGCGCTTTCCGTCGCGTCCACGGGCGCGGATAAAGGCGTGGGAGAGGTTGATGCGATCGTCACGCGGCTTGACCCTTCATGGCGAGACCACCATTGTCCCGGCGACCGCGACGCAGCAAGACGACGCGGTGCCTTTCGGGCGATATCTTCCCCCGCCGCCCGGGTTTTGAGAGAGTTTTTGTGGACGCCGTCACCCTGACCCCCACCCGGCACGATGAACGGCCAAAGGGTGATGTCAACGCTCTGGCGCGGCTGGCCGCGACCGACATGGCGGCGGTTGACGCCCTGATCATCGACCGGATGCAGTCGCAGGTGCCGGTCATCCCCCTACTGGCCGAGCACATCGTGTCCGCCGGCGGCAAGCGGCTGCGCCCCCTGATCACAGTGGCGGCCGCGCGCGTGGCCGGCGGGACCATCGAGAACCCGCTGAAGCTGGCGGCGGCTGTCGAGTTCATCCACACCGCAACCCTGCTGCACGACGACATCGTCGACGGTTCGGAACAGCGGCGCGGCAAGGTCGCGGCCCACCTGATCTGGGGCAACGCGACCAGCGTTCTGGTCGGCGACTTCCTGTTCGCCCGGGCGTTCGAGCTTATGGTCGAGACCAACCAGATTCGTGCGCTGGGCATCCTGGCCCAGGCGTCCAGCGTCATCGCCGAGGGCGAGGTGCTGCAACTGACGCGCGCCCACGACCTGAACCTGGAGCAGGACACCTATCTGCGGATCATTTCGGCCAAGACGGCCGAGCTGTTCGCCGCCGCCGCCGAGGCCGGCGCGGTGGGGGCGGGGGCCGACGAGGCGGCGACGGCGGCGCTGCGGTCGTACGGGATGAATCTGGGGCTGGCGTTCCAGCTGGCCGACGATGCGCTGGACTATGGCGGTTCGTCCGAGACGCTGGGCAAGAACGCCGGCGACGACTTCCGCGAGGGGAAAGTGACCCTGCCGCTGCTGCTGGCCGTGGCCCGCACGCGCGGCCGCGAGGACGCCTTCTGGGAACGGACGATCAACAAGGGCGAGCGGACGGAAGACGACTTCCGCCGGGCGCGCGAACTGATCATCGGCACGGGATCGATCTGGGCCACTCTGGACACGGCCGGCGAATACGCCGACGCGGCCAAGTCCGATCTGGCGGGCATGCCCGAAAGCGACTGGCGCGATGCGCTGGAGGAGCTGGCGGACTTCGCCGTCAGCCGCGCGACCTAGGATACGGCCGGCGCTCTGGCCTTGCGTCAGAGTCCGACGGGTGTGGACAGCAGGACACGGACGCCGGGCCGGGCTTCCAGCCCGACAGACCGTTGTGGCGCGCCGAAGGTCGCCTCCATCACCAGGCGGCCGTCTCTGGTGCGGCGCAGGTCGCCGGTCAGCTTTGACCCGTCCACTTCCATCGCTTGGCGCAGTTCGGCGGCGGAGGCTTCGCTGTCGAACAGCAGAAGGGCGCCCACGACCGCGTCTTCGGTCGAGCCTGGGCGGATTCTCAGGAAGCAGGTTTCATTGACCCTCGGGCCCTGCAGGTCGGTGGCGATCTCGATCATGCCGGCTTCGGTCAGGCCGGCCGGGGCGATGGCGGCGACGCCCGGCTCCTGTCCGTCCCGGACGGCGACGAAGGCCGCGCCGTTCGAGGCGACGACGGTGCGCGACGCCTCCGTATGACCGTCCAGCCAGTCCGCGCACTGTTTGAAGCTCATCAGGTGGCTGAAGACGCGGGACAGCGGCGCGGCGTCGGCGGTGCGACGGTAGAGGCCGAAGCGGACCGGCTCGCGGTGGTCGGCGACGACGGAAAGTCGCCCGGAATACCGCGTCAGGGCGTCTAGCGTGGGCAGGACGAGACCCGCGCTGCTGTCGATAGGCAGAACCACGGCTTCGAAACGGCCGGCGTCCAGTTGGTCGAGCGCGTTGTCGATCGCGCCGAAGTCGATGAGGACGTCGCCCCTGGCCATCGCCATCGCCGCGCGCTGGCTGAAGGTGAAGTCCGGCCCCAGATAGCCGATCCGACCAAGCCCGCCGGCGGCGTCGAAGGTCGGATCGGAAGGGGTCATGACGGGGTCAGCTGACCTGGAGGACGGCGTCCGCCAGGCGATCGATCGCCGCAGGCGTCAGGCCGGCGATGTTGATGCGGCCCATCGACGGCATGTAGACCGCCTGTTCCGTCGCCAGGCGCCGCGTCTGTTCGGGCGTCAGCGGCAGCAGCGAGAACATGCCGCGTTCCTCGGCGATGGCGCGCGCCTGTTCGCCGCCGATGACCTGTTCGAGCCGGCGGCTGAGTTGCAGGCGCAGGTCATTGATCCGCTCGCGCATCTCGGTCAGTTCCTCGCGCCACAGCTGCGCGAGGGCCGCGTCGGTCATGATCTCGGCGACGATGGCCGCGCCGTGCGACGGCGGCATCGAATAGATTTCGCGTGCGGTCGAGGCCAGGCGGGTATCGACGGCCTTGCTGGTCTCGGGCGTGGGAGACAGGGCCATCAGGGCGCCGCAGCGTTCGCGGTAAAGACCGAAATTCTTGGACGCGGACAAGGTCACCAAGGCTTCGGGCACGATGGCCAGGAAGGCCCGGACGCCGGCCATGTCTTCGTCGAGACCACGACCGAGGCCCTGATAGGCAACGTCGATCAGCGGCATCAGGCGGCGCTCGCGCACGAAACCGGCCAGGCTGGACCAGTCTTCCGGCGACAGGTCGATGCCGGTCGGGTTGTGGCAGGGGCCCTGGATCAGGACCACGTCGCCGGCCGCGGCGGTTTCGAGGCTGCCCAGGATCAGTTCGAGGCTGGCCTTGCCAAGGCCCGGCGCCATGAAGGCGTACTTGGCCAGGCTGAAGCCCGAGGCCGAGATCAGCTTGGCATGGTTGGCCCAGGTCGGGTCGCTGAGCCACACGGTGGCGTCGGGGCTCGCCTGATACAGCAACTCGGCCGCCAGACGCAGGGCGCCCGTGCCGCCGGGGGTGGCGTAGACGCAGAGGCGGTCGCGGACGGCGTCCAGGGCGTCGTCCCCAAGGGCGAGCCGTGCCATCTCGAGGTTGAAGACCGCGTTGCCGGCCGGACCTTCGTAGACCTTGGTGGTCTCGCGTTCGAGCAGACGCTCCTCGGCGCGCGTCACGGCCTTCATGATCGGGGTGGCGCCGGCTTCGTTCTTGTACACGCCCACGCCGAGATCGAGTTTGTGCGGGCGGGGATCGGCGCGATAGGCGGCGGTGATGCCCAGCAGTGGGTCGGCGGGCAGGGGCGTCAGTTCGCCCAGGAAGGATTCGCGCATGATGCCGGTCAGCCTTGCGGTCGGAAGCGGGGGAGGAACGGCAGGTGCGTTAGGGCTTCGGGCGCGGGAAAGCAATGCGCAATGCCGGCTTGTCCCGGGCGCCGGAGCGGCGGATGTTGCGCGCCATCCGATGCGGCCGACGCGCGCCTTTCCGGTCGATCGAACCCGCCTCAACTGAAGGAAGCATCCCGTGCTGAAACTGTACTACTCGCCCGGCGCCTGCGCCCTGGCCTCGCACATCGCGCTGGAAGAAGCCGGCGCCGACTATGAGATCCAGAAGGTCGACCTGCGGCAGGGCGAGCAGAAGACGCCCGAATATCTGGCGATCAATCCGGCGGGATCGACGCCCGCCCTGGTGACGGACGAGGGCGTACTGACCGAGAACCTGGTCATCATGGGCTATGTGGCGCAGACCCATCCCGAGGCGAGGCTGGCGGACAACGATTCCAGCTTCAACTTCGGCAAGATGCAGTCGTTCAACGGCTTCCTGGCCTCGTCGCTGCACCCGGCGGTCAGCAAGGTGCTGTTCGCCCGCCCGGCGCTGGAAGGCGAGGCGCACCAGGCGGCGCTGGATCTGGCCCTGTCCAGATACCGGATCGTCGAAGACAGTCTGTTCAAGGGGCCGTGGGCGACGGGCGAGTGCTACACCGTCGCGGACGGTTATCTGGTCGTGTTCACGCGCTGGGGGCGGCAGGCCGGCTTCCTGACGCCCGAGGCGTTTCCTCGGCTGAACGACCACCTCGACAGGGTGCAAGCGCGGCCCGCGGTGCAGCGCGTGCTGGCGGCGGAGGGCGTGGCCGTCATCTGAGGCGGCCGCACCCCGGAAAGGCCCAGCTTGCATGAAAAGCGGAGCCGTAACCGGGTCGTGATCGACGGGCTCGCTTCGCGGGGGATCAGGGCTTGTATTCGGTTCTGCATGCGGGCAAACGGGCCACAGTCGGTCAGGCGAAGACGATCAGGAAGCTGTGCGTATGGGGATGCGTACGGCGGGGCGTCGCCAAAGCCGTCGATTGTAACGAACGCCCTGACAGGCCCGAACGAGACGGTACCAAACCCCCATGTTTTCACACCTTTTCGGCGCGATCTCCAACGACATCGCCATGGATCTGGGGACTGCGAACACCCTGATCTACATGAAGGGCAAGGGCATTGTCCTGAACGAGCCCTCGGTCGTCGCCCTGCGCAACGTCGGCGGTCGCAAGATCGTCCACGCCGTCGGCATCGAGGCCAAGCAGATGCTGGGCCGCACCCCCGGTCACATGGAAGCCATCCGTCCGATGCGCGACGGGGTCATCGCCGACTTTGAAGTCGCCGAGGAGATGATCAAGCATTTCATCCGCAAGGTGCATAACCGCCGCGGCTTCGTAAATCCCAAGATCATCGTCTGCGTGCCCTCGGGCGCCACGGCGGTCGAGCGTCGCGCCATCAACGACAGCTGCCTGAACGCCTCGGCCCGTCGCGTCGGCCTGATCGACGAGCCGATGGCCGCCGCGATCGGCGCCGGTCTGCCGATCCACGAGCCTACGGGTTCGATGGTCGTCGACATCGGCGGCGGCACCACCGAGGTCGCCGTCCTGTCGCTGTCGGGCATCGTCTATTCCAAGTCGGTCCGCGTCGGCGGCGACAAGATGGACGACTCGATCATCAGCTACATGCGTCGCAACCATAACCTTCTGATCGGCGAGACGACCGCCGAGCGGATCAAGAAGGACATCGGCACCGCCCGCATCCCGCCGGACGGCGAAGGACTGTCGATCGAGGTCAAGGGCCGCGACCTGATGCAGGGCGTGCCTCGCGAGGTTCGCATCAGCGAGCGTCAGGCCGCGGAAGCCCTGGCCGAGCCGGTCTCGCAGATCATCGACGCCGTGAAGGTGGCCCTGGAGGCGACGCCGCCTGAACTGGCCGCCGACATCGCCGACAAGGGCATCATGCTGACGGGCGGCGGCGCCCTGCTGCGCGGCCTGGACGCGGAAATCCGCGATCACACCGGTCTGCCTGTCTCGGTCGCCGACGATCCGCTGTCGTGCGTGGCCATCGGTTGCGGCCGGGTGCTCGAGCATCCGCGCTGGATGAAGGGCGTGCTCGACTCGGCCCTCTAGGCCGACGAGACCAAGGGCGGGGACGGTCAGGCCAGCCTGGCCGCAATCCCCGCCGGTCCTGCATAATCCCCGGTTTCCAACTGGCGCGGATTTTGCGATAGGCTGCACATCCGGCGGGGGGCGTCCCGTCGATTCTGACCCCTTACCGGAAAGGCTGCCGTGGCGTTTCGCGACGGACCGTTCGAGAATATCAAGGTGCCGCTGGCCTGGACCGCCGCGGTCGTGGTCGTTGTCGCCCTGGTCGCATCCCTTCTGCTGATCCTGGGTGATCACCGCGACGCCCGCGACGCAGGCCGCGCGCAGGCGAGCTATTCGCCGGTCCGCGCTGGTTTCGACAGCGTCCTGGGCCCCGTCAGCGGGGTCTTCGCCGCGCCTGTCCGTTGGGCGGGGGCCCTTAGCGACGGGGTGAAGGACTATTTCTTCGCCGTTTCCGAAAACCGCCGTCTGAAGCAACAACTGGTCGAGCTGCAGCCCTGGCGCGACCAGGCCATCGCGCTGAAAAACGTCAACGCCCGCTATGAGGCCATGCTGGGCCTGCGCACAGAGCCGCCGGTCGCCATGGTCACGGGCCGGTCGATCTCGGACGCGCGAGGCCCGTTCGTGAACGCCCGGCTGATCGACGTCGGTTCGGCCAAGGGCGTGCGGATCGGCAATCCCGTCATCAACGAACACGGCCTCGTCGGCCGGGTGATCGGCTCGACCGGCGGGTTCAGCCGCGTTCTGCTGGTGACCGATGTGGCAAGCCGGGTTCCGGTCCTGATCGACCGGACCGACGCCCGGGCCATGCTGACCGGCGACGGCAGCGGCAATCCCCGGCTGGAGTTCGTGCGGGGCGTCGGCGCTGTCCAGGCGGGCGACCGGGTCCTGAGCTCCGGCGACGGCGGCGGCTTCCCGCGCGGTGTGCCGATCGGCGTGGCCGCCAAGGGGATAGACGGCTCGTGGCGGGTCAAGCTGTTCAGCGACCGGGGCGCCATCGACTATGTGCGCGTCATGCTGTTCCAGGATTTCGGCCAACTGGTCAGCCCCGAGGCCCTGAACGCGCCGCCGCTGGCCGGGTTGGCTACAGCGCCGGCTCCCAACGCGGCCCAGACCGCCGCCATTTCGGACGCCTCGGCGCGCCGCGACGCCACGGCCGCCGCCACGGCGGAACGGGTCCGCATCGCCAACGCCGCGCCGCCGCCCGTCCCGGCGCCGGCTCCGACGCCCGCTCCCGCCGCCGCCCAGCCGGGAGCGCCTGAGTGAGACGGCCGATGACGGTCCGTATCGTCGGTCCGATGTCCTGGATCGTCTACCCGGCGCTGACGGTCATCGCCGTACAGCTGTTGCTGGCCACGCCCGTGCAGTTGTTCGGCCTCAGCCTGCCAGAGCCGGTCCTGCCTCTGGTGCTGGCCTTCGCCTGGCCGCTGGTTCGCCCGTCGATGCTGGCGCCCGCCGTGTTGTTCGGTCTGGGCCTGTTTCTGTACCTGCTGTGGGGCGGCATTCCTGGCGTCTGGGCCATGGGTCTGGTGGTCGTCTATGGCGTGGTTCTGGCCTCGCGCACGCTGCTGGCGGGGCAGGAGACCAGCATCCTGTTCGTGTGGTACAGCGGCTGTGTCCTGCTGGCCTTCTCCCTGACATATCTGATCTTCAGTATCAGCGCCGGGAACGCGCCGAGCATCCTGGCCCTGCTGGGTCAGCTGATTCCGACGCTGCTCCTGTTTCCGATCGCCAACTGGATGATCGAACGTTTCGACGACGGCGACACGCGGTTCCGATGAGCAACGAACCCTCGATCTTCTTCTCCGACGTCAACGAGCGGCAGGGGTCGTTCCTGCGGCGCACCTTTGTGGTCGGCGGTCTGACGGCGCTGGGCATCGGCGCCTTGACGACGCGTCTGGGGCAGCTGCAGGTGGTTCAGGCGCAGGAATACGCGACCCTGGCGACCAACAACCAGTTCAACTTCCGTCTGGTGCCGCCGCCGCGCGGGCGCATCCTTGACCGGAACGGCGTGGTCATCGCCGGCAATCGTCCCAGCTTCCGGGTTCTGGTCGTCCGCGACGAGACCAAGGATCTGGACCAGACGCTGGACCTGCTGGGCCGGCTGCTGCCCGACACGATCGATCGCCGACGCGCGATCATCCGCGACGTCAACGCCGCGCCCCGCTTCAGCCCCGTGCCGGTCAAGAGCGACCTGACCTGGGAAGAGTTCGCCAAGGTCAATCTGTACGCCCCGGAACTGCCCGGGGTGATGGCCGACATGAACGAGGCGCGCTTCTATCCGTTCGGCGGATCGTTCGCCCACGTCATCGGCTATGTCGCCAAGGTCACCGACCGGGACATCAAGGCGATCCGCGACAAGGGTGAGGAGCCGCCGCAGATCCTGTTCAACCCAGGCTTTCGCATCGGCCGCGCCGGGGTCGAGAAGGCGCTGGACAGCGACCTGCGCGGCGAGGCGGGCGGCACCCGGGTCGAGGTCGATGCGCGCGGCCGCGTGGTGGCCGAGGACATCGGGGGATCGCGTCCGGCCATCAACGGCAAGGATGTTGTCCTGACCCTGGACGCCGATGTGCAGAACCGGGCGCTGGAAGTCTTTGGCCAGGAGAGCGGCGGCTGCGTGGTGATGGACGTCCGTAACGGCGACATCCTGTGCATGGTGTCGGCGCCCTCGTTCGATCCGAACCTGTTCGTCGGCGGCGTGCCCGGTCCGACCTATCGCGCCCTTTCCGATTATGAGCGCAAGCCGTTGCTGGACAAGGCGATCGGCGGGACGTTCGCGCCCGGCTCGACCTTCAAGCTGACGACGGCGTTGGCCCTGCTGGAGGCGGGGGTGAATCCGGAGGAGCGCGTCAACTGCACCGGTGCCTATCGTTTCGGGCGGACGTTCCGGTGCTGGAAGCACGACGGACATGGTCCGCAGACGATGCATGACGCCATCAAGAACTCGTGCGACGTCTATTTCTACGCCCTGTGCAATCGCGCGGGGATCGATCTGATCCACGATACCGCTCGCAAGATTGGTTACCTGCAGACCTATGACATCGGCGTGGGCAACCAGAAGACCGGCAACGTTCCGAGCACGGAATGGGTCAAGAGGGTTCGCCCGAAAGACCCCGTCTGGCATCCCGGCGAGACCCTGTCCGTCGCGATTGGACAAGGGGACGTCAACGTCAGCGCCCTGCAACTGGCCGTCATGGTGTCGCGCTTCGCCAACGGTCGAAAGGCCTTGCAGCCCAGGCTGATCAAGTCGATCGGCGGCGTCGACCGCCCTTCAGGCGCGGACGTTCCGGACCTGCCATTTTCCAGGGAGCATCTGGACGTGGTGCGCCAGGGCATGGTGGCGGTGGCCAACGACCGGTCCGGCGGCGCCTATCGGCAGAGTCAGTTGGGCCTTGGCGACATCCAGATGGCCGGCAAGACCGGGACGGCCCAGGTTCGCAGCTATGATAGGGCGGCCTCGCGCAAGAGCTCGTCCGTCGGATGGGCGCTGAAGGATCACAACCTGTTCGTGGCCTTCGCACCGGTCGACAATCCCCGATACGGCATCGCCGTGATCGTCGAACACGGCGGTATGGCCGGCTCCACCGCGGGTGCGCCGCGTGCGCGTGAGATCATGCGGACGGTTCTGCTCAAAGACCCGGAGATGCGCGATCGCATCACCCGCCCGCCGCCACCCGAGGCCGTGGGTCCGATCACCGAGGACGAAACGAACTTCGGCGCGGCGCCCGTCGAGACCGAGACCGACGTCGTCGCGCCCGCCCGTCCTCGCGCCCCCACCTCGGGTCCGCGCCCCTATCTGACGGAGCCACGCGGATGACCGCATCCGCCCTGACCCGGCCCGGCGAACGCGACCGCATCTCGACCAAGGTCGGCGAGATCGACTGGCGGTTCGTCGTACTGCTGTGCATGGTCGCCGGTGTCGGCGGAGGCATGCTGTATTCGGTCGCCGGCGGATCGTGGGAGCCGTGGGCGGCGAACCATCTGATCCGATTTGGCGTCTGTCTGGTGCTGATGCTGGCCTTGTCGATGGTGAACCTGAGGATCTGGTTCGGCTCGGCCTATATCGTCTATGGCCTGGCTCTGATCCTGCTGGCGGCGATCGAGATCCCGGGCGTCGGCTATACGGCCATGGGCGCGACCCGATGGATCAACCTCGGCTTCACCCGCATCCAGCCGTCCGAGATCATGAAGATCGGGGTCGTGCTGGCCCTGGCCCGCTATTACCACGGCGCGACGGCGCAGGACGCGCGACTCAGCTGGAAGCTGATTTTCCCGGTCGGGATCATCGGCCTTCCGTTCCTGCTGGTGGCGCACCAGCCGGATCTGGGCACGGCCATGCTGATCGGGCTGACCGGAGCGGCGATGATGTTCATGGCCGGGCTGAGCTGGAAGATCATGGCGGCGGCCGGGATCGCCGTCATGGGACTGGTGCCGCCCTACATCATGTTCGGGATGCACGACTATCAGCGCCACCGGGTGCTGACCTTCCTGTCGCCTGAAAGCGATCCGTCGGGCACCGGCTATCACATCACCCAGTCCAAGATCGCGCTGGGTTCCGGCGGGCTGCTGGGCAAGGGCTATGGTCTGGGCAGCCAGAGTCAGCTGGAATTCCTGCCCGAGAAGCAGACCGACTTCATCTTCGCGGCCGTGTCCGAGGAGTTCGGCTTCGTCGGCTCGTTCAGCGTCCTGCTGTGCTACGCCTTCATCATCCTGATCGCCCTGCGCATCGCCTCGCTGTCGCATAGTCATTTCGGGCGGATGGCGTCGGCTGGCGTGACCTCGACCTTCGCCCTGTACGTCCTGATCAATGGGGCCATGGTCATGGGGCTGGCGCCGGTGGTGGGTGTGCCCATGCCGCTGCTGTCGTACGGCGGCACGGTCATGCTGACGGTGATGATCGGATTTGGTCTGGTGATGGCCACGCGGGTGCACCGCTACGCCGAACTGCCCAAGGGGCACGGGCTGATCTAGACCTTCGCGCGCGCCGCGTTCAGCTTCGCAAGCAAGGCCCTGCGTGCGGCGTCCTGTTTCGCGGTCAGAGCTTTCGCCGCGGCCTCCAGAGCCGCGCGGCGGGCCTCGAGTTCAGCCGTCTCTCCGGCCTGCGCCTCGTCTAGCGACGCGAGTTCGGCCTCCAGTGTCCGGACCGCCTCGCGGGCCTTCGCGGACGCAGGTGTCGCCTTGGGCCTTGCGGCCTTCGACACCTTGCCGATGTCGATGGACAGGCCGCGTTCGATCACCTCGCCGGGCGAGGCGAGGGCGGCGTCGTGGTCTGGGCCCTCGACAATCTCCGAGGCCAGACCGCTCTTGAAGATATCCGCGCCGATGCCCCAGGCCTTCAGGGCGCCGGGACGGGAGGTCGTCGCCACGGTGAAGGCATGGAAGCCGTCGGACCAGGTGAAGACCTTCAGCCGGGCCATGGGTCCTAAAGCGTCGCCGCCCAATCCGTGGCGCGGACCAGGCTGTCGATGATGCCGGGCTCGGACGAGGCGTGGCCGGCGTCGGGGACGATGTCCAGCTTCGCTTCCGGCCAGGCGCGGTGTAGCGACCAGGCGCTGGCGATCGGGGTGACCACGTCGAACCGCCCTTGCGCGACCCAGCATGGGATGTGGCGGATGCGGCTGATGTTGTTCAGCAGCCAGTTCTCCTCGGGGAAGAAGCCGCCGTTGACGAAATACCAGCATTCGATCCGCGCGAAGGCCACGGCGAAGTCGGGTTCGGCGAACTTGTCCGGCTTGGCCGCCGGGCCCTCGACGCTGACGGTTTCGCCTTCCCAACTGGACCAGGCGATGGCGCAGCGCTCGCGCTCGGCCTTGTCGTCGCCGGTCAGGCGTTTGTAGTAGGCGGCCATCAGGTCGCCGCGCTCGGCCTCGGGGATGGGGGCGACGAACCGCTCCCACGCGTCCGGGAAGATCATCGAGGCGCCGTCCTGATAGAACCAGTGCAGTTCTTTCTTCGTCAGCAGGAAGATGCCGCGCAGGATCAGGCTCTCGACCCGTTCCGGATGGGTGATGGCATAGGCCAGTGACAGCGTCGAACCCCAGGAACCGCCGAACACGGACCATTTGTCGATGCCGCAGCGTTCGCGCAGGCGCTCGATGTCCTCGATCAGGGTCCAGGTGGTGTTGTCTTGCAGCGAGGCGTTGGGGCGCGACTTGCCGCAACCGCGCTGGTCGAACAGGACGATGCGGTATTGGGCCGGGTCGAAATAGCGCCGCATGCCCGGATTGACCGCGCCGCCGGGACCGCCGTGCAGGACAATGACCGGCTTGCCCTGCGGATTGCCGCACTCCTCATAGTAGATTTCGTGATCGCCGCCGGTCTGCATCCAGCCGGAGGCGAAGGGCTCGATCTCGGGGTAGAGTTCGCGGCGAGGCGCGTCGGTCGCAGGAAAGGCCATCCGGGGGAACGATACTTTCAGCTTGGCCAATTCAGGCGGCGGTGGACGGATTCCGGAATGCGGCAAAGGCGAGCAAAAGCCAACCCGCAATCATCAGCACACCGCCGATCGGGGCGACCGCGCCCATGGCCGGCATGCTCAACAGGGCGATGAAGGCCAGCGACAGGCAGAAGATCAGGCCGCCGACGGCCGCCAGCCAACCCGCGATTCCAGCCAGGCGCGCGGGCCACAGGGCGCAGACGAGGGCCAGGACCGCATGGACGATCTGGTAGTGGGCGCCGGTCGTCAGCAGGGTCTTGATCTGCGGTCCCGCGCCGTGGGCCGCGAAGGCTCCGAGCACGACGGCCATAGCCCCGTTGAAGGCGGCGAAGACGGCGAGGTTGCGATTCAGTGTCATCTCCAAAGCCTAGCCCACGGTTGGGCCGCCGTCTGCTATGGCACGCCATGAAATCGTCCCGGCGAGTCGCGCTGCAATATGTGCTGCTGTTCGGCGCCAATGGCGTCAGCCTGCCGTTCGCTGGCCTGTGGTTCCGCGAACAGGGTCTCAGCGGGGCGGAGATCGGCATGCTGCTGGCCGCGCCCATGCTGGCGCGACTGGTCACCGGCCCGGCGATCGCCCTATGGGCCGACGGGTTCCGGCTGAGACGCACCGCCATCGCCATCCTGGCCGGGATCGCGGCCAGCGCTTATGCGGCGACGGGTCTGGTCGAGGGGGTCTGGCTGTGGGGGCCGCTGTGGTTCGTGGCGGCGACCGCGGCGGCGGCCATCATCCCCCTGATCGACGTGCTGAACCTGAGGCTGGCGCGACGGGCCGGGTTCACGTTCGCCTTTCCCCGGGGCTGCGGTTCGGCGGCGTTCGTGGCGGCGAACATCCTGATGGGGACGCTGCTGGTGCGGGTCCCGGTCGACGCCGTGATCGTCTGGATCGCCGCCGCGGCGGCCCTGTTGGCGGGGGCGGCGGTGTGGATACTGCCGGCGGAGCCGGTCAGCGATGGCGCGCCCTTGGCGGGGCGCGAGCGGTTCCGCGGTCTGGGGCGGCTGGCGGCCGATCCCCGGTTCATGACCGCCATCATCGCCGTCGGCTGCGTCCAGGCGGCGCACGCCTTCTACTACGGCTTTTCGGCCATTGCCTGGAAGGCGCAGGGCATTGCTGAGAACATGACCGGCCTGCTGTGGGCCTTTTCCGTGGTGGTCGAGATCGCCTTCATGTGGTGGGTCGAGCCGTGGCGGCGCGCACGCGGTATCGGACCGTGGACCGTGCTGGGCATCGGGTCCGCGGCGGCCATGGTGCGGTGGACGGCGCTGGCCTTCGCCCCGCCGCTTTGGCTGCTCTGGCCGTTGCAGACGCTGCACGCCCTGACCTTCGCGGCGACCTACTTGGCGGGGGTCCAGTTGGTCGAACAGTTGAGCCCGCCGGGCAGCCAGACGGCGGCCCAGACCCTGAGTTCGGTGCTGTCGGCCGGAGTGCTGATCGGGCTGGCGACCCTGGCCGCAGGGCCGCTGTATGACGCCTGGGGGGTGGGCGGCTATCTGGCGATGACGGGACTGGCGGCTATCGGCGGACTCGCTGCGCTGACGGCGCGAAAGGCGACGGCGCCCGCTGTCTGAGGATGCCTAGCTGTGGCGGGCGTGGGGCAGGGGCGACAGGTGGCGGGCGATGGCTCCAGCCGCGGCCTTCACCCCCTTTTGCACCGTCGTCAGGCTGATGTCCGAAGGCGCGCGCAACAAGCCGATGGCCGGGGCGTCGGCGTCGTCGCGCAGATCCGCCAGCAGGCTGTAGAGCAGATAGTCGCCGACATCCTCTTCGCCGTCCGAACTGGCGTCGGCGGCCAGACCTGCGTCATGCAGGGCGCGGACCATGTCCGCGATGGGCGCGGTGGCGCGGGCGACCGCAGGTCCGGTTTGAGTCAGTTTGACGCCGCCGGTCAGGGCCCGGTTTTCGGCCCGCAACTGCAGGCGGAAGGCCTCGCTGCGTCGGTTATG
>Ga0247817_10001058_pt1 | contig 14649 bp, 15 predicted proteins | sample UWRJL212509R1_FD_178010 | JGI IMG/M metagenome (GOLD analysis project Ga0247817, IMG submission 178010) | Plant litter microbial communities from Arlington Agricultural Research Station in Wisconsin, United States - UWRJ-L212-509R-1 | ecosystem: Environmental > Terrestrial > Plant litter >... | reverse complement strand
GTTGAGAAATAATCTAGAAATTTTTCAAATCGTTCTTTGCGCTGCATAACTTTCGTTTACTGCTGCAAAGTAAGCGTTTTTGAATAATTTAAGATACGGTCGATGACATTCTCTGAAGGTTCCAGGCAAGATTTTTTAATTAAGTCCCTTGTTGCTGAATATCTGTTGTACAGTTTCAAAAACTCGGAATCAATAAGTAAAAGACCTTCCATCTGAGAACGTTCTTCAGCACTTACTTCATCATAAACAAATCGAATAACATCATTTTGGGTAAACGTTTTTATCATACACAATCGTTTTGGGTTGCTTTGTCAGCTCCTTACGGAGATTTATTAAAGCGTAACGCATTCTACCCAATGCTGTGTTTATGCTTACCCCTGTCGCATCAGCAATTTCCTGAAAACTCATGTCCGAGAAATGGCGCATAAGAACGACTTCACGTTGACTTTCAGGCAATTTTTGGATTAAAGAACGGATTAACGCTTCATTCTCTCCTTTGATCTGGATCGATTCAGAAGAATCTTCAGAGAAACTTAGAGAATTGAAAATATTCATTCCTTCATCCATAACGATAGTCGGATATCGTTTATTGCGTCTGAAATAATCAATGGCAAGATTGTGTGCAATACGTACTACCCAAGGTAAAAATTTGCCCTCGTCATTGTATTGCCCACCTTTCATTTTGTGAACAACCTTAATGAATACATCCTGTAGAAGATCTTCCGCCAGATAACGATCTTTTACAATTAAATAAATGGTAGTATAAACTTTGGATTTGTGCCTTTTTATGAGTTCAGCAAAAGCCCCTTCGTTACCTTGGATATATTGCGAAACCAACGTGGAATCACTAATAGCAGTCATTTTCATATCCGTATTTGTTTAGTTAACGTAGAGGTCTATCTCATAGGGTATTGTTTAAAGGTTTAAACGTTTGGCACTTTTAGTTAGAATGAATTTAAATATATAGGCAAATTTTTGTATTTGCAAGTGTGTATACGGTGAACGGTACAAAAAGTAAGCCAAAAATTGAAAATTTATTATTTAAATGGTATTAAGTACTGAGTACGGAGTATTTAGTACTTCTCTCTATAGAAACTAGTATCTTGTAACTTGTCAATAGCAACTAGTTTTGCTTCAAAAAAACAACTATACTGTTGTTCTTGAGTCTATGTACTCTGTACTTAGTACTAAGAATTGAACGAATGCCTATTATGAACAAAGAATAATAATAAATATGAAAATGGATACAATGTCATTTATGTTGGTAGCATTAGCAGGGATAGCGGTTGCTTTTCAAATGGGTGTAAACGGAGCATTGGGAAAACAAATAGGCACCATTGAAGCATCTTTTACTTCATTTTTGGTTGGGACGATAGCATTGTTTATTGGTATGATGTTGATCGGGAAAGGGAATTTCATGTTGATACAAGAAGTGCCGGCCTGGAAATTAACAGGAGGATTGTTGGGCGCAGTTTATGTAATGATAAGTGTGATGCTTGTCCCAAAGATCGGCATTGGCAATGTGTTAATGATCTTAATTATTGCTCAGCTCTCTACCAGCGCAGTCATTGATCACTTTGGCATCTTCACAGGAGTAAGCTTGCCTATCAACTGGAAAAAATTAACGGCGATGGCTTTGATGTTTTTTGCATTGTGGCTGTTTTATAAGAAGTAGTCAGTACACAGTAAACAGTGGTCAGTAAAAGCCATGTGTTTTCCTTGGTTTGAAACTTACATAGCAGCAGAACTGTTTACTGTCTACTGACAACTGTCCACTATTTAATTGTGATAATTGAATAAAAAAGTGGAACTTTAAAAATGCGATTTATTTCCTTGATTTTCGCTAATTTATAAGAGGAATACCAGTAATAATACGATATATGAAAGGAACGGCTGTGGCGAAAAAAGAATATGCGCTCGATATAGAATCATTAGATCCAAGGAATTTTATTATCATAAAAGGGGCACGTGTACACAATCTCAAAAATGTCGACGTTGCTATCCCTAGAAATAAATTAGTTGTTATCACCGGGCTATCAGGTTCGGGAAAGTCATCATTGGCTTTTGATACATTATTTGCTGAAGGTCAACGCATGTATGTAGAGAGCTTAAGCTCTTACGCGCGCCAATTTTTAGGCAGAATGGAAAAGCCTGAGGTAGATTATATCAAAGGCGTTTCGCCAGCGATTGCTATTGAACAAAAAGTAAACTCCAGGAATCCGCGCTCAACGGTAGGCACAACAACAGAGATCTACGATTACCTGAAATTATTATTTGCCCGCATTGGACATACAATCTCGCCTGTTAGCGGATCAGAAGTAAAAAAGAACACGGTTACCGATGTGGTAGATTGGGTATTCAATCATGCAGACGGTACGCGCTTTATGGTGCTGGCACCCTTCAGAAGCAAACATGAGCGAAAACCGCTGGAAGAATTGCAGATCCTTTTACAAAAAGGTTTTACCCGTTTGTATCTGAATGATGAAGTAGCAACCATTGAAGAGCTGATCGAAAAAGGAGCGAAGGCAATACCTGCAAAAGCAGATGCATGGATCTTGATCGATCGTAATACTGTAAATAAAAAAGAAGATGATGCAGCTTTCCGTGTTTCGGATTCTGTACAAACTGCTTTCTACGAAGGCGATGGAGATTGTCGCATTGTAATACCAAACGGTGATACGGGCGACTTCTGTGATCGTTTTGAAGCAGATGGAATTGTGTTTGAAGAGCCATCCGCAAACTTTTTCAGTTTCAACAATCCTTTTGGTGCATGCAGAACCTGCGAAGGTTTCGGACATGTATTGGGTATTGATGAAGATTTAGTGATACCAGACAAATCATTGTCTGTTTACGAAGGAGCTATTGCCGCCTGGAGAGGCGAGAAGATGAGCGAATGGCAAAAGCCGTTGATCAAGAACGGAATTAAATTTGATTTCCCAATCCACAGAGCCGTTCAGGATCTATCGCCTGAAGAAAGACAATTGCTGTGGGATGGAAATAAATATTTCGAAGGACTTACAGCCTTCTTTAACTATTTAGAAACGCAAACTTACAAGATCCAATACCGCGTAATGCTTTCACGCTTCAAAGGCAGAACCGTTTGTCCGGATTGCCGCGGCACACGTTTGCGCAAAGATGCATCGTATGTAAAAGTGGCAAATAAATCCATTACAGATATTGTATTGATGCCGGTTGATGAAGCATTGGTATTCTTTGGTGGGATAAAATTGCAGAAGACAGAAGCTAAGATTGCTGAACGTTTATTAAAAGAAATTACAAACCGCCTATCCTATTTAGAAAAAGTTGGTCTCGGATATTTAACGCTCAACCGATTAACGGCATCGCTTTCGGGTGGTGAATTCCAACGTATCAAATTAGCTACTTCGCTGGGTAGTGCGCTGGTTGGTTCTATGTATGTGCTGGATGAACCAAGTATTGGTTTACATCCGCGGGATACAGGTAAGCTTGTGGAAGTATTGAAAATGCTGCGCGACATGGGCAACACAGTAATTGTTGTTGAACACGAAGAAGAAGTGATGCGTGCTGCCGATCAGATCATTGATATTGGTCCGGATGCTGGTATCCATGGCGGTAAGCTGATGTTCCAGGGTGTGATCGATGATATGATGGCGCACAGTGGCTCCTACACGACTGATTATTTAACAGGTCGCTCGAAAATTGAAGTACCAACGCATCGCAGAAAATGGAATTCATTTATTGAGATCAAAGGCGCGCGCGAGAATAATCTTAAAAACATCAATGTGAAGTTTCCGCTGCACACATTCACAGTTGTTACTGGCGTCAGTGGTTCAGGTAAGTCGACTTTGGTAAAGAAAATATTATTCCCTTCGTTACAAAAATTATTCGGCTTCTCCGGAGAGTTTACGGGTAAGTTTGATCGTATGGATGGCGACATTCGTGAAGTAACACAGATCGAATTTGTAGATCAGAATCCGATCGGAAAATCATCGCGTTCCAATCCGGTGACGTATGTGAAAGCGTATGACCTGATCCGTAATTTATACGCAGATCAGCCATTATCTAAGACACGCGCATACAAACCCGGACATTTCTCATTCAACGTTGAAGGCGGAAGATGCGAAATGTGTCAAGGCGAAGGTATTGTAACGGTTGAAATGCAATTCATGGCTGATGTACATTTAACATGTGAAGCATGTAACGGAAAACGTTTCAAACAAGAGATCTTAGAAGTGAAGTACAACGACAAAAGTGTTTCAGAAGTATTGGATATGACCATTGAAGAAAGTTTAACCTTCTTCAAAGACAAATCAAAACTGATTGAAAAACTAAAGCCATTGTCAGATGTTGGCTTGGGTTATGTTCGACTTGGACAATCATCCAGCTCGCTATCAGGCGGCGAAGCACAGCGCGTGAAGCTTGCATCTTTCCTTGGCAAATCTCCTGAAGAGAATAAAGAACATATTTTATTCTTGTTTGACGAACCAACAACGGGTTTACATTTCCACGACATACGTAAGTTGTTAGATTCTATACAAGCACTTGTAAACAAAGGTAACTCGGTGATTGTAATTGAACACAACATGGAAATGATTAAGTGTGCCGATTGGATTATTGATATTGGTCCGGAAGGTGGTAACAATGGCGGCGATGTGATTTTTGAAGGTACACCAGAAGATATGGTAAATTGCAAAAAAGGATATACGGCGAAGTATTTAAGAGAGAAGTTGTAGTAGGGGCGAATAGCATTCGCCCAACCTTTTCGAATTGCATTCGCCCAACCTTTAATATATCAACATACGTCAGCAATGATGTTATTACGGATGCCTTCGCTTTTAGCGAAGGCATCCGTTGTTTGCAACCAATGTAACGCTTTATTAAAAACCACCGTTAATTATTTTGGCTATATTCAATCTGTAGTAAAATGAAAATAATTTATTTGGCAATTTTTATTGCGTGCATTTCATGTAATTCGATCACATATGAATCAATGCTTTTCAAAGGAGAAAATGCGAGCAAGCGGAATAATTTTAAAGAGGCAGTAGATCTTTTTTCGGAGGCAATAGAAATAAATACCAATGATCCTCTAGTGTATATCCTCAGAGCATATTGCTATAATGAATTGTCAGAATATGAATTAGCGTTAACTGATTTGCAGGAAGCTTCGCGTCTGAATGGAGATAAATATGCAATCTATTTGAATATGGGTAATTCTTATTTTAGATTGAAAAAATATGAAGAAGCACTTCATTATTTCAAAGCCGCATTAGATATAAATCCGAATGATTATAATGCTAATTTCAATATAGGTTTTTGCTGTTTTAATCTTGGTGACAATGAAAATGCAGTGAAGTTTTTTACTGCTGCAATTTCTATTGAACCCAAAAGTACTGAAGCCATAGGATTAAGGGGATTGGTGTATGCTGAAATGAATGATTATGATAAAGCATTAGAAGATGAAACTATGGCAATAGAAATTGATCCTAAAGATGACAAATTGTATAATTTTAAAGGGAGCTTATTAATTAGTATTGAAAAATACGAAGAGGCTCTATATTATTTCAATTACGCTATAAAGCTCAATCCGGAAAATCTGGAAGCATATTATCATAGATCCAACTGCTACATGCAAACAAACAAAATTAACAAGGGTTGTGAGGATCTGCGTTTTTTAAAAAGTAAAAACTATACTGAACATGATATTTCAACGGTCGTTAGTAAATATTGTAAATAAACTAATTTCTTAAAATTTGTTCTGAGTTTCTTCCTCAATTGTGTAGTGAAAATGGGAAGCCAACTGTAATGCATAAATGAATATACCTTATGGAAGACTTAATCATAAAAAAATATTATCAGAAAATAATTGATTTTTGCTTACAATACATAAAACACAATTCGCAGGATATACATATCATATATATTTATCTTTCTTTTGAAAACAATCTATTTTTCAATCCATATTTTAGTAATGGAGATCGAATATTGAAAAAAAACAAATTGAATGAAATTTCAAGCAGTAGCCTTGATAATTCAGATGAAGCACAATCACTTCTTGATGACGTTTGTTTAAAAGAACTGGAAGAATTAAAAAAGGAATTAGCATTGAATAATTCTATAATACAAACGCAAATAAAAATTATTTATTCAACAAATAATAAGGAATCCTCTTTTGAAATACTTTATGTTGATCAAATTGCATACAAAACAACCACGATTAATATTGATCTAGCTGAAAAATGGTTTGCTGAACTAGACGGTGTGTTACGTCCTAATTCATTATACAGAATGAAAAACATATTTGGGGATAATTTTTTAGATAACATTGAGCGTAAGTGATGTAATTTTAGAAGTGAAATTAACAACACCAACCCTTGTGATATTTACCAATTAATACATGAACATTATAAATCCTCAACAACATGCTTACATACATAAAAAGTGAATATGGATTTTTCAACCCTTCAGATAATTACTATTTCATGTATGATTTTTTAATGATTGATTTTTTTCAAGAAAATCAAATTTCGAGAAAGATAATTAGTATTAGAGATTATAGTATTATAAAGGAATACAATACGACTGCAGGATTTACTTATTATTTAAAAGACAAAATAATTCATGCCGGGTTGGATGGTTATTGTTTAGAATTAAATATAAAAGATTTTTCCCATGTAGAATATAAAACAAGATATGTGGCAAAAGGACAATTTGAGAATTCTGAACTTGTGATTGATTCTGAAGATAGATCTAAATTCTTTTTAAGAACCAATAATTTAGATCTAATATCTCTCGATGGTGTAATGAGCAAATCTTATGTGTTATTACAAAATGGGATAATTGAATATTTTAAAAATTCTAAAATTAACAATTGGCTGCGCTGTATTTCTTCTGAAACAAGCGAGGAGACATGGCGAATAGATTTTCCTTGGCAGATATCTTCCGTTGCCACTTTTGACAATGTTATTATTATCAGCTATAAGGATTACAGTAATTTGCCAAGTGATAAAATGAATGATTTTCATGCAGCAATTTATAACATAGCAATAGATGGGATTACAGGTAAAGAAATTTGGAGAATTGAAACTACTTCACACAATCTAGACATTAAGATTGATAAGAACTATGGGGTGATGTTATGTATGCAGCCCATAGAGTATAAAGCACCGCAATTGGGGGGAGGGTTATTAAATGCTCATGTAATGGAAATTGACATTAGAACCGGAAAACATTTAACTGATGTATCAGTAACACCAATTGATTGGCATGGCTTTAAACCTGAGTTTGTAGATGAAGAGGGAATATTTTATACACATTTTGTGTACGGTAGTTTTGGAAAAATAAGAAAATCAGACGGAATATTGTTATGGGAATTTGATTTAATTGATGAAAAAGGAGATAAAAGGAAAGTACTAGATTGGTTAAAGTTAAGTAATGGCAAATTAGTACTTCAAGCTCCTCCAAATCACAAAAATGGCAACTTAACGTGTATTTTTGATATAGAGGAAAATATGCATGAAGCATCAGTCATAAATGGCATTAGAGTAAAGGATGTTTTGAAATCTAAGAAATAATAAACCAGCTGTTCCGAATTTGTAATCCAATGTCGTTTAGTTAAGAAGAAATGACTGCTGTTGTTGGTGTTTCCGCCAGTTCTATTATTATTTTAATGCCGAAAGAACTACGACGCGGATCACCAACAACCCACTGCTCACCAGCTCTTCCGGATTTGTAATCCGGAAGCCAGATAAAATGGATTTGCAATCCGTCTACATAATAGTGTTAGATTCATTTTTTAACAAATGATAACCAAGTTATCCATCTAAGCTTACTAACTTACGCCCTAAATTTACTTTTTATGGGATTTGCTTACAGAGTTCATGATCAGCAAGAGGTACATTATATTACTTGTACTGTCCATCAATGGGTAGATATTTTTACAAGGAAAATGTATATCGGTATTTTATTGGGTAGTTTAAAACATTGTCAAGCTCATAAAGGACTTGAAATTTATGCTTGGGTAATAATGACGAATCATTGCCATCTTATTGTAGGCAGTAGTAAAGGAAATTTAAGTGGCATAATTCGTGATTTTAAAAAATTTACATCCAAGGAAATTATTTCATGCATAGAAAACAATTTGCAAGAAAGCAGAAGAGCTTGGTTACTTTGGTTGTTAAAAAAGGATGGACATATTTGGTTTTGGGAAGAAGGATATCATGGAAAAGAAATTCTTACGAAAGAGTTCTTTATAAATAAAATGGATTATATACATTTAAATCCGGTGCGCGCTGGCTTAGTTGAGAAGGAGGAAGAATATGTATGGAGTAGTTGCGGCGATAGTTATGGTATTAGAAAAGGATCGTTGGAGCTGACGGAATTTTTATAGGCTTGTGTAATAGGATTACAAATCCTATTTATCTGGCTTCCGGATTACAAATCCGGAAGAGCGGGATTAATAAAACCTTATAGGTTTCTTCTCTTAGCGAAACAACTCATTTTTCATCTTTCCACTTTCAATCATTTTAAGAAATAAACTAATAATTCATTGATTTGATTTTATCAACGACATCTACGAAGGAATTATTACTGCCAGGAATGTTTAATTTATTTACATTCAAATTTCCAGAATCAGAGTCGATGAAATAATACGATATTCCTGAGGCTATACCTCCGTATGAAATACTTAATATTACATGCCCATTTTTATCTTTTGCGACCCAATTCAATCGCTTACGTTTTCCTGAGCCGGTGCATCCTGCGCTAAATTTCCCATCAGGTTCTGCAATCCAGCTTTTTTTCATATCAATTGCCGATATGATTTTTCTTGATACGAACTTCTTTTTATAATAAACTTTATAGGATGATGTGTCAATATTTTTTAACCAGGAATTTGTTATGCTTTGCTGTGCGTGCAACAGTTGGACGTTTACAAACAGAAACACTAATAGAAATATATTTTTCATAAATACAGTTATATAATTCAATTTAAATTTTAACCTTGCTGTCTTGTTATGGCGGAAATTACACATCGGTTTCTTTGTGTTTTTTCAGAGACAGAATAGTTGGCATTTTAGATAGTATAAATGTCAATATTGATATTCTTAAAACTATTTCAATCAGAGAATTTAATGCAAGGCCGTAGTTATTGATAATTATCAAACATACAACCGTTGTTAAGGCGTAGACCGACAGACTAATCCACGTAGCCCAATATTTGTGTTTAAGAACCAAATACCCTGAAGAAAAATAAATACTAAAGAAAATTATTTCCATAAAAATGCGACTCGCTTCAGGTGCAGGATCTTTTGAAAATAGCGATAGCCTAAAAAATATATCCAGTATTGGACCGCTTGAAATTAAAAATAGTATGTGTGGTAAAAATTCCAAGACATTCGCTGGCTGAGACGAATTGTCTTTATTATGAACAGCATCGCGCTTTTTTTTCGCATCTACTATGTTCCTTAAATTATAACCGTTTTCTTGTAGTGCTTTTAATTTTTGAGATTGATAACCATTTGCAATAAACTCTTCAATTAAGGCTTCCTCATCATTGGCAAAAATTAAATTCGATTGAATTTTTTGCACGAATTCTGTTTCGCCTCTATTGCTTAATTCATTTAAAAGAAGTGCTCTATATTCATCCTTAATGCTGAATATTTCATTGGCAATTCTTTTCAGCTTTTCAGTATTAAAAGTTTCATAATAAGTTTTAATTTCATCTGATTTCATTCAATAATAATTTTATAAGATTATAAATTATTTTAACAGGCATATTATTTTTTCTCACCACCTTCTGTCGCCAAACATATCGAAGCCTAAAATCTTTACATAAACGTTTGACATGTTTTTGGCTAGACACTTCGATTCAGCTTTATAAGGCATTGAAACAACGACACCACATTCCATACAGATCTTTAATGTAAACACCAGTTTGTTTTTATTGTAAAATAAAACAATGTCTCTGTATTGCGGAACGCATCTGTTTTCAGGATTTGCTGAGCACGTATCCTTTGGCATTGCAGTTACGATTTCATTAATAATCGTCGGGTGTGTAACTACACGTTTGTTTTCATAGTATTGGGGCAATAATTTTGTAAGTGAATCGCTATGATTTTCCTCATATACAAAACTTGAATAAATGCTCCTGTTTAAATTTTTATCATTGTTCCCATTTGTATTGAATAAAATAATTTGGTCTACTTCCGATTGAGGAAGAAAAATTTGCCAATTGACAGCAGTTTTATTTTGTTGTGCTAAAGCAAAAAACTGAACAACAAAAAGTGTAAATAAAAATGATAAGGTTGTCTTCATAGTTTAAAAGTACATAATATTTAGATACAGAATTCTTTTCCGGTTCTTCAAGATTACTCTGTAAACACTCTTAGCTTAGCATTGCATTGGCTGCTTTTTGAAATGAATTAAAAAATCACTGTTTCACAATTTTTTGACTGTATACACTGCTTTCATTTTCAAGAGAAAGAAAATAAATACCAGAAGAAAGTGCCGGCAAATTTGAAAGATCTATTTTTTGGTCAGAAGAAGAAACAACCATTTTTGAAGAATACACTTCTACACCTAATGCTGATGTGATCCGAACATTCCAATTACCCTGATTTAAATCTGTTGCATTAAGAGAAATCACATTGTCGAATGGATTTGGTGCAATCACTAAATTTGAGCTGGATGCATGAAGTGTTTTTGTATCAAGGATTGTTTCTAAGCCATTACAATCATCATCCAAGTTTGTTTGTTTTAAATAACCACAGTTTATATAGTATATAAAATCATAATCCATCCCGCCATTGAATGTATAGTTTGTCAGCCCCCGGCCTTTTACAAGGGAATACTCAGGAAAGTATTCAAATACATATGGAGGAGCAATCAATAAGTTATTATTATGCAAACCAGGTGCATATGCATAAAATCTTCCATATTTATTTGTTGGAAAGGATAACACATCAATATAAGGAATGTTACCTATTACAGAAAAGTTAGTAACCACTAATACACAATGGCTTTGAGTAGTAGAATAGCTTTTTCCGTTAATAGCATCGATATGGCAAACACTAAAGTTATATTTAATAGTATCTGTGTTTAAAGAAATTGTTTTTGAAATAACTTTATATACATCAACACCTGTCTTGTCTGGATAGCCAGCAGCTACACGATAATCTGGAGTATATTCTAATACATCTCCTAATTCATAATTAAAGTATTCAAAATAGTTGATTTTGTTGTCGCCTATCTTTGTATTTAAAATATACGTTAGATTGAAGTGGTCATGGTGAGGAGAGAAATCGTCTGTAAAAGGAAAAGAATAGATTAGCCCAAAATTTTCGGAAAGTTTAATTGAATCTTTAAATCCAGAAGCATTTTCAACAATAAAAGTCTTTACAAAATCGGTTTGATTCTTTAAAATGGTTTCTTGTTTATAATTATCGTAGTGAACCGTGTACATAATATTGTTGAGCCTGAAAGTCCATTGTGTACCCAATGACACTTGTGTTTTAATAATTACTGTATCATTTTGAGTGGTATTAGTAACGAGGAAAAGATATTCTCCACCGGATTTCTTAACCATTGAATTGCCCCAAAAATTATCTTTGAAAGTTTGGTTGTATGTGTCTGTTGAAAGTCTATTGAAATAAAAAATAGAATCTGAACCAACAATTTTAGCGCTGTCAATTTCAATGCCGTGTATTAATTCATGATTAATCACGTTCTTGATATAGCCTGTATATGTAAATTGATATTGATATTTATTTTTAAAAGGTTGAAAATTCTGAGCAGTTGCATAATTGACAGCTTCTATAAAAATTAAAAGAGTAATAATTAATGACCGTCTCATAGCTAAAAGTTTTTGTATAAAATAAGTATTTAAAAATACATAAAAATTACCAATTGCTATATTTTCAAATCTTTATAATTGCAATGAGGAAGTCAGATAAACAAGATTAAAGAGCAGCGCAAACTAGTTTTCCCACCTGCATCACAGCTAAGCCCACAAAAATAAAGCCCACAACCTTATTTAATACTTTTTCAGTAAAGAGCTTTGGCGTATTTCCATAGAACCATTTTTTGCAATAGTACGCATAGATGAATAACATTGCCATGCTGCCTGCACAAACACCAACAACGAAGGTTGTCATAAATAAGATACCTTCGTGCATCCAGCCGATGCTCAAAAAATACGTGCCGTAACCAAGCCAGAATGTGATCTGTGTTGGATTGATAATTCCAATGAACATGCCCTGTACAAAATCGTTTGAACCTTTGGGCTGATGCTCATTCTGCGTAGGCTCAACATGTTCTTTTGTGAGGAACATATAAGCAAGCAAAACAAAAATAGGTACGGCTATAAGTTCAATCATAGCAGCAATGGATTTGTTGGATAAAAAGAAACGGGAAAAGAATACAGCAAATGAGCAATAGAAAAATTCAACAAATACCGCACCGCTTGCAAATAGCATGGCTTTGCTTAAGCCTGTTGATGTTGCCCGTTTGATAGATAATAAATTAAATGTTGAAGGTGGAATAGTGCCAAGAAAGCTGATGATAAAACCGAGAAAAAAATGTCTGATGAAGAGCATAAAAGAAATAGACTTCTAAACATTCGTTTTTAATACTTGAATGCAAAGTAACTAATGTCACGTTAAGGGAATATTAAGGAATTGCGGGGAATGTCTAACTCTGAGGCTTTAACTGATGCCTTCGTTTAAAGCGAAGGCATCAGTTAAATGAAAATGTTGTTGCAACTATCCGTAGAGTTAGCGAAGCGCTCCACGGATCAATAATGTTTGAGAGTCTAAGACTGGAATGAATAGATAAAAAACGAGTCTTAGACTCAATTTAATTTTAAATTCTTAGAGCGCTTCGTTAACTCTAAGGATAGAGTAGTTGTACCGCTCTTCTGGCGCCAGTCTTAGCACAGCGTTGACTGGTGTCTTTTATTTTGTAGTCTTTGACTACTTTTAAAACAAAATGAATAAAGGAGTGATTATTATTAAAGAATGCAGTCAAAGACTGCCGAATAGTGAGCACCAGTCACCGCTGGGCTAAGACTGGCGCTAGGTAAGAAGGCTAAGGATACAGTAGTTGTACCGCTAACAATTATATTCTACCAGTCTCCGCCAGAACCGCCGCCACCAAAACCTCCGCCGCCAAAGCCACCGAAGCCGCCGCCACCGCTGCTTCCGCCACCACCGAAACCACCACCTCCATAGCCGCCACCCAATGGAGGGAACATTCCAAAGCCACCGCCGCTACGGCCTCTTCCGCCGTTATTGCCTGTGTTGTTGTGACGGTTGAAATAACCAATAATAATGATGATTAAGAAAATAAACAGGAATACATATGCAGGCTTAATACGTGGCCCGATCTGATCACTCGGGTCTGCAGTATATTCATTTTTAGAATAACGGATAATTGCATCAATCGTAAAGTCAATGCCATTGTAATAATCGCTGCGTTTAAATTGAGGGATCAGATCAGCTTCAATAATTCGTTTGCAACGCATGTCAGGCAATACGCCCTCCATTCCATAACCAGTAGCGATAAATGCTTTGCGGTTTTCTTTTGCAATAAGAAGTAAAACGCCATTGTTTTTACTTTTTTTGCCTATGCCCCAATAATCACCCAAACGTTCAGCATAATCAGATATGTCATAATCACCAAGGTTGGTAATAATAACAACAGAGATTTCAATGGATGTAGAGTCATTAAAAACCTTAACCTTATGTTCCAGCTCGGCAACTTCAGCTGGGGTAAGCATCCCCGCAAAATCATTAACGAGTCTTGGAGGATTGGGTTTAGCCGGGAAGTCTGAATCGCTTCCGTAAGTAAAAAAGGAAAGGAATAGAAATAAGAAAAGAAGAAAGCTGCTTCTCATTTAGTTTTTATTAAAAGAAATTTCATTTGACAATTCATTTACATCTTCTTTATCATAAGGAAAATGTTCGCTTAATTTCAAGCCAGCTTTTTCAATTCCTTTGCACAAACCGATCGCATGTTCGTTTTTTTTGAAATGTTCTAATACCAATTCTTTTATTGAGTCCCAAAAGCCAGCAGGCACCTTAGCATCAATGCCAGCATCACCTATAATAGCAAATCTTCGATCTTTAATAGAAAGATAAAACAACACACCATTCTTTAATTCTGTTTTGTGCATGCCTAGTGATGCAAATACATCTGCAGCACGATCCAGTAATTCGTATGCACATTGGTTTTCAATATGCATACGAATTTCACCAGAGGTATGTTTTTCTGCTTTATGAATGGAATCAATAATTGCAGCTTGCTCTTCAGCACTAAAAAAAGTGGTGGGCATATCCAGCTTAGAATTTTACAGTAGGTGCTTTCTCAGAACCGGCATCTGATTTGAAATATCCCTTTTTCTCAAAACCGAACGTTCCAGCCATCATGTTGTTTGGAAATGTTTTGATTGTTGTGTTGTATGTTTGAACTGCAGTATTAAAGTCTCTTCTCGCAACAGCAATTCTGTTTTCTGTACCGCTTAATTCCGCACGTAGATCAGAGAAGCCTTGATCTGCTTTTAGATTTGGGTAGTTCTCAGTAATTGCCATCAACTTGCTTAATGCAGAAGTTAACTGGCCTTGTGCTGCCTGATATTTTTGTATGTTTTCTTCCGTTAACTGATCTGCTTTAACTACT
>Ga0247817_10001055_pt1 | contig 14656 bp, 16 predicted proteins | sample UWRJL212509R1_FD_178010 | JGI IMG/M metagenome (GOLD analysis project Ga0247817, IMG submission 178010) | Plant litter microbial communities from Arlington Agricultural Research Station in Wisconsin, United States - UWRJ-L212-509R-1 | ecosystem: Environmental > Terrestrial > Plant litter >... | reverse complement strand
CGCGTTTGAGAGCTTTTGTAGCGCGGTCTTTTGCGCTTGGCATTGTGGCGACGAATCCAATACTAGTCTTACCAAACTTCTTGCGGATAGCATCAACGGTATTCATCACTGCATCAGTTTGGCTGTGTATCTCTTGAGTACCAAAAAGATCTTGTTGGATATTGTCGGCGTGCATTAATCCCCAGGCAGTGATGCCGGTAGTTTTGTAGCGCACACTCGCATCAAAAAATGTATCTACTGCTTCAGCGATACTTTGTTGCATAGCAATTGGGCTATCAGTGTAGAGTGGTAATGTAATACCTGTGCCATGATATTTTCTTTCACTTGTTTTAAAATACATGCTGATTGATTTTGTCTTTACGCCATAGTGACGCATACGCGAACAAACGGTATCAACATTTTGAAACAGTTCTGCAATGAGATAATTCTTATCTATTGAAAACGGAGTAAACGATCTTGTCGACTGCAGTGATTGCGGGAGTGAACTATCATTATGAATATCCATCACACTCACTCCGTTTAATTCTTGCCATAAGTCATAGACTGGTTGATTGAAATGTTCGGCGACTTTTGTTGCGGGCCAATCCGCAAACTCTATGGCGCGACTGATACGAAGACGTTCAAATCGAAATGACAGCCTGCGTCCAATACCCCAAATGGACGTAGCTTCGGTTTCTGCCAGAATTCTTTTTTCATCAGCTTCCATGATCACCGTGAGCCCGTCAGGTTTTTGATATTTCGAGGCGATCTTTGCCAAAACTTTGGTACGGGCAATACCAAATGAATACGTGAGTCCTAGCTTATATTGCACTTCATCTTTGATAGTTCTGAGCCAGTGTTCTATTTGTTCTTTATCCCAGTTTGATGGCAGATGTACTCGCGCAAAACATTCATCGATACTATAGCGCTCGAGTGTTGCGACATGAGGATCAAGTAGTGCGACGAGTTTTTGCGCATAGCCTTCATAGAGTTCGAAGTGACACGGAAGTATGGTGACCTGAGGAAATTCTGTACGGATTTTAAATATCGGATACCCTCGTGGAATACCGAGTGCCTTTGCTTCGTAGGTCATGGCACACGCGATACCACGCTCTTCACCCACCACTACCGGTGTCCCGCGCAAATGAGGAAATCTTGTGAGCTCGCAGTAGGCAAAGAATCCGTCTCCATCCACGTGCAGAATCCAGGGTACTGTTTTATTCATACTTACGCACCACTCCTTTTACGACCGCGGTGATACGGAGTCCTTCTTTAGGAACAAGATCACGAAAGTATTTCATCGTCCATGCTCCATCAATCTCTGCGATGACGATATCAGTACTACGAGCTTCAATTGCTCGTTCGACTATCACTAGGTCACCCTGAAGAATCCCACTGTCTTGCATTGAATCACTACTCACGCGCAACATGAAAGACTGATCCGGATGTTCAATCATGTAGCTATCAAGCGTTATTTCATTCAATGCAGTTTCTTCTGCCGGTGTAGCAAATCCCATTACTACAGTATATGAACGAACGTTCACTATCGCAATAGTGACGCCACTTTTCCACATGGTACCTTGTAATACATAGTACTGTGTGTAATACTGTATATATGGTTACAATGGAGAAAGAAAAAGAAGACGTCGCATTGGCTCATGCACAAATGCGCAAAGGGATGCTCGAGTTCTGCACGCTGTTGATTATTGAAAAAGATACGGCGTATGTCTCGGACATCCTCAAGGAATTAAAAGTAGCGGACTTGATCGTGGTCGAAGGCACACTCTATCCCCTGCTCTCAAGGCTTAAGACGGAAGGATTGCTCGAATATTCTTGGCAAGAATCCCCTTCAGGGCCACCGCGCAAATATTACTCATTGACTGATCATGGAAAGAAACAGCTCGCTCAATTAAAAACTATTTGGAAAACACTTACCACTTCTATCAACTCTCTTATTAAAAAAGATTAATTTATGAAAAAAACAACAACAATTTCTCTTGCTCGCACACTCTTTCATATCGAAGAAGATGCATATACTACGCTCGACACGTATCTCACTGCGATAAAAACACACTTTGCACACCATGAAGATAAGGAAGAAATCCTTTCAGATATAGAGGGGCGTATCGCAGAGCATTTCTCTGAAGAAAAAGGAAAGATTATCACGCTTGCTATCGTCGAGTCAGTGACTAGTGCCATGGGTACTATCGGACAGTTTGACGGCAGTACAAGCGAGACGGTCGAAACGTCGCATACTGTAGTATCAAAACGCATGTATCGTGACCCGGAAACCCGAATCATCGCAGGTGTCGCATCCGGTATCGCATGGTATCTCGGTGTTGATAGAACGATAATTCGCGTACTGTTTGTCATCTCCCTATTCTTCGGAGGTCTTGGTGCGGTTGTATATATCGTACTGTGGCTCGTTACTCCAAGCGCGCAGACCAGTGCTCAACAGCTAGAAATGCGCGGTGAGGCAGTAACACTTAAGGCGATGAGTGAAGTGGTGAAGGATCGGTTCAAAGAGCTTGACCATGAACGCATTAGCACCAGTGCAAAATCATTCGGCAGTGCGATAGAACGCGGAGCGCAACACGCTGCCTCGGCTATTGTTCCCGTTCTTAAGGCCGTTTTAGGTTTCTTCGTAACATTCGGCGCGCTCATGGCTGCCGCTACGATTTCAGTCTTTGCAGGACTCGCACTCTTTAAGTTTCCTCAAAAATTCTTTGGACCTGAGGCCGCGTCACTGCTCCATGGGTTTGAATATACTATCGTGGTACTCGCGCTCTATTTCAGCATAGTGATTCCGGTTATCGTTGTTCTTTTGTGGGGGGTAAGTTTGCTCCGAAAGAAATCCGTCCTTAACAAGATAAACGTCCTGGCATTTGCTTCAGTCTGGTTTATCGCGATCGTCGCGGCAGGTATCACGACTTCCCGTCTTGCGTACAAAATTGACGACAAGATGATGAACGATCCTTCTGTTATTCGGCAGACCGTTACCACACCACTTGAATCATTTGATTCGATCGTTGTATCAGACAGTAATGATATCGAAGTTGTCCGCGGAGATGTATACAGTATCAAGTTTACTGGGTCGAAGCGTGATATTGATATGGTGAACGTGACTGTTGCCGACGGAGCCCTGACTATTTCGGAGAATGATACACCTCAGGCAGAGTGCCTGTTCTGTAACCGTCAGCGCCTCAGTATAGTAGTGACGGTTCCGACGGTATCACGGATTACTCTGGGTGACAGCTCTTCCCTTAAGGCGGACTTCAACCTCGCAGACCTTACGGTACTACTTGAAGACTCAAGTCGGGCAGTGCTTTCAGGTTCGGCAAACACTCTTAACCTCACGCTTAAGGATTCGTCGCATTTCAACGGAGGCGACTACAAGGTTGCATACGCGACAGTGGACATAGAGGACTCTTCAGACGCACTGCTCGACGTGAGTGTCAGACTGATCGGTGAGGCGCATGATTCCAGTAGTATCACCTATACGGGCGAACCCAAGGTTGACGTAAAGACGGTCAATAGCTCGAGAGTCGAAAAAGAAACCGCGGAAGAAACATACTCGAATTAAGGCACTTGTACTATACTGAAAGAAGGCTCTAGAGCCGTGTACTATTACGAGATTATTTTCAAAAATGCTTATGTTACGATGGAGTGTCATCTTCCTTATTATCGCGCTTATCGCCGCACTGTTTGGGTTCGGCGGCATCGCGGGGGCTGCAATTAGTATTGCAAAAGTTCTCTTCTTTGTGTTCCTTGCATTGTTCGTTATTACGCTTATCGCGGGCGGACTCTTCGTAAAGAAAGTAAAGAATACTATCGACGATACGTTTTCTTCTACACAATAATTGTAAAGTCGGCTCTTTATATAAAAACACCGCGATTGACGTGGTGTTTTTATTATGATAAAAAATAGAAAATAATTCCTTATGATTAAACGTTTTTTCTATTCCATAGAGCTTTTTATCGACAACCTTTTTGTTGACAAGGCCAGACCTTATCCTACAGATTTTCTTTTTGAAATGAAGGATAGTATTTCCATCAAAAAAATTTTTAGTTGTCATCCTGACAATGAGAATACCCCCTTGAGTGTTGGCGAAGAAAGTATCGTTGAGTTGGATAGTCCGATCTGGTTAAGGAGCGCCATCAGCGCTCTTGTTGACGGGGAATATAAAACCCTGACAGGACGCGTGTTGGTTATTCTTAAACAAAAAGATGGATACTTTCTTATTAAAACACGAAATTCAAAGTATCTGATAAAAAAACGGTAAAAAGACAAAACGCTGAATATAGTATTCAGCGTTTTTTAATATTTCCTCATTACTCCTCGCACGATTGCGACGATTTCCAGACTTTCTTCCGGATATATGTTTTTGAAATCTTTGTTTGCTGGCTCAAGCCATACCTTCTCCCCTTTTGTCCTAAAATATTTCATAGTAAATTCTCCATCGACTTGGGCGATCACGATGTCTCCGTCACGTGCGGTATTGGTTCGTTCAGCAACCACTACGTCACCGTCTGCGATATGCGCTTCAATCATCGAATTCCCGTCAACTTCCAACAGGTACGTTTTGTCCCGCTTGCGCACCAGGTAGTCTTCAATGCTCATGGTGTCTGTAAGCGCGTCTCCAGGTGCAGGTAACCCCGCCTTAACAAGTCCTGCCATCGGTAGTTCATCAAATGATCCTGTTGGAATAAGTTTGCCTAGAGAATCTTTTGCAACGATTCCTGCGGCGATGAGTTTGGTAACGACGCGGTATACGGCATTTTTTGATTTGAAACCAAAAAGTTGCATCATTTCCGTGTATGATGGCATGCGTTTTTTGCTGTGATAGAACTGCAGTAATTTTGCTGAATAGTCGGTTTCCATAGATTTAATTGCCCAATACTCGTGCCAAGAATCCTTTACGATGCTTTGCGCGGCCTTGTATACGTTCTATTGTATATCGAGTTGAATAGCTGGCAAAGGACGGATATGAATGTGCCACAGTAATTCGTGGAGTCACGATAGTGCGGATGCGTTCTATTTCAGAGGTTAAGAGCTGTTGGAATGGTGTAGTTGATCTCATTTTATATTAGTGAAATGCCAATAATAATCGACTGAAGATTGAGGGAGTTTTTTGAGTACGAATTTTTTGTAAGAGCAGTTTGTGTTTTTTTGATTCGTTTGAATATTCTTGTCCTCGAAGAATTTTTGAATCTATGCGTTCGTTGAGACGAGCAAGTTCTAGTTCGATAGCTTTGGTGTATTGTGTGCGAGTCATATGCTTTTTACTCTCGTATTAATCAGGTCTGTTACTAATTGACGACCTTCATAGAGTATAGGTGAACGAACGTTCACATGCAAGCACTACCCCTGTGTATAACTAATATGTTTCGTAATACGTTGTGGTTGTTGTTCCTCCGGGAATGGTTTGGGTATACGTATTTGAAGAGCTCGAAGAGTAGTATGAACGAGCCCGACTACTTGATACAGGAGAAACGGCACGTACCACGGTACCTGCGCTTGCAGGAGCAGTAGATCTCCATGTCGTAGTGGTAACAGGTCGTACGATAGTGGTCGCAACACCGCGGGTGAAGTAAACAATCACTGCAAGAATAGCGATGACGATAAATACAGTAAGCAATGTTCGGTCAGTTGATGATTCAGTCATAAGATAAATATAATTACAGTGCTAATAAATTGAGCGACCTATAAGACCTGACGAGATATTCAGACTATAGTTACAGCTATATATACTACACCATATAAATCTAAAATATGCAAACAGTCATGAGTTAAAATAATTATGAAGAAGCTTCCACAAAAAGTCGTTGATGAAGTGTTCTGACCCCTTTATACTGGTATCACAACATATGAAAATACTTGTCGTGGAAGATAATGATGATATACGGAAGACACTGATACGATATTTTGAAGAAGAATATTTTGCGGTTGATTCGGCATCTAACGGCGAAACAGGATCATATCTTGCCCGTACCAATGAATATGACTTGATATTGCTTGATTACTTGCTGCCGGATAAAGACGGATCAGAAGTCTGCAAGGAAATACGGCAAAGCGGCTGCACTGTACCGATACTTATCCTTTCGACACTTGGTGATGTCACTCATAAGATAAAACTCCTTGACCTCGGGGCGGATGACTACCTGAGCAAGCCGTATTCCCTCCAAGAGATACGTGCGCGCATCACCGCTCTTTTGCGCCGACCAAAAATGATTGTTCCTAATGTCGTGAGCTTCGGATTGTTGGTCATCGATTGTCTGAGGCACACCGTACGATACGATACTGAGATAATCTATCTCACAAAAAAAGAATTTTCACTACTCGAATATTTGGTGCGAAACGCCGAAATGGTGGTGTCACGAGGGATGATCATGGAGCACGTATGGAACATGAACACTGACCCGTTTTCAAACACCATAGAGGCTCATATTTTCAATTTGCGAAAAAAGATCGCATTGTCTTCGCCGGTACTCATTCATACTGTTCCAGGGAGAGGATACAAGCTCAGTAGGGGCTAATTATGGTATTATACAGTCGTCTATGAAATCACTCACCACCGTTCTAGGAGCTACCGTTCGACATTTTACCAAGTATCGCGGAGCACGCATGGGTGCTGCACTTTCCTACTATGCCGTCTTTTCGATTGCACCCTTGGGTATTCTCGTGATCGCCATAGTCGGTTCGGTGTTTGATACGCAACTAGTAGAAAGCAGTGTCATTAATCAGCTTGAACGCTTTATCGGTTCAGGTGCTGGTGAGTTTGTTGATTCTCTTATCCAGGGTATTACTACCCAGTCTCTCGGTGTTATCGGAACCATACTCAGTATCTTCACTATCATATTCGGGGTGTTCAGTCTCCTTTCTGTACTTGATACCTCGCTCGACGAACTCTGGGAAACAAAGGTTCCTGCCAGTGAGTCACGTCAAGGATTCTTTGTTCGATTGTCCCGCTCTGCGCAACGGAAACTCCCCGCTTTTTCAATCATCCCCATTATCGCATTACTGTTTCTCTTTTTTGTGTCTGCAAGCGTTTTCTTGTCATTGTTCGCAGAACAGTTGCAGAATCTGACGTTTGTTATAAAAGTAGTGCAACCTGTTGCATTGTTCATACTCGGCACGGTTTTTTTTGCACTCATCTACCGTATTCTTCCTGAACGAAGATTGCCTGCCAAGGAACTGTTTATCGGCGGGGCGGTTACATCGATTCTTTTTCTTATCGGCAGACTCGTGATCGGTTTGTATATCTCGAGCTTTGCTCATACGACCCTCTACGGAGCGGCAGGATCGCTTGTAGCGATACTTATATGGATTTATTACTCTTCGCAAGTATTCTTTTTCGGCGCGTCCTTTACGTACATGTACTCAAAGATGAACGGTCGCCTCTCTCAATAGTTAACTCGTCCGCTTTTGTCCCATGATCATCTCTACGGCGTGTTCCATTGATCCAGCCGGAGTGATAGTGCCACCGTTGACGAAGAATATTTCGTCCGCGCGTTCGATAGTGTTTAGTCGGTGTGCAATGATCACGAGTGTGGTTTCTTTCGGAAGTTTCGTGAGAATATCTTCAAGGAGTTGTTCTGTTACCGTATCAATATTGGCTGTAGCCTCGTCGAGAATAAGGAGTTTTGGTTTGCGAATGACTGCCCGCATGAAGGCAATCATTTGACGTTGACCAAGACTCATAGTTTCTCCACTGCCACCTACTACTGTATCAAGTCCTTGTTCAAACTTTTCTACAAGGTTTTTAAGACTTGCTTCTTGTATTGCTTTCTCGGCAGCTTCTTTGTCATAGGTATCTAGTGTTCCATAGAAAATATTTTCTCCTACCGTGCCACCAAAAAGGAATGGTTCTTGTAGAAGGAAGCCGATATCTCGTGACCGCTCAATAGCCGCATAGGTACGAATATCTTTCCCTTTAAACAAGATAGTTCCGCTTGTAGGATCAAAAAGTCGTGACAATAATGATGCCGTGGTAGTTTTTCCACCACCAGTCGGACCAACAAGAGCGTAGATCTTTCCTGCTTCAAGAGCAAAGGAAACATTGTCGAGCACTTTCTTGCCTTCAGGATATGTGAATGACACATCGTTGAATTGCAGTAATGTAGAGGCAGAAAGAGTGTCTGTTGAGTCTAATACTTGCATATCACTAGAAAGTACGAGAATTGCATTGATACGATCCCACCCAGCGAGTGCAACTTGGAATGATGCCCAAATAGCTGCGATCTGTCGAAGTGGGTCATAGAATCGAAGGAGATATGCCATGAATGCGATCAACACACCGATAGTAATAGTGCCTGCATCAATGAGGATGATACCGTAAACGAGTACTGCTAACTGAGCGATATGAGCAAAGAATCCATACAGTGGTGGAAAAATACCATTAGCAAGACCAGCACTCACTGCAGTCGTGAAATTATTTTCATTTGCTGTTTTGAAGTTTTCTCTAAAGTAATCTCGGCGATTAAATGCAACGGTTACTTTAAAGTTGTCGATACTTTCTTGAACCTCAGCACTGAGTTTCCCTGTTTCTTTGAGAGATCGTGCATTCTTGCGCTTGATCCATGGAGAAACTATTTGAGTAATGATAAGCAGTAGTAGCGCAGGAACAAGTGCGACAATACCGAGTTCGAGATTCATTGAGAGTACAAACACTGCCACACCAATCATCAAGAAAATACTTGAGACAAGTTGAATCAGTGATTGAGAGAAGAATTGATTGATCTTGTTCGTGTCGTTGTTGATACGTGAGATCAAATCCCCTGTTTTGTTTTGATTAAAAAATGAGATCGGAAGTTCTTGGAGTTTATTAAAGATTGACCCTCGAAGCTTATAGAGCATGCGCTGTGCTACGCGACCCATGACTTCAGTTTGCAGATAGGCTGCTACAAATGCGGCAATAAACACCCCGAAGAGCACTGCGGCAGTTCCTAGTACCCCTCTAAAGTTCCCTGGAACAATGTATTGATCTACTGCTCGCCCAATGAGAAACGGCACTGCAAGATTAAATGCGGTACTCGCGACCATTGCCACACCGGCAATTATTAAGTTGCGATTCTCATTTGCTACTAATGAATAAAGCGTCTTCAGTGCTTTACCAATAGAAGTTTTTGTTTTGTTGTCAGTATTAAGCGTGTAATTCATATTCGTTAGTGCTCCGTTGTGAGTTATAAATTTGTACGTACTCTGGTGTTGTAGCAAGTAATTCCTTGTGAGTACCTTGTGCAATAAGTTCTCCTTCCATCAACAAGACGATAAGGTCATAGTCTTCAATCGGCCCAATTTTTTGCGTGACAGAGATAAGGGTAATATCAGGATAATTGTCGTGAACATTTTTGAGAATGCGTGATTCTGTTGCAGAGTCAACTCGTGCAGTGAAGTCATCGAGGAGAAGAATTTTTGGATTGATCGCAAGTGCTCGAGCAAGCATGATGCGTTGCTTTTGTCCGCCAGAAAGACTGGTTCCTCGTTCTGAAACAATAGTATCAAGTCCGTCCGGGAGTGAGTCAATAAAATCATTGAGCTCAGCGGTCTCAACTGCTTTTGAAAACGCTTCGTTTGCTTTTTCTTTATTGAACGCGATATTTTCTCTAAGAGTTGTGTTAAATAACACACTATCTTGGAACACTAAGCCTATTTGGTTATGAAGTGTTCCTTGGTTATATTCTGAAATAGTCTTGCCATCGTATAAAATCGTGCCACTTGTCGGAGTAGTAAGTGAGGTCAAGAGATAGAGGAGTTGCGTCTTCCCTGCTGCTGTGGGGCCAATGATGGCTACTTTTTGCCCAGGGGTAATGGTAAGAGAAATATCTTTCAGTGCTGATTTTTCACCGTACTGCATAGAAACGTTTTGCACGGTAACTGCACCTGTTAAGGAGCTAGTATCTGTTCCTGTTGGGTCTACACGAGGTGTATCAAGTACTTCAACAACACGAGCGTATGACGCACCTGATTGTGCAATCATACTACCAACAAATCCAATAATGATGATGGGAAAGATAAGAATACCAATATAGGTATTAAATGCTGTGAATTCACCGAGCGTCATGCTTCCACCAATCACATATTTACCACCAAGCAGTAATACAGCGAGAGACGCTAAACTTGCGATAAAGGTGATCACCGGAATCAATACTGCAAAGTAAGAAAGAATTTTAAGGCCATTATCTCGAGCGGTACTATTCACTTCATCAAATTTTTCTTGTTCTTTTGTACCAGTATGTAATACTCGAATTAATGCAGAGCCCACGATACTTTCATTAATCACTTTATTAAGTTTGTCGATGATTTGTTGCGTAAGAAGAAACAGTGGCTGAATACTCTTCAGTACACTTCCAAAAACAACGCCGATGATGGGAATAATAGCGAGTACAACCAATGCAAGTTTCCAATTGATGGTGATCAACAATATCGCCGCGCCTATGATAAGCACGATTGACGCAATCATTTGTGGGATCGCTTGAGCAATTGCAACTTTTACCGCATCACTGTCGCTCGTGATGGTTGTGAGGAGTCGACCAGGAGTAAGTGTTTGGACAGTATCAAAACTTTGTTTAGACAAAGAAGTTACGACATTTTGACGTATGTCGGAAGCAACTCGTTCTGATGCATATACTTGAACAATATTTTGGAGATAGGTAAAAATGAGAATAGCGAGCATAACAATAGAAAATTGCAGTACAAGACTATGAACATTCAGTGTGCCTGCTCCGTAACTATCGATTCCTTTTGAAATGAGTTGCGGAATAATGAGCGCAATACCGTTACTGAGTAAGGTAAAGAGTACGAGCAGTAGTACCAGTTTTTTATATGCCCCGAGGAGGCCAAAGATTGTTTTCGGTGTATTCATATTGTGAGTTGAAATTATTGTTCGTGCTCAAGAGCGATGTCGATAGCTTCAGTGGCGATTTTTCGCGCCGCATCAGGCGTGTAGAAGTCCTTTGCGTGACCGCTCATTATTTCATAGCGATCCTTGTGGTTGAGAATGAGTTGGATTTCGTTCATAAGAACGCTTCCTGTGAGACTTTCTTGTTCGATGACTACACAGGCACCGGTACGAGCCATGTGAAAAGCGTTTTTGCGTTGATGGTCCCCGTGAGAATTGGTTGAAGGGATAGGGATGATGATCGAAGGCTTGCCCCATGCCGCGATTTCAAACAACGCAGATCCTGCGCGAGAAATGATGATGTCGCACGCTCCGCCAAACATTTTTGTCTGCACATCGTTAAGAAAAGGAACTATTTTGTATCGTCCTCGGCGCACGTTGTCTCCCAGCAAGACGCTTGCGTCTGTCTTTGTTTCCTCGTATGTTGCGAGTCCTGTTTGATGGATGACTTGATAGCGCTCTAGAAGCTGCGGCAGTATAGCGGTTATGACATCATTGATAGCCTTGGCTCCTGATGATCCGCCGATTACACCTACTACCGGCATAGTTGCATCAAGGTCAAAAAACTCTTTGGCACCTTCCTTCAGGACGTTTGCAATGGTCTTGCGTACAGGCTGTCCTGTAAGCGAAACTTTTTCTTTCGGAAAATAACTTGAAGCTTCAGGATATGACAACGCAACCCTTCGGGCAAACGAACCGGACCATTTGTTGACTCGCCCCGGCACTGTGTCGGATTCATGGATGATGACAGGAATCCGAAGTATTCGTGCGGCAACCAATACGGGAAAGGCTGCATATCCACCCTTACTGATGACTACATCCGGATACAGGCTAAATACTTTGAACAAGGCACCGATGACACCGAAACCTGTTTTAAAGATGTCGATAAAGTTTTGAAATGAAAAATACACGCGAAGTTTTCCTGCGGTAATAGGAATAAACGTGATGAACTGTTCCTCAAGGGCTCGCGCATCATAGCGGATGTCGCTCATGTAATAAAGTTTCATATGCACGAGACGTTCTTCGTCGCTGATGCGGTTGAGTTCTTCGGCGATGGCAATGAGTGGATAGAAGTGGCCTCCAGTTCCCCCGCCTGTTAATAGAATTTTCATAAGTACCCTTATTTTACACCAAGTTTCGGATAACGGGAAACGTTTAGGATGATACCTGCTGCAGCCAGTGCGATGAAGAGCGATGTTCCTCCGTGGGAAATAAAGACAAGCGGCACCCCGGTCAACGGAAAGAGTCCGACCAATGAAAGGATGTTGAGGAACGATTGTGCGGTAAGTAGTGTGACGAGACCGATAACCACATATTGTCCGAAGGCGTCAGATGCCTGCATTGCAATCTTGAATCCGCGCATTGCCAGGAAGACATACAGAATCACAAGAATGGTACTTCCGAAAAAGCCGAACTCCTCGCCTATCACTGCAAAGATCGAGTCTCCTTGGGGTTCAGGAAGATAATTGAATTTTTGAACGCTTTGACCTAGTCCGCGTCCGAACACCCCGCCACTCCCGATCGCAATGAGCCCCTGTTGCAGCTGGTATGAAGAACCTCGAGAATCGGTACTCGGGTTAAGAAAAGTCTTGACGCGCGCCATCACGTAGGGACGAGCGAATGCAAGGATGGTAATCGCGATGACCCCGACGCCAATAATACCGATGATTTTTTTCCATGATACGCCGCTTACAAACAACATTCCGCATGCAGCCGCAGTAATCAGAATCAGGCTTTTTGTGTCCGGTTGTCTCAGAAGCGCCACTGCAACTATACCTAGCATCACCATCAAAGGTGCGACTTTATATTTAAATTCTTCCTGCTTTTTTCTGGTCCAGGCAAGCCAAGCTGCAAAATAAATGACGAATCCGATTTTCAATAATTCGGCCGGTTGAAATGAAACCGGGCCAAGAGAAATCCATCGACGAGCGCCACCATGTGAAAATCCGAATCCTGGAATAAAGACCGCAAGCGTCAAAAGTAGTGTTCCGAGAAAAATAAAAAATGCATTGCGTCTCCAGAAATGATACGGAATGTGTGCTGTCACCCACAGTGCTCCAAGTCCGCCAATAAAGCCGAGTACTATCTGGTTAAAAAGAACTCCGTAAAATTTGTCCTGGTTACGTGCAAGTACACCCAGTGACGCGGACACAAACGCAAGCAACCCAAGCACGGTGATAATCACCACGATAAAGAAAAAATACTTATCAAATGCCTGGGGCTTTACAATTTTAGCCATGCTATTTGCTGATGAACGCTATGGTAATGCCGATAAGGGCGCAGATAATGGAAACTACCCAATACCGCATCACCACTTTTTCTTTTGACCAGCCGATCGCTCGAAAATGATGATGGAGCGGTGCAACCTTGAACACGCGTCGCTTGCCAAAATATTTATATCCGACAATTTGAATGAGGGAAGAGGCGCTGCTTACTGCAAGCGGAAGTGCAATAATGGGCAACAAGAGCACCGTGTCGGTTAAAAATGCTATAACGGTAAGCACTACCAACAGACCCATCATCCCTGTTTCTCCCATGTAAAATCGTGCAGGCGGAATATTGAACCATAAAAACGAAAGTATCCCCCCGGTTATGACTCCGCAGAGCGCGGCAATGTCTATTTGTCCTTGTCCGAATGCGATGATGCCGTATGAGGCAAAAATGATCGCGAGAACTCCTCCCGCGAGCCCGTCGAGCCCGTCAATCACTCCTCCGGAAAATACTGCAACAAGAATGAATACGAAGAACGGTACAAAAAGCATTCCGAGATATAACGGCTCAGCACTAAACGGAACTGAAATACTGTTGATTCCGAGTTTGCTATAAAACCATACTCCGATGAGGAGTCCTGCAATCATTATCAGGCCGATTTTTAAATAGCGAAACCTGATGTCCTTGTCGTTTTTACCGGACATGTCATTGGTGCCGTTAATTTGAAACGTGTCGTCAACAAGACCAAGCAGACTTCCAAGTATAAGACTTATAAGCGGAATCAATGTTTGATTCTTGCTAAAGAAATCAAGATGGGTGGTAAGTTCGGATGGCACCACGTAACACACCAACCACATCAAGCCTATGCAGACCAGTACTGAAATCCAAATGATTATTCCTCCTACGCGCGGAGTCGAAACTTCTGCAGTGCTGTCGTGCACGGTACTGAAATCCTTGTTGGTGATAGTCGCATGTTCAGCGCGAGCACTTTTTTTCCATAGCTTTCTACGGTACATGTAGGCCGTGAGCACCGGGGTAATGCCGATACCGATAACGAACGTAAGTGCGGTCGGAAGAAAAATTTTGATGACGTCTAGCATGGTGATAATTGTGATTATTCTGATTGACTAGTAAGTAAGGTTGCTATCTTTTCTTTTGTCTCTTCGTAGTTGGGCAGAGTTTCAATCGTATCGACTCCAAAATGTTCCAAGAGCGCGAGTGTAGGATGATACGTTATGGCACGACCTGTACCTTTCGTTTCGATAAGTCCCCTCATCTGCAATGCTCGAAGCGAGTATGACGCGTTTACCCCCCGGACTAATTCTATTTCTGCTTTTGAGGCTCCCGGACGATACATGACTATTGCGAGCGTTTCAGCACTTGCCCTCGAGAGGTCTTTTGAGAGTTCTTCCTTTCTGATGGTTTCGAGCAGTGCGCCGTGCTCCGGTCGAGTGGCAAGTGTGATTGAATCCGCCGTACGAACAATCATTATCGCCTGCCCTTCCAATGCTTCAGACAAGGAATCAATGTCTGATCGTATTTCTTCAGCTGAAACAGAAAGCAGT
>Ga0247817_10001054_pt1 | contig 14682 bp, 11 predicted proteins | sample UWRJL212509R1_FD_178010 | JGI IMG/M metagenome (GOLD analysis project Ga0247817, IMG submission 178010) | Plant litter microbial communities from Arlington Agricultural Research Station in Wisconsin, United States - UWRJ-L212-509R-1 | ecosystem: Environmental > Terrestrial > Plant litter >... | reverse complement strand
GCGAGCTGGAGTACGGCGCGAGGCTTCGCGGCCTTCCAGACGTAGTAGTGAACGGTGACGCCGTGGTCATCGACAAAGGTGTGGCTTGTCGGCGACGGAGTCGTTTCATTCGACGGCGATACAGCTGGCATCGTTGCCTCCCTTTGCGCCCCATCCTAGCGATGGCAGCGTCCTCCGCTCGCTGAGCTAGTCAGCCTCCGGAACAAGGAGGCGCACACCAAGACGCGGCCACGATGCGATCGGGTTCGCATCGTGACCGCGTCGGCCTGTGGGAGTTCGGGCTACTTGAAGGCGTCCTTGACGTCTTCGCCGGCCTTCTTCACGCCGGCCTTGGCCTGGTCGGCCTTGCCCTCGGCAACGAGCTTGTCGTTGTTCGTGGCGTTGCCTACGGCTTCCTTGCCCTTGCCGATCAGCTTCTCGGCTGCGTTGGTTACCTTGTCTGATGCGCTCATGATGAGCCTCCTTTTTGTGTTGGTTTATTTGGTCAGGCGGGCGGCGCTGCTGCTTCCGCGAACGTGCAGCACCACCGGAATCCGCTTTTCGAGCACGGCATCGAGCTCGTCGATCGAGCCGCTCACGCTGGTGATGACGGTACGAAGGTCGGCGCCCCGACGGGTATTGACCCGCACCTCGAGCACCGGCTCGCGACCGACCCGGAAGGCGCTCGCCGAAACCGACGACACGTCGTTCACCGCGCTGAGGTCTTCGGTGATGAGATCGGATGCCACCCTCGCGTCAATCGACACGGTGCCATCCTCGCCCCCCACGTACAGGACGGTGTTCTGGCGACCGCGGCCCCGCGTCGCGATCCACGCGACACTCAGCACGATCACGGCGGCGCTCGCGGCGACGATGATCCACAACAGGTTTGTCGACAGCTGCCCCGGCAGTGCCGGAATCGCCAATACCGGGTAGGCGCGATTGGCAATCCAGGCCGCACCGGCGATCAGCACGAGACCGATCAGCGCGAGGAAGATGCGGTTGAAGAGTCGGTTGGTGCGCGTCATGAGCCGACCACCCCACTTGCACTGACGGAGACGTTCGCCCGAACCGCCGGGCTCAGCTCGAGGGCGTCGAGGTAGCGTGTCGCCGAGGCGGTCAACGCGTCGGCGTTGAGTGGCAGGCCCGAGGTCGGCGTGACCGACACGGTCGCGCGGCGAGCGCCGACGACGGTGCGTACGCGCGATTCCGCGACAGCGGCTTCGCGTCGAACGACACGGCCGATGGCGCCCGCGAGCACGGCGTCGTCGACAACCACCGCGAGGCGATCGCTCGCCACGTGGTGTCGTCCACGGCGTCCGGGAACGAGGGCGAGCACGATGAGCGAAAGCCCAACGAGGGCCGCGGCAGCCGCGACGACCAGTACGAGCTGCTCGGGGTTCTCGACCGACGCGAGCACGGCATCCGGAGTCACGAGAAGCGGTCCGCGACCGAGCGCGGCAAGTGTCGCCTCGGTGCCCACGTACGCCGCGACGAGGATGACCCCGACGAGCGCGGCGATGATGGCCGCCGATCGCGAGCGGTGCAGCGACCGCCGCACGAGGCGGCGATACAGCTTTGGCTCACTCATTTGACTCTCTTCTCTTCGACTACTTCTGCACGGCTCACGGTGATACTGACCCGGCTGACGGTGCGACCGGTGATGGTCGTGATGTCGTCACGGATGCCACCCCGCGCCCCCTGCACAACGGTCACCATGCCGTCACCACGGCCGGGCGACCGCAGTGGTGCCGTTCGCACTGGCGCGGTCACGGCCACGGCGAGCAGCCCCGAGTCATCCGCGAGCGAAACGCGCACGGCCTTCACCGGAACGCGCAGGTGGCCGGCGGCGATCGCCATCACGGTGCGCTCGAGCGCCCGCTGGGTGATAGCTACGCGGCCCGCGACCATCAGGCGCTCCGGCGACCGCGGGCTGCGTCAACAACCGCGCGAACGTCGAGGCGACCGCTGACGATCGCGCCGATGAGAGCACCGACGGCGGCAAGGACGGCGACGAGGAGGAAGCCCCAGAAGCCGAACTCGAGTGCCGCGAAAGCGAGAAGGGCACCGATGATGGCGCCGGCAATCGTGCCGGTCACGCGACGCGCGATTCGTCTACGACAACCTGGTCGTCTTCGCCGGCGATGTGCACGTCGGTGACGGTCACGTTGATCTCGGCGACCTTCATGCCGATGAGGTCGGTGATGGCTGCGGCAACCGCGGCGCGAACCTGGTCGGCGACCTGCTGGAGGGGAAGCGGATACTCGACGACGATGGTGACGTCGGCGGCGACCTCGGTCTCGCCGACCTCTACCTTGACGCCCTGGCTGAGGTCGGAGTTGCCGATGGCGTCACGGATCGCTCCGACGACGCGAGCGGCTCCACCACCGAGAGCGAAGACTCCGGGAACTTCACGGGCGGCGATTCCGGCGATCTTGGCGATGACCGGGTCGACGATAACTGTGGTTCCGCTGGCCACAGCGGTCTGACCGAGCGGCGTAGCGGTGACCGTGGTGCTGACCGTTGACTGTGCTGCCATGATTTTCTCCTTCATTCCCGATGGCCCTCGTGGAGCCTGTCGTATCGTTGCCCTTGATGGGCTATGTAACTAAGACGCATTCGGTGCGAAGAATGTCACGGTGGGAACGCAAGTTTCTTGCTGTGCGTTTGCTGGGTGCCCTGGAACGCGTGCGCTAGTGGCTGGCCTCGATGCGGCATCCGATGCCCTGCTCGCCGAGCGCTCGGCCGACGGCGATACGGTGGCGTTCGGAATTCTCGTCCGCCGTCACGGACCGTACTTGCGTGCTTTCGCCACGCGCCTGACCGGATCGGCGGCCGATGCCGACGACGCGGTACAAGAGGCTCTCATCGCCGCCTGGAACCAGCTCTCCACGCTCGAAGACCCTGCAAAGGTGCGCACCTGGATGACGAGCATCGTTTCGCGCAAGTCGACCGATCGCCTCCGACGCCGCAAACCATCATCGGAACTCGACGACCAGCGCCCCGACACACATGAACGCGGCCCGGAGGCACGCGCGATCGCAACGTCGCAGCTCGACGCTCTGGCGGGAGTGCTCTCCGCGCTGCCCGAGGGGCAGCGCCAGTGCTGGGTGCTGAAAGAAGTCGGCGGCTATTCCTACGAGGAGATCGCCGACGAGCTCGACCTGACTCCGGCAATTGTCCGCGGCCGCCTCGCGCGCGCCCGGGCGACCGTCATCAGCGAAATGGAGGTGTGGAGGTGACCATGGACGACCATTTGACCGAAGAGACCCCAGACATCGGCGGCTCGGGCTACACGCTCGAAGACCTCAGCGAGTATCTCGACCGCGGGCGCACTCCCGCCATCGCGGCGATCGACGACAACGCGGAGTGCCAATCGGTGCTCGCCTCTCTCGAGCGGGTGGGGGCGCTCTCGCGAGACCTCGTCGCTCAGGATGCGGCGCTCAACCCGGCGATCGACGAATCGTGGCTCGCGAGCGTGTTCTCGTCGATAACTCGCGAAGCGAAGGCTGGTCGCGACATTCCGCTCTCGTCGCCCGATCCACGCACCCGCCTCAGTATCACCGAGGGCGCGGTGCGGGAACTCGTGCGGGCCGCCGGAGACGCTATCGACGGGGTGTTCGTCGGCCGGTGCGATCTCGATGGGGATCCGACCGAGACGGGCAGCGGCATCCGGGTCGGCATCTCGATCAGTGTCGTGCTCGGGTCGGCTGTGCACGATGTCGCCGAGACGGTGCGCCAGCGGGTCTATTCAGAGCTGCTCACCCATACCGAACTCACGATCGAAGCGGTGGATGTCACCGTCACCGACGTCCACGTCATCGCGAACGGAAGTGCCCCCGAATGAGCGATCTCGAACTTGCCGCGGTGCTCGAACCGCTTGTGCGCGGCGTTGCCGGCGTCAGCACGGTCTACTCGTCGCTTCCGCTGCTCGCGCAGTCGGCCAAGCAAATCACGCGTGGAGCGGATGCCCCTCCCCTGATCGCGATCGACCGCTCGTCGACCGCGGTGACCGTCACCATCAATGTGGGAGTCAGCGGAAGTGCGCAGGCTCCGGCGACCGCTGCCGCAGTTGCTGCGGCGGTGCGCGCTGCCGTCGGGGCGGATGCCGAGGTCGTCGTGCGGGTGAGCCGGGTTCTCGACTAGGGCACCCCTGTCCGCTCGGCGGTTACCGACTTGTTATGCGGGCGGGAGCATTGGCGCGCGCGAATGCGTTCACGTTACGATGTGTAGCGTATAATTGCATTACGGGACCCGGGGGGATCTGGGATCCGCCCCGTTCTGTGCTCGGCATCCCGGCTCGAGTTGGGAGATTTCGCCTGTCACGTGAGGCGGATCCCCGCGGGTGACATCTACTACCCGGGGGGAATCGCCATGCGCTCGCTACTCACTCTTCGAAAATCCGCCGCGGCAGGCCCTGCTCGCCAGCCGTTCGCTGCCCGGATTGCAGCGGGCATCATTGCAGCGACCCTTCTTGTTGCTGCCGGCACCGTCGCATCCGCGCCACTCACCGCTTCGGCAGCGAATCCGGGAACGTGCGTCGCCCGCAGCGGACAGGCTCCGCTCTGCACGGTGTCGTATGGCTACACCGGTGGCGAGCAGACCATGAGCATCCCCGCAGGTGTCTCGTCGATCACCGTGACGGCCACGGGCGCGCGCGGCGGAAACGCCATGAACTTCAACTACGCGGGCGGCGGAGCCTCGGCGACCTCGACCGTTTCGGTCCAGGGTGGATCTACTCTCTACATCGAGGTCGGCGGTACGGGCCAGGACGCCAGCGGCAACGTCGCTAACGCTGCTGGTGGCTGGAACGGCGGCGGAAACGCGTCGTTCGGCAGCGGACAGGCCGGCGGCGGAGGCGGCGGCGCCTCTGACGTTCGCACCTCCTCGCGTACCAACGCCGGTTCGCTGAACACGCGGCTCGTCGTCGGTGCCGGTGGAGGCGGCGCGGGCAACTACGACGATGGCGGAGGCGCTGGCCAGAACGGCGTTGGCACGCAGTACCAGGCTGGCGCCGGCGGGCGCGCCGGAACGGGATCCGCGGGCGGAGCCGGCGGCAACGGCGGTTCGATCGGTGGAGGCGGAAACGGGTCGCTCGGACAGGGCGGAGATGGACCGCAGCACGGCGGCGGAGGCGGAGGCGGCCTCTACGGCGGCGGCGGCGGAACTGTCGGTGCCGGTGGTGGTGGCGGTTCCTCACTCGGAGCGTCAGTCTCAGGCGCTAGCGGCGGAGCAGCGGTCACTATCCAGTACGCAGCCCCGGTGGCAGCGCTGGTCATCTCGGGCGACACCTCGGTGGTCGCGGGAACAACCCACAACTACTCCGCGACCGCGTATGACGAGAGCCGCGCTTTCAGCTGGAACGTCACGTCGAGCACGAGCTTCGGCTCCACGCGAGGCGGGTCCATCGCGGGAAACTCGGACGGCATCTCGGGCAATTCTGTACGTTTCGGATCGGCGACGTCACTGAGCATCACCGGGTCGACCGCGGGCGTCAGCGGTTCTCTCGGCGTGAACGTCGTTGGCGGTTCGCTCGCGAGCTTGGTCGTGACCCCTGCGAACTCGAGCGTCACCGCGGGTGGTTCTGTCACGTTCACGGCGAGCGGCCGTGACTCTCAGGGCTCGAATCTCGGCACTATTTCGGGCAGCACCTACACAACAACGGATGCTGCAGACTCCGTGAACGGGTCAAGCATCCGATTCTCGAAGTCGGGTACCCGCACCGTTACGGCTGCGTCCGGAACTGCCCGTGGCTCTACGACCATCACGGTGAATGCTGGCGCGCTCACCTCGATCTCCATCGACCCCATGTCAGCAACTGTCGTCGCCGGAAACTCGCGCACGTTCACGACGACCGGTCGCGACGGCGAGGGAAACTCGCTCGGTTCGGTGACCTCGGCGACAACCTTCACCACCACCGACGCTCGCGCTTCGGTCACCGGCAATTCAGTGCGCTTCATCACTACGGGCGCGACCACGGTGACAGCTACCAGTGGCGCCTATTCTGCCGTCGCGAACATCTCGGTTTCGGCCGCTGCGGTCGCGACCATCGTCGTCGGCTCGGTCACCGATCCTGTCGCCGATACGAGCAGAAACTTCGTGGCCTTCGGCTTCGACCAGTTCGGAAATGCCCTTGGCGATGTCTCGTCGAGCGCAGTGTTCAGCAGCTCGCGATCGAGTGTCGATGTTGTTACTGGCAGCTCAGTTCACTTCGGACTCGCGGGCGCGCGAACTATTTCGGCGAAGATCGGTGCCGTCACCGGAACCACGACTCTTACCGTGACCCCGGGTGCGTTGGCTCGACTCGAACTCACCCCGTCGGACTCTCGGGTCGTCGCTGGCGCGTCGTCGGAGTTCTCGGTTAGCGGTTTCGATTCTGCAGGTTCGCCCCTCGGAGTCATCTCGAGCGGAACCACCTACGCGAGCAGTGATAGCAGCGACCGCGTCACCGATTCGAGCATCCGGTTCTCGAAGGCCGGTGCCCGTACGATCACCGCGACCAATGGCACAGCAACCGGGAGCACCTCGGTGGTGGTGCGTGCTGGCGCGCTCGCGTCGATCAGCATCGACCCAGCGAATGGCAGCGCGATAGCGGGCGAGCTTTTGACGTTCGCGACCACCGGTTACGACGCCGAGGGCAACTCGCTCGGCGACTACACCGCCGCCAGCGTCCTGACCAGCACGGACAGCGCTGCGGAGATCACCGGTGCGTCGATCGTGGTGCGCACCGCGCAGATCACCACGGTGACCGCGACGGTCGGGCAGTTCACCGACGAGGGCACCGTTCTCGTTCTGCCGGATGCTCTCGCGTCGATCGTGATCGCACCGGTAACCGACCCGGTGATCGCCGATACCAGCGTGCCGTTCACGGCGAGCGGATTCGACCGCTTCGGAAACGCTCGCGGCGATGTCACTGCGACCGCGGTCTTCGAGAGTTCTGAGCCCGCACTCGACGACGTAACCGGCCCCTCCGTGCATTTCGGAATGGCCGGTGACCGAACCATCACCGCCACGATTGGCCGTGTCGCTGGCACGCTGGACGTGGCCGTCGAGCCCGGCGCACTGGACAGCCTGGTGATCGCCCCCGCGGATTCCACCGTGACCGCCGGCGATTCGATCACGTTCGTCTCCACCGGCTTCGACTCGGCCGGCTCCAACCTCGGGGTCATCACGACCGGCAACAGCTACGCGAGCGTAGATGCGGTAAGTGCCGAAACGGGCGACACTGTCGCGGATGCGAGCATCCGTTTCTCGAAGGTCGGCATCCGCACCATCACGGTGACGAACGGCACGGCAGAAGGAACAACGACCGTAGAGGTCACCGCCGGCGCTCTCGCCTCGGTCGCCATTGATCCTGCTTCGGCGGGAGCAATTGCGGGCGACACCCTCTCGTTTGCCACTGAAGGCTTCGACGCCGAGGGCAACTCCCTGGGCGACTACACATCGTCTGCAACACTCACGAGCACCGATACCGCCGCGGAGATCACCGCTGACACCGTTCGCGTGAAGACCGCCGCTACCACGACGGTTACGACGGAGACCGGCGGATTCACCGCGTCCGCCACGATCGACGTCTCCCCGAGCGCGCTCGCGTCCCTTGAGATCACACCGGTGACCGACGACATCGTTGCGGGAACCACCCAGCAGTTTGTCGTGATCGGCTACGACGCGTTCGGCAACTCGCTCGGTGACCTGGCCGCCGGTGTGGACTTCACCACCAGCCCGGCGTTGGCGGCAGGCGAGACGACGTTCACCCAAGCCGGCACGTACACGGTGACCGCGACCGTCAACGGCATCTCGACGACCACGACAGTGACCGTGGTGCCGAATATCGCGAGCCCCGCTGTCGTCACCGTGACGCCCTCGGCGTCTTCGGTGAAGCTCGGCGGATCGATCACCCTGCAGGTGACGGGTGAAGACGCGTATGGCAACCCCGTCGGCGACCTCACCGATCGGGCGACTTTCGAGAGCGACTGGGACGTGGACCAGATCGAAGGGTCTACCGTGACGTTCCCGCACGCGAGCGTCCACACGATTACAGCCACCGTCGAGGGGGTGAGCTCGTCTGTCGAGATCACCGTGATCGAGCCGGTGTCCGCGGGACTTGCCGCTACGGGGATGGACCCGCTCGGTCCGTCGCTCATGTCTCTTGGCGCGTTGCTCCTGGGAGCCGGTGCACTGCTGGTTGCGCGCCGACGCCGTCTACTACTGAATGACTGACGTAGCGAGATAACCACGCGAGTTGCCCCGTCCGCTGCTTCCAGCGGACGGGGCAACGGACGCGGCTACTTCACCGTCACCTTCACCGACGGCGACGTGTCGGGCAGGAAGACCGAGGTTCCACCGTACGTGGCGGCGAACTTGGCCGTGCCCTTCGCAGTGAGCTTCACCGTGTACGCAACCGATCCGTTCTTCAGCGCGAGCGTCTTGACGCGCTTGCCTCCGAGGTACAGCTCGACGTTGCCGATCGGGGTTCCCGAAGCGGCCTTCACCGCGATCGTCACCCGAACGCCCGAGCCCTTCGTGACGCTCGACTTCGACGCCTTCACCGTGACCGCCGTGGTGACCTTCGGCACGGCACCCGTCGCAACCGACGTCGCGGCGACCGCAACGAGGCCAGTCTTCGACGCGACAACGCGCACTGACAACTTCTTGCCGATGTCCGCGGTCTTCACCGTGTACGTCGACGCGGTTGCCCCGGCGATCTCGACCCCGTTGCGCAGCCACTGGTAGCCGTAGTCGAGCCCCGTGCTGTTCCACGTTCCGGTCGTCGCGGAGAGGACCTTGCCGACCCTGGCCGAGCCGGAGACGACGGGCGGGGAGTACGCGACGAGCGCCTCGACATCCTTCACCGACACCGAGGTCGATTTCTCGTCTTCCCCGTTGCCGACCGCGTCGACCGAGTAGAAGTCGACGTCGTGTGTGCCGTAGCCGGTGACCGTGATCGAGCCGTCGAACACGGCCCACTCGCCACCGTCGATGCGGTAGTTGGTCTGTGCGACTCCGGATGCGGCATCCGTCGCCTCGAACGCGAGCGCGAAGCTGCCCGCGTCGTCGGCACCGGGCGTGACGACCGGAACTGTCACCGGCGCCTCGCCATCGACCCAGACCTGACGCGTGGCCGCCGGGGTCGTGTTGCCCTCGGCATCCGTCGCGCGGAACGAGACCGTGTACCGACCGGCCGCGAGCACGAGCGGGTCGCCGTAGTCGGCCCAGTCAGACCCGGCGAGACGGTACTCGATCGACGCGACACCCGAGGGGTCGGTGGCGGCAATCGTCAGCGCTGCGCCCTCGGCTACCCAGCCGTTGACCGGCTCGGTGTCGAACGTGGTCGTGACGACCGGACCGGTCTCGTCGCCGATCTCGACAGAGATCGAGTCGGTCGAGCGGTGTCCGGCCGCGTCGTCGGCGACGGCCTCGACGAGGTGCGTTCCCACCCCGTCGACCGGGATCTCGGTGGTCTTGCCGACCTCGCCCGCGATCCACTCTCCGCCATCGACGCGGTACCGCAGGTCATCGACTCCCGATGCCGAGTCAGAGGCCGCGAAGGCCACCGAGCGCTTCTCGACTCCCGTGGTCGTCGACTGCAGGCTGACGGATGGCGCGACCGTGTCGATCGGGATCACGAGCTCTTCCAGGCCGCCGATGTTGTCGGCCGCATCCGTCGAGCGGACGCTGAGCGAGTTGATGCCCTCCGCGGTCACCGCGATCGGACCGTCGACGACGGCCCAGTCCGCGTCGCCGAGCTTGCTCTCGACGAGCACGTCACCCGAGCGGTTGTCGGATGCCGTCGCCGACACCTCCACATCACTCGTGTACCAGCCGGCGTAGCCCGCGTCCCCGTCGATCCCAATGGTGACAGACGGCGCGACAACGTCGGCCGGAGCCGGGCTGATCCAGACGTCCGACAGCGATGGGTCGTAAAACGCCCCGCTCGGTTCGTTCTGGAATCGCACCGTGATGGTGTCGTTCTCGAGAACCGCCGGGTCGTCGACGAGCACCTGGTAGGTCGCGAGTCCCTGGCCGCCGGCGGTGCGCACGAAGTCGCGCTGGGCGACCGGCGTTCCATTGACCGAGATGTCGTACACCTTGTGCTGTGCCTGGTCGAAGGTCTCGACGGCCTGCAGAATGAACGGCCGGCCGGCCGTGATGCTCGCCTCGAACTGGAAGTACCCGTTCGGGTCGGTGCGGTTCGCATAGCGACGAGTGCGGCCTGCTTCGACGTTCGTGCCGGAGTTCGCCGACGCGGTCAGGGCGTGCGCGGTCTCCGAGGCCTGATCACCGAGGTCGATGTGATCGGTTCCCGCGACCCCCGGTCCGTCAAGGCTGAGCGGCACCGAGAGCGGAAGGGCGAGGGACGCCCAGTTCGCATCGGCAACCGTGAAGCGCAGCGGCAGTGCGACGGCGCCGGCGTTGACCGACTCCGGCGCGATGACGACGACCGAATTCTCGACCGAACCGCCGCCCGGAACCGTGACGGCAGCGCTCGCGGACCCGAGACGCCAGGCACCGCCGCTTCCGTCGATGGCTCCGATCGCGAGGCGACCGCTGACATCGGTGGCCGACGCGTTCGTCAGGGTGACGGGCACGGTGACGGACTCGCCGGGCAGCGCCGAGACCGGTGTCGCTGCCGCGGTGAGCGCGATCGGCGACTCGACGGTCACGGTTGTCGTGACCGGGATCGTCGCAACCGAACCATTGAACGCGTAGGAGACCGAGCCCTCGAGGGGCAGGTCGCCGAGCGAGGCAGCTGGCGCCCGAAGCGCGAACGCCGCGGTGCTCGTTGCGCCGGGGGCAAGCGGTTCGTCGTCCGCGGCGCCGGTCGCCCGGGAGCGCCAGCCGTTCTCAGCGGTGAGAGTGGCCGTGACATCCGTCACCGTCGCCTCTCCGGTGTTCTCGAGAGCGACGGATGCCGTGGTCCGGTCACCCGGATACACCGCGGCTGCCTCGACGGCGACGGTCGCCTCGAGGCCGAGGAAGCCTGCCGACAGCGCCGACAGATCGGACCGGACGGCCCCGATGGCCGACGCGAGCGTCGTGCCATAGTCGGCCGACTGCTCGCGCAGAGTGGCGAGGGCTGCAAGCGCGACGTGCACGGCTTCCGCGGCGTCGAGCTCTGACGTCGAGCTCGCGGCCGAGGCGTCGAGTACCGCGGCGCGGGCGTCGGCGACGAGTTCGTCGGCGTTCGCGCGCTGGTCACCGGTGATCTTGCCCGACTCGTCGAGCGCGACAAGTTCTGCCGAGATCGCGTCGAGTCCGTCGAGCGTCGAGCCGAACTGGCCGGCGACGCGGTTGGCGGTGAACGCGTAGTGGCCGGAGCCGACCTCGATCGTGGCCACTCCACTCGCAAACGTGACGCTCGAGACGCCGGCCGCGCTCGATGCGGAGACCGTTCCCTCGAGCACCTCATGCACGTTCTTTGCAGGCACCTTGACGGTCGCGGTCGTGTTGGCCGGAACGTCGACGGTGAGCGCGAGGCGCCCTCCGGTCAGCGTCCAGTCGCTCGCGATAGTGCCGTAAACGGAGTCGTGGCTGACCGTCGCAGAGGTGAGTCCGCCACCCGGGGTCGGGGCGATGACGCTGTGCTTGTAACCCGGCTCCGCCGCGCTGATGCCACCGATGGTCTGGTACATCCAGTCACCGACCGCGCCGAAGGCGTAGTGGTTGAACGAGTTCATGCCGAGGTCGCTCGGGGTGCCGTCGGGCAGCAAGGAGTCCCAGCGTTCCCACATCGTGGTCGCACCCATCGCAACCTCGTAACCCCAGGACGGGAACGTCTCGCTCATCATGAGGGAGTACGCGACATCCGCCTGCCCTGACGCGGAGAGTGCGGGCAGAAGGTATGGCGTTCCGAGGAATCCGGTGGAAAGGTGTCCGCCCTTGGCTGCAACGCGTGCGGCGAGCTTCTCGCCAACCTTCGTGAGCAGTTCGTCGGGAACGAGCTCCATGCCGATACTGATCGCGTAGGCCGTCTGGCTTCCTCCGCTGACCGTGCCGTCGGGGCTGATGAACGCCTCCTGGTAGGCGGTTCTGATGCGCTCGAACTGGGCGGCGTAGGTCGCGGCCGCTTCGTCGTCGCCGATCGCGGTGGCCATTTGCGCCATCATGTTGACGCTGTGCGCGTAGAACGCGCTGCCGAGAACGTTGCCGGGAGTCGGGTCGCTGAGGTTGAGCCAGTCTCCCCAGGTTCCGTAGCCGGGGCGGAGGTCGCCGCTGGCCTGGGTGTCGAGGTAGTCGATGTACGAGACCATCGAGTCCCAGTTGTCACGGATGATGCCGAGGTCGCCGTAGCTCTGCCAGACGACAAACGGAACGGTCACTCCGGCGTCGGCCCAGCCGGTCGAGCCGGCGCCGCAGGAGTCGTGGATCGCCTTGTCGGTGCAGAACTGTGGAGCAACTTCTGGGTAGGCGCCGTTCGCGTGCTGTGCATCGCGCATGTCAGTCATCCACTTGCGCAGAAACTCTTCGGAGTACATGTTGAACGCGGCGGTCGGGGCGAAGACGTTGATGTCGCCGGTCCAGCCGAGGCGCTCGTCGCGCGCGGGAGTGTCGGTGGGTACCGAGAGGAAGTTGCCGCGCTGGCCCCAGACGATGTTGCTCTGCAACTGGTTGAGCATCGGGCTCGACGACTCGAAGCTGCTCGAGAACTCGAGGTCGCTTCCCTCGACGAGTCCGGTCACGGTGTCAAGGGTCGGGGTGCCGGTGAGCCCGGTGACCTCGACGTAGCGGAAGCCGTGGAAGGTGAATCGCGGCGTGTAGGTCTGGCTTCCACCGTCGGCGACGGGCGTGAAGTAGTCGGTCGCCTTGGCCGAGCGGAGGTTCTCCGGGGCGATCGAGCCGTCTTTGTGCAGGATCTCGCTGTGTCGGAGGCGCACGGTCTTGCCGTTGTTGCCGCCGGTCTTCAGCAGCACTTTTCCGACCATGTTCTGGCCGAGGTCGAAGACCCAGGTGCCCGCGCCGACCTCGGTGACCGACTTCGGGGTGAGTTCCTGCGTGATGCGCACGGGCGGGTCGAGCTGGGGAACGAGCAGCGCCGTCGCGAGGTCGTCATCGTTGGTCGGAGCGAGCCAGCTCGCGTCGTCGAAGTCGGCGGTGTCCCAGCCGCTTTCCGCGAGGTTCGCGTTGTAGGTTTCGCCGTTCAGCAGGTCGGATGCCACGATCGGTCCGGCCGTCGTTGTCCAGGAGTCGTCCGTTCCGATCGTCTCGGTGGTGCCGTCCGCGTAGTCGATGACAAGCTGGCCGAGCAGGCGCGGATCGGTTCCGTACTGGTTCGGCCCGAACCAGCCGAGGTTGCCCGAGTACCAGCCGGAGCCGAGAAGGGCACCGATGGCGTTGTCGCCCTGCTCGAGCTGGTCGGTCACGTCATAACTCTGGAACTCCACGCGTGTGTCGTAGTCGGTCCAGCCCGGGGCGAGTTCGAGGTCACCGACCTTGTCGCCATTGAGGCGGAACTCGTAGACACCGAGCGCCGAGGCATACAGACGTGCGCGTTCGACCTCCTTGTCGACGCTGAACTCCTTGCGGAAGACCGGCTCTGCGCCGAGGTTGGCGAGAAGAGCGTCGCTCTCTGGCGAACCGAAGCGCACGCTGCCCGCCGAGAGCTGGGTGCCGGCGGTGAAGGTCGAATCGCCCTCCGGAAACACCGTGTCGACGAGGGTCTCCGGCGAGTCGCCGAGCGTGGTGACCTTGACGCTGTGCACGGTGCCGCGCTCGGCCCCGCTCGTGCGGAAGCCCACAAAGCCACGGGCGAACGACGCGTCGGTTCGCTCATCGATCTTGTTGCCATTAACGAACGTCGTGATGGTGGAGCCGTCGAGGTCGAACCGGAAGGTGTTGGGGGTCGACGAGGTGAGCGCGCCATTGAGGTAATTCGCCGGGATGGGGATGTTCGGAGGGCTGTTGTACCCGCCGCCGGTGCGAACGTGCGGGCGGAGTGCAGCGCCGCTACCCGCAACCGAGAGCTGCCACATATAGGAGTTCGACGCGTTCTCGTCGGCGCGAAGGTAGACGCCGAGGGCGCCGGAGATGTTGCTCGCCGAGATCTCGAGGCTGTAGTTGCTCCACTTGGCGAGAGTCGCCGCATCGTCAGCTTCGCCGATCCAGTCGGCACTGAACTCGCTCGCCGCGAGAAGGGCGGTCTCGAAGGATGCCGTGGTGCTCCACGGGGATTCCTCGCCGTGGTTGTCGCGCAGCTTGACGCTCCAGAAGTACGCCGTCGCCGAGTCGAGCGCGGGGCCGGCGTAGGTGACATCCACCGACTGGTCGCTCGTCGTCCAGCCGGAATCCCAGACGTCGCCGTCGCCGGCATTCGCCCCGGCCGCCGTGCTCGCGACGACGATGCGGTACTCGCTCTGCACGGTCGCACGGGTGTCGGAGCGCAACTGCCAGCTGAACTCCGGGGCGTCGCCGCCGAGCCCGAGCGGGTTCACCAGGGAATCGGTGCGGAGACCGGTCACGCCGAGTGGATCACCTGCTGCGGCGGCCGGGCTCGCGCCGAGCACGCAAGCGCCCGAGACGAGAGCCATGGTGACGGCGAGCGCGGTGGCGCGGCCCATCGCCGAACGGACGGAGAGTTTCTGCGGGATCTTCATTGATTCCGGTTTCCTTCTGTTTGTGGAGGTGCGGGTACTACTTCTTCTTCGCGATCGTGCTCGTACTGTTCGACGTCTTCGCGACCGACTCGTACAGTGCCTTCGACGCGAC
>Ga0247817_10001052_pt1 | contig 14694 bp, 22 predicted proteins | sample UWRJL212509R1_FD_178010 | JGI IMG/M metagenome (GOLD analysis project Ga0247817, IMG submission 178010) | Plant litter microbial communities from Arlington Agricultural Research Station in Wisconsin, United States - UWRJ-L212-509R-1 | ecosystem: Environmental > Terrestrial > Plant litter >... | reverse complement strand
GAACACATACTCTATGGTGTCTGCCCTCTGCCCCTCCTCTTTGTCTTGGTGCGAAAGTATCGGGAGTAATACCTCGCTTCGGGCTTCCTGCATCAGTGCCGAGACGAAATGAGTGTAGACAACCGTAACCCTGTCATAGTCTTTTTCCTTATAATACTTCATCGCAAGATCGACGACCGCAAAGGCTTCACTTGCAATCGGGGCTGCAGGAAATTCATTAAACGATGCAATGATATGCTGGTCCATGCGGCGAAGTGCCGCCTCTCCTTTTGATCCTATGGAAATAAAATCCGTATGCACGCCCTCTGAATTTTTCAACAGTGTAATCGCTTCGCGTATCGCCTGGGCATTGTACCCTCCGCAGAGTGATCGGTTTGAAGTAATGAGAATCACCAGTGCTTTTTCAACGGGTCGCACTGTCATAAACGGATGAACGTACTGTGTCTGGGCATGTGAAAGCGAGTGCAAGATATCGAGTGAGTGCTTTGCATACGGACGTGATGCGAGCGTTGCCATGACCGCACGCTTCATCTTTGACGCCGAAACAAGCTCCATTGCCTTGGTAACTTTTTTCGTACTGCGTACTGACTTTATTCTGCTTTTAATCTCTTTTGTTCCAGACATGACGTATAGGTATTAGCGAAGTGTTTGCTTGAAACTTTCGATTGTGGCTTTGAACAGTGTTTCGTTGTCATCGGACCACATGCCGTTTTTTTGAATATCGGAAACAAATCCTTTTGCATTTGTCTCCACATATTCTATTAGTCCGCTTTCAAATGCTTGTACGCGATCAACAGGAACATCGTCAATATACCCGCGAGTAAGCGCATACAGACTGATTACCTGATGTTCTACCAAGAGCGGAGAGTATTGTTTTTGCTTCAAGAGTTCGACTGCGCGGGCACCACGATTGAGTTGCGCCTTCGTTGCATCATCAAGGTCCGAACCGAATTGTGAAAACGCTTCGAGTTCACGATACTGCGCCAAGTCGAGCTTCAATGTTCCGGCAACTTTTTTCATAGCCTTGATCTGCGCCGAAGAACCGACACGGGACACCGAGTTTCCGACGTTTACCGCAGGACGCACCCCTTTGTAAAACAAATCTGTTTCCAAAAATATCTGTCCGTCAGTAATAGAGATCACGTTGGTCGGAATATACGCACTGATGTCTCCTGCCTGTGTTTCAACGATAGGAAGTGCGGTAATTGACCCGCCGCCATAGTCCTTGTTCAGTCGGCACGCACGCTCGAGCAACCGAGAGTGCAGGTAGAATACGTCACCAGGGTACGCTTCACGACCAGGAGGACGACGAAGCAATAGCGAGATTTCACGATACGCAACTGCATGCTTTGAAAGGTCGTCATAAATGATGAGCACGTCCTGTCCCTTGTCCATAAAATATTCCGCAAGAGAAACTCCGGTATACGGCGCGATATATGAAAGTGCGGCAGGATCGGAAGACCCGGCAGAAACGATCACGGTATAGTCCATGGCACCCCCTTCGCGTAATCGCGCTTCGATCTTTCGGAGTTTTGATTCCTTTTGAGCGATCGAAACATAAATACAAATCATGTTTTGTCCTTTTTGATTCAAAATTGTATCAAGCGCAATGGCTGTCTTTCCGGTCTGGCGGTCTCCGATGATAAGCTCACGTTGTCCGCGGCCGATTGGAATCAATGTGTCGATTGCCTTGATTCCGGTTTGTACGGGCTGATCAACTGACTGACGAGTAATCACGCCTGAAGCAACGCGTTCGATCGGATACGACTGAGTACTTTCTATCGGACCTTTTCCATCAATCGGTTTTCCGAGGGCGTTTACCACTCGACCGATCACACTGTCTCCCACCGGTACTTCGAGAATTCTTCCTGTTGCTTGCACTTCGTCTCCGGCTTTTATTTTTGAATAATTACCAAGCACGATGATACCCACGACATCAGCTTCAAGGTTAAGCGCGACCCCTGTCTCTCCTCCGGCGAATGAAACCATTTCGGAGCTCTTGATGTCCGAGAGCCCGCTTGCCCGAACGATACCGTCAAACACTTCAAGTACCACACCGACGCGCGCTACGCTTGCCGTGTTTTCAAATTGTTCGATTTCCTTTTGTATTGTTTCTACTACTATGTTTTTTGTCATGTTACTTTGTGAGTGTTGCTTGTAATCGTGCAAGGGTGTTTCTGATCGACCCGTCATATACCCTGTCCCCTATCTTTATTTTCATTCCTCCTATCACCGTCTCGTCAACGAGTTCGTGAAGTTCTACGCGTGTCTCGGGGATTTTTTTAAGAATCGTATCGATGACCAGGTTTCGTTCTGTTTGCACAAGGGGTCGAGCGGTAGTGACATATGCGGTCTTGATGCCGTGTTGTTCGTTGTAAAGCATCGTGTATCTTTCAAGAATCTCTGGTAGGTGTTTTGAGTATCCCTTGTCGCGGACATATGCTACGAACTTCTCTGTCGCACTCCGTACGACTGCATCATCGGAATGCTTTGTGCATTCGATCAGGGCTTGGGCATAATTTCTGATGTCGTCTTTTTTCATAGTGAAATTTATTTAGCCTCTCCTATCTGCTCTAGACTCTTTTGCACAAGTGTCGCATCCGCTGCACCTGCAATAGTGGTACCGACAACCTTTTTTGTTGCTGACATCACCAGACTCACCAGCTCCTGCTTTGCACTGTCGATCATTTTTATTTTTTCGCTTTCAAGTTGCTTCTTCCCGTCAGAAAGAATGAGTGCGGCTTCAGCCTGCGCTGATGCCAGAAGTTCAGCGCGCTTTGCCGACGCATCCGCCTTTACCTCCTTCATAAGATTCGCCGCTTCAGTGCGTGCTTCGGCGAGCGCCTTTTCATATTCGATTTCCTGCAAGGCCAAAAGTTCTTGCTGGCGTTCCGCATTTTCGAGACCGCCTGCGATTTTTTGCCCGCGTTCGTCCATCAGCTGCTTCAACGGTTTCAGCGCAAACTTGTACAGCACAAGAATAACGACACCGAAGTTTATTACCTGGGCAAGAATGAGTTTCCAATCAATATGAAATGTTTGTATAAGTGAATCCATAGGTATGCGCAAAACGCCCTAACTAATAGCTGCAAGCATGCAGTAGTGGAAATTCGAACCGCGGTTCGAATTTCCTAACTGAATACTTATATTGAGAATGCAATAACAAGCGCGTAAATAGCGATCGCTTCAGCAAACGCTGCAGCGAGAAGCATCGGTACAAGAATTTTTCCTGCAGCTTCCGGATTTCGGCCGATTGCCTCCATAGCTTTTGATCCGATCCAACCAATACTGATAGCCGGTGCGATTGAACCGAGTCCGATAGCGATTGCTTTTGCGAGTGGGATAATATCCATAAAGTTATAAAAAATTATTTATTAATGTGACTCGTCATGATCATGATCTGTCGACGCGATAGTAAAGTACACGATCGTAAGCATTGCGAAGATAAATGCCTGGACCGCGCCAACCATCACCTCCAAAAAAAGGAATGGTATTGGTACCGCATAGGCAACAAGTGCCGCCATTGATGCCAACAACACTTCTCCGGCGAATACGTTTCCGAACAAACGGAATGAAAGCGATGCAATTTTTGCAAATTCCCCCACGATTTCAATGATTCCCACAAAGAAGTGAATTGGTGCTGTCAGTAATCCCATGGGATCCTTGCGAACATTTCTGACTGCAATACCAAGTGCCTTTACGTTAACATATTTATTGAACATTTTCCATGCCCCGAGACTCACTACCCCGAATGCGTTTGCCGCTAGTACCGCGACGACCGCAAGCCCGATCGTCGTATTGATGTCGGCCGTTCCGCTTCGGATAAAAGGAATGAACGAATGGTTTTGGACAAACCCTATGGCGGTAAGCGGCAGAATTCCGAACCAGTTGTTTACCAATACGAACATAAAGATAGCAAGCGCGATCGGAAGCACTTTTTCACTGATGCGTCGGCTCCCGGTCACCTGGTCGGCCATCGAAAGCCCGCCTTCGATCATCATCTCAAAGAGATGTTGCAATTTGCCCGGAATTTTCTTCAGACTCAGGCGAAGCGCGAATGAAAGGATAATAATCACCAGTACTGAAAGCCAGCTCGTGATGAGTGCCGTAGTGATAGGAAGCCCCGCGATGGTGGTTACTTTTTCAGCATAAAGCGTATGACTGTGATGAAGCTCTCCATGACCTTCTTGCGCCACGAGTGCTCCTTCTTCGTGATTATTTTCCTGTGATGTCGTTGTTGCCATTATGTGGTGTTTCGATTGTTTTCAGATACTGTTTCAGTTCGCGAATGATTCCTATCATTGAAATCACGAATGCCAGACTCACGGTAAGGATAAAGAGAAACGGTGCAAAGCCAAATTTTTGATCGAGCCATTTGCCTAAAAACGTAGCGGCAATAACCGGCGCAACAATCCATGCTGACGCCTTCGCAAACGTCGTCAGTGCCAGGCGCATGGTAGTCTTTTTTTCACTATCTTTATCCTGAGTCATGAATATACGGCTACACTGTAGCAAAAAAAACTCGGATTGGGAAAGAGTTATTTCTGACTAATCCATTTTGTCTTTCTTTCCCCATTGCCATCGCGGCTTCTCTCCCATGGTATAACTGATTCGGATCAATGAAACTGTCAGAATCAAGCATGGTAAGACAAATCCGAGTGCGAGCTCGCGGGGGTTGTTCGTGTCTACGGCAAGACCGAGAAATACGAACGCTGCAAGGTATACACCAACAATAGCCCAACCCTGCCAGGTAGCGGGCGTCCATCCCCAGCCGTATGTTTTTCGTTTGAACCAGATTTCTTTCATACAGCTAGTATACTGCACAGATGACATTGACTTTTTGACTAAAATGTGCTATTATATAAGCAAGTTCAATCGTTCATCAAAATCGATTCTCTATGCACACATACAACTTCATCGAGTCATTCATTATGTTCACCTTGTTTCTCTGGATATTCTCTCTGGGTTACACACTTATAACCAAACAGCACCAAGAATTCTTGCATTGGACCAGTACAAGCCTTAAGGCGCTCTGGAAAACAAACTGGAAATTGATCATCGGCATCGCTCTTGGATACTTCCTTGCGGTCGAAAAATCCTTTCAACTCACCTTCGGATAAAAAACTAAAGCCATCCCCTTTCATAGAAACGGGACGGCTTTTTTGTTATTTCAATATTTCTTCCAAAAGTTCCGGGAAAGTTCCACTTTGCATATCTATAAAAGTAAAGTGTCCTTTATCGTTATATTCTTTTACTACGATTCCCGGAAGTGTTTCTTGCAGCATGTTTGCGGTAGTGATCATTGGTGCGTCATCATCAGTCGAATACATGAGTGTCACACCAGCACTGCGAGATATCAGTTCGGGGTCAATGTCAAAGTCAAAAAAGTTTCCGATACTTTCCCTGTCTTGTTTCTCGATATCCATCCACGGAGCGACAAGAATCACTTTCCCTACCGTTATTTTATTTTCAGAAAGCCACCGAACGAGAAACCCTGCTCCGCAACTGTGTCCAACAAGAACGGTTTCTTCATCGACGGGAAATTGTTCGAATACTTTTTTCCATTTTTCGTACCGAGGCTCCCAAGCATCCGGCATTTCCGGAGTCTGGGTAAAAATTCCGTTTACCAATAATTGCTGTTGCAACCATGGGAACCAGTGTGCGTTCGAAGAAGAAGGATTCTCCGGATTAAAATATTCTTCCTTCTCCGGCCACCCGTGAATCATTATCGCTGTTTTCATAGATTTAAGTATACCGTACTAACCAAAAACCTGTTTCATCATGGCATCAAAACCTTCCTGGTCATCAATCACTTCACTTGGCACCAGCCAATATTTCATACTGGTCACCTTACCGGTCTTTTTTTGATAGCTAAATTTTTCCCAACCGAAATTAATAAAAGTTTCTGCCAGCTCTCCCGTTCCCTTTAAATACAATTGATTGCCGATAATAGCCGCAAACACTATTCCATCAGAATAGATCGCCCAGCCGCTCATCATCGGCCGTGAAGTGATACCTGGTAGTTTTGCCATCAAGTCATAAACGACAAAATCATGATAAGAGGTGTCTTTTTTCATTTTCTATTTAAATCCTTCAATAGTATCAAGCACATCCTTTGCAGAATTTTCTCCGATGAAGTTCTCAAACAAATGTAAGTCGTCAAGATTTCTCAAAATGAGAACCACTGAAAGAATGGCGACAGCGAATGCGGCCTTTAGGCAAGCACCGAGCAAAAATCCTGCAGACGGAATGACAGTAATGGTCGCAAGCAAAATAAATACAAAGAGCGTGATGAGGAGCCACTGAAACATCGGGATCTTTTCCTGAAACAACATCACCATGTTTTTTCGAAGTACCTGACAGTCTCCGAGATTTGAGAGTACCTTTCCTACCGACTGATTTCTCAAACTTTCCTGCTTCACAGAACCGATTTCATTTTCCAATACCATATGAATATTTGAGATCGTCGAAGACTTGTGGGTGAAGTGGTAATCCCATGATTTTGTCTCGATGATTTTCTGGTAGTGTTCTTTGATGATTGTTCCGATTTTCTCCTGCACCGATACTGAAATATTTCCCGCTACGCGATACGTACTCGAAAGTTTCCCGTCATGAGTACTAATGATTTCTCGAAGCTTGGTGTATCTGGCGCCTTGTCTTGTAATAAAGAAACTAGTAAAAATTGAAAAGAAAAACGTTGTAATCGTGATAAACACTTTATCTGTATCAGGCGCACCAAAATTGTATCTAAAGTATAAAAGGGTCAAACCAAAGAATAGGATCAAGATCAGATATTGAGGAATATTTTTTCGGTGCATATAAATTATTTAATAAGTATGAGAGAAGTATATACTATATATATGAAAGAATTAGCAGACGGAGTGATCGCGGTGATTCCTACCGATACCATCTATGGTATCGTCACTTCCGCGTGGAACAAAGAAAGTGTGGAACGTGTGTACCAACTCAAAGGGCGAAACCCTGAGAAACCCTGCATCATCCTCATTTCCTCAACAGAACAAATGAAAGACTTCGGTGTAACGGATGAATACATACAGAAGGTTTCTCTTTACAAGAGCGAAGGACCGACAAGTTTTATTGTTCCTATCACTCGCACAGACCTTACGTACCTCGACCGTGGAACACGTACGCTTGCCTTTCGCATTCCCCAGAACATTCCAGAGAATGAAACAGTTCGAACCATACTCGAAGAAAGTGGTCCACTTATCGCTCCAAGCGCCAACACCGAAGGTAATCCTCCTGCAACGGCAATCGATGAAGCCAAAGAATATTTTGGGAACTCAGTTTCCAAATATATAAATGGCGGAACAATCACTGGGTCTCCATCAGCATTGATAGATATCAAAACAGGAACCAGGCTTCGATAAACGATTAGCTGACAAATTCTTTAAACTTTTCCTGATCTTTTTCAGAACCAAGAATATGAATTTGTTCTGGGAGAAAGACTCCGATACTTTCCCCCCTGGTCTTGAATTCATTTTCCCCAAATCTTACGACATCTTCTTTTTCTAAGCCATATGTAGAGTCATACCCTTCTAACGTGGGTTGCTGGCTCACGAGTAATACCCTATGACCGTCTATTCTTGCTGGTTTTTGAATATTCAATAGTGCAGCAAGTGTTTGCTCTTTTCTGATTTTCTCATCCTTACTACCGGTGTATTCATTTGCATACGAGTAATTAGGTGTAAAAAATATTTGCAGATCATTCCATGAAAAATTTATTTCCTTTCCTGCTTCATTTCGAGTGCCGTGATAAACGATTTGTTTCAACTTAGTATCCGGGAAAATAGTGTCGAGATATTCCGAGTATTGCTCTTTGGTTCCGATAGTCTCTAATTCTGGATTTTGCTCAAACACACTTTCTACACCGTCTTTTATATGCGATGTTTCAATAGTATTTTCAGGCTGAGGAAATTGTTCATTCATGATGCGAGTATAGCAAAATAATTATTTCTGTTCTAAGATCTTCTTAACTACTTTTTAGTTGCAATCTACGTCGGCTGTCCCATTTCCCGCAAAGTACACACCGATGCCCGCTTGTTCACGCGCGACCCCTGTAGAGTCTACACAGAAATAGTTATTAGTAGTAACCAGTCGTATAGACACTCCCCATTTATCAGGTGTTGCGATCTTCCCTCCTGAAGCAATTGTCTCCCCTGTGTTCATATATAAAATATTGCTTCCACTTGAAGAACAGACACTTTCATACACCACCTTTTTACTTTGATTTGCAGCATTGATAAACATTTTCCCTGTATCAGACGATATACTACACAAAGAATCATAGGTGCCATCGGTACTATAGAGAATTTCTGCTGCAGATCGAACATTACTTAATTGCGCCTTAATCGTCGCATCTCGTGATTTGGCACGAGCGCTCGTAAGACTTGCCAAGACGACACTCGCTAAAATGGCGATAATAGCAATCACTACCAGTAACTCGATGAGAGTAAAACCTTTATGTCGATCTCTGTTCATAGTATGTAACTATACAATATCATCAAGACCGAAAACAGGTATCGTAGGATTTTTCATACTGTTATTGGTTATACCAGGCTTTCTGCCAAGATTTCATTTCTGCTATTTCTTTTGTTTGCGCAGAAACTATCGCCTTAGAGAGGTCTTTGATTTCTTGATGCTTTGCACCAGTGAGAGCGAGCTCTGCCATATCAATGGCTCCCTGATGGTGGACAATCATTTCAGAAAGAAATGCTTTATCAAAATCGTCCCCTGTCTTTCCTCTCAATGCCGCATTCATGTCCATCATCATAGACGACATATCAGAGCCATCATTATTCATCATGGTACCGTCGGGCATCATGTGCGAACCTTGGTTAGTAGCAAGCGGAGTCTGATCACTACCCCAGATGACATAACCTGCCAATACCCCAATAACGAGAGCGCCTATTACACTAAATACTGTTTTATTGTTTTGCATATAATTCAGTATAGCAAAAAGTAGCTATTGGCGTTGTGGCAGGGAGTTGGAACCTTTATACAGAATTTTGATACTTAAAGGTTATTCCGTAGTCGCACCATCAAATTCTTCATCTGCAATTTCTGCTTCAGCTTTTGTTGCGTGGACTACTCCATCTTTGTGATGGGCTGGAGAGTAAATAGTATACATTTTCAAATCTTCTGTTTCTGAAGTATTGATCACGTTATGTGCGGCACCCGCAGGGATAACAACAGCGGAACCATCTGATACGATATGTTCAGTACCGTCCACTAGTACTTTTCCTTGACCTTTTTCAAAGCGAAAAAATTGATCATTATCTGCATGCGTCTCAAGTCCTATCTCTTCCTGTGGACGCAGACTCATCAGCACCAATTGACTATGTTGTGCTGTATATACGACTTTTCTAAAGTTAGTATTTTCACGAGTGTCTTTTTCGATGTTGCTGTTGAATCCTTTCATAGTTTTAGTATACAGCATTTTTATATAGAGAGTTCTAACGGTCTTTTGCAGGCGTTATGGCAGGATGTCGGAACCTTTATCCTGGAATTTTAGTTCCTTGGTGGAACATCATTTGCCAATTTCCTGAATTATTTTTCCAAATCGAGCTGCGAAGAGATTGAAACCTGCTTCCAGTATCAGGGTCAATTTTTGAGGTTTTGTAAGTTACTAAAACAATATCATCTGAAAGACGCTTAGTTTCGAACTCCTCCACTGATATTTCCAAGTCTATAACTTCTTCACTCAATGAGTCTAGTGTAAAAGCCTTGTCGTATTTAAATCCTGAACTACCGAATTCTATAAACTCATCTGCCAAAAGTGCGGATACTTTTTCTTTTGAATTCCTAACTTCCTTGCGATGAAGCTGAGTTTCTAGATCAAGAAATAAATCACGATCGGTTATCTGTTTTTCCATAGTAAATTAAGTATACATTAACCGCTTGTGTTGCAGTAGGATATTCCAATTTTGTAGAAGAGTTTACGATTCGTGACAAAATGCAGTCCTCTGGAGGCCTGGAACGTTTTTATTGACAAAGTGCCCTATACACGTAGTATCAAGAAAAACTTAACAACTGAATTATGAAAATATTATCGCTAAACAAGGCTGTCGAAGCAGCAAAAAGCGTGCAGGGATGCCTGACTCACTTAAAAACTACAAAAGGAAGGAGGCGTTTCAATGAAGACGAAGACAAGACATTTGACGCAATCCTCTCCCCTGATCCATTCATGGAAGACTTGAAAAGGATTAGATTCTCTAAAGCATTCCGTCGAATGGCAGGAAAAACCCAAGTGACAGCATTCCCCTATAGTCCGTACATGAGAAACAGAATGACCCATACTGTTGAAGTTGCAGGTTGTTCGGAATATGTAGGATCAATTTTAGGTCTGCATATCCCTCTCATTCAATCTATTTCATATGGGCATGACATGGGGCACGTACCGTTTGGACATCAAGGAGAATCGTATCTTGCAAGATACTCCAAGACAGATTTCAACCATGAGACCATGGGTGTCTTTGTGTCACAACACATCGAAAGAAAAACCGAGGGGTTGAACCTAACAATGGAAACACTGGAAGGAATGTACCGACATTCAGGTTCGAGAGCGATACCGTCAATGACACAGGAAGCGTGGACAGTAAGATATGGCGATAAAATCGCATACCTATTCGCAGACTTCAATGACTTTGAGCGTTTAGGCTGGTATATCCCCTCTTCACTCGAGAAACTGGCTAAAGACTTCGGTTCCTGCCATCGCGAACGGGTGAACAGAACGATATGCGAACTCTGCATAGAATCTGCTGAGAAAGGAAAGGTTTCTTTCGAAGACAGTCCTTTTGCAAAGAAATTTATCGAGTTTCGAAACGAAATGTATGCCGTGTATGTAAAAATCACACAGCAGAACATGAATGCCGTATTTGATCCCGTCATGCTATTTTTGGAAAACCTGCAACTCGCTGACCCTGTACTTATGATTAGTCTCATGACTGACGATGACGTTGCAAGGTTATCGTCTGAAAAAATGATAAATTTTTCTCATATCCAGAATACGGCGGTGGGAGAAATTTTACAATTCATCATTGATTCAAAGAAAGATCTAACATCGTATGCCAAACTGGACTTAGACTGGTAGATTACGCAAATGCTCCGCTAAAGCGGGGCATTTTTATTTGCGAGCATTGTGGCAGGAACTTGGAATGTATTGTTTGACAAAAGGGCATCTATAAGTAGAGTAAAGAAAAAACTTATGGATTCAAAAGAGAATGATTTACCGATCAAACATGATGATGGTAGATGGATGTACAACAAAGAGCGATTAAAGGAAATATTCAAAAAAATGTCCGATAAGCGAAAGGTTTCAGTACTAACTAAAGCGATTAAAATCATTAGTAAAGCAGGCGTTCCCAAATGGTCGGCTATTGCCCAAGCGTTAGGATGCTCTTATGATGATGCCGGGTTTTGGGCAAGCAAAGAAGAAATTCGCTCGTAATTTTTAAATGACTGTATTATTTAAAATACAGTTTTTTATTTTCAATTACATGCAGGCGTTATAGCAGGATGTTTCAGTTCGAATCTCACTTACCTAGTAAATGAGGCGGCACTAAAACTCAATCCCAAAATGTTTCTTACTAAATACCCTTCCCGATCCGCTCTTTAGGTATTTCTCGAAATTATACGCAGAGTACCTATCAGAAAACGCGACATAGTTTTTAAGTTCAACAGGTAGTCGATCTTTTGTTGCTGTAATGTATCCAGAAGTATGGCGATGAAGGCGGTCTTTAAGATCATGAGTACAACCAACATAAAAACCGTCTTTGCATTTCAAAATGTATACGTAGTGCATTACCTAGGTATAGCAAGAAGATATGAAATTTTGATTAAGATTATTTATTTAGTCGCTTTCGTCAGATGACTACAGCGCACCCATGGCGGATTTATCGCGCCGAAGCTGTGGGCGAAGCTCGCCTATGCTCTTGCGAGCTTCGGCGCAGCGAAGGCGGAGGATGTGAGATTCGAACTCACGAGACCTTTTACAGTCCGACGGTTTAGTAAACCGTTGATTTCAACCACTCATCCAATCCTCCAGATTGTGTAGGTTAACGTATCTATCCTATCACAATACTGTAAATAGAAAAGAGCGATTCCCTTAATAACAAAAGCCGCGATATTCGCGGCTTTTGTTATTTCTATTATGAACGTTTTACTCGTTCCAGGTGTTCCTCTATCGTAGCTTGAAGTTCTTGCAGATTCATCGCGTATGCCATATCACGTGCATCATTCAAATCTTCGAGGGCAAGATCTGTGTTTCCCGTTTCTTCATACAAGAGCGCCATGTCGATCGCCATAAGAATGTTTGATTCTAAAGAGTTTTGTTTTTCATACTGTTCCTCTTGTTGTTTCGCCCACTCTGTGCGAAGTGCGCGACTTTCTTCGAATCCCTTCTCTTTCATTAGAGCGATCACAAGCTCTCTGGTGATAGGTTCGCGTTCACCACTATTTTCTGGTTGTCGGAATGATTCCATAGTATTCGGCGGCAAAGTCGATCATCCGTTCGATATACTGTTGCCATACATTAAATTAATACGTCGCTTGCGGCGGGAGCGGCTTCATCACGGTGACGAGATGAGCTACTGAGTACTTTCCTGCTCCTTGTGCGAGAAGAGGAAGCAATGCAGCGATCAGTGCGAGATCGAGTTCGTATCCGCCAAGAAGTCCAACGGAAAGCTTGATGGAAACAAGTGCGCCGATCATGATAAGGATCAACAATGCAGATGCAAGCTCTGTGCCGAATCCGATGATCAGAGCGAGCCCTCCGAATGTCTCAATAAGTGTCACGAGCCAAGCCATGAGCATCGGCGCCGGAATACTGATGCTTTCAAAAAATCCTGCAACCGCATCCATTCCGATATTGAACTTATCGAGTCCGTGCGCTACAAAAATAATACCGACGATAACGCGAACGATTAATAGTACTGTGTGTGTCTTACCCTTTAAAAAATTTCTCATGTACAAAGTGTAGCACTATCACTTCCTTCATGGTAGGGTGTGGTAAATAAAAGGAGGTACTTTGAACTTACAAAAAATTAAAAGAAAACTTACGGACCTCGCTCGGTTTGGGGCAGTAGGAATCCCCGGAACAGCACTAGCCGGACTCGCCTTTATCGGTCTTACCGAATGGTTCAGTGTTCCCTATTGGAGATCATTGATCATCGCCCGAACGCTCAATACGATAATAAATTTTCTATTGCAAAAAGAATTATTATTCGGCAGCACAACGCGTATTACCACATGGCTTGTAGCAAGATATGTTTTGGTTTCAGGACTACTGATTTCACTCAACACGGTGGCACTGAGAGTATTGGTTGAAGATATGAAGATACACTACATTTTCGCCCAGTTACTACTGGTATTCCCCCTGACGTATCTTGCAGAATTTCTTATCAGCAGAGTTTTCAAAAACAAAAGACATACGTAGCAGGTGTCTTTTTTTATTGCGGTGACATAGCCTAAAGTATGGCGACGAAGCCGTGACGGAGCGAAGCCCGCCTTTGCTTTCCCCTGGCGGGCAAAGCTTCGGCGCGGCGAAGGCGGAACCGGCGAGATTCGAACTCGCGAGGGCTTTTACACCCTGCCTCTTTAGCAAAGAGGTACGTTAGACCACTCTGACACGGTTCCAGTATTCAAGACTGTATCACGGAAAAGGAATTTTTTGAAGCAAATAAAAAACCATCACCGTTTATAAGCGGCAATGGTTTGAAATTAAAAAATCTCAGAAAGTTTTGCGTACATCTTCTTTGAAGCATCATGTTTTGCGAGCATTTTACTCGTATGAGATGCATCACTTCGTGTTTCAAAAAAAGAACTTTTGTATGCAAGCCTGCATACAGCACTAAACCTAGTAGTCTTACTTTTTTCTTCTGATAGATCAAACGTAAGTTCTGCTGAAAGTTTGACTGCAAAGTTATGCACCCAAGAAACATAGTTATCATAGTGTAGAGGCGGTAGTTTTACCGGATTAAGAACAGATTGTTCAATCTCTTTCTGATGATGTTCTAGTTCGACAATCTGTAACGTTCTGAACGGATAGAGCGCTCTCATAAATTCCTTAGCAAAATCCTGGCCGGGATTTCTCTTTGAGAACATATACCTCAATCTGTTTATCCACGCGGTTGCTGGTTTGTCTTTATCGAGAAATACCGTGGCTAATGCGGTCACCAACGTATGAAGATTTTCTGCTGACCATCGAAGGGGTGTACTCATTCGATGTACTTCCCTGTCGTTAAAGACAGTCACCGTATCATATGTCAGTTCGAGCCGTGATTGATTCCATTTGACCGCCTCAACCGTCTCCTTCACAAGCCCTGGAGCAATCTCCTTAAGCCACGAAAGTTCGATAACCGTGCAGTTCGTAAGAACGCGAGCAAATGAATCAACGCTCTTGCGGATCGGAATGTTCATCGGTATTCCCACTACTAGATCAGGAAAACCTTTTCGAGCAATGAGACTATCATTATGAAGCATTCGTCTCTCTACTCCGACATACCGACCTTCTTTCACGTGTTTGTACACATGATGGATCATTCCAGCGGTAATACATTTCAACACCTCTGTCTGATCTTCGGCATTGATGTTGTATTCCGGACCGATACCATATCCAAGTACGGAAACGATACTCTTGAGTCTTTGTCGAATCTCTACTGAATCCATGTAACTTTT
>Ga0247817_10001050_pt1 | contig 14706 bp, 12 predicted proteins | sample UWRJL212509R1_FD_178010 | JGI IMG/M metagenome (GOLD analysis project Ga0247817, IMG submission 178010) | Plant litter microbial communities from Arlington Agricultural Research Station in Wisconsin, United States - UWRJ-L212-509R-1 | ecosystem: Environmental > Terrestrial > Plant litter >... | reverse complement strand
GGCGGTAACTTTTTAATTGCCGATACCGGCAGTGTAGCCATCAGCGAAAATGAGGGCAACGCGCGCTTAACCACTACTTTCCCAAAGATACATATCGCCGTTGTGGGTATTGAGAAGATCATCCCTTCCATAACAGACCTGGATCTTTTTTGGCCCATGCTAGCTGGTCATGGTACAGGGCAAAACCTAACGGTTTATAACACTATACTGAGCGGCCCGCGCCAGCCAAATGAAACTGACGGGCCGGACGAGATGTATGTTATTTTGTTAGACAATGGCCGCACCAATCTGTTGGCGCAAAAAGATCAGCGGCAGGGGCTTTACTGCATACGCTGCGGCGCTTGTTTAAATGCTTGTCCGGTTTATAAAAACATAGGCGGCCATACTTACAATACGCCTTATAGCGGCCCTATCGGCTCTATTATTACCCCGCATTTGCAGGGTATGAAAGAGTTTAAACACTTAAGCTACGCATCAAGCTTGTGCGGCAAATGCACAGAGGTGTGCCCGGTTAAAATAGACATACACAAAATGCTGCTGCTTAACCGCCGCGATGCCGTTAACAGTGGCCTGGTTACCACCGCCGAAAAATGGGGCTGGAAAATGTGGACCAAAGGCATGCTGAGCCGTAAAACTGAGGATTTTTTTGGCGGCAAAATGAAGAATTTCTTTATGAAAAAATTCTTCAAAAAAACCTGGGGGCATTACAAAGAAATGCCCGAGGTGGCCGAAAAATCCTTTGCCAAACAATGGGAAGAAAAGAGTACCCCTTTAAAATAGAGGCGGTTACTTAAAAAAATAAATCCTGTTCAATAAAATTCATAATATTGCATTGTCTACTATGTAATATTATGTTTTATGCATTACAGGGCTGCTGTATTTAAGTACCCCCAAGCCGGATAAAGTAAATTAAATGATTTTTGACCGCAAAAGCCTTGACGATAATGCGCTGATCAACATCTATAAAAAGCTGTTGTTTCCGCGTGTTATTGAAGAAAAAATGCTTGTTCTTTTACGTCAGGGGCGTATTGGCAAGTGGTTTTCTGGTATAGGGCAGGAGGCGATAGCGGTAGGTGCCACGTTGGCTATGCATCCAGACGAATACATTTTACCCATGCACCGCAACCTGGGTGTTTTTACAACCCGCAACGTTCCTTTTGAACGCTTGCTTGGGCAATGGATAGGTAAGGCGTCGGGTTTTACAAAAGGACGCGATCGTTCCTTCCATTTTGGTTCTCAAGAACACAAAATATTGGGCATGATATCGCATTTAGGTCCGCAGCCAACCCTGGCCAACGGCATAGCGCTTGCTGATGTGTTGAGCAAGCAGGCCAAAGCAACAATTGTTTTTGTTGGCGAGGGTACTACCAGCGAAGGTGATTTTCATGAAGCGTTAAACATTGCCTCTGTTTGGAGTTTACCGGTGATATTTTTGGTTGAGAATAATGGCTATGCTTTATCAACCCCCACGGCGCAACAGTACAACGGCAAACGGTTGGTAGACCGCGCAATTGGCTACGGAATGGAAGGCCGCCAAATTGATGGCAACAATATACTCTCTGTTTATTATACTATAAGTGAAATTGCCGCCAACATTCGCAGCAGACCGCGCCCGGCGCTGGTTGAGTGTATGACTTTCAGGATGCGTGGGCATGAAGAGGCGTCGGGTACAAAGTACGTTCCGCCGCAACTTTTGAGTGAGTGGCAGGATAAAGACCCGGTGAAGTTGTTTGAAGATTACCTGGTGAACGAGGGCGTGATAAGGCGCGAGTGGGGGCCGTATCTGCGTAATGAATTTAGTAACCGCTTAGACCCATTAATAGAAAAAACACTTGCCGAGCCGAATATAAGGCCTAATATTTTTACCGAACTAAGGGATGTATACCGCGAAGCAACGCTTCCGGAGGTAGCAGCTAACAATACCAAAAAGGTTATACGTTACATTGATGCTATATCTGCCGGCTTAAAGCAGAGCATGCAAAAGTACAGCAACCTTATTTTGATGGGGCAGGACATAGCCGAATACGGCGGCGTTTTTAAAGTTACCGAAGGTTTGGTTGATGAGTTTGGCCGCCATAGGGTGCGCAATACACCGCTTTGCGAATCGGGCGTTGTAGGGGCTGCCATGGGTTTAGCTTTAAACGGATACAAGGCTGTTGTTGAAATGCAGTTTGCTGACTTTGCCAGCAGCGGCTTTACACAAATAGTTAACCATTTGGCAAAAACGCATTACCGTTGGGGGCAAAATGTTGATGTGGTTATCCGTATGCCTACAGGCGCGGGTACGTCGGGTGGGCCATTCCACTCGCAAAGTAACGAGGCCTGGTTTATAAAAACACCCGGCCTTAAGGTGGTTTACCCTGCTTTTCCGGATGATGCCAAGGGCTTGCTGATGGCCGCCATTACTGATCCAAACCCCGTAATGTACTTTGAGCACAAATTTTTGTATCGCAACCTTACCGGCGAGGTGCCCGACGGCGAAACCTATATTGAAATAGGCAAGGCCCGCGTGGTTAAAGAAGGCACTGATGCTACCATAATTGCCTATGGCTATGCTGTGCACTGGGCTTTGGAGTATATGCACAAACACCCTGAGCACGCTATTGAACTGATAGACCTGCGCAGCCTGCAACCCTGGGACAGGGCTACCGTTATTGCCAGTGTTAAAAAAACCGGGCGCGCCTTAGTTTTACATGAAGACACTTACACCGGCGGCTTTGGTGCCGAATTGGCCGCTTCTATAACCGAAGCTTGCTTTAATGTTTTAGATGGCCCGGTACTCCGCTGCGCCAGTTTAGATACTCCCGTGCCAATGGATAAAGGCCTTGAAAATCAGTTTTTGGCTAAAGCAAGGCTGGAAAAGGCAATGGCGCAGGTGATGGGGTATTAATTACTGCCATTTCCTTAATCTATCTGTAGCAGTTTATTATGGGATGGTTACCTTTGGTTATTAATAACCGGAACCGTAATGACAGTTGAAGATCTTTATTTAAGAATAAGAAAAAAAGTATGGTTAAGCAAGGTGGTTTTATTACTACGCTACCTAATTGGTTTTGCTTTTATACCATCCGGGATGAAAAAAATACTCGGTCTGCGGTTCACTCAGATCCCCGAAAGTAATCCGATAGGCCATTTTTTTGAGGCGATGTTCCAAACCGGTTTATACTGGAACTTTTTAGGTGCCGGTCAGTTACTAGCAGCTTTTTTGTTAATGACGCACCGGTTTGCAACAATTGGGGCCGTAATTTTTTCATTTATCGTTGTAAACATTTTTGTAATAACAATCTCCCTGCCATTCACAGGTACCTGGGTTATAACATCGGGATTGCTATTAGCCAGTATTTGCCTGTTGTTATGGGATTACAATAAACTCAAATTCGTCTTTATGTCAGACAACTTTCAATATAAGTTTGAAACCTATCCGCAGTTGCCAACATATAGCACCATCTGGGTAATTACCGGTTTTTTACTTTACGCTATTGCTGTTGCATTATCAATTTGGTATAAACCTGTTTAATCCTCCAAGGTAATATCCCTTACTATTTAGATAATAATATTAAATTTTTAAACATATTTTTAATATTACTTTGTAAGTTAACCACTTTATAAATACTAAAAGTCAGGTGCCAAAACCCCAGCAATTTTCTATTTGCCGTAGCATGCTTTTGTGCTGCCTGAGCAGCGCGTTCCAACATGTTGTCCTGATAGATCTTCCAATACAGAAACTAGTTGCACTAAACCATTAAACCAAATATGAACCAAAATTCAACAACCGGACAGCAAGCTGCCCAAACCAAGGGTTACCTTTTCCCCCTGATAATGGTAACTACTTTGTTCTTTCTGTGGGGCTTTATACACAACCTTGACCCCATACTTATCCCTCACCTAAAAAATGCCTTTACACTGAGCGATCTGGAAACTGCTTTTATCGACTCATCGGTATACGCCGCCTACTTTGCTATGGCCTTACCGGCAGGGTATTTTATGCGCAAGTTTGGTTATAAAAGCGGTATAATTTTCGGTTTGGTGCTATTTGCCATCGGCTCGTTTTTGTTTTTGCCTGCGGCAGATACAAGGCAATATATTTACTTTTTAGGCGCGCTGTTTATTATAGCCTGCGGCCTTACATTTTTAGAAACAGCCGCCAATCCATATGTAACCATTTTGGGCCCGCCCGAAACAGCTGTTCAGCGCCTTAATTTTTCTCAATCATTTAACGGCTTGGCAGCAACTCTGGCCCCGCTTGTTGGTGGCTGGTTTATTATGAAAGAAAGCGGCGATAGTGATGCTAAAATGGCTGTCATGTCTGCTATTGAAAAGCAAACCTATCTAACTGCCCAGGTTGATAGTGTAAAAGGTCCGTATATGATAATCGGGATAGTAATTGTTATCATAGCGGTTATAGTAGTTTTTACCAAACTGCCGGATATTAAAGAAAACAAAGAAGAGATAGAAGGATCAAGTATTGGCCATGCACTTAAACACAGCCACCTTACCTGGGGTATAATAGCACAGTTTTTTTACGTTGGCGCGCAGGTTTGCGTTATCAGCTTCTTTATAAGGTATATAACAGGCTCAACGGATATTGTTCAGAGCGATGCGAAGTGGTATTCTGGCGCTGCCGGATTTGCATTTATGGTTGGGCGTTTTGCTGGCACTTTCTTTATGCGCTTTGTAGCCCCTAATCGTTTATTAATGTTGTATGCCTTTGCTTGCGCTTTGTTAAGTGGTGTAGCAGTATTGGCCGGCGGTATGGTTGGTATTTACGCGTTGATAGGTGTATGCTTTTTTATGTCGATCATGTTCCCAACCATATTTTCAATGGGTATAGCGGGCTTGGGTAAAGATACCAAGTTAGGTTCATCATTAATTGTAATGTCAATTGTAGGTGGGGCTTTGCTACCTTTGGCGCTGGGTTATGTATCTGACGCGACAGGAGCCATACGCTTTGGCTATATCGTACCGTTAATATGTTTCCTGGTAATAATGTTTTACGCCTGGAAAAAGTGGCAGCCTGTTATCCGCGAGGCCACAATACAAGTTAAGTAAGATCAGAATATAATGAATTTAGTTTTAAGAATAAATAAAGCCGACAACGTGCTGGTGGCCTTGCAAGATCTGCAAGCCGGTCAGCAGGTGGCGTTTGAAGGCGAAACCTATACCATTGCCGAACCTGTTGCTGCCAAGCATAAGTTTTTTATGCAGGACATGAGCACCGGCGAGGAGCTTTTTATGTATGGCGTACTGGTTGGAAAAGTGCAGCATGATGTAAAACGAGGCATGCGCATGAGTACCGACAACACCAAGCACGCCGCCGAGCCTTTTTATTACCGTGAGGTAGATTATAAATGGGAAGCTCCTGATGTAAGCAAATTTGAGGGTCGTACATTTGATGGGTATCACCGGCCTGATGGTACGGTGGGTACAGCCAATTACTGGCTTTTTATTCCAACGGTTTTTTGCGAGAACCGTAATTTGGATACTATAAAAGAGGCGTTATACTCTGAATTGGGTTATGCCGTTACTGATAAATATCGCTCTTATACCCATCAATTGGTGCAGGCTTTTGAGAGCGGCGAGGACATTAACAATGTTAGTCTTAATGCTGTAGCCGAACATAAAACCAATCGCGTTTTTAAAAATGTGGATGGTATAAAGTTTTTAAATCACACCGGTGGCTGCGGCGGCACCCGTCAGGATTCGTTAGTACTAAGCAAGTTGTTGGCCGCGTATGCCAATCACCCTAACGTAGCGGGCATAACCGTATTAAGTTTAGGCTGCCAGCATTTACAACTGGATGAGTTTAAAGAGGAGCTTTTATTAAGAGATCCCAACTTTAACAAGCCTTACTTTACATTTGAGCAACAAAGCTCGCAAAGCGAAGAGAATCTGATAAAACAAGCTATTCGTAATACTTTTAGCGGATTGATTGAGATCAATAAAATAGAACGCGCGCCTGCCCCTTTAGATAAGCTTACGCTTGGCGTTAAGTGCGGTGGCAGCGATGGTTTTAGCGGTATTTCGGCCAACCCTGCGGTTGGTTATTGTGCCGATCTGCTGGTTGGTTTAGGCGGCAAAGTGTTGTTGGCAGAATTTCCGGAACTGTGTGGTGTTGAGCAGGAAATGATCGACCGCTCTGTTGATCGCCCAACGGCAGAAAAATTCATCAAACTAATGACCGACTATGATGCAATGGCACATCGCGATGGTTCCGGTTTTTACATGAACCCTTCGCCGGGTAATATAAAAGATGGCTTAATAACGGATGCCATTAAATCGGCTGGAGCTGCGCTAAAAGCAGGCCGCTCGCCGGTTGTTGATGTGCTGAATTATACCGAGCCGGTAACCAAGCCGGGTTTAAGTTTAGTTTGCACGCCGGGTAATGATGTGGAAGCTACAACTGGTAAAGCAGCAGCAGGGGCGACCTTAATTTTATTTACTACCGGCCTGGGTACACCAACAGGTAACCCGGTTTGCCCAACCATAAAGGTGGCTACCAACTCTGCACTGGCTAAACGAATGGCCGATATAATTGATATTGATACCGGTGCCATCATCCGCGGCGAGAAAACAATAGAGCAAATGGGCGAAGACATTTTGGAATATTGCATTGAAGCCGCTAGCGGCAGGCAGATCCCTAAAGCTGTTCAGCTAAACCAGGATGACTTTATTCCGTGGAAACGGGGTGTAAGTTTGTAAGACAAATTTGCGGGCTGTCATGGTGAGCCCGTAGAACCATGCGCGGAATGGCCTTAACACGCCACCCTTCGACAAGCTCAGGATGGCAGCCCATGCTCGTTTGTCATTAATATCATAACTAAAGTGTTAACATGTTTTCACTACAAAATAAAAAAGCGGTAATAACAGGAGCAGGAAGCGGTATTGGCGAAGCGATAGCCCTATTATTGGCAAGTCATGGTGCCGAGATCCACATTATTGATCTGAACGAGCACCAAGCCAACGCTACCGTTGCAGAAATAAAACAAAATGGCGGACAGGCAGCCGCGCATGTTTGCGATGTATCCAGCCATCAATCTGTTTTGGCCGTCTTTGAAAGAATCGGAAATTTAGATATCCTGATCAACAATGCCGGCATAGCCCATATAGGCAAAGTCGATACCACCCCCGAAGTGGATTTTGACAAGGTGATGAGTGTTATTGTAAAAGGCGCGTACAATTGCCTTTTTGCTGCCATACCTAAGTTGAAAGCAGGCGGTGGCGGCGTTATTCTTAACATATCGTCGGTAGCGGCCTTAGTGGGGATCTCTGAAAGATTTGTATACAGCACGGCCAAAGGTGCTATCCGCTCAATGACCATGAGCGTGGCCAAAGATTATATCGGTGATAATATCCGCTGTAATTCCATATCGCCTGCTCGTGTACATACGCCATTTGTAGATGGCTTTTTGCAAAAGAACTACCCCGACAGCATTGACGAAATGTTTGATAAGTTATCGAAAACACAACCTATCGGTCGCATGGCTACACCGCAGGAGATAGCAACGCTTGCGCTTTATTTATGCAGCAACGAAGCGGCCTTTATAACAGGCGTAGATTATCCAATAGATGGTGGATTTACCACGCTTAATAATTAATACAATAACTATATTTGATATATGAAATATTTGTTGACTGCCGCTTTGTTATTTTGCACCATGTTCATTGCCAGGGCCCAGGTATCTGCCGGCGTGCCCGTTTCGGCTGCCACTGCAGCGCCATGGAAGGCATCAGAATTAATGGAACCCGGCCAGCTTAATGAGTATATAAAAATTAACCAGGCCCCTGTAATATTCAATACCGGCACGGTTGAAGATATAAAAGGCGCTATCCACATTGGTTCTATCAACGAGGCCGCGAATCTTGAAAAGTTTAAATTGGCCTTAGCATCTCGCCCAAAAAACACCGAAGTGGTAATTTACTGCGGATGCTGCCCCTTTGGCAAATGCCCTAACATACGCCCTGCCTACAAACAGTTAAAAGATCTGGGTTATACCAACGTTAAGGTGCTTAACCTGTATGTTAACCTGCGCAATAACTGGACATCAGAGGGGTATCCGCTGGCTAAAGATTAACCTACAGCTTAGTAGTTTTTGTGTTACCGATTGTTTGCATAGTCGATTGATTGTTAGGTAATTAAATTTAGTTCGGTTAATTTCGATGACAGGCATCTGCTCCGTTTTGTTTCATTGCGAAATTTAAATAGTTCATTTACAATTGCATACAAAATTAGGTGTTCCGGTGTGTTCCGCTTGTTCCGGAGCACTACTTGGGCAAACCAATCTTTTTACATTCATTTTGTTATTACTTAAATATTCAACATAATTTAGGGCATAAAACTAACACTCATGAAAATAGCCACCTACAATGTTAATGGTGTAAATGGCCGCTTACCGGTATTACTGCGCTGGCTTGCCGAAACGCAACCCGATGTAGTGTGCCTGCAGGAATTAAAAGCCCCACAGGAGAAGTTTCCGGAAGCGGCGCTGTTAGAGGCGGGTTACAACGCCATATGGCATGGCCAGAAAAGCTGGAACGGCGTTGCTATTTTAACACGTGGGCACGAAATAAAAGAGATCCGTCGCGTACTACCCGGTGACCCTGAAGATGAGCACAGCCGCTATATTGAGGCTATTGTAAACAACGTAGTTATAGGGTGTTTATACCTGCCTAACGGCAATCCTGCTCCGGGGCCAAAGTTTGATTACAAGCTGGCTTGGTTTCAGCGCTTTACCACACATGCCGCAGAGTTGATGGCAAAGGGGCTGCCCGTTGTACTTACAGGCGATTACAATGTAATGCCTACCGAAAAAGATGTTTATAAGCCGGAGCGTTGGGGTGAAGATGCCCTTTTCCGCCCTGAAACACGTGCAGCCTTTAAAACATTGGTTGACCAGGGCTGGACGGACGCCCTGCGGAAACTATATCCTAACGAAACCATCTATACTTTTTGGGATTACTTCCGCGATGCTTACGGGCGCAACGCGGGTTTGCGGATTGACCACTTTTTGCTTAGTCCGCAGGTTGAAGGGCGTTTGCAAGCCGCCGGAGTTGACAAGCATGTACGCGGGTGGGAAAAAAGCAGCGACCACGCGCCGGTGTGGATAGAACTAAGTGAATAATATATTAAAGATCTAAATTGATATGCAAGGTTTAAAAAGCGCGACAGTTATACGTAATGTTGATCCGGAGGGTTTGGCCCGCATTAACGTGGCATGGCCCGAAATGCCCAACGGACAATGGGCAAGAGTGGCAAATGTATACGCTACCAATGGTGCCGGCTTTTGTTTTTTGCCTGAGGTAGGTGACGAAGTTGTAATCGCATTTTTAAATGACAATGCAGATGAACCCATTGTTATAGGTTCACTATACAATAAAAACAATCATCCGCCGGAACAACGAGGTATTACAAGCCATTCAAAAATTGAAATTTCTTTCGACGATGAAAAAAAGATGCTCACAGTAAAAACTCCCGGCGGAAACAGCATCACCATAGATGATGATAGTAAATCGATCGCTATTAAAGATCAGAATGGAAACAATATCCTAATGTCGGCAGAGGGAATTAGCTTAGATAGCGCAAAGAACATTACGCTCAATGCAAGGGGTAAAATACAGATAGAATCGAACGGCTCGGGGGAACAACCCGCATTAGATATCAGAGCTACAGGCAATATAAATATCCACGGAACGAATATAAGCGCTACCGCAGACCTCAAGGCTCTGGTAACCGGCAACGCTGCGGCAGAACTTAGTGCTACGGGCCAAACAACTATAAAAGGCGCAATGGTTATGATCAATTAATTATGGCATTAGCAGCAAGAATAACAGATATGCATACATGCCCGGCAGCAAATGCGGGTGATGTACCGGTGCCTCACGTTGGCGGCCCCATTGCAGGCCCGGGCTGCCCGACTGTGTTAATAGGAAAACTGCCCGCGGCTGTGGTGGGCGATATGCTTATCTGCGTAGGCCCGCCCGACACCATTGTGCAAGGCTCTGCCACTGTACTTATCAATGGCAAGCCCGCAGCACGGATGGGCGATGCAACCGCACATGGAGGGCAAATAATAATAGGGCTGCCTACAGTGATGATTGGAGGATGAGAATATTACACCCTAACTTCTAGTCAAACACTACTGTTTTATCTTACGCTGATACGCGGCATCAAAACCTGCTATAACGGCATCATAACCCGCCCGATCTACAAAAGCTGATGGGTTATAAGCGTCGCCTGGTTTGTGTTTGTTATGCATCTTCATCTGGTCAGCATGCGATGCCAGCCAGATATCAAAAGTTTGTGCCTTTAGTGTTTCCAGTGTATGGCCATAATCAGCAGCAATATTAGGGTAGGCAGTCACAGATGCAAACGGACCATCAGAAATAATGGTAGGCATGTTGGCAATAAACACTTTCCAGGTTTTGGTTTCGTCTTTAACATTCAATAGAAAGCTGTTTGCTCCCTTGCTGTGGCCATAGCTATTTACAATAGTGATCTCCGTGCCGCCTAGTTTAACTTTGTCTCCATCTTTTAATAAAACATCGGGTTTTACAGGTGCAAAGCTGCTGAACTCGCCGCCGTAGGCATAATCAGACTTACCGCCGTCCGCCAATACACTGGCATCGGCTTGGTTTATCATCATTTCGGCGCCGGTTAGTTGTTTAATCTCGGCCATGGCGCCCACATGGTCGTAATGAGCATGGGTGGTTAGTAGTATTTTTATATCGTTAAGCTTAAAACCCAATTGCTCAATATTGGCTTTTATAATTGGCGTAGATGCCGCAAGACCGGTATTGATCAATATATTACCTTGTGGTGTTACTATAAGATAACATGCCAGATCATACGTTCCCACATAATACAAATTACCAACAATGCGGAACGGCTGGTATAACCGCACCCAACCGGGTGTAAGCGTGGCCCGCTCTTTTACCTGTGCCGATGCAGCAAATCCAATGCAACACATGCAAGCCAGAAGTATAAGCTTCTTTATAAATTTTATTGCCATAAATCAATTATTTACAGGCCTTTCGGCGCATATTTAACGCAAAGCTATTTTTAATACCCTGTGGTTGTTGGTTACGTACAACGTTTTCTGATCGCCAGAGAAACTGCAGTTTGATGCCAGATCATCTACCTCGATCTTACCTAATAATTTGCCGTCGCTATTCAGCACAAATATGCCACCCGGACCAGTAGCAAACACGTTGCCTTGTTTATCAATTTTTAAACCATCGGGCACGCCGTTATAGGTGTCCTTAGGCATTTGAGCGGTGTAAAAAGTTTTTTTGTTGATCAGCAAGCCGTCTTTATCCAGATCATAAACATACCAATCAGGTTTAAGTCCGTCTGAGTTAGCTATAAGTATTCTCTTTTGTCCGGGGAAAAAAGCAATGCCGTTTGGCCTTGTAATATCTTTAGTAAGCAAAGTAACTTTTTTGTCTGCCTTAGAGATACGATAAACACCCTGATACGGTGCTTGCTTCAGCGGATCATCCACGTTTTTCTCTAAGCCATACGGCGGATCTGTAAAGTAAATATCACCGTTCGGCAAAAAGTCAAGATCGTTAGGGCTGTCAAACTTTAAGCCATTGTAGTTGGATGCTATTACTTTGTACCATGGTTTTTGCTTATCAAACGGCGCATCCATGGTAACAACAAGGCGGTTGCCGTCCTGGCATATAATCAATTTGCCGTCAGGGCTTAAGCCTAATCCGTTTGAGCCCAGTTCGCCGCCACGTTTAGTCTTACCGGTATAGCCCGATGGGTACAGGTAAACTTCTTTACCTTTTGCTTTGGTCCATTTATATATTTTATTCTTTTTAACGTCAGAAAAAAGCAGCATTTGCTGACTTTCTATCCAAACGGGGCCCTCGCACCATACAAATCCTTCGGCTATAATTTCGGCTTTGGCGTTTTTACTTACTATTTTATCAAAAGCCGGATCAAACGACTTAACGGTTATCAGCGGTTTTTTTGTTTGGGCCTGGGTTGAAAAGCTACCAAGCATTAAAATTAGAGCAGCATAAGCGGTTCTGCGGAAGTTCATAAGATTGGTTTATATTGGTTTACTGTACTAAGGTAGCAATTTGTTTAAAATATTATTGTGGTGTAACTATTTAGTGGTGCTTTGTATAAATCTTATAATTATTTGCCTTTATTCATCAACGTTAATTAACTTTAGGGTCAATTGAAAAAATACACGGCCATATTAATTTTAACAGCCTATCTGTTTTCAACAACCGAGCTGCATCAGTTGTTAAAGCTGCCTGTTGTTTTTCAGCATTACTATGAGCATAAGCAATTAAACGGGGATATCTCTTTTCTTGCTTTTCTTGATATGCATTACATGCATGGCAGCCCGCTATCCAGCGATTATGCTGAAGACATGCAATTGCCGTTTAAAACAATGGATAAATGCCTTACTACCACCATACCGGTAATTGTTCCGCAGAATATTAAAATAACGGTAAATGAGCCTGTTCAAATAAAAAAAGACCGGCAGTTTATCATGAAGGAGGAGTTTATTCCCTCATCCTACCTTTCCCGTATCTGGCAGCCGCCAAAAGCCTGTTGATAGTTTTTCCGTTCAAATTTTTTTAAACCATTGCTATGGCCAGGCTTGCCCTGTGCTTTGCGTTGGTTTGTTTTGAAATGCAGATTATTTCAACATTCCATTTTTTATGTTAGATCATATAATAGCTTTTTCTGTAAAGAACAAGCTTATTGTAGGGCTTTTCACTATTGCCCTTATAAGCTATGGCCTTTATCAGTTTACGCGGCTTCCTATTGATGCCGTACCCGATATTACCAATAACCAGGTGCAGGTAATAACTATAGCGCCTTCATTTGGCGCTACAGATATTGAGCGCTTGGTTACTTACCCAATTGAACAGGCCAACAACAACATTCCGGGCCTTAAAGAGATCAGGAGCTTCTCAAGGTTCGGCCTGTCATTAGTTACCATTGTTTTTGACGATGCTACTGATGTTTACTGGGCCCGGCAGCAGGTGGCCGAACGTTTACAACAGGTGCAAACCCAGATACCTGCCGGCATTGGCACACCCGAGTTAGGCCCCGTTAGCACCGGCCTTGGCGAAATTTACCAGTATGTAGTAAAACCCAAAAAAGGTTTTGAAGATAAGTACGACGAAACCGAGCTGCGCACTATACAGGATTGGATAGTGCGGCGGCAGCTGCTGGGCGTTAAGGGCGTGGCAGAAGTAAGCAGTTTTGGCGGCAAGCTTAAACAATATTCTGTTGAGGTTGATCCCGGTAAACTGCTGTCGCATAATATTACCATTACGGATGTTTTTAACGCGCTGGAAAACAACAACCAGAATACAGGCGGCGCTTACATTGAAAAAGGCCCAACGGTTTTATACATCCGCAGCGAAGGTTTGATGGGGAGCATAGACGACATCAACAACACAGTTATCCGCAATAACGGCGATGGTTCTCCTTTATTTATAAAGGATGTGGCCGACGTAAAAACAGGTTATGCCACCCGTTATGGTGCCATGTGTTACAATGACGAGGGCGAAGTTGCCGGTGCCGTGGTTATGATGCTTAAAGGCGCCAACAGCAGCGAGGTTATAAAAAACGTTAAAGAGCGCATAGCCCAGATCCAGAAAACGCTACCGCAGGGTGTAGTGGTTGAGCCTTTTTTAGACCGTACCAAAATGGTGAATAACGCCATAAGCACAGTTGAACGCAATTTACTGGAAGGCGCGTTGATAGTGGTGCTGGTGTTGGTGTTGTTCCTGGGTAATTTACGGGCAGGCTTGTTAGTTTCATCGGTTATACCATTGGCTATGCTGTTTGCCATTATTATGATGAACATATTTGGCGTTAGCGGCAACCTGATGAGCCTGGGCGCGTTGGATTTTGGTTTAATAGTAGACGGTGCGGTAATTATTGTTGAGGCAGTAATGCACCGGCTTAGCCACAGCAAGCAGTTTAACCAAACACAGCAAATAGATCAACCCACAATGGACCGCGAGGTAAAAGAGTCGGCGGGCAAGATGATGAATAGTGCTGTTTTTGCACAGATCATTATCCTGGTGGTTTACCTGCCCATTTTCGCGCTTGAAGGTATAGAAGGGAAAATGTTTAAGCCCATGGCGCAAACAGTGGCGTTCGCACTATTGGGGGCGTTCATTTTATCGCTTACGTATATCCCTATGATGAGCGCTGTATTCCTCAGCAAAAAAATCAAACACACCCCTAACTTTTCAGAACGGTTGATGGAACAGATAACAATATCTTACCGCAACGCGCTTGAGCGCATAATAGCTTTCCCTAAAGCTCTGCTTTTGGCAGTTATCAGCTTGTTTGTTGTTTCGGTATTTGTATTGACAACCTTGGGCGGCGAGTTTATCCCGGCACTTGAGGAAGGTGATTTTGCAGTTGATACCCGCGTACTCACCGGCAGCAACCTTAATACAACCATTGCTAACACGCAAAAAGCGGCGCATATTTTAAAAACACAATTTCCGGAAGTGGAAAAGGTGGTGACTAAAATTGGCAGCGGTGAAGTACCAACCGACCCCATGCCGATGGAAGCCAGCGACATGATGGTTATTTTAAAACCCAAAAGAGAGTGGACATCGGCAAAAACTTTTGATGAGTTAGCCGAAAAAATGGGCACTGCGCTTAAAGCCGTACCGGGCGTAACCGCGGGCTTTCAGTTCCCGGTGCAGATGCGT
>Ga0247817_10001048_pt1 | contig 14731 bp, 12 predicted proteins | sample UWRJL212509R1_FD_178010 | JGI IMG/M metagenome (GOLD analysis project Ga0247817, IMG submission 178010) | Plant litter microbial communities from Arlington Agricultural Research Station in Wisconsin, United States - UWRJ-L212-509R-1 | ecosystem: Environmental > Terrestrial > Plant litter >... | reverse complement strand
GCGAGCACATCCGACTTTTCCTCCCCTCTTCGCGGCAGTGGCCCAACACACACCAATATGGCCGATATGTTTCTTAGTGACTATAACTGGACAGCTCCCGCAAGACACAGTGACGACTTGCTCTTCACCTCTCTCCGCAAGATTCGAACACCCATCAAGCTTCATTCATCCTTTCCACCACCACCACCACCACCACCACCTCTTCCTCCTCTCCATCACCATGGCGCCGCGCAGCACGGATCCCAATACCCTCAAGGGGTATGACATGGTAATCACCGTGTCCCAGGATGCCATCAACAAGCAGTTCCAGCGGCTCTGGGAGACCGAGATCCCTAGCACCTTGATGCCCGACCCTGAGCAGCTGGAGGGCTATGAGGCTCTCCCTTCGGCGAAGCACTACATCAACCATCAGATCAAGATCAACCCCCAGTCCCTGGTCGAGTGGGACACGGAGGGATTTGAGGACCTCCGCCCCGAAGTCCGTCCTGATGATGGCATGTTCTTCTTGGAGAGCGACAAGTGGATCGAAGGCCAGATTGAAGCCCCTTTCGTCACCTTCGGCGAGGAAGAGGGAAACTACCGCTGCGTGCGTGTCAACCTCAAGTTCACGTCGGGCAAGCTCCACTACACCATCAACGGCCGCCCAGTCAAGGCCGACCTCGCTGGCTGCACGCTCAGCTGGCTGACCGACCTTGCCCACGAGAAGGTTGGCAACGTCCTGGACGACATTGTATCCGCATCGGGAGAACCGAAGAATGCCACCCTTGTTGCACAGCCTGTTCTCGAAAAGTTCAAGGAGGTCAGCGAGAAGAATTACACCGTCACCGCCCTCTTCTGTTTGTTCCAGAGCACCAAGATTGTCAACAGTTTCAAGTTCATCGACTTCAAGGGCGTCAACAAGACTCAAACGGCAGCCTCGAACGAAGCCGCCAACCTACTCTCCACCTACTTCCAGGCGCTCAACAGTCGATCTCACGTTGCAGCCACCCCCAACCACCCCTTCATCCTGGGCTACGGCCTGACCCAGGACGTCGCCGCACAGACATCAGAGGAGAAGGCCAGAGCAGAGAACGTCCCCTACCTGGTCCCGAAGCAGTTTGATCTTTCGGTGACAAAGGGGGACGGCCACTACTCAAAGGGTGTTATCAACTACTGCATCCTCACCCAGAGACCCCAAGGTGTGGCCGAGAGCAAGATCAGCATCAAGGAGGACCCTGGTGCCGGATTCTGGCAGGACGGGGACACGCCATTCAAGCGTGTTCGCGCCGATGGTACCTCCAGTGGTGCGGATGGCGTCATGGCCTTCTCTCGGGAGATCTTCCGGAACTTCTGGCTCAAGGAACAGTTCCTCACGTACTTCAGGGTCAGCACCGCAGATCTCGCCAAGACGTTGGTGCCGGAGGACGACAATGTTGCGAAGCCGCCGGGTGTCTCCAGCGAGTCGGGGACAATCGACATGAGTGGAAACAAGCTCACTCTGAGGCAGGAGTTCAAGTTCGACGATATGCCCTGCCAGGAGATGGACTCCAAGCGCATGCAGGAGACGGAGAATCTGAGCGCTGCCCTAAAGCTTGTTCTGGAAGCTTCGCGCAAGATAGGACTGGAGCTGAAGTACTTCCAGAAGCGCAAGGCGCATGGTTAGTTGATCACTGATGCGGAAATCCTCTGCTCATCGTACTGACAGCGTACAGGAAATGCTGAAGCTATCCTGACCTACACCAGCGACGTCCAGCAGAACCCATCCATTGACAAAACAATGGACCAGCAGCGCAGGTTGAAGTTCGACGTTGAGTTAAAGTCCCTCGTGTCTATCACGCAGCAGGCGTCTGGGATTTGCAATATCCACAAGATTGATCGTGAGTACTGCGCTATCTTTGACACGTAGCCTATTCTAACTACCTATGTTTCAGCACTCCGTGCCGCCAAGTTCCTGTTTCCTCCCACAGCTCTCCACGAGATCCTGACAGGCAAAGACTACTACACGCGCGTCTTCACTGAATGGAGTGACGCACGGCGAGCCGACGTGCAGATCGTCACTCGGGCCGGCTGGGACATGTCGCCCGCCCAAGGTAGCACCTGGAAGCTCGAACTCATCAAGACGAAACCACGTACCACCATTCCACTGGGCGACGAGGAGTTAAAGCGTGACATCGTTGGTCCAGCTTCCTACTCTACCTTTGATAACCTCCAGGGGATCGAGAACAGGAACTTCCGGAGTCAGTCGGGGGACGGCGTGGTCATTGAGCTCTCGAATCACGAGATGTTCAAGGAGTTTGGTACCCCCAAGGGTATGGACGGGTTCGCGAAGCCGGCCCAGCAGTGGGCGTCTGGCTTTGAGAAACGGTTGGAGGCCAACATGGCAGCGCTGGCGAGCAGCTTGCAGACGAAGCTCATTTTGCCGGCGGGCAATGTCTTTGAGTTCAAGTCGCTGAACACGGATTCTGAGGGTCATGTGTACTCCCTCATCACGTACAAGACTCAAAAAGTGTCGCAGTTCACCCCAGGACAGTAAGAGGACGGAATGTATGCTGGTCCTGTGGTTTGGTAGGCTCGGAAGCTCTCCACAAAGGTAGTCAGACAAAAATAACATTCTAACCTCCCCGCTACCTCAAAGCGTGAAAAGTTCACGATGCCTCTCCAAAACCCTCGCCACCGCCTGCACAAAACCCTCTAGCAAGACCGGGATATTCACAGGTTCGGCACACTTTATAAGTGCCCTCATGCGTGCGAGCTCGTTTGGTGACCTTGTGGGGCTTGAGTCGACGGTCTAAAACCAGAGCTCAGGCAGCCAAAAATTCATCGTCTGCAGGCGGTTCACCGGAATTACACGTCAGCCAGCCGCAAACCCACCAGGATTTGTTCCACATCCATAGTATCGATAACTGGTTCATGCACGGAAGCGTTTTGGGGTCTTTTGGCATGCCAGCCGCCCCTCTTTTAAAGGTTTGCGTCCAGCTGAACTCTGTTGAACTGACCATATGCGTCAGAACGAGAAGGGTCAAGCAACGGCACCCCAAGGAGCCTCGAGATTATAAACCCACGGTCAACCTAGATAATCTTTCAGGTTTGTCTTGGCTTCGACTTCCCATCTGAATTATTTGTCGCCTAGGCAACAAAGGTCTCCTTCATTCGAGCATTGCTCTCAACTGGGGAACCTGGCAGTCTCATGTAGACGCCAGTGACACGAAGCTCTACGCGTGGAGCAATGTCCGCTTCGCTGACGAGCCGCCTCGATTTGGTCAATCATCCTTTCCCAAGGGCCAGAACCCGGCGTCACCCGCAGATACGTGCATTCAAGCCAGCTTGGTAACAGTGCGGCCGATTTTCCCGGCATCCACGTCCCGGGAGACAGCGTGTCGCAGGACGAGGACTGCCTGAGCCTTGACATTGCCGGTAATTACTGGCTGGGCGCGCTCGGATGGCTGGTCGGGGGTTCCATGGAGACGCTGACGAACCGGAGTCGAGACGGCGAGGTGCAGACAAATGCTGGACTGTACGATCAGGCGCTGCTGCTCCAGTTTTTGTCCCAGTTCATCGACAAGGTGGGCGGAGATCCGAGCCAGATCAGCGCCTAGGGGGGAGTCAGCGGGGGCAAGTTCCATCCTCCATCACCTCGTCCGCCAGGGCGGCACTGTCCACCCCAAGTTCCGAACCTTTGCCGTGCAGAGCCCAGCTTTCCAGTGGTCCTGGGACAACACTCCGGGCGGACAGATGGACCACGTCTTCCAAGGTTTCTCCAGCTTCGCGGGGTGCGGGAGCACCTTCAACATGACCAGTCTCAAGGGGGCCACCCTCACCAGCATCGAGGCCGCGAATCAGGGAATCTTTAACAAATCGTGGGCGAACAAGCAGTTCCCCGTCGGCCCGTCGATTGACGGGGGGTGGATCAAAACTCTTCCACATGCTCGCCTACGACTTCCCCGGGCAGGCGACGGCCGTGCACGCGTTCGACCTCGTCCCGCTGTACATGAACAACGCCTCGGACGCCATCGCGCTGATCAAAAAGTTCGACAAGGGCTTAATCCCCGCCAGCGAGGTCACTGCCCTGGCCTCGTCCATTGCTACCCCTGTTACGCCGACATATCAGGCGTATCTGGGCGGGTTTGCGGCCCAGGGGGATCCGAACTCGATTATGGATGCGGCTGTTGCTTCGGCGCCGTCACGGACCACGGCTGTGCCGGGCCCGACGCTGGGTAGTGTCACAGACGTGTCTAGTGCGGGCTAGCAGCTGGGGCAGGATGGTGTGAATACGCAGCAGACTGGTTCGTTCTAGCAGGGGATCGCCCAGGCGGTTTTGGCTGCGATGGGGCCGGCGGGAGCGGCTTCTAATAGAGGGAATGAGTTATAAACGCGTGGTGTATCTACTTAGTCAACCGCAGCGCCGAGCGGGGATATTTCTCAGCGCTGTTCATTTGTTTGTTTAACGCGGTAAATGTTTGGATGATGCATTTCCGCGGCCAGGCGTACTTGGACAAGTTTCCATCGCCCCTCCCATCGTAGGCAGACCCTATACATATAACCAATCGGAGCCCGAGTAAGGCGCTTCGTGCCCTTTATGTACTATGATTGGCATGGGACGAACATTTACATTGGTCATTCTCATGGGTGCCCAATGCCTGGGGCCTGAAGCGTCACGAATCGACCACACCGAATTACTTTAACACACATTTCAGGCCGTACTGTCAGCTGCACCTAAATGTGTCAGAAGTAATGCAGAGGGACAAGTGTTCACAGCGCTCAACAAACCAAAGACGATTAAAACGTTGAGTCATTCACTAACCATACTGCCCATTCGCCAATCGCTGCATATAAGTTTGTAGTCGAGCTCACCCCTGGAAATCCCGCATCAGCTTCCCAGTAATATTCTTCATGCCAAAGAATAAGGGTGATCAACGTGGCCTAGGTGCTTTCCTATAACCTAGCCGAGGCTAGATGCTAGGTTGGCATTGTCAGAGCCAGTCATGTCGAGTATTGCTGCATGATGAAAGACAAACGCAAGTGGAGATTCAGGACTGTCTGATAACTAGCAGGGCTAAAAGGCATAGCTATGCCATGATATTACAATTCTGATATTTCAACATCATGCACCGGAACTAGCCATATGCAACACCCCCCTTCCTCCTCCCCACTCACCTAACCAGCTGATCACATCAGGTAAGCACAACATGGAACTAACCTCTTGGGTTACAAAAATCTAACTTGCGAATAAGTGAAACGCTTTGATAATCACATTGCCGCCTCATCAGTACATCGGCTCCGCCCTCAACGTCGCCACCGGAGATGAGGCTGCCAAATCATCAGGATTGCAACCAGTCAACACAACTTGATGGCTGCGCAGTCATGGCCCCATTCGATCAACCTAAACCGACGGAGTCATTGCACAGCGGAAGCCAAGTGCCGAGCCGCCAAGATGAAGAGACACGGACCGCTCCCCATCCCCAAATCACGGTCAATCTTTTCAATGGACCGGGCACTGACGGGCCAGGCGTCCGAGGATCAGGGTCGTGCGCGTGCGGAGCAGCAACTAGTAACGTTAGCAATACTGGCAGCGGTGGCGGAGCTCTTACCAGTAGTCTGGTAGACCAGCTTACCGCTCTGTCGAAGAGAGTTGACCACCTCTCCTCGCTAGTATCGGCGCGGGTTCCTGTGATTGAGTGTGGGGTATGGGACACGGCGAGCATTCGACCATGGGATCAAGTCCGGGCTCTAACGGAAGGGCGTGTCAATTTCACAAGGGAATTCAAGTCGGTCCCCATGGTAGCGGTGAGCATACGCTCTGCAGATGTGTGCAATGCGACCAACTTTAGGGTCAAGGTGTATGCAACGGACATCGACCGGAAGGGATTCACCGCCCATGCTGATAGCTGGTGTGATACAATTCTACATGGTTGCCAAGTTGCGTGGATGGCGATAGAGGAATGATCGGTTTATAGGATAGGGTTTGCTGTGAGATAAATTGGAGATAGTTGTGGTCTAGGTCTGAACAAAATGCTGCCTCCGTCGCCTACCCCCTTCGCGTCTGGCGCCATTCCCCCCTAATTGCCTGTAACAAGTTAAATCCCATCGTCGGTCGTCGGCCAGGCCCGGGAGCTCCTACGTGCAGGATCTCAGATACAAACGCGGGGTCGCCCGGCCCGGTATCCAGGCAAGGGCGCATTTTGGACAACCCGCAGCCCGGGTTCCATGGTCCGGAAGCGGAGTCGCTCCGCCAGCTCCTCCACAGAAACACCTCCACAGAAACACCGGGAACCGGAGACGACGCTTACAAACCTACACAGAACAGTAGCCCCATTCTTAATCGTCGCTCCTTTAAAGAAAGCCATTGTATGTATCTCCTTTACTAGTATTGCCTTATACGTGTAACAACTCCATTTAAGGATTCGATGTACCCTACTATCTTATTCCTGCTACTCCTACTACCAGGTCATCGCTACTACACGCCAGGGGAAGACCCCATGAGCAGACACAAAACTCAACTGAACGAAGCAGAAATGGCGAGTTGTGCTCACATCGCCTCGATGGCTCGTAGCAGCGTGTTAATGCCGTGCTCAGTCATGCTGCCCCCGTCCTCTCGCAGCATGTTCGCGACGTCGCTCAGAAACCCCAAGGGAATATGACAGGCCGTCTGGTCAGCGCGCTCCAAAACACCCGCCTTCAAACGGCCGCTGTGCTCCCACTCCCGCGCTGCCGCCTCGGCGCGCTCCACCACCCTGCCTGGGATGCCGCACATGGCGGCGCAGTGCATGCCGAAGGAGCTCTCGGCCACGCCATCTTCTATCTTGAAGAGAAAGGTGACGCGCCGCTGCGCATCGTCGACGTACACCTGCATCCGTCGAGGTCGGATCTCTGGGTGCTTGGCGAAGTCCGCGGTGGCTAGGGAGCGATAGTGCGTTGCGAAGAACCCTATGCAGCCGATGTGACTGGCAATGTGGTGCAAGACGGCCTGCGCGACAGCGAGCCCGTCGTAGGACGATGTGCCTCGGCCAAGCTCGTCGAGGATGACCAACGTGCGGGGGGTGGCTTCGGTCAGTATTCTTTTCGTTTCGGAGAGCTCGATGAAGAAAGTGGACTGCCCGGCAAAGATGCTGTCGTTAGCCCCTAGCCGGGACATGATTCTGTCGATGGGAGTGAGCCGGGCGGAGGCTGCCGGTATGTAACAACCGATCTGGCCCATGATGACGGCAGTGCAAGTCTGCTGATGGTCAGAACAGCTAGTAAAGAACCTCCGCATATCGTAGGTGTAGCATGGAGTCCGCGGGAAGGGAAAGACAAGGGAGGACAGAGCCACATACCATCCTTAAAATCGTCGACTTACCCGCTGCATTAGCGCCGGTAAGTAGGTTGATCTTGGCCTCGTCGCCACCTAGCTTGATGTCGTTGGGGATGAATTCGTCCACAGACACGCACGGATAGCGTAGCTCCTCGAACTCCACTACGCTCCGCTCCTCTTCGACGAATACCGGACGGCAGCGTGGCTCGGCCAGGGAAGACGACAGGTTGGCTAGGCTTACGAGGCAGTCTAGCTGCGCAACAATGTGGATGCTCTGGAGCCAGGCGTCTGAATCCGCGTCGAAGCGTTGGTAAAAGCTTGAGATGAGACCACGAACCGTCTGTGACTGGGTTTCCTCGGCCTCCTGGAGCTCGCGAATAAGGCAATCCAGCTCCTTGAAGTAATACCGCGTGACGTTTGCGGTGGCCGATATCTGCCGCCAGTTCTTGGGGACCTTGACGGCCTTTGGGACCTCGAGCTGGTAGACCTCCTTGCTTATGTCGGCGAACCTGATGCTCCGATTCTTGAGCTCCCTCATTTGCCTTGTCAACAGGGCCTGAAGCTCGCTTTTGATACGGTTGATGGCATCGACACCGTTGTCAAAGTCATCGTCAGCCCCTCTGCTGGGGCAAAACAGCCCTTCTTGCGAGGCTTTTTCGCGGTCGAAGGCGCCCTTCCAGTAGTCGAGAGGTTCGGCTAGGTTCGGCATGGACGCTACAAGTCGGCCAATGATCCCGTTGTTGTTGTTGTTATTGTTGTCAGCGTCGCCGCTGGATGCGCCACGCAGCAGGTTCATCATGGTGTGTTCAATCTGCTCAAAGCCTTCCAGAACGCGCACAAAGTCGTGTGGTTTGCAGCTGCCCGCGTGGATCCGAGAGACGAGCCTCTCAAGGTCTGGAAGCTTAGCCATGCCGGTTGAGAACTGCTCTCGGATGTCGCAGCAGGCGGACAGCAGCAGGTCCACCGCGTCCAAGCGCTCGTTGATACATTTGGCGTCGCGTAGCGGGTGGCAGACCCATTGGCGAAAAAGGCGTTTACCAAATGGAGTGATGCAACGGTTCATCAGCCTGAAGAGGGTCCCTTCGCTACCCCCGTCCACGCTGTTCCCGAAGATCTCTAGGTTGATGAGCGTCTGTCCGTCGAGTACGAGAGTACCGCCATTTTGGCGGATCGGGCTGTAGGGCTGGAAGCTACCCCGAGAGAGGAGGCTACGCTCCAGCTTGAGCGTGCGGAGGTAGTGAACAAGAGCGCCAAAGGTAGACAGAAGCAGGTCGCTGTTCCGGACCGCGGACAATGTTTCCGGCCATGCTGTGCCTTGGTCTGACGTAAAGTAGCCGCCGGAATCAAGCTCCCATCTGGTCGTGCCGGCATCCCAGAAGCCGGTTGGGCCGGGCTTGAGGTAGTTCCAAATGGTCGTTGGCGTCGCGTTTTTTCGGAGGATGCGCAGGGCCTTGGTCGACAGGCCGGACTTGGATTTTTCTAGGACGAGCTCCCGCGGCGACGTCTGGACCACAAAGGTTTCAAATTTGGTCAGGTCGGCGTCGTCCTGGAACTGAGAGACGTAGAACTGGGCCGTTGCGGTGTCCACAAAGGCGATGCCGAAAGCCGGCTGGCCATCGATGGTGGACTCCTTGATGGCGACGCAAAAGGTTGCCATGTCATCGTGGAGCATGGCCTCCTCCACGAGTGTCCCGCCGGTCAAGACGCAGCCGAGCTCGCGCCGAATGATCTTCTGCTGTTTCTTGGAGGCCGCAGTGCTGTCTCGGACACGCATCGCCATACCCAGCGCCGACTCCATCTCGTCCACCCTTGCCACTTTGAAGCCTTGGGAGAGGAACTGGTTCGCCCACGTGTCAAACGAGCTCACGGGGAAGCCAACCATGGGCATGTTGATCCGTTCTGTGATCCGGAGGTCGAAGAGCTGGTGGCCGAGGAGGGCATCGTTCTCGAGCAGCTCGTAGAATTTGCCCTTTCGGAAGAAGACCACGGTATCCCAGTACTTCTGCTTGACCGCCCAGTACTGCTTCTCAAAGGGAGTGAAGTTGTTCCATACATGCGGAGGAATGAAGAGGGTCGACTTGTCATATTCGGGATGGTCAGGCGGCCTCTTGTCCATGTCCATGACGTTCGCCAGCCACGCGCTCTTTCCCCGTGGCTGCTTAATGTCGTGGGTCCTTTCCGTATTGGCTTTGTGTGGGGGAGGCCTCCTCGGGGCCAACTGCGGTGGTGTCGGGCGGGGTCGGGCGGTTTGGGCAGGTCGAGTGTCGTCCGGGTCGTACCCCCACCGGCCCATGAACTCGCCCATGTTCCCTTCGTCGCTCGGGCCTTCTAATGGGGATGGCGCTCTTGACCGCTTGCGTGGACTCTGATCTTCCAACTGCCGCTTCCTCTTCCCTTCTTTTAGATGTACGTCGCCATCGTCGTAAACTACGACCTCTTGCATGCCACGTAGCACTTGCGATACACCACGGCTCGGCGTACGGCTGTCATGGCTGTCCGCTTCCTTGCTCTCGATTTCGCATTCGTTACGGTTGTCGCTGTCGTAGTCGTCGTCTTTGTCATCGTAATTGTTATTGCGCAACGGCTGGAGGCAGCCTGGGCCATGTTTCTGCAGGCGAGAGCCGTTAGTTGACTGCACGAGCGCTGGAAATAGTTGAAGGAAGCGGATAGCTACCGTCGGAGTGTGGCTGCTTGCTCTTGCCGGGACGGTGAGGGCCGCCCCGACCTTGGCTTTCTCCGTCGGGTCCGGGTCCAAGGCGTGTCTGGGAGCCGACAGAGCGGACGATGTAGAAGTAGCAACGCGAGGGGCGGCCTTGGAGAAGAAGCCGAGAATGCTCCGCTGCTTCCCCGTCGAGTCGGGAGCGGACTTTTGGCGTGGTCCCATGGTGACGAGCGTGCGGCTGTTGCTGGTCAACGCTTGTCCACCATTCTTGTCGGCCACGAGGATTGTCCGGCGATCGTATGCTCTTGAGTCAGAAACAGTGTGCCCGCCATGCGTTTCTATAGGAATTTGCGAACCTCAACAGGCCCCATGACGCGTAAAGCGTTCTCGGGGCAGCGTGTTTTGGCGCCGCGCTCGCATATCCAAAGCCCCTGCAATTGACCAAGGGTTGGCAAGCCTCGCAGGCAGGGGGGCAGAACTCACGGTAGTGACTCACACACCAGCGCTCCCCTCGCTCTGTCAAGTGCATGGTTCCAGCCAGGGTTCCGGTCGCCGCTAAAACGAGTCCATACCTGCTTCCATTGAGGAAGGACGCTCGTGAGAATAATAATGTATTGGGGAGGTGGGTTGCGTCACCTAGCATGTCGGTTTCTGAGCATCGTGCAAACTCCTGAGACTGTATCCCTGCTAAGAATTTTGGCACCCCTTGCTCTGTCTGCAGAACGCCCTGAAATCGACGCCACCCAGGTTCTGCCTGGTGATTGTTCGTTGCTCAGTCCAGATCAGCCCTGGCTCAACTTCGGCTAAGATCTGCCCTTGAAAAGCACAGCCTTCCGAGAAGGCGCAGTTTTAGCCGAAGGGCCTAGAATTGGGACACTCGCACCCGTGATAGCTACGTCCCAGAAAGTCATGGACAATTCGTCCAGCCTTCCGCTTGGGAATGTGTTACGGCCCACTTTTAACACACCGAGGTAAATCAGGTGAAGAAAGTACGGCAGAAAAACTCCTATAGACAGTAGAGGCATGATAGCTGGATGAAGGTCAGCACAACTCTGGAGGGAGGATATGCTATCGAAGGCAGAGGCTCTAAGTAATAGATAACCGGAACACTGTAGTGTATTACTAACGTGAGGAACCAGGAGGTCCCTCTCCCCATCATGGTACACACAATATTATCTATACTGCTGTAGGTTCCCGGTTCCTATGTTCCTTGATCACTGTGATCACTCGTAACCACAAGTGATCAGGTTAATCAGGTTGGTCACTTCGTGCGACTCGTCCATGCGGCACTGTGGTTGGCACTAGATGAAGAAGATCATTTAGAGCCGCCGTTCAATAGGGCTGCCGCGGCCAATGTCGTGACCCTGCGTCATGAGACTCGCACGTTAGGTTAATCGTCGTGTTTCGGCTTCCAGTTAGCAGCGACTTCATACTTTCTACCTTTACACAGTCATTGACGGATAGCGACAGAGAGACGCTAGCAGCCGGGATGATTGCACTCTTTCGTGGGTACCGAAGCAGTATGCGCAAATTCTGCAGCTTCATCCCGCATCAGTTGTCCAGGCTTGACTGACTAGTCTTCTACTCCGGTTCTGGCGTCGATCTCCGCTTCTTTGGGCCCCCTTTCAAGGTTTAAATGAGGTGGGGCATGCATCTTCAAACCACCAGTAAGGCCTTGCTAATACTCCCACGTGTGTAACGCTTCACCGAAGCAGACACTTCGATGGCGACGCCGATCTCCAATGAAATGCGATGGGTAGTTCCGATTTTGGATAAATGACGCTGCAGCCCGGAGGATGCTTTGGGTACTACCCCGCCCGCAGGTATAAAGCCGACAGTTGAAGCCTTGTGTCAGCGACTCGGTTCTCAGCAGCTGCTCCATTCAAAGTTGACTACGAGTACCAAAGAAAAAAAATATGAAACTTCTTCCGTTCTTGGGTCTAGTCGGGTTGGTTTCGTCCTTGGCATCCAACCCGATCTCATTTGAGAACAACCTCAATTATCAGAGCCCGTCACGTCGCCATGAGAACCTTGGAATCAACATCCCGCTCGTGTTTCGACGGAGCCTGAAGCGGGGAGCTGTACCGTACAAGCCGTCCGAGTTGAAATTCACTCACGGTGTTGCATCCGGGGATCCCTATCCCGACAGCGTGATTCTCTGGACGAGAGTAGCTCCTTCAGCTGCTTCTGATAAGAGCAACGTCACAGTGGAAGGGACGGTGGATCTCTATAACCACGAAACGGAGCAGTACATCAAGGCGGATGCCAACCCGATTTGCGCGGACTGGAAAGTCTGGGAGGCCAAGAGTGATGGGTCTCCAGTGGCGAAGGGGACGGCTTATACCACCAGTGATATTGACTTCACCATCAAGGTAGGCCATCCTCCATCGTGAAACTGCAAGGGCTGACAAGAATAGGTCGAAGCAAAAGGGTTGAAACCATTTACAGTTTACAATTATCAGTTTACGATTTGCAACTCCAATTTCACAGGCCCCGTCGGCAGGACCAAGACATCGCCGTCCCCAGCGGACAATCTCGACGTGATTCAACTTGCCGTCTTTTCCTGCAGCAACTATCGTATGTACCCTGGGGAGAAAGAGAAAGTAGGCTAACGCTCCCAGCAAACGGGTACTTCAACGCTTACGGAAATGCTGCCCGGAAAGATAACCACGACTATGTGGTAAGTCCCATCCCATTCTCGTTTACATTCCTAGTGGTATTTCCTTCCTTGAAGGCTCTCTAGCAACGGCGATCACAACCATGATATTTTCCGTCCAAGATCCCTTGCTGAGTGCCTAGATTCATCTCGGCGATTACATCTACGAAGGTAGCCAGGGCGGCCAACGCGCGCATGCTCCCGCCAAGACCATCTTTACTCTGTACGAATACCGCACTCGACACGGCCAATACCGGACCGACCCCGACCTCCTCCTACTTGCCCAAAACTCCCCCTGGATCGCCACGTGGGACGACCACGAGGTGTCCAACAATGGCTACCGCGACGGATCCAGCGCGCTCAACAACACGGAAGCCTCGTTCCGCGCCGACGGCCGCATCATCAGCGTCGACCAGCGCAAGATGAACGCCGTGCGGGCCTACTTTGAGTGGATGCCCATCCGGCAGGTCGACCTGGACGACAACTTGCGGGTCTGGCGGTCGTTTAAGCTGGGCAACCTCGTGGACCTGATCATCCTGGATACCCGGAATTACGATCGGAGCATCACCTCGCTGGGGTGGAATGACGCGTACATTGAGCTGATCCGGAACGAGGCGAGCCGGTCGCTGATGGGGTCGCGGCAGGAAAATTGGTTCTACCGGCAGCTGTCCGAGTCGGCTGGGAGGAACGCGACGTGGAGGATCATTGGGAGTCAGGTGATCTTCTCGGGGGCTGAAGGAGCGGGGACGGATACCTGGGGGGTAGGTGTTCCCACTCATCAGCATGATGGTGATATCGGGGTGCTGACATGATCATAGGGATACCTGGCCAATCGGAACAGAACACTAAAGCACTTGTACGATGAAAATATCGGGAATAATATCTTTCTTGCCGGAGACAGCCATCAAAACTGGGTAGCCGACGTCGCCTGGGTGGGCAAGCGGAACTACAGCTCCTCGACGGGCGTGGGCGCCATCGGCGTCGAGTTCGCCGGCACGGCCGTGAGTTCCAACGGAAGGGCTGGGCCAATCAGCAGCGCAAATAGCGCGGCCAAGACGCGGGTCGACCAGAATGCAGTGCTACAGTGGCAGGAGGGGTACTACCGGGGGTATTTCCTCTTATCAGCGACGAGGGAAAAGATCACGACCCAGTTCTTTGGTATGTGAGCCCGTGGGTGACATCCCAAGCTACGGTATGCTGACAGAGCAGGATCACCGACCGTGTCGACTCGGAACGCATGGGAGCTTCCTCTGGCCAATTTTACCGTCTTATCGGGTCAGAATTCGCTGGCGCGTCCGGTTGCCGGGGCAAAGGTCGAGGCTGGGTTTGCCAATGGGGGGACGACGACCGGGACTAATCTGACGCTGAATACTCAGACGGGCAAGTGGCAGGTCATTGGATTTGATAACATGTACATTTCGTGAGTCCCATCGGGCTGCTATAGTTATCATCGTGGATTATGACCTACAGGGTATGGAATAGGTTGGTGGTTACGACCGAAACGATATCTTTTCCTATCATGCAGTAACGCCCGCCTTCGTACGAAGCCATCGTAAGCCACAGCCTCCATCTCGCTCTTTTAATCGATACCCTGGCGTGACTGTCTGCTATGGTAGAGTAACTAGCGCACAACCTTCACTCTCCGACTGCATATAATAAAGAGGATGAGGTAATGGTGCGAACCAATTTGGTATTCCAGCTTACTGGCGACTCTTAGTTGCACGGGCTCCTCAACATCTAGCAGCTTTGTTCCACCAAACAAGGTAGATGGCCAGGTTACATATGGTGTGTGCGAAGGTACATAGCCTCCCGGAGTTCACTGGCTAGTGCTTCGTGGAGAAGGCGGTTTGTCTTCCAGGTGAGGAATTCTTCTTTAAGTTCTTCTGACAGTTGTGATGGCGGCTACTCCCTTTCGCACTTTGCCAGACGGCCCCATCGAGGGCCGGTTCGTCCTTGAACCCCCTGGCTAGGTGGAGCTCGGTGCCATGTACCCCCTCTCGTCGTCCGTTTCCACCTAGACGGCACCGAGGCCAGTCCTCCCCCTGACCACATCAGTGCGCTTTGTGTAAGACCGGCCCAAGCCTCGCGTGATATTCAACCCTTCATCTGGGCGGACCTCTATCTGGTACGCGCAGACGTACTG
>Ga0247817_10001047_pt1 | contig 14735 bp, 15 predicted proteins | sample UWRJL212509R1_FD_178010 | JGI IMG/M metagenome (GOLD analysis project Ga0247817, IMG submission 178010) | Plant litter microbial communities from Arlington Agricultural Research Station in Wisconsin, United States - UWRJ-L212-509R-1 | ecosystem: Environmental > Terrestrial > Plant litter >... | reverse complement strand
TTTTTCGCCATTTTGCAGCAGCAATGCCGCAATAATCCCGACGATCAGCAGCGCGGCCACGACCCACACCCAGCGGCGTTTGTACCACCGGCGCGGTTTGGCGGTGCCGAGATAGTCGGCGATGTCCTGCTGGCCGGAAGTGTCTGTCGCGTTCATCGTTCGGTCCTGTCGGTATCAGGTAGCGCATAAGCAAACTCGGATGGTGTCCACCCTCCGCCAAGCGCCTGCGTTAGGCGGACAAAGGCGGCGGCGCGGTCTGCCTCCGCTGAAATCAACTGGTTGCGGCTGGAAAGCAGCTGGCTTTCCGATGTCAGCAAAGTGCGGAAATCCGTCAGGCCCGCCTGATACTGGCTGCGCGCGAGGATGGCGGAGTTGTTCGCCGCATCCACCGCCTCGGCGTTCAGCGTGACCCGCTCGGCAGCGGTGCGGCGGTCAATCGCGGCGCTTTCGACTTCTTCCAGGGCGCCGAGGATCGTCTGTTCCCAACTGGCCAACGAACCGCGCGCGGCGGCTTCGGCGCTGTCGATCTGCGCGCGGGTGCGGCCGCCGTCGAAGATCAGCTGGCTGACACCGGCGAACAAGCCGCCGGTGATGGTCTGGAACAGATTGCCGATATTGGCCTGGCCGGTGCCGATAGTCCCGGTCAGCCGGACCAACGGCAGCAATTGCGCGCGTGCTACTCCGATCCGCGCACTGGAGGCATAAAGCGATGCTTCCGCGCCGCGCACATCGGGGCGGCGGCGGAGCACTTCGGCGGGTGGTTCGAACCCGGCCAACACCGGCGGGCGAGGGATCGCGGCGGGCGGTTCCAGCGCGGCCAGCACCCGCCCCGGTGGCTCGCCCACCAGCGTGGAAATGGCGTTGGCAGTGGCGGCGAGGCTGCTTTCGAGCTGCGGAATAGTCGCGGCGGTTTGCGCCCGCTGCGCGCGTGCCTGCTCCACATCGAGGCTGGAGACGAGGCCCGCCTGATTGCGCCAGCGCGCGATCTGGAGGTTATCTTCCTGGACGCTGAGCGATTCGCGAGCGATGGCGAGTTGGGCGGATAGCGCGCGGGCGTTGATGGTGGAGGTCGCCACCTGCCCGACGATCAACCGCTGCAAATCGGCCAGCGAATACCCGGCTGCGGCAAGATCAGCCTCAGCCGCCGTAACATTGCCGCTGACCTGACCGAACAGATCCGCCTCCCAGCTTGCGTCCGCGCCGAGCGAGAACTGCACCCCGTCGCGCGCGAAATCGCCCACGTCGCGGTTAACCCCGCCGCTGCCGCTGATCGACGGGAGGAACCCGGCGCGTGCTTGCCGCAGCGATGCGCGTGACTGGTCCAGCCGGGCGGCGCTGACTGCCAGATCGCGATTGCTGACCACCGCCTGTTCCACCAGCGAGGTGAGCAGCGCATCGTCCAGCAGCCGCCAATATTGGGTGAGATCGGTGGAAATCGGCGGAACTTCGGTTTCTGCCCATTCCAGCGGCACCGCCACTTGCGCTTGCGGCGGAGTGACCAGCGCCTGCGTGCACCCGCCCGCCAGCAGCAATGCTAAAGCTGGGAGCATAATGCGCGGCGCGGCTTTCGCCACGTTCTGACTTGCCGAACTCGCTCGCTTCATTATGTCCCCGTCCGCACAACCGCCTAAGGCGCTGCCTAAGTCCCTAACAGACAGTCCTGTATCAAGCTGTCTTATTGTTACGCCGTTTGTATCCTTGGCCGTGTGTTGTGCCCTGCATATTGCGAGGCAGTCTGCACGGCTATTTGCCGCAAGGCCACAGCCGAGAGTTTAACGATGCGCTTGTTCATGTTCATCTTCGCTGCCCTGTTGCCGCTTTGCATCTCTGCCCCCGCGCTCGCGCATTCCGTCCCGGTCAGTTTCGCCGATGTGGTGATCCAGCCGGACCGGATCGAAGGAAGCGTGACCTTACACGTTACCGACTTGGCGCTGGAACTGGGGATCGACGATCCGCATATGCTGTTCGACGGGGGTGTGTTGGATAGTCAACACACAAGGATCAACGACATTTTGCACCGGCTGCGGCTGTCGCCAGAAGGCGGCGCGCAGTTGGCGCTGACGATGGGCGCGATCAGCCCGGCGGAAGGCGGCGATGCACTGAAAATCGCCTTCACGGCTGCTGGCGCGCCGCCCGCTGCGCTCGAAGTGCAGGCCAGTCTGTTCCCCGCCGATCCGCTGCACCGCACTTTCGTCAACATTTACGAAGGCGGCGAATTGTCGCAGCAATTCCTGTTCGACAACGACACTGCGCCAAAAGTGCATTTTGCGGGCACGGCGGCAGGCGTGTGGGCGGTGCTGGGAACGTTTGTGCCATCGGGGATCGAGCACGTGCTGCTCGGGCCGGACCATGTGCTGTTTATTATCGGGCTGATCTTGCTGGGCGGCAATTTGCGGCGGCTGACGATCATCGTGACTGCGTTTACGCTCGGCCATTCGATCACGCTGGCGCTGGCCGCGCTGGACATTGTCACCCCGCCTGCATGGCTGATCGAACCGGCGATTGCGCTGTCGATCATCGTGGTGGGCGCGGATAACCTGATGCGCGGCAAGGGGCGCGATATGCGCGCGGTGTTCGCCGGGGTGTTCGGCCTGATCCACGGGTTCGGTTTTGCCTTCGTGCTCAAGGAGTTCGGCCTGCCGCAAGCCAATCTCGCGTGGAGCTTGCTCGGGTTCAATCTGGGGGTGGAACTCGGCCAGTTGGCCATCGTGATCCCGCTGGCCTTGGCGCTGGCGGCGGTGCGTAAGCGTGCGCCAGTTGTCGCAAATCGTATCGCCATCGGCGGCTCGCTTGCGGTGATCGCTGCCGGGGCCTATTGGTTCTTTGACAGAGTCCAGTTAATGGGGAGCGGGATATGAAGCGTTGGGCAGTGCTATCGGCGATTGTGGTCGCCGGATCGGCAGTGACGGGACTGGTAGCGCAAGGCCTGCCGGGCATAGAAGCGGCCGAAATGGTTGCCGAAAACGTCTATCGTATTCCCGGCGCGGGCGGCAACACCGTGGTGTTCGTGCGTTCAAACGATGTGGTGTTGGTCGATACCAAGCTGCCGAATAACGGCGAAAGCATCCTGGCCGAAGTGCGCAAGATCACCGACAAGCCGATCGGCATGGTGATCAATACCCACTCGCACCCCGATCACACCGGCTCCAACGCGTTCTTCGCCGATACTGACGGCGTGGAAGTGGTCGCGCAGATCAACACCGCCACGCGGATGCGCGCAGGCGGCGGCCCGTTCCCGGCCTTGCGCGTGGACCGCGATTTCAACCGCAGCATGGATATCGGCGAAGGTGCCGATCAGGTGAAGCTGTATTACTTCGGCGCCGGCCATACCGATGGCGACGCCTTCGTGGTGTTCCCTGCCGCGCGTACGATGATGGCGGGCGACATTTACGCCTGGCACATGGCCCCGCTGATCGATCCCGGCTCCGGCGGTTCGGTGCTGGCTTTGCCCACTTCGCTGACCGGCGCCTATTACGGCATCGACGGGGTGGACAAGGTTATTCAGGGCCACGGCGACGTGTCCACCTGGGAAGAATTCGGCAGCTACATGGTGTTCAACCGCGGGCTGGTGCAGATCGCCGAACAGACGGTGCAGGCTGGCGGAACAGTGCAGGATGCGCTCGCCCGGCTGGACGCAGTACCGAGTTTCGCAGTATTCATGGGCCGCGAACGCAAGCCCGGCCTCGAATATGGCGGCACTCCGCGCAGCCGCGCGCAGATCAACCTGACGGTGGCATTCCAGGAACTGCGCGGCGAAGAAGCGCAATTGATTATGAATCTGCCGCCCGACCAGCAATAAGTACCGGGTGAAAGTTACCAACGAAGATCACGCTGCTCTCGGCGCTGCTGCTGCAGGGGCAGGTCTGTGCACCATTGTCGGCATTGAGGGCAGTTTCTCGCGCAGGCTCGGCGCGCAATTGGCGGTGCACGCTGACGGTTCTGTAACGGGCAGCCTCGCCGATGGCTGCCTCGAACGCGAATTGGCGCTGGAAGTTGCCGCCGGGGGCGCGCCGCGTGTGATCCGCTATGGCATGGGCTCTCCGAAGATCGACTTCCGCCTGCCTTGTGGCGGCGGGCTGGATATTCTGATCGACCCTGCGGCTGATAGTGCGGCTTGTGCGGTGGTGCTGGAACGGCTTGGGCGGCGAGAAGCTGCTGCGCTGCCGTTGCCAGAACCAAGCCTGCTTTCCGCGCGCCGCTATGTGCCCGCTTTGCGCTTGCTACTGCTGGGCGAGGGGCCGGAACTCGCCGGAATGGCACGGATCGCCGCTGCTGCCGGGATTGAAGCGGAATGCCATGGGCGGGAGGGTGGCTCACTCGCGCTGGGGCAATGGCCTGATCATCTTGCCGCCGACCGCTGGACAGCCATCGTGCTGCTGTTCCACGATCATGAATGGGAAGAAGCGCTGCTCGATTGGGCGTTGCGCACCCCGGCGTTTTTCATCGGCGCACAAGGCGGCGCACCCGCCCGTGCCGCGCGTTCAGCGAGGCTCGCCGCAATCGGCTATACCCCTGAGCAAATCGCACGCATCGCCAGCCCAATCGGCACGGTCGGCCATAGCCGCGAGCCACTCGCGCTGGCCTTATCCGTATTGGCGGGGATTTCGGGGGAATACGAACTGGGCCACCCGCATCATGGCTGAAGCTGGCCCGCTCGTCGCAGTGCTGGCCGCGGGGTTGGGCACGAGATTTGCCAATGAATCTAATACTGGAAAGCTGGACGCGGACTGCGCGGGCAAGCCGCTTGGGCGGTGGGTGCTGGACGCAGTTGTGGCTGGGGGCCTCGCGCCCGGAGTGGTGGTGGTCGGGCCTCGCGCGCCCGGTTTTGCGCTGGCGAGCGGCTGGGCCTTGGTCACTAACCCGAATCCCGAAGCGGGCCTTGGCGGATCGGTCGCGCTGGCTGGCGCCGCCGCATTGGCGCAATATCGCGATCTGGTGTTGGTGCTGGCCGATATGCCGCTGGTGGCGCCCGCATTCCTCGCTGAATTGGCCGCGCATGGAGGGGCCGCAGCCACGCGCTATCCAGATGGACGCGCGGGTGTTCCGGCGCTGTTGCCGCTGGCGGTGCTGGGCAAGGCGGCACAATTAGCGGGAGAACGCGGTGCGGCGCGATTATTGGCCGGGATGGACGGCCTGACGTTGCTCGATCCGCCGCCGGGAATGCTGGCGGACGTGGATCACGCCGCAGATCTGGCGAAAGTCGCCGCGCTGCTCAGGCCCGCGTAAACACCGGCTCCCCGCCGCGTTTCACGCCGATATGTGCGATCCGGCCCTCCCTTAACGCGTAGGTCACGATCACCCGCACATCGATAAAATCACCTTTCGCCAGCGCGCCGACCACGAAATCGTGCGCGTCCTGAATGGCGGTGAAGCGGCTTGTGCAATCGACCACAAGCCGGTCGTCGCGCGCATCGAGCGAGTGGATCGTCAGCGTCTCGCGCACTTTGGCAAACATCGCAGTGTAAAAATCCGCGATCCCCTGCGCGCCGTGAATCGGCGGAACGCTGCCCAGTTCCAGCACCACATCGGGCCAATAGAACCGCGCAAACCGCTCCGCATCGCCGGCCGAAAACGCGGCGGCATAGGCGTGGTAGGCGGCGATCTGGCTGGGATGCGCGCCGAGCGGGGGCAGGGTGGTAACGCCTTGCCCGGCGGGCCAGGTCATCGTTTTGAGGCACGTGATGCGTCCATCTGCGTCCAGATCGTAGTGTGCGAGGAATTTCACCGTCAGGCTGTCACCGGGGTGAAGCGCGCCGAAGGGGAAGTCCGGACGGTGTTTGGTCGCGTGGAAATCCATGTCGATATCGGCGAACAGCGTGCGCTCATCCTGTACATAATGCTGCACCCGAGGGCATTCGCGCACCCCATCATGCGCCCACGCCAAAAACTCCTGCATCCCGGAATGCCCGCGCCGCACTCCGCCGGACGAATGCATCTCACAGTCAGGCGCGAAGTAGCGTTCGACCAGCGCATCGTCGTCACCGGTCAGGAAACAGGCGAGGTATTCCGGGTAATCGAACTTTGCGCGATTGCTGGCCATGCCAAACTTCTCCCCACTTCCTGCATCCCGCTAGATGCCGCGCATCAAGGTATGTCGGCCAATTCGCGCAATTGCACCGTCCGTTCGCGGGTGAGCTTGGCTTTGCACATCGACACCAGCATCGGCTGCATCGACCCGCCGCGCGCCCCATAGCCTTCGCTGACGCAATGAGCATCGCGGAAGGAGATCCACAATCGCTGGGCGGCGAGCAACTGGTCGAAATAGCCCGGTCGGCCATCTGAATGCGGCCGGGTTGCGGTGTCCGCTTGCCGCATATCGGCGGCGGTGATCGCCCATTGAGCGTTGAGTTCACCATCTGCAGCTTGGTAATCCTGAGCGGCGCAAGCGCTCATATCCCGTTGCGTTATCGGGTTTTTACAGCCGCCGTTCACCGCCCCGGCCTGCGCGATCAACAGCGCAATCAACAGACTCATTCTTTATCTCCGAGGCCCAAGATCTCAAAGGCAGAGCGCAACCAGCTCATCCATGCCGCCGATTACCACATCGGGTGTCCTGTGGGGAGGCTGCGCGGCCCATTCCGCCGCGCTGGTCGAACCGCTGGTCACGGCGATTCCGATAGCGCCGCCTTCGCGCGCCATCTGAATTTCGGCCACCGCATCGTCGCCGACCACGCCGACATCCTCCGCCGCGATGCCGAGCTGACGCGCGACAAAGGCCATTGCGGCGGCGCTCGGTTTGCCGGTGGTCTGCGGTTCCGCCCCCGTAACGCGCGCAATCGCGCCGTTGATCGCGCAGGAATAGCCGAAGCTGCGGCCCTCTTTCGTGGCGAAAAATGGCACATCCGATGCGCTGAGGAACGCTGCGCCTGCCAGCACCCGCTCACACGCCAGATGCAGGTGCGGCATCGTGCAATCAGGGTGCCACGCGACATATACCGCGTCGCATTCCGCATCAGCCGCTTCGGCGGGAGCGTAGCAATTGACGCCAAGCTCGGTCAGCGCATCGATCACGCCTTGCGTTCCCAGTACCAGCACCCGCTCGTAGCCGCCCGCCGCGATCACCTCGGCGGCGACCGAGTTGGGGGTGAACAGCCGATCATCCGCCACCGGCAGGCCTACAGCGCGCAGGCGGGGGGCCTGCTGGTGCGCGGGGTAGGCGCTGCCATTGGTGAGCGCGATCCATGGAATGCCGCGCCGGTCCAGTTCTTCCAGCGCATCCGCCGCGCCGGGAATGGCGGTGTAGCTGCCGAGCCCGCGATTGGAGAGGATCAGCGTTCCGTCGAGGTCGAACATGAAGCCTTTGGGGGTGCGGATAACCGGCATGCAAATACACTTTCGTCATTATGAGCGGAGCGAAGCAATCCAGTGCCTCACGTTGCCGCTCTGGATTGCTTCGTCGCTGCGCTGCTCGCAATGAGGAACTGTTCAGGCGTTGAGCTTCAGCTTGAAGCCGTCCTTTTCGACCGCGATTTCATCGATATCCGTGCGTTTCAGGAGATCGCGCAACAGGTTCATTACCGGGATCTTGCGCGCGTCATACTCGCGCGGCGCCGGCCCGGCGCTGCGCATCGCTTCGATCAGGTTTTCGGGCATGGTCGCGCGCAGGAGAAATTCCTCGTCCGACAAATGCGCCCCGATTTTCCGCCGCAGCGTTGCCAGATCGTCCATGCCGGTTTCTGCCTGCAATTCCTTCGTGCGCGGGTTGGCCATGATCCGGTCCATCACATCGCCCGCAATCGGCATGATCGGGCGGCCGAATTTGCCGATGGCAAAGCGGATCACCTCGTCCGGGATCACGCCCCAACGTTCGGTGCCGGTGACGTTCATCATCGCCTGCGCCTGCACCATCTGCGCGAACGGGGTCATTACGATCACCCAGCCGAGTTCCTCGCGAACGCGGCCCATTTCCTCGATCACCGCGCCTTCGAGGTGGCCGATATTGTTGTCTTTGAGGTGGCGGCGCATCGTGCCGATCATGCCGCCGGGCAGGTTGTGGTGGAAATAGCTGGCGTCGAACGCCATCGGGGCGCCGGTCGGCAGGTTCTCCGCCGCGGCCATATCGGTGAAGAATTGCGCGACCTCGGCCACCGCCTCATCGTCCACGTCTACGGTGTGGCCGAGCGCACGCAAGTTGGCGATCATGCGCGTGATCGGCGGGTTGGAAGTGCCGTCCGCCGCGCCGCCGCTGGCGCATTGGACTGCGGTAAGGCCCAGTGCAGCGCCTTCGAGGCAGGCGGGCTCGGCCAGCCCGATAGTGCAGTGGTTGTGCAATTCCAGCGGCTTGTCGCCGATTTCCGCGAGAATGGCGGGGATCAGCGTTTGCGCGCGGGCGGGGCTGAGCAGGCCGCCGGGGTCTTTGATATACAGCGCGTCAATGTCCGGGCTGGCGGCCATCAGCTTGGCGGCGGCGGCGTAGTGCGCGTCATCATGGATCGGGCTGATGCTGAACACCAGCGCGCCGACGACCTGTTCACCGCCCGCGCGTTTGACCAGCCGTGCGACCTCCACATTGCTCGCGGCGTCGTTCATCGGATCGGCCAGCGCGAACCGGCGGATGCCGTTGCGGGCGAGGGTGCGGAAGGCGAGTTCCATGAAATCGGGCGTGGCGGTTTCCCACGCGATAAAGCGGAAGCCGGTGCTGAGGAATTGCAGCGGCGTGTTGCGGCAGATCGCCGCCATACTGCGGATGCGCTCCCACGGGTCTTGCTGCTTGAACCGCACGGCCACGCCCATATGGGTCGAGGTGGTGAAATCGATTGCGCGGTATCCGGCCCGCTCCATCGCCGGGGCGACGGTGAGCGTTTTCGCGGTGTCTACGCCGAGCGCGCCCCACAGGCATTGGTTGCCGTCGCGCAGCGAAGTTTCGACTATCTGGATGTTGGGCATGTTGCTCGGCCTCAATAGAACGGAGGTGGGGTGAGTTGGATGGCATGGGGCGCGAGCATCAATCCGTCCTCACCCGCAGCACCGGTTGCCCAGCCTCGACCGCGCTACCATTGTCAACCAGCACCGCCGTGACCACACCGGAAACCCCGGCGCGGACCGAGTTCATTAGCTTCATCACCTCGATAATCGCGATGATGGAATCGGGCTGCACCCGGTCGCCGACATTCACGAATGCAGGCTCTCCCGGGCGCGGGGTCACGTAGAAATTGCCGAGCAGCGGGGCGATTACGTCCACCTCGCCCGCACCGGCGGCCGGCGCGGGAGCGGGTGCAGCGATGGTCGGTGCGGGCTGCGCGGGGGCAGAAACAGCGGGGGCAGGGTTTGGCGCGCTCTCCTCCTCACGCCATCCCCGCCCTCCGCTGCCGCGCCTCAGGCGCAACCGAAACTCGCCCATTTGCAAATCGAGCGAGGTGAATTGCGAGCTATCCAGCAAGTGGGCGATTTCGGCGATGTCCTTGCCGGTCAGGCTCACTTGCGCGGCCCTCCTGCAAAGATGCCCATCACGTGGTGGAGCGGGTTATCGAGCTTCGGCGCGAGCGGTTTGCTGGTGTCCTTCATCGACCACACGGTTTCCGGGCGCGATTGCAGCAGCAGGATTTCGCCCGCCTGATCCAGCGCCCATTCGATATCCTGTGCCTTGCCGTAATGCCGTTCCACCTTGCGGCCAACTTCGCGCAAGGCCAGCAATTGCTCGTCGGTGAGGCAGGGGACTTTCGCCAGTTCCGCCTCGTTCTCGACCTCGACTATGCCCCCACCGGAAGCAGGCACCTGCCGCGCATGTTTGTCCGAAATATCGCGCACGGAAATATCGCCAGTGATCTTGCCGACCACCCAGCGGTCCGGCGTAACCTCGCCGCTGACCACCGAGCTGCCCAGCCCCCAAGCGCCTTCGATGGTGATGACCGATTTATCGCCGGTGGTGGGCGAGCGGGTGAACATCACCCCGGCACATTTCGCATCGACCATGCGCTGCACCACCACTGCCATCGCTACGCCGCTTTCGGGAAAGTCGTGTTTGCGGCGGTAAATCATGCTCTCGACCGAATACATGCTGCCCCAGCATTCGCGGACTTTCGCGGCCATGTCGGCAGCGGTCAGCACCCACAGAAACGTGTCCTGAAGGCCCGCGAAACTGGCGTCCTCCGCATCTTCCGTGGTGGCGCTGGAACGGACTGCGACTGGCTGGCCATCTGCGCATAATTGCGCGTGCGCGGCGGTGAGCGCAGTTTCGACCTCGGCGGGCATAGGCTCGCCCATTACGCGGGCGCGCAGATGCTCGGAAAGCGCAGTGGCAGCGGCGAGATCGTCAGGGTCGAGCGCCTCCACCTTGTCGCGGATGGATTCGCGTGCTTCGAGGCCGGACAGGAATAGCTCGAACGCCGCAGTAGTGGCAACGAAACCGCCCGGCACTGCAATTCCGGCACGGGTCAGTTCCCCAAGTGAACCGCCCTTGCCGCCCACCGTGGGGCGATCAGCAATGCCGACATCGGCAAACCAAGCGACGGGGTTCATCGCCTCAAGCATCCACCAATTCGGGAACGGCTGCGGCGGGGGCTTCCTCCAAAATCGTAACCACCCCGCGTCCGCCATCGACCCGGATGCGCGAGCCGTCCTTGATCCGCGTGGTCGCCTTGCCGGTGCCGACCACCGCAGGCAGCCCGTATTCGCGCGCGACAATCGCCATGTGGCTCATCGACCCGCCGATGTCGGACACTGCCGCGCTGATTTTCTGGAAGATCGGCGACCATGTGGGGTTAGTCACCTGACACACCAGAATGTCGCCCTGCTGCAACCGCCCGATCTCGGCGACCGATTTCACCACTCGCGCGATGCCTTCCACCACGCCCGAACAGGCCGCAAACCCGGTCAGCTCCATGTCGTTTTCGCTGCCGTCATCCAGCCATTTGTCGAGGTTTTCACGCGTGATCCCCCACAGCATATTGATCGCCGGATCATCGATCGCATCGGGCACATTGCCGAGCGCAGGCGGGCACGGATGCTTCGCCCATTCCACGATCGCCGCCTTGCGTTGTGCTACGATGACGGGCCAATAAGCAGGCCCGCGCGCCTCGGCACCGATGCCCCAACTGAGCATCAAATCGACGATCGCGCTTTCCAGTTCGTACTGGGTGAGGTGGAACACATCCTCCTCGATCCCATCCGGCCCGAAGAAGCCGTGCGCCAGCAGCAGCCGCCCGAACTCCCTGATCTTGTTGAAGAACAGGTTAGTGTACCAATGTTCGCAATAGAACTTGTGCCCCTCGACATAGGGGAACACGCGGTGCGCCAGTTCGATGAGTTGGTCGTAGGTGGCGCGGTCGTCGTCGGTGTCGAGCAATTCGCGGTAATCGGCAACCAATGCCTCGCGTTCTTCGATCAGTTTGGCGGTTGGGCGGTCAATATTGGTGCCCGCCTTGATCTTCTCGATGTAACCGGGGAGCGCGGCGAAGGGCATCGACAGGTCGTCGTTCCATGAGCGGTGATAGTGGTAAAACCCGTCGCCGCTGCTGACATTGAACCACGGGTTGCGGCTGGTTTCGAGTTCGCCGAGCCAATCCTTGCCCGCGCCGATCTTGTCGAGGTCGGCCATCACCGTGTCGATATCCACGCCATCGGTGAAATGCGCGTCCACGCCCAGTTCGACCGCGCGGCGAGCGAGGCGCTTCACCTCCTCGTCAGGCCGGAAAATCTCCGCCTCCATCCCGGCAACCATGCGGCTGATTGCTTGATCGGAAATCTCGGGAAAGGCCTTCTTGCAGAAATCGAAGAAGGTCATGTAGGCGCCATAGCCGAGCAGCAGGAACTCGAAATGGTGATGCCACATCCGGTGGTAGCCTTCGATCGTTTGCTGATAGATCAGCAGCAGATCGTGGTTGGCGGCCACGCCCTTGCCCGCGTGGACATTTTCGAGCGGCTCATACGGCGGCAACGATGGGACGGCGAGCGCCTGCGCGTCGGCGATGAGGGTTTTCATCTTCACCTTCCACTCGTCGTAGAGGCGTTCCCAATGCTCGTAGTAATAGAAGGCGCGCTGCTGGAATTCGCCCACGCGTTCGGCGATTTCCTCAGGATCGGTGACTGACACGCCGCCGATATACACCCGGCCATTGATCACCCGATGTTCGATCCCCTTGGCGGTCGGCAGCACGTGCACGCGGGTGTTGGCAGCGCCCAACGCGACATAGGCCGCTTCCGCCGTGATCATGTCGAAATGATGCATCGGTTCAGGGAAATGCATCGAGTTGTAGAACCAGAACTTGTCGTCATCCCCCGGCACGAATGCGGTGTAATAGGGGTATGCTGCCTGCGCAGCCTCGGTGCCGGGAATTACCCCGATCGAACTGGGCAGGGGGAAGGCTTTTGCTTCGTCGGGCGTGATAGCCATCGGGTCAACCTCTCGTAATGCCCCCGCCGCGCCATTGGTGGCGCGTGTCGATGGGGCGGAACGGGACGGAGGATAGCGCGAGCGTAGGGCAGACCCAAGGATTCATGCGCAGCGTAAATAGGACAAATGCGCAGGGGATTTTGTCTTGTTCGTGCCTATCCGGCAGGCATACCCCACCCGAAACTGGACGCGGCTACGCCCATGAACGCATCCTCGTGGTAGATCATCTCAGGCGCGTCATCGCCCGCTGCACCCGCCGCCACCATCAGCGGCAACAGGTGATCTTCTCGCGGATGAGCGATCCGGGCGGAGGGGGCTTGTTCCCACGCGGTCAGCCGCTGGTCGCGCTCGTCCGGAGCGGAATGCAGCAGCGTGTCCTGCAACCAGCCATCGAATTGGTGGGACGGATCATGCCCCGCCGGGTTGAGCATCCGCAAATTGTGATATGAAAGCCCGCTGCCAAGGATCAGCACGCGCTCATCGCGCAATGGAGCCAGCAAGCGGCCAGCGGCGAGATGCGCGGCGGGATCGTAATCGTGGCGGATACTCATTTGCACCAGCGGCATATTCGCCTCCGGCCACAGCGCCTGCATCACGCTGAACGTGCCGTGGTCAAACCCGCGCGCAGGGTCGATCCCCGCCTGCAATCCGCCTGCCGCCACCAATTGCGCCGCTTGCCGGGCAAGATCGGGCTTGCCGGGCGCGGCATAGGTGATTTCATAGGTATGCGGAGGAAAGCCGCCATAATCGTAGATCATCCCCGGCTTCTCGGCCCCGGAAAATCCGAACACCCCGGCCTCCCAATGCGCGGTGACGAGCAAAACGGCCCGAACCTGCCCCTCCACCCGTGCGCGCAAGGACTTCAATGAGGCGTCGAGCGGAGCATATTGCGCGGCGCTATCGGGCATCCACGGCCAAGGGCCACCGCCGTGGCTCAGGTAACATACGGGGAGGCGTGTGTTGCTCATCTTTTAGTAATGGAAACGGCACTGGGAAATTTCCAGTACCTGATCGGCGCCGTTGCCCGAAACACGGTAAACCAGTCGATCCTCCTGCGTGATCCGGCGCGACCACCAGCCTTTGAGGTTGCCTTTGAGCGGTTCCGGTTTGCCGGTGCCGGTGAACGGGTTGCGGCGACATTCTTCCAAAAGCGTGTTCAGCCGCAGGAGGATTTTCGGCTCCTCCGCAATCAGGTGCTGATAATCATTCCAGCCTTGGCTGGTAAAGCCAACCTTCACGGTTTGACCAGATCGCGCACCACCACTTTACCCGCATCCGCTTCGGCAATCGACGCCATCAACCGTTCTGCATTGTTTGGCGTGGACATCAGATACATCGTCTCCTGCATGGAATTCCAGTCATCCAGCGATACCATCACCACCGGCTCTCCCCGCTGCCGGGTAACGACTACGGGATTTCGATCATCGACGATGCGATCAAGTACGCGTTTCAGATTGGCGCGAAGGTCGGATGAGGTTACGGCTTCCATGAGGTCATTGTACAAAGATTTGTCCAATGAAGCAAGTTGCAATCAACTCTGCGGCGCATGTCCCGCGCGCCACTCTCTCGGCGTGACCCCGAAGCGTTTGCGGAACTGGCGCGTGAAATAGCCCGGATCGAGGAAGCCGCTGCGCCATGCAATGTCCGAAATCGCCAGCCCGCGCCCGCGTGGATCGGTGAGCAAATCGCTCGCGCGGTCCAGCCGGGTGGCGTTAACCTCGGCCACGAAGCTGGTGCCGCTGCCTGCCAGCAGCGTTTGCAGGTAGCGTTTGGAAATGCCGACATCGGCGGCGACTTTCTCCGGCGTCAGTTCCGGGTCGGCGAACCCCGTTTCGATCCGCTGCAATATCCGCCGCGCCAATTGCCCCCGGTGCCGCGTATGTTCGCCCGGCTCATGAAAGCCAGTTGCGAGCGCCAGCAGGCTGCCGACCTGTTCGGCGATCAGCGGGCGCGGCAGCGGCGCATCGTCCAGCCCGCCAGCCAACATCGTCTCAAGCAGCGCGCCGAGCGGGGCGCCCCAACCGCTGCGCGTATCTATCGGCCGGGCCAGCAGCGCGCCGGGATCGGGCAGGTGACGCTCCAACCAGCCCTGCGGCATCATCAAATCGAGGCACTCGTGCGGTGTCGCCATTTCCATCTGATAGAAACGGGTGTTGTCCAGCAACACGAACTGGCCCGGCTCCACCGTGAACCGCTTGCCGCCCATTTGCGTTTTCATCGCGCCAACGCGGGCATAGACCAACTGGATCGACGGCGCGGCGCGCCCGCTCGATCCCTCGGCTCCGGTATGCGTCACCCGCTGGGCGGGGGCGTGCAGGTGGAGCAGGCGCAGTTGGCCGATCCCATGGCTGACCCAGCGCGCGGCGAAAGCGTCGGCATCGAACACCTCCACCTCGATCGGCGC
>Ga0247817_10001046_pt1 | contig 14756 bp, 18 predicted proteins | sample UWRJL212509R1_FD_178010 | JGI IMG/M metagenome (GOLD analysis project Ga0247817, IMG submission 178010) | Plant litter microbial communities from Arlington Agricultural Research Station in Wisconsin, United States - UWRJ-L212-509R-1 | ecosystem: Environmental > Terrestrial > Plant litter >... | reverse complement strand
AATTTGATCCGGGTCCATCAGGAAAACTACAGAGTGAATAGAGGCCGCGATCTTTTCAGGAACACGCCACTTTGCGCGTCGGTGAAACCAGGTTGTCGCGAAACTCGAGATAATGCTTGAGCACCTGCGCAGGCGCCTCGATCTGCGGGTAATGACCGATACCGGACAACAGCACCGTGTCAGGGTCTGGAATCAGCTCCCGATAGCGCTCGACCATGTGCCCGCCGGAAATCGGGTCGGCTTCACCGTCGATCACCCGCAACGGCACTTCATTGCGCTGCATCGCGGCGACCCATCGATCTCGCTGAGCACGTCGCTCAGGAATGTAACTGATCAATTTGTGCATGATCCGTGGCCCGCGATTCGTGTCGATCAGGCTCCAGAAGTCATCCATCTCGCTTTCGCTGGGTCGACTCTGTGGACCGAAGATCTGCCGGAAACTCTTCACCAGGCTATCCCGTGAAAAGGCGCGACCGATCATCCAGCCCAAGGGACTGAGCAATAGCTTCTGCATGAGTATCGGCCGATGGGTTTCGGGAAACAGGCCGCCATTGAGGAACACGCAGCTGGCCAGGTCAATGCCCGTTTCGTAGTGCCGGGCCAACAGTTCCTGAGCAACGCTGTCGCCATAATCGTGAGCCAGCACGTGCACAGGTTGCTTGACGTTCAAGTGCGCCAGCAGTGCCTGCTGCAAATCGGCCTGCTCCAACAAGCTATATTCGTGATTCGCCGGTTTTGCCGAATCGCCGAAACCGAGCATGTCGCACGCAATCACCCGATAACGCTGCGCCAACGGCTGCCACAGGTAATGCCAGTCCCAGCTGGCAGTCGGAAAGCCATGGATGAGCAACAACGGCTCACCCTGCCCCGCCGTCCAGTAACGGATGGATTGGCCACGGAAAACAAACGTCTGGCCGCGTTTGCGCCAGACACACAGGGGGATCTCGGCGAGTGGCATTAGAGTTTATAACCCGGGTCTTGTTGATCGAGTTTGCGCAGCAACGCTGGCCAGGCCAGTGCGCCACCCATCCCTTGAGCACTTTTGGTGACGCCTGCAATCATTGCCTTGGCCCCTGCCAGAATCTGCGGCTGGATGGCGATCAGTTCGGCACCACCATTTTGCGCCAGCACCTGAATGTCGCAGGCGCGCTGGAAGATGAACATCATCAGGAAGGTGTCGGCGATACTGCTGCCGCACGTCATCAACCCGTGGTTGTGCAGCATCATGAAGTTGTTTTCACCCAGGTCGGACTGCAGCCGCGCTTTCTCCTCATGATTGAGCGCAACACCTTCGTAGGCGTGATAGGCCAGGCTGGACAGGACAAACAACGACTGTTGGCTGATCGGCAAAATGCCTTGCTTCTGCGCAGACACCGCAACACCGGCGGCCGTGTGGGTGTGCAAGACACAGACAACATCGTGACGCACTTCATGCACGGCGCTGTGGATGGTGTAGCCCGCCGGGTTTATCTCGTAGGGACTGTCCATCAGCTTGTTCCCGGCCTGATCGACTTTGACCAGACTCGAGGCAGTAATCTCGTGGAACATCAACCCGTAAGGGTTGATCAGGAAGTCTTCAGTGCCGGGCACCTTGGCCGAAATGTGCGTGAAGATCAGATCATCCCAGCCATGCTGGGCGACCAACCGATAGCAGGCAGCCAGATCGACGCGAGTCTGCCACTCGGCAGCGCTGACCTGTTCTTTGACGTTAGGTGGGGACTGGACGGGGGCTACGCTCACGACAAGGAACTCCTGTTCTTATTGTTTTGCACGTGTCAGCAGTCTAGTCAGCCCCCGAGGTTCGCGTAGTTGCATTGGCAGCCAGCTTGATGGCCGTGCGAGTCAGTTACGCAAAGCGTTGACCAGTTCCGCCAACCAAGGCTCGGCGTCGGTTTCGGGGGTCACACTTTCGCTGGCATCCAGACGCAGCATCGGCAGCACTTCACGAATGCCCAATTCGCCGAACAGTTCGCGCATCATCTCGCCACCGCCGCAGAACGTGTCGCCGTAACTCGCGTCTCCCAAGCCGATCACCGCCCCCGGCAAACCACGCCAGGCGGCCGGCAACTGGTCGCGAATGGCGAAGTACAAGGGCTGAAGATTATCGGGCAGCTCGCCCATGCCGGTGGTCGACGTCACCACCAGAAAAGCTTCGGCGCCAAAGGCCTGGACATCGGTAAGGCTGGCGCGAGGGTTGTGCCAGGCGTCATGGCCCGCGGCTTTCAAAATACCTGCAGCGTGGCGGGCGACTTCTTCAGCCGTGCCGTACACCGAGCCGGAAAGGATGGCGACTTTCATCAATCTGATCCTGAACTGAATAAAAAACGGGATGTTAACAGCAGCCTTGGCAATGTTCTTTTAGAATGCTGCCAGTCATTCAAAAAGGAAGGGATTCTTCAATGATCAATGCGCAGCTGCTTCAACTGGTCATCAACGCCTCCAACGACGGTATCGTCATTGCCGAGAAGGAAGGCGAGCAGGACAACATCCTGATTTACGTGAATCCGGCCTTCGAACGGCTGACCGGGTACACCAGCGAAGAAATCCTTTATCAGGATTGCCGCTTTCTGCAGTCTGGTGACCGTGACCAGCAGGCAATTGAAATCATTCGCCAGACATTGAAAAGCGGCGGCTCTTGCCGGGAAATCCTGCGCAACTATCGCAAGGACGGCACACCGTTCTGGAATGAACTGTCGCTTTCTACAGTAAAAAATCCAGCCGACGGGATGACCTATTTCGTGGGTGTACAGAAAGATGTGAGCGTCCAGGTCAAAGCGCAGCAGCGTGTAGCGCAGCTGGAAGCGCAGCTCGCCGAGGTCCAGGCGCAGCTTGCTGCAATAAATGCGACGAATGGGCAAAACAAAATCGCGAAATAATTGTCATTAACTACAATCACTAGTGACTTTGTAACTATATCCTTCGAGTGGATCATGCACCGCGACGCGCTCCTGACCCAGGATGAGCTGGATTTCATCCAGACCATGCAACACAACCCGCAGCTCAATATGCGGGATGCGACGTCGAGCCTGCTCGTTAACGGTGGTTCGCAAATCCGTGATTTGCTCACGCGCCTTGCTGCGAATGAGCAAGTCACCATCCAGGCCAACTTCGAAAATCAGCAAATGACCTTTCCGCTGCACCTGGTGGAAGACGAATTTCACGCACTGCATTTGCGCCTGGGCGTTCCCAGCATCTATGAAGATGGACCCATGGTCCGCCCGTGGCGCCTGGTCCTTGACGAGCCGGTGGCCCTGGAAAATGCCAACGGCCAGCCCGGCACGATGTGGGTGCATGAGGTGTCGTTCAAAGGGATTTTGCTGGAAGTGCGCAACAAGACCAAACCGCCAAAGCATTTTTCGCTGTGGTTCAGCCCCTCAGGCTATGAACGAATCGCGCTGCGCGGCACGTTTGAGCGAGAAACCGAGAATGGCTTCTTCGCTTATCAGTTGAGCCAGAGCGACAAGGACGAAACCGAGCGCCTGCGCCAGTTCATCCTTCAACAGCATCGACTGACTCACCCCGCCCTGCATCTCTGAATCTGCATCGTTCGATCAGGTATCCAGATTGCCCGCCAGAAACTGCTTCAAGCGCTGACGCATGACTGCCCCCTCGTTGCCCAGACACCCGACCGACGACCCGGCCAGACTTTCCTGCGCCAGATCCGATGCATCACCGGCCAGCAACAACTGACAATCCAGGCTCAGGGCCAGTCGACTCAAGCGCCGAGGCAAGTCAGCCGCAGGGGCATGATTGGAAACCAGTACCAGCGCCTGGGGCTGTACCCTTTCGCAGATCAGCGTCAGTTCATCGAACGGTTGACCAATCGACAGTAATTGAATCGCCGAGTCGACATGGCTGAGATACAGCGCTGTGATCAGCACCTCCAGTTCGCGGGCCTGCTCACCCAAGGCACACACAATGACCCGACGCGGTTGCAGCACACGCACCAGCAGCAGCCGTTGCAACACCCGGGAACGAAGAAAACCATCAAGGAATAGCCACTCGCTGGCCTGACCGAATGCCTCATGGCGCCTTAACAGTTGCTTCCAGAGCGGGATCAGGATGTCCTGGAAGACCACCGTAAGCGGGTAACTGGAGAAGATCTGCCCATAGACCTGCTCGAGCTTCACTTCGTCAAACGCACTCACCGCGGCCTGGACTTGCTGTTGCCACTGAATGTAATCGGCCTGTATCAGTTCATCCGGAATGATTTTCGCGAGCACCTGAAGGGGTTCGGTCCTGGCCAGAATCTTGCCGACCTTGCTGACCGCAACGCCGCGTTCGATCCAGCCAAGGATGCTGCGAACCTTTTCGATATCGGACATCGAGTACAGCCGATGCCCGCTTTCGGTGCGCGTTGGTTGAATCAGGCCATAGCGACGCTCCCAGGCGCGTAGAGTGACCGGATTGATGCCGGTGAGGCGTGCGACCTCGCGAATAGGGAACAATTCTTCCTGTTCCAATGAGCGCGCGTGCAACGCATCCGGGGCAATGTCAGTGTGTGCAGGCATTTGGCGTTGACTTCCATGTTCGATATCGAACGTAGTCTACTCCTCCAGCCCCCTGACTTTCCAAGCCATTGATGAGCGATGAAAGACACTGGCGAAATATCCAGAATCAGGAATAATCCTTGCTTGTTTCAAGGCGCAGCCCAATACCCCGGTGCTGCGTCTGGCGAAACTCCTACCCGGAGTGACGCATTTGTCTTACGGAGATACATGATGTCTACCTCACCCGTCACGCTGATGGTTGCGCGTCGCGTCGCCGATGGCCGCTATCAGGACCTGATGGCCTGGCTACGCGAAGGCGAACAGCTGGCCACCGACTTCCAGGGTTATCTCGGTTCAGGCGTGCTTGCTCCGCCGCCCGGCGATAACGAATTCCAGATCATCTTCCGCTTCGAAAACGAGCAGACCATGCACGCATGGGAGCACTCCGCCTCGCGCACCGCCTGGCTCGAGCGCGGCAGCGACCTGTTCGCCCATCCTACGGAGCATCGAGTCAGTGGTATCGAAGGCTGGTTTGGTGCCGTCGGCGCCCGTCCGCCTCGCTGGAAACAGGCGGTGGCGATCTGGCTGGCGTTCTTCCCGGTTTCATTGCTGTTCAACTTTATAGTGGGACCGTTGCTCGGCGAGATGAGCCTGTTGCCGCGAGTGTTCATCAGCACGCTGTGCCTGACGCCGTTGATGGTTTACCTCTTCATTCCGTTGTCGACCCGTTTGCTGGCCGGCTGGCTGAACAACACACCGGCGCGACCTTTGTCCGTGAAAACCTCAACGCAAAATCATTGAGCCTTTCGGCATCGGGTGTTCTGAAGCGCAACGGCCATCGCGAGCAAGCTCTGCGCCTACGCGACAGGGGTAGACTTGCCTCGTCGCTGGTATAGTTTTGCTCTCACCGCGATGCGAGCCGTTCATGACCTCTACCGAAGCTCCTATTCTCATTACCGGCGCAGGTCAGCGTGTTGGCCTGCACTGTGCCCGGCGCTTGCTCGAAGACGGCCACGCGGTAATCTTCACTTTCCGCAGTGAACGCCCAGGCGTACAGGCCTTGCGCGACCTGGGTGCGACGGCCGTGTTCGCGGATTTCTCCAGCGAAGCCGGCATCATCGCGTTCATCGCCGAACTGAAAACCCATACCGACTGCCTGCGAGCAATTATCCACAACGCCTCCGAATGGCTCGCCGAAACCCCGGACACCGACGCAGTGGCCTTCAGCCGGATGTTTAACGTTCACATGCTGGCGCCATACCTGATCAACCTGCATTGTGTCGACCTGCTCCAGCGTTCAAGCCCCGCCGACATCGTGCACATCAGCGATGACGTGACCCGCAAGGGCAGCAGCAAGCACATTGGCTACTGCGCCAGCAAAGCCGGGCTCGACAGCCTGACGCTGTCCTTCGCCGCAAAATACGCGCCGGCAATCAAGGTCAACGGTATCGCGCCGGCCCTGCTACTGTTCAACCCTGACGACGACGCGGCGTACCGCGCCAAGGCGCTGGCAAAGTCCGCGCTGGGCATCGAACCTGGCAGCGACGTGATCTACCAAAGCCTGCGCTATCTGCTCGACAACCCTTATGTCACCGGCACGACCCTGACCGTCAATGGCGGAAGGCACCTCAAGTAAGTGCCCCGCGAGGATGCTCCATGACGCTATCCCTGCCTCAGAACTATCGCGAGATCCTCATCGGTCTCGGCGAAAACCCCGAACGCGAAGGCCTGCGAGATACACCGCTACGCGCCGCCAAGGCCATGCAGTACCTCTGTCATGGTTACGAGCAAAGTGTCGAAGAGATCGTCAACGGCGCGCTGTTCGCCTCGGACACCGATGAGATGATCATCGTTGCCGATATCGAGCTGTATTCGTTGTGCGAGCATCACCTGTTGCCCTTCATCGGCAAGGCCCATGTGGCTTATATTCCTACAGGCAAGGTGCTCGGCCTGTCGAAAATCGCGCGGCTGGTGGACATGTTCGCCCGTCGCCTGCAAATCCAGGAAAACCTGACCCGGCAAATCGCCGACGCAGTGCAACAGGTGACCAACGCCGCCGGCGTTGCCGTGGTCATCGAAGCGAAGCACATGTGCATGATGATGCGCGGCGTCGAGAAACAGAATTCAACCATGAACACCTCGGTGATGCTCGGCGCCTTCCGCGACTCGAGCAATACCCGCCAGGAATTCCTGCAATTGATTGGACGGAGCAAGTAGCAATGCCACAACTTCAGCCAGGAATGGCACGCATCCGGGTCAAGGACCTGTGTTTGCGTACCTTCATCGGAATCAACGAGGACGAGATCCTCAACAAGCAAGACGTACTGATCAATCTGACCATCCTGTACGCGGCCCAGGAAGCGGTGCGTGACAACGATATCGATCACGCGTTGAACTACCGCACCATCACCAAGGCGATCATCGCTCACGTGGAGGGCAACCGCTTTGCCCTGCTCGAACGCCTGACCCAGGAAATTCTCGATCTGATCATGGTCAACGAGTCGGTGCTGTACGCCGAGGTCGAAGTCGACAAGCCCCACGCCTTGCGTTTCGCCGAGTCAGTATCGATTACGCTTGCAGCGAGCCGCTAGCTACAAGCTTCAAGCGGCAAGCTGTAAACTTCCAGCCACCGCAAACCAATCCTGCAGCTTGAAGCTTGCCGCTTGAAGCTGTCTTGCAGAGACTCCCATGACCGAGCAACAACGCCTCGAACTTGAAGCCGCCGCCTTCCGCCGGCTGGTCGCCCACCTTGATAGCCGTAAGGATGTGCAGAACATAGACCTGATGAACCTCTCCGGTTTCTGCCGTAATTGCCTGTCCAAGTGGTACAAGGCTGCAGCGGACGAACGCCAGATCGACGTCAGCCTCGACGACGCCCGCGAAGTCGTCTACGGCATGCCGTACGCCGAGTGGAAAGCCCAATACCAGCAAGAAGCCAGCGCCGAACAACAAGCGGCGTTTGCCAAAGGAAAACCCCATGAGTGATCTGAACACCCTGCGCACCAGCCTCAACAGCGGCGAACACGTTTTTGCCGACACTCTGTCCTTCATCGCCGCCGGTTACGACTATCAGCCCCAGGCATTCAACAACGGTGGTGTGGAAAACGCTGCCGGGCAGAACGAAGGATCGTGCAAGACCCTGGGCCTGGCGCTGCTGGAAGGCTTGAGCGATGAAGAAGCGCTGTTGGCGTTCGGCGAGCATTACCGCTCGGTGGTTGCGACGCCTGAGGGTAGCGATCATGCCAACATCCGTGCGTTGATTGCCCATGGTCTGGCAGGTGTGAAGTTCACCGCGCAGCCACTGACCCGCCGTTAAAGCCTTTTCTGTGGGAGCAAAGCTTGCTCGCGATGGCGTCCTCGAGATCGCAATCGCGAGCAAGCTTTGCTCCCACACAAGCGTTGTTCCTACAGTCTGTTTATAGACACTTCCCGACTTTTAAGATTGACCCGGCAACTTTATTTCGTTTGCCGGGTACCGCTGCTCACGGCTTAGATAAAAAGAAGCATCCCTTCTTCAGAGTCGGTCATCCATGAGCAGCGAATCCATCAGCCAGTCGATCAACATCGTTCATCCCGTCACCCTCAGTCACGGCAAAAATGCCGAGGTCTGGGATACCGAGGGCAAGCGCTACATCGACTTTGTCGGCGGCATTGGCGTGCTTAACCTCGGCCATTGCCACCCGCGCATCGTCGAAGCCATTCGTGAACAAGCCACCCGGCTGACTCATTATGCATTCAATGCCGCCCCTCATTCGCCGTACATTGAATTGATGGAGCGTCTGACGGCGTTTATTCCCGTGGGCTATCCGGTCAGCGGCATGCTCACCAACAGCGGCGCGGAAGCCGCGGAAAACGCCCTCAAGATCGTGCGCGGCGCCACCGGTCGTACCGCGGTGATCGCCTTCGACGGTGCCTTCCACGGCCGCACCCTGGCCACCCTCAACCTCAACGGCAAAGTTGCGCCCTACAAACAGAAAGTCGGCGTGCTGCCCGGCCCGGTGTATCACCTGCCCTTCCCGAGCCAGGACAACGGCGTGACCTGCGCCGAAGCCCTGAAAGCCATGGACCGTCTGTTCAGCGTCGAAATTGATGTCGAGGATGTGGCGTGTTTTATCGTTGAGCCGGTGCAGGGTGAAGCAGGCTTTTTAGCGATGGACGTGAAGTTTGCCCAGGCACTGAGACGTTTCTGTGATGAAAAAGGCATTGTGTTGATCGCCGACGAAATCCAGTCCGGGTTTGGTCGTACCGGACAGCGCTTCGCGTTTTCGCGCCTGGGTATCGAGCCGGACCTGATCCTGCTCGCCAAAAGTATCGCCGGCGGCCTACCGCTGGGTGCGGTGGTCGGGCGCAAGACGTTGCTCGACACGTTGCCCAAGGGCGGACTGGGCGGGACCTATTCCGGTAATCCGATCGCCTGCGCCGCCGCCCTGGCGACCCTGGACGAGATGACCGATGCGAACCTGCAGGCCTGGGGCTCGCAACAGGAAGAAGCCATCGTCAGCCGCTACGAATCCTGGCGCGCCAACACGCTTTCCCCCTTCCTGGGCCGCTTGACCGGGGTCGGTGCGATGCGGGGAATCGAACTGATCAATGCCGATGGCTCGCCGGCATCGGCCCAGTTGACCCAGCTACTGGTCATGGCCCGGGACGCTGGCCTGCTGCTGATGCCCAGCGGCAAGTCGCGCCACATCATTCGTCTGCTGGCGCCGCTGACCACAGAAGCCGCCGTGCTGGAGGAAGGCCTGGACATCCTCGAGCGGTGCCTGGCGAAAGTGCGCTGATAGCAAAATGAGCTCAGGGACTGACGTAGCGAATTATGTTCGCTTGCAGTCCCTGAAAATGCATCGCAATACTCGGAGGCGCCCGACCAATCGGATTAGCCAACGCCCCTATTTATCAAGCGAGATCATCACCACCTATCAGCTGAGGCAGTCATGTATCACGACAATATAATTTATAAGAAAAAGTCCAATGATCCACAGTTCCTGCTCGGCGTAGCCGTAGTGCTCTTCCTTGGCGCCTACCTGATGAACCTCGGCAACAGCGCCCTCAGCCACTTCCTCCAGCCCCTGTTGGGCGATACCCCGGACAGCCTGACCGCTCGCAACATCGCCATCGGCCTGGCCATTGCCGTACTCGGCACGCTGAACTTCCACGTCCTCGGACGCTTGAAGTTCAAGGTCCAGACCACCGTCGTCTGGATCGAACTGCTGATCCTGTTTCTGGCGTTCTTCGATACCTTCGACCTCTCCTACAGCTTCATTCTCGACAAGATCGGTTTCCTGATCATTCAGGGTGCCGCCACCACGCTGTACATCTCAGCCGTCGCGATCGTGATTGCTTTCGTCCTGGCGCTGATCGGCGCGGTCGCCAAGCTGTCGAGCAACGGTCTGGCCAATGCCCTCGCCTCGTTCTACACCTCGTTCTTTCGCGGCGTGCCGCTGCTGATCCAGATTTACCTGATTTACCTCGGGCTGCCGCAACTGGGCTATGTCGTCGATGCGGTGCCCGCCGGCATCCTCGCCCTGTCGCTGTGCTACGGCGCCTACATGACGGAGATTTTCCGTGCGGGCATCCAGAGTATTCCGGTCGGCCAGTGGGAAGCGTCCCGGGCCCTGAACATCAGCCCGTTCAAAACGTTGAGCCGGGTGATCATGCCCCAGGCTTTGCGCGTGATCATCCCGCCCACCGGCAACCAGTTCATCGCCATGCTCAAGGACAGTTCCCTGGTATCGGTGATTGGTGTCTGGGAGTTGATGTACCTGGCCAAGACCCAGGGCCGTGCGGACTTCCGTCACCTGGAGATGTTGATCACTGCCGCGATGATCTACTGGGCGCTGTCGTTCATCCTCGAACGGGTGCAGGCGCGAATCGAAAAAAGGGTCAATCGATCCACGGCAAGGGGTTGAAGTGTGATGACTGGAACCAATACCGCTGAGCGACTCGACCTGGCGTCCCCTGCGTTAGCCAGCCCTGCGATGATTTCCATCTCCGGCCTGAACAAGTGGTACGGCAATTTCCACGCGCTGCGCGATGTCGACCTGACCGTGGCCACCGGCGAAATCCTGGTGGTGTGCGGGCCGTCGGGCTCGGGCAAGTCGACGATGATCCGCTGCATCAACCATCTGGAGAATTTCCAGAAAGGCCACATTCAGGTTAACGGCATCACCCTCACCAGCGAGGCAGAAAGTGTCAGCGCCGTGCGCAGTGAGATCGGGATGGTGTTCCAGAGCTTCAACCTGTTCCCGCATCTGAGCGTGATGGACAACCTGACCCTGGCGCCACAACTGGTGCAAGGCGTGTCGAGCGCGGAAGCGAAAAAACGCGCTCAGGTTTATCTGGAGCGCGTGCGTATCGCCGAACACGCCGACAAATACCCGTCGCAGTTGTCCGGCGGCCAGCAACAGCGCGTGGCGATTGCCCGCGCCCTGTGCATGAATCCCAAAGTGATGCTGTTTGATGAACCGACCTCTGCCCTCGACCCGGAAATGGTCCACGAAGTGCTGGACGTAATGGGCGAACTGGCTACCGACGGCATGACCATGATTTGCGTGACCCACGAAATGGGTTTCGCCAGCAAGGTCGCCGATCGCGTTCTGTTTATGGACCAGGGTCAGGTCATCGAACAAGCGACCCCCGCCGAATTTTTCAATAACCCAAAGACCGAACGCGCGCAGAAATTCCTGTCGCAAATCATCGGCCACTGAAGACCGCTTTGCCCTCATAACAATAACGAGACATGGAGATGGACATGGTCAGAAGTAAACGCGTAATCACCCTCACCGCCGCACTGTCGCTGTTGTTCGTTGGTGCCGCTAACGCTGGCGCAGTGCTGGACAAGATCCAGAGCAGTAAAACCATGACCGTCGCCACGTCGGCGACCTGGCCTCCTCAGGGCTTCATCAACGACAAAAATGAAATCGACGGTTTCGACATCGACGTTTCCAAGGAGATCGCCAAGCGTCTCGGGGTTGAGGTCAAGTTCATCACACCCGACTGGGACGTGATCACCGCCGGCAAGTGGAACGGACGCTGGGACATGTCCGTGGGTTCGATGACCGCCACCAAAAGTCGCGCGCGTATTCTTGATTTCCCGGGCACCTATTACTACGTGCCTTACGTCTTTGCGGTGCATGACAAATCCAAGGTCACTGACCACAAGGCGCTCAATGGCAAAACCATCGGCGTCGAAGGTGGCACCACGTCCGAGGACTATTTCAGCCAGGCGCTGGCCATTGAAACCACCGATGTGCCGCCTGTTGTCTACGACGTGAAAACGGAAAAAATGAAGACCTACGCTGGTTCAGTCGGACCGCTGGACGATCTGCGCCTGGGCGACGGCGCACGCCTGGACGCCATCCTTACACAACGCAGCACGCTGGATGCCGCCGTCAAGAAGGGGTATCCATTGCGCGCCGTCGATAACGTTGTGGCGTTTTACGAACCGCTGGCAGTTGCCACCGACAAGGGTGACCCGGAGTTGAAAGCCAAGCTCGGTGAAATCATCGGCGAAATGCACAAGGACGGCACGCTGACCAAGCTGTCGAACAAGTGGTATGGCGTGGATTACTCGACCGTCAAGTAATCACTCTGCCCCCTGTAGGAGCGAGCCTGCTCGCGAAAAACTCAAGGGCGACGCGTACATCCAGACAGTGCGCGTTATCGTTGACGTCCATCGCGAGCAAGCTCGCTCCTACAGTGTTGATGTACGGCGACTAATTTTCTCAAGGATTGACCATGTCCTTTCCCAACACCTGGTATTCCCAAACCTCGCTGCCCCGCGCGGCCAGGTCTGAATTGAACACCGATGAAACCTGCGACGTGTGCATCATCGGCGCGGGGATCGCCGGCCTCACCGCCGCACTGGAACTGACCCGACGCGGCAAACGCGTGATCATCCTCGAAGCCCATCAGGTGGCCTGGGGTGCATCCGGTCGCAATGGCGGCGTGGTGTCGCCGGGCTGGGCAGAAGGGTCTGGTGCGATCCGTAAAAAACTCGGGCTGGAACACGCACGCTCGCTGTTCCAGATGTCTGTCGAAGGCGTGGAGATCGTCCGCCACAACATCACGGAACTTGCCCTGACTGGCTGCGCGCCGTCCGCCGGTACGATTCGGGTCAAGCGCTACGATGATGGCGCCAGCATTAAAAACCACATCAACACCATGCGCCGTGACTTCGGCTATGAACTCAACTTCCTCGACACCGCCCAAATCCGCGAGCGGGCTCACACGCTGCGCTACTTCCAGGGTGTCGAAGATCCGAACGCCCTGCATTTCCACCCGCTGAATTATTGTTTGGGCCTGGCCCTCGCCATTGAAGCGGCTGGCGGCAGGATTTTCGAACAATCGAAGATGCTCGCCTGGCAGCGCGAAGGTGCAGACAAAATCGTCAAGACCGCGCGCGGCAGTGTGCGCTGCAAGGATCTGGTGTTCTGCGCCGGCGGCTACGGGGGACCGGAGTTGCAGAAGCTCAGTCGCGCCTACCTGCCCATCGCCACCTACGTGGTGCTGACCGAACACCTGGGTGACTCGATCAAGACGGTGCTGGACTCCGGTGCTGCGTTCTCTGACGACCGACGTGCATCGGACTATTACCGCGTCGTTGAAGGCGACCGCTTGCTATGGGGTGGACGCATCACCACGCGCAATGAACAGAACGAAAAAGCCCTGGCGGCAATGCTCAAGGCGGACATGGTTGCGGTGTACCCGCAGCTGGCCTCGGTGAAAATCGATCTCGCCTGGTCCGGCCTGATGGGTTACTCCACCAACAAAATGCCTAACCTTGGCTTGCTGGAACCGGGCGTCTGGGCGTGCACTTCGTTTGGCGGTCATGGTTTGAACACCGGCTCGATCGGCGGCCGGGTGATCGCCGAGGCGGTGTGCGGGGAAAGTGCGCGATATGAACTGTTCAAGCCGTACCTGCTGGACTGGAATGGCGGACCGTTTGGACGGGTGGCGGCGAATGCGATCTATCAGTCGTTGAAGGTGATGGACTTCGTGCAGGAAAGGCTGAAAGGCTGAAGGCGAACACCTATCCGTGTAGCAGCTGGCGAAGCTGTGGGAGCAAGGCTTGCCCGCGATTCAGACGACTGGGTTTCCTGGCCGTACGAAATACCGCATTCGCGAGCAAGCTTTGCTCCCACAGCTTCGCCAGCTGCTACAAGGTTCCAGATTCGCCAGTAGGAACAGGGATTCAGATTCGCCAGTGGGTACAGGGTAATTTGCGGGCACAAAAAAACCGGCCGAGGCCGGTTTTTTCATTTCAACGATTTCAGAACTTGGCGTTCTGCAGGTCGTCCAGGTAACGCTCGGCATCCAGTGCCGCCATGCAGCCGGCACCGGCGGAGGTGATGGCCTGGCGGTAAACGTGGTCAGCCACGTCACCGGCCGCGAAGATACCTTCGAGGTTGGTGGCAGTCGCGTTGCCTTCACGGCCGCCGTGCACGACCAGGTAGCCGTCTTTCAACGTCAGCTGACCTTCGAACAACGAGGTGTTCGGGGTGTGGCCGATGGCGATGAACACGCCGTCGACTTTCAGCTCGTCGAAGCTGCCGTCGTTGTTCTTCAGGCGAGCACCGGTCACGCCCATGTTGTCGCCCAGGACTTCGTCCAGATTCGAATTCAGCTTCAGGATGATCTTGCCTTCAGCCACGCGTGCATTCAGCTTGTCGATCAGGATCTTCTCGGCGCGGAAGGTTTCGCGACGGTGGATCAGGGTCACGGTGCTGGCGATGTTGGCCAGGTACAGGGCTTCTTCAACAGCGGTGTTGCCGCCGCCGACCACAGCCACTGGCTTGTTGCGATAGAAGAAACCGTCGCAGGTCGCGCAGGCCGAAACGCCTTTGCCCATGAACGCTTCTTCCGACGGCAGGCCCAGGTAACGAGCGCTGGCGCCGGTCGCGATGATCAGTGCGTCGCAGGTGTAGGTGGCGCTGTCGCCAGTCAGGCTGTAAGGCTTGGAAGCAAAGTCGACGGCATTGATGTGATCGAAAACGATCTCGGTTTCAAAGCGCTCGGCGTGCTCTTTCATGCGTTCCATCAGCGCCGGGCCGGTCAGGCCGTGGACGTCGCCCGGCCAGTTGTCGACTTCAGTGGTGGTGGTCAGTTGACCGCCGGCCTGCATGCCGGTGATCAGCAGTGGCTTGAGGTTGGCACGGGCGGCATAGACCGCGGCGCTGTAACCGGCAGGGCCGGAACCGAGAATAATCACTCGCGAATGACGGACTTCAGACATGACCTGCTCCTGTTGACCGGCCCGGAATACCT
>Ga0247817_10001045_pt1 | contig 14758 bp, 13 predicted proteins | sample UWRJL212509R1_FD_178010 | JGI IMG/M metagenome (GOLD analysis project Ga0247817, IMG submission 178010) | Plant litter microbial communities from Arlington Agricultural Research Station in Wisconsin, United States - UWRJ-L212-509R-1 | ecosystem: Environmental > Terrestrial > Plant litter >... | reverse complement strand
GGAAGGTTTGGCCGTTTTGAAGGCTACGCCAATAGGGATTCGCTTAAATACAGAAGTGTTTACGGTCTTGATGATGTGTTGACATTGTACCGTGGCACCATCCGTCGTGTGGGATATTCCAAAGCCTGGAATATGTTTGTACAACTCGGCATGACCGATGATACTTATAAAATTGACAATTCTGATACAATCAGTTACCGCGAATTTACCAACCTGTTTTTGCCATACCATCCTACTGACTCTGTCGAGATCAAACTACGCTTGCAGCTGGGCATTGACCAAGACGATATCATGTGGGACAAACTGATGGAACTTGACCTTTTCAATCCGAATAAAATCGTCCGTTTGAAAGAGGCCTCTCCCGCACAAATCCTCGAAAAAATCCTTTCAGACAAATGGACTCTCGCTCCACATGATAAGGATATGATCGTAATGTACCACAAATTCGGATATGAAATTAACGGGCAGCAAAAACAGATTGATTCCAAGATGGTCTGCATCGGCGAAGACCAAACTTATACCGCAATGGCTAAAACCGTAGGCTTACCTGTAGCGATGGCAACGTTACAAATTCTTAACGGCAACATTACAACGCCTGGCGTGCAATTGCCAATCAATCGCGAAGTCTATTTGCCGATCCTAAAAGAATTGGAGCAGTTTGGAATACATTTCAATGAGATCGAAATGCCATATGTAGGCTACAATCCGGATAGTATGAGGCTTTAATATTATTCTTTTACTTTCATATCAAAACAAATATTATATTTTTGATTGAAATTTACAATCAATGAAAATTAATTCCCTTCAAATTGAAATCGACGGTATCGATAAGGAGATTCTGCGATTCCTTATGGATGACGCCCGCAAGCCCATATTGCAGATTGCAAACAAAATTGGCATTTCGGGTGCTGCAATTCACCAACGGTTACGCAAACTGGAACAATCGGGTGTCATCTCTGGTTCTAAATTTACAGTTAACAATAAGGTTTTGGGCTACAGCACCATGGCTTTTGTAGGCATTTACCTCGATAAAGCCGCCCGAAACCCTGAGACAGTAAGAGAACTCAAAAAAATTCCTGAGGTTCTAGAATGCCATTACACCACAGGCAACTGGTCGATACTAATAAAAATCATCTGCCGCGACAATGAACATCTGATGCACCTGCTCAATACCCGAATCCAAGCAATCGAAGGGGTTTCAAGAACGGAAACTTTCATTTGTCTGGACCAGCAGATTGACCGTCAGATACAATTGTAAATATGAACTGCCGATTTTCATTAGAAACGAACATAAAAAAACCGTCTCTTCCGAAACGGTTTTAATGTCAATTATTCTAATTGTTATCTCCTGTTCATATAAATCATTACATAGTACAATAATGTAGCAATCGAACCAATCGCGGCAACAACATAAGTTCTTGCAGCCCAGGTCAAGGCATCTTTTGCTCCAGCCTGCTCTTGTTGCGTAAGCATTCGTTTGTTTTCGAGCCAAGCCAAAGCCCTGTTGCTTGCATCATATTCAACAGGTAATGTAATCAATGAAAACAATGTTGTTGCAGCAAAAATCACTATTCCTACTAATAATAACTGCGGAAAGGAGTTGACCATCAATATGCCAGCAATCAGAATCCATTGTACGTAATTAGACGCTACAGAAACGACCGGAACTAATTTAGAACGCATTGTCAACCAACTATAGGCAGTGGCATGTTGCACCGCATGTCCGCATTCGTGCGCTGCAACAGCGGCCGCGGCTGCGTTTCTTTGGTTATACACCGCTTCACTTAAGTTTACAGTCTTATCCGCGGGATTATAATGATCCGTAAGTCGGCCAGGAGTTGAAATCACCCTGACATCCCGAATACCATGATCTGCGAGCATTTTCTCAGCAATTTCAGCACCCGACATTCCATTTTGGAGATGCAATTTTGAATATTTCTCGAACTTGTTCTTCAGGCGATTGCTGACCAGCCAGCTGACCAACATGATGCCGCCTATTAATACCCAATAAATCATAATTTTTGTTTTTTAGTTTTATAAATGTATGAAACTTTCATCAAATTTTAAGCCAATCCTGTTTGCAAACCAGTATATGAAAAAATGGCAGTCTTCTTTGTTGCTAATGTTTTTTTTGACTGATTTTAGACCATCCGATCTCTCAAAGACCCGTTTTAACAAAATAGGCACTAATTTATCCGACGAGATTGATGATCTTTCCCGGAACAATAATAACCTTATTAGGTGTTCTGCCTTCCATTTGTTTGATCGTACGTTCATCTTTCATTACAATCTCCTCTATTTGCGCAACGTTCAGATCCAAAGGTAACTCAAGCGTAAAACGCATCTTACCGTTAAAGGAGACCGGATATTCTTTACTGCTTTCAACCAGATATTCGGGGTTGAATTTCGGGAATGGCACCCTGGAAATACTGCCTTCATGTCCTAGTTTTTCCCATAATTCTTCAGCGATATGTGGCGCGTAAGGAGAAATCAGTATCGCCAGCGGCTCAAGCACACTTCTTTCATGGCAATTCATCGCTGACAATTCATTGACGCAGATCATAAACTGGCTTACAGAAGTATTGAACGAAAACCCTTCGATATCCTCCTGTACTTTTTTGATAGTCTTGTGCAACGTCTTTAGCGCTTCTTTACTCGCGGGATTGGAAGTGACTACAAAGCCTTTTTCGTCAAAATAAAGGCGCCATAGTTTTTTAAGAAAACTGAAGACACCTGTGATTCCGGCGGTATTCCAAGGTTTGGCCTGTTCAAGCGGACCGAGGAACATTTCGTATAATCGTAAAGTATCGGCACCGTATTGCTCACAGATGTCATCCGGCGTGACAACATTGTATTTGGATTTAGACATTTTTTCGACTTCGCGACCAACTATGAATTTTCCATTGTCTTCGGTAATGAATTCCGCTGCTTTATAATCTTCACGCCAGTTTCTGAATTTTTCTATATCTAGTTCATCAGAAGCATTTACAAAAGAAACGTCTACGTGGATTGGCTCTACATTTCTGGCACTAATAGCATTCTTTGAAATAAAAGTATTGGTTCCCGAAATTCTGTAGGCAAAAGCACTCATCCCCAAAATCATGCCCTGATTGATCAGTTTCTTAAATGGCTCTTCAGTAGGCGCTAAACCTTTGTCCTTTAAAAACTTGTTCCAGAAACGCGAATACAGCAAATGCCCTGTCGCATGTTCGCTTCCGCCAATATATAAATCGACATTCTGCCAATACTCCAATGCTTCTTTGCTTGCAAACTCTTTGGTGTTGTGCGCGTCCATGTAACGCATCCAGTACCAGGAACTTCCTGCCCAGCCCGGCATCGTATTCAATTCTAATGGAAAAACAGTAATATTGTCAATCAAATCATTGGAAACTACTTTATGCTCCCCAACCGACCATGCCCATTCTTTGGAATTCCCCAACGGCGGCTGTCCGTCTTCTGTAGGCAGGTATTTTTCGACTTCAGGTAATACGACAGGCAAATATTGCGCATCGATCATCTGCGGCAGCCCATTAACATAATATACCGGAAACGGTTCGCCCCAATATCTTTGCCTTGAAAAAACCGCATCACGCAGGCGGTAATTGGTTTTCCCTTTGCCTTGTCCCAATTTTTCGAGTTCTTCAATTACCTTTTTGGTCGCCTGTTTGTAATCGAGTTCGTTAAGGAAAAAGGAATTCGCCAGCACAACATTGTCTTTGGAGGCATACGCTTCTTCCGAAATATCAGCATTGGCAAAAATATTCTTGATCTCAGGCATCCCGTTTTTAAGATGAAAATGTTTGGCAAAAGCATAATCCCTTTCATCTCCGGCTGGAACCGCCATAACCGCACCTGTTCCATAACCTGCCAGCACGTAATCGCCAACCCACACCGGCACAGGCTCTTTTGTAAACGGATGTTCGGCATAAGCTCCTGTAAATACACCGGAAATGGTTTTGACATCTGCCATTCTCTCGCGCTCAGAACGTTTGGAAGTCGCTTCCACATAAGCATCGACAGATTGCTTCCATTCGGCGGTAGTAATTTTGGACACCAATTCGTGTTCGGGTGCCAATGTCAGGAATGTCACACCGAAAATAGTATCGGGACGCGTTGTGAACACCTGTATTTCGAAGCCGTTCGTATCATCGCCCGACAGCATATAATCGATGTTGTTTTTTTCTTCTTCCGAATCCTTGACCTTAAACGTCACCATCGCACCTACCGATTTGCCTATCCAGTTGCGCTGGCTTTCTTTGATACTTTCGCTCCAGTCGATGGTGTCGAGCCCTTGCAGTAAACGCTCGGCATAGGCCGAAATCCGCATGCTCCATTGTGTCATTTTCTTACGGATGACCGGATGCCCGCCACGTTCAGAAACACCATTGACAATTTCGTCATTTGCAAGTACGGTTCCCAGTGCGGGACACCAATTGACCTCGGTTTCCGCAAGGTAGGTCAATCGGTACTGCAATAGTATTCTTTGCTGCTCTTCTGAAGACCATGCATTCCATTCTTCTGCGGTAAAAACGGAAACATTGTCGTCGCATACCGATTCTACCGTAGCATTACCTTCCGATTCGAAAAGCTGCACTAACTCTGAAACATCAAATGCCTTCCCTGATTTTTTACAATACCAGGAATTGAAAAGCTGGATAAATATCCACTGTGTGAATTTATAATAATCCGCATTGGAAGTACGCACTTCCCTGCTCCAGTCGAAGGAAAAACCAATCCTGTCGAGCTGCTGGCGGTAGCGTGCAATATTGTCTTTTATGGTCTTGTCTGGATGCTGTCCGGTTTGTATGGCATATTGCTCAGCCGGTAATCCGAAACTGTCATAACCTTGCGGATGCAGGACGTTAAATCCTTTATGGCGTTTGTACCTCGCATAAATATCCGAAGCAATGTATCCCAGTGGATGGCCTACATGCAAACCGGCACCCGAAGGATAAGGAAACATGTCGAGTACGTAATATTTGGGTTTATCGGAATGGTTGCTGGCTGCAAAAGTTTGGTTTTCTGCCCAGTATTTTTGCCATGAGGCTTCAATTTCGTTTGGATTGTATTTCATTTTTAGATCGCTAATTATTTTGCTACGAAGACACAAAGGCGCTAAGTTTTTGATTGTTGTATCGATACGTTGTCAAAGACCTTAATCTGTTTTATTTGTATCTTCGTGACTTCGTGCCTTTGCAGTAAACTGTAACAAAGTATAAAACTTCAGGTCTTTTCCGCAAATTTACGTTTATTGTACGAAAGTCAAAACTTTGGGCGTTATAAACTATGATTAAAGAAATTCTTTATTATTTTTACCCAATAATTACAATCACATATGAGTTCTTCTTTCGAAAAGTTTCAAAAGCGCCGTTTGTTATCTTCTTATTTCTCGGTCGTATTAAGTATTTTTCTGGTTTTATTCCTTTTGGGCATCCTTGGTCTGTTTATCATTAATTCTAAAAAACTGTCCGATAATTTCAAAGAAGAGATTGCCATGACGATTTTCTTTAAAAATGAGGCTACCGATAGTACGATGACCGCTTTCGGCGAAGAACTCAAAGCCGCGCCTTTTGTCAAAACCAGTATTTACCTTACCAAAGAACAGGCGGCAAAAATTCATACCGACATTATTGGTGAAGATTTCATGACGTTTTTGGGTGCCAACCCTTTGCAGAATTCCTACGACATTCATTTGAAAGCAGATTATATTGATACAGAGAACATCCGGAAAATTGAGAGCCGTTTCCGCGCTAACGAAATGGTGTCAGATATCGTATACGACAAGCAGCTCGTGAGTTTAGTCAATGACAACATCCAAAAAGTAAGTATGTGGATCCTGATTGTGAGTGGATTTTTGGCTTTAGTAGCAGTATTGCTCATCAACAGTTCGATGCGTTTGTCAATTTATTCCAATCGTTTTATCATCAAGACCATGCAGATGGTGGGCGCGACGAAATCATTTATCCGGAAGCCATTTATATGGAAAAGCATCCGTCTGGGATTCATTGGTTCGGTGCTAGCCATATTAGCATTGATGGGAACTTTATTTTATCTCGACAACACCTATCCCAATTTGAAAATTGCCGAAGACCAGCCTATGATTGGATTGGTACTGCTTGGCGTATTGGCTGTGGGTATTTTGATTACCTGGATCAGCACATTCTTTGCGACACAACGTTTTTTGAATTTAAGGACAGACGATCTATATTAAATTTCAGATTATTTATGAATAATGATTGCTATTAAACATGGAAAATAAAGAACACAAACCGGAATTTCTTTTCGATAAAGTCAATTATAAAGTCCTTTTAATCGGGATCGCAGTAATTACTTTGGGATTCATCCTGATGTCGGGAGGCGGAAGCAATGACCCCAATGTTTTTAATGAAGAAATCTTCAATTTCCGAAGAATTCGTCTGGCACCTACTTTAGTGCTTATTGGATTTGGGATTACCGTATATTCAATTTTAAAAAATCCAAAGAAACAATAAATGGACATTATTCAAGCCATTGTCCTTGCTGTAATTGAAGGCATAACCGAATTCCTTCCTGTTTCTTCTACCGGACATATGATTATTGCAAGTTCCTTTTTCGGAATTGCGCACGACGATTTTACGAAACTTTTTACAATTGTGATCCAACTTGGAGCAATACTTTCTGTAGTTGTATTGTATTTTAAACGATTTTTCCAGACACTTGATTTTTATTTTAAGCTGCTTGTTGCTTTTATTCCCGCTGTGGTTTTGGGACTGATATTTAGTAAAAAAATTGACGCCTTATTAGAAAACCCAGTAACCGTTGCCGTATCGCTATTGATTGGTGGAGTTATTTTGCTTAAAGTCGACGACTGGTTTGGCCATTCAGAAAATACCGAAATCAGTTATGGCACTGCTTTTAAAATTGGACTTTTCCAATGTCTTGCAATGATTCCCGGTGTTTCGAGAAGCGGCGCAAGTATTGTCGGCGGAATGTCGCAGAAATTGTCCCGTACCTCAGCTGCCGAATTTTCATTCTTTCTTGCCGTTCCTACTATGCTGGGTGCTACAGTCAAAAAATGTTATGATTACTATAAAGATGGTTTTGTATTAAGTTCCGATCAAATTAACCTGCTCATTATTGGTAATGTTGTCGCCTTTGTAGTCGCGCTCTTAGCCATCAAATCATTTATAGGCTTTTTGAGTAAAAACGGATTTAAGGTCTTTGGATATTATCGGATTATTGTGGGTGTCGTATTACTGCTGATCCACTTCTTTATTCATCCACTTACCGTAATTTAATGACTGCGGAAGATTTTCAGACCGGACAGGTTTTATTGATTGATAAGCCCTTGCATTGGACTTCGTTTCAGGCTGTCAATAAGATGAAATGGGTGCTGAAAAGCAAGCTGGGTTTGAAAAAAATCAAGATCGGCCATGCCGGGACATTGGATCCTTTGGCAACTGGACTATTACTGGTGTGTACAGGGAAATTTACCAAAAGGATTACAGAACTTCAGGGACAGGCCAAAGAATATACAGGTACTTTTTACATTGGCGCCACTACGCCTTCTTATGATCTTGAAACCGAGATCGATCATACTTTTCCTATCACGCACATCAATAACAATCTGATTCATGAAACCGTTAAGCAATTTTTGGGCGAAATCGACCAGAAGCCACCTATTTTTTCGGCCATAAAAAAAGATGGCATTCGTTTGTATGAACATGCGCGTGCCGGAGCAGCTGTCGAAATTGCCTCAAGAAAAACTACTATTCATGAATTTGAGATCACGCGCATTGCGTTGCCTGAAATTGATTTCCGGGTCGTATGCAGCAAAGGTACCTATATCCGGTCTTTGGCTTATGATTTTGGAAAGGCAATGGAATCGGGTTCACATCTGACTGCGCTGCGCCGGACAAAAATTGGGGATTATAATGTAAACAATGCTATGGATGTGACACTTTTTGAAAGCAGTATTGGCACTGCAACTGATTAACTATCTATCTTCAGCATTTTTTCAACCAGCTCTTTTTGTGTACTTAATCCTTTGTCGTGTAAATACCACAATTGCAATTCTGTTTTCGCGGTTTCATCAATAGCACCATATTGTTGTTTATAACTTTTGATCAGGTCAGCGGCACCTTTTGGCCTTGGACCGAAATCACCTAAAACTTCCCCGGTTTCTTTTTCAATTATAATCAGTTTTGGGATGGATTTCGAACCATTGGTAAGGAACATCTCCATGAGCTTTTCATGTTCATCACGCAGGACAATTTTAAGCTCGATATGCTCTGAGAGCAATGCCATTTTATTGAAAATCGGAAGCAATTGTGCCGCATCTCCGCACCACCCTTCGGAAATCACTAACCATGTATACTTTTTTCTTAAGGTCAGTAGCGACTGGATGTATTCTTCGGCAATTACCATCTTTTTGTCGAGTCGGTCCATGCGTACTTCATTGAGCGAACTATACTTTGACAATTCTTCCGATTGCTGGGTGCCGGTTGACTTCCCATCGGATAATAAATGAGTGACTTTTTCCCTGTATTTGCTGTAGGAAATACTTTTCAGTAATCCATCTGCTATTGCCATTTTCATAATGCGCTTCTTTTTGAGAAACAAAGTTACGCTTTCAGAACCAAAAAATCACAGACTTTTAACATGTCTAAAGCAGAAAAAATCATTCTAAAGTTGTTATTATATTTTTTAAAAAGACTATTTCACAAAATCAGAATATAACTATATTTGCACAACTCAACTCAAAATATCGAATGACCCGAGCGCAGCGACAGCATTTGACCTTTGAAAAACAACAGACGCAACAAATGAAATACAAAAGAATTCTTCTGAAACTAAGCGGTGAAGCATTAATGGGCGACAGACAATATGGTATCGACCCAGCCAGATTAGCCGAATATGCCGAAGAAATTAAGCAAATACATGACAAAGGTGTACAAATAGCCATTGTCATTGGCGGAGGAAATATTTTTCGAGGAGTCGCTGGCGCAAGTAATGGAATGGATCGTGTTCAGGGAGATTATATGGGAATGCTTGCCACCGTAATCAACGGAATGGCGCTACAGGGCGCACTGGAAGACAAAGGAATGTTAACACGTTTGCAAACCGCCTTAAAGATTGAAGCAATTGCGGAACCTTACATCAAAAGAAGAGCGGTACGCCACCTCGAAAAGGGACGTATCGTTATTTTCGGAGCCGGAACAGGCAACCCTTATTTCACTACAGATACCGCCGCAGTGTTACGCGGTGTTGAAATACATGCTGACGTGATCTTAAAAGGAACACGTGTTGACGGCATTTACACTTCTGATCCCGAAAAAGATCCGACCGCGACAAAATTCGATACGATCTCGTTTGAAGATGTAATCAAAAAAGGCCTCAATGTTATGGACAGTACTGCTTTTACATTAAGTCAGGAGAACAAACTTCCGATTCTTGTTTTTGACATGAACAAAAGAGGCAATCTGGTTAAGATCTGCGAAGGCGAAAATATCGGAACTGTAGTCAATATCTAAAAATCTATAATCAATAACTAAGGAAATGACTGAAGAAATTGAATTTATACTGGACAGCACAAAGGAATCAATGACGGGTACAATTGCGCATCTTGAAAAGGAATTTTTAAACATTCGTGCCGGAAAAGCGACACCTGCAATGCTGGGTAGTGTTTTTGTTGATTATTATGGGTCACAAACACCACTTTCGCAAGTTGCCAATCTTAATGTTCCCGATGCGAGAACCATTACGATCCAGCCATATGAAAAGAGCATGTTGCAACCTATAGAAAAAGCAATCATGGTGGCCAACATTGGTTTTAACCCAATGAATAATGGTGATGTAATTATTATCAGTGTTCCGCCATTGACAGAGGAAAGACGTCGTGACTTGACCAAACAGGCAAAATCGGAAGCGGAAGATGCCAAGATCGGAATCCGTAACGTAAGGAAAGATTCCAATACTGAAATTAAAAAATTGGAAAAAGAAGGCACATCTGAAGACATCTGTAAAAGTGCTGAAGAAGATGTACAGGATCTTACAAACAGTTACATCAGAAAGATCGATGAGCTGCTGGCTGTTAAAGAGGCAGAAATTATGAAAGTATAACAGCAGCTTTAAAGTAAAACCGTCTTCTTAAATAGTAAGGCGGTTTTTTATTTTACTTATCTTTATAAAAAATCGTTTTTGAAAACAGTTTCATGAGGCAAATTTTCTGGCTTTTATTGTTTTTTTCTTTTGCGGGTCAGGCGCAGTTCCATATTAACGGAATTGTAAAGGACCAGTCCACCAAAAAGCCTTTGCCTTTCGCTTCGGTTAATTCTGATAACGGCAGCTATACCATCGCTGATGTTGATGGTAAGTTTTCTATCCAGTCTGCTGTGCCAATTCATTCGTTCACAGTCTCCTACGTTGGATTTTCGAGAGTAGAAATTACCGCTACAGATAAAAAATTCCATACTATATTGCTGGCGCCAACGTTGGATGAATTGCAGGAAGTGACCATTTCAAATGAGAATCCGGCACTTGCTATAATCCGGAAAACCATACAAAACCGGGACCGTAATAATCCACAGAAAAGGCTCAGCAGTTTCGAGTTTAAAGCGTACAATAAAATCATCATTACTGCCAATCCCGATTCTATTGACGGCAGGATCGATACTGTTTTTCTCAAAAAATCAAAAACCATCAAGCTCGATTCTTCCGATTATAAATTTAAAAAGGTCATTGCAAAGCAGCACCTCTTTGAAACCGAGAAAGTGTCAGTATTTCAATTCAGTGATAAAGGGCTGAAACAGACGATATTGGGCACAAAAATGGCCGGTTTCAAAGAACCGGTATACGAAATCGTCGCGTTGAATTTGCAATCTTTCTCTATTTATGACAACCGTTACGAACTCTTTGAAACGAATTACAACAGTCCTATTTCGGCCAATTCATCAGATGAATACAGCTTTAAACTGCTGGACAGTACAAGTATTCAAGGAAGGAAAGTGTACATGATTTATTTCAGGAATAAGAAAAAAAGAAAAGCGTCCGGACTTGAGGGCATCCTGTATGTTGACAAGGACAATTTCGCGATTGCCAAAGCGATAATGCGCATCAGAGGCGTACTCGACATTAGCGGAACACATGAATTTGATTACCTGCCCGAGAGGAATCTGTGGTTCCCTGTGCATAAAAAGTTCAGGGTTTCCAAGGGAAAAAAGGAAAAAAACATTCGGATATTGGGAGAAACATTGCAATTTGATGCCGATGACGATAGTACAAAACCAAGAAAGAAAGTGGCTTCAGATTTTACTTATGTCGACTCAGAAACCAAATATTTTGATATTGCTTATAATGTGCCCGTCAACATCCGCAATCGAAGCATCGCTGTAGAAGTCAATGCCGATGCCGAAACAAAAGACGAGACTTTCTGGAATACCTATCGCAAGGACAGCCTTGACCTGCGCAGCAAAAACACATATTTTGCGCTCGATAGCATTGCTAAAAGAAGCAAAATTGAGAAAAGATTGTTATCAAGCAGGAAAATTCTTAACGGCTATTTACCGCTTGGTCCGGTCGATTTAGACCTGCGCTATTTGCTAAGTTATAATAATTATGAGGGCTTTCGTGTAGGTTTGGGCGGAAAAACCAATGAGACTTTCTCGAGAAAAGTAAGAATCGACGGTTATACGACCTATGGCACTAAAGACAATGCGTTTAAATACAATCTGGGCGTTGCGGCGCGTGTAGATCAATTTTCAAATTCATGGATTGGCGCCTCTTATACTGATGATATCCGCGAGATTGGAAGCACTTCATTTGTGATCGACAAGAGAATTTTCAAACTCTATGATCCGCGGCCAATCAACGTGAGTACTTTCTATGGTTACCAACTGTGGCGGCTCTATTATGAGACCAAAATCATCCCGAAAACGGAAAGCATCTGGCAGTTGAATTACAGTACGATTGTTCCTCAGTTTGCTTATGTTTTCAACTACAATGACATCCTGTATTCTAATTACACGGTTACTACCGCCATGGTTTCCCTGCAATGGAATCCGTTTAGCGACTACATGCAAACACCGAATGAGCGTTTTGAAACAGAAAAGCGCTTTCCAAAATTCACCTTTCAGTATACCCAATCAATCCCTGATTTGCTTGGAAATGATTTTGTTTTTGGGAAGATTGATTTCAGGACGGTTTATGAAAAAAAATACATCAACGGACAAAAGACTGCGCTTTTGATGGAAGCAGGCTATGCGTTTGGCGATGTGCCGCTGACACATTTGTACAATACTTCGCCAAATAACCTGACCAAAGACAAAGTCATTCAACGGATTACATTTGCAGGTAAAAATAGTTTTGAAACGATGTATTTCAATGAATTCTTCTCCAGCAAATATGTTACCATACAGGCGAAACACGGTTTCAAACGCATTAAATTATTCCGAAAAGTGAAGCCGTCGTTTGTTATGGTTACCAGAGCAGTCTGGGGCGATTTGCACAATCCGGAACAGCATGTCGGCTTCAATTATAAAACACTGCAGAAAGGTTTTTTCGAATCCGGGATAGAACTAAACCAGATATATAGCGGTTTCGGATTATCCGGATTTTACAGGTATGGTCCGAATCAGCTCAAAGATTTTGAAGACAATTTAGCCATTAAACTGTCATTCGTACTGGATTTGGGATTGTAACTAATGAGAAGAAACAAATTTAAGACCGATGATCGAAGCAATTAAAGTGCTTAAAAAGAAAATTCTCCAGAAAGTCGCCGGTTCCTTGAAGACCACAATTCCGACGATAACCGTTCCAACAGCACCAATGCCTGTCCATACCGCATAAGCCGTGCCTATCGGAAGCATTTGTGTCACTTTATACAACAGAACCATACTGATAGAAAGGCATACGAAAAAACCAAGCATCCAATAGGTTGCAGTCGCGCCAGAAGTTTCTTTGGCTTTGCCGAGACAAGCCGCAAAACCCACTTCAAAAAGTCCGGCAATAATTAACAGCAGCCAGTTCATCTTAAGGTTTTATAATTAATACAGAAGGAATATTGCTAAGCCAGATGCTTTGTGAATTAACCAGCTTTTTCCAATTGTCAAGGCTGATAATCATAATGTCCTGGCTGGTCAGGAATTCTTTTTTCATAATACGCTCTTCCATAATCGTAATATTATCAGGCATTTGCAATTGGACCAGACCAATATTATCAGAAATAGTCGTATTGTTTATAATGGCACCATTAGGATCTACAAAAGTGATATGCGAATTATTATTGAAAATCAGCTTTTTGGCATAATCCAGTAAAAAGGCATCTTCAGGACTAAAAATAGGGATAAAAACCTTGTTGAGGCTCTCTAAGTCTTTGTCGACCAGAATACCGACCGGCATTTTTGATTTGGCGATAATCTGGCGTGTCCTTTCATCAAATGGAGAATTCTCAAATAAGCCTTCTTTTCCTATAAACTTATCGATCAGACGGTCAGGATTGATGATTCGCGTGGTGTAGCCGAGTACTTTTCCAAGTAACGTACCCTCAAATATGGATTGTCCCAAACCTACGAGCAACAAATCGTAGTCGCCATGGTTCGCAATTTCGATGATGTCGGAATCAATGTCATTGGACGCTTTAAAAAGCGTGATTATTTTTTGGTTGAGTTGTTCCGATTCGGAAATGATCGGCGCAAAACTTTTGTGTTCCTGCTCTTCCAGATTAAAAGTATGGATTTCATTGCTCAGTGTCAGGTGCATGGCCGTAACTATTGAGTTGCTCTCTTCTTTTTTCACAAAACTGTTGGCAAGGCGCAACAATGCTTTTCCCCTGTCAGAGTTCCCGAACGAAATCAGCACTTTGTATTTCTTTTCGTTGGTTATTTCTTCCGGAATAACCGCATCTTTCGTGTTGAAGATAAAATTAATCAGGTCTAAAGCCGGACCGGTCATGAAAGTAGTCAGCAAAGCCATAATTACCATCATCGTAAACACTTCAGGAGACAGGACTTTAAGATCAAGACCGATATTTAAAACAATCAGTTCCATTAGGCCGCGCGTATTCATCAGTGCCCCAATCGTAAGGCTGTCGCGCCAGTTCTGCCCGACGAATTTTGCTGCCAGCGTACTTCCGAGAAACTTCCCTACAACGGCAACGATAATAATTAATGCGGTGATTTTCCACAAATACGGACTATCGATCAGGCCTATCTTGGTTCTTAAACCAGTGAAAACAAAAAACAACGGAAGCAGTACAATAACAGATACATCTTCTACCTTCTCAATAATAATACTTCTAAATTTGGCATTGTCAGGCATAATCGCACCGGCCATAAATGCGCCGAACAAAGCATGGATTCCAATGATTTCGGTAGTATACGCAGAAACAATCAAAGTCAGTAAAAAGATGGCAACTACCGGTTTGCTTAAGCTTTGGCGCGAATTTTTAAGTTCCCCTACTCTTTTGAGGAAAGGACGCACTATTTTCAGCATCAGGAATACATAACCAATCGCGAGGCCGATAACATATAACGAACTAACGAATGAACCTGCTTTTACAATTGCGATAACTGTTGCCAAAATGCACCAGGCAGTAATATCATCGGCAGCAGCGCAGGTAATAACAATGGTTCCGAGTTTGGTTTTATGAATACCGCGTTCCTGGACAATACGTGCTAAAACCGGAAAAGCGGTGATGCTCATCGCAATTCCCATAAATAATGCAAACGATAAGAACTCAACTCCTTCGGGTGCAAACTGATGGTAGATGAAATAAGCGAGC
>Ga0247817_10001041_pt1 | contig 14768 bp, 9 predicted proteins | sample UWRJL212509R1_FD_178010 | JGI IMG/M metagenome (GOLD analysis project Ga0247817, IMG submission 178010) | Plant litter microbial communities from Arlington Agricultural Research Station in Wisconsin, United States - UWRJ-L212-509R-1 | ecosystem: Environmental > Terrestrial > Plant litter >... | reverse complement strand
CAATCCGCACGCTGTCGGGGCGGCGCTGAAAGCAGAAGCGGAACAAGCCATAGCGCGCGGTAAGCGGCTGCGGTTTGGCGTGGTGCACCGCTATTCCAGCCACAATTACAAGCTGCGTTACTGGCTCGCAGCATCGGGTATCCGGCCTGACGAAGACATCGAGATCACCACCGTGGCTCCGCCGTTCGTCGCCGATGCGCTGGCCAGCGGCGAGATTGACGGGGCCTGCGTGGGCGAACCGTGGAACAGCGTTAGCGTAGATCGCGGGGTCGGCACGATCGTGCTCGCCACTGCGCAGATCTGGCGCCGCGGCGTGGAAAAAGTGCTCGCCATGCGCGAGGCGACATTGGACGAAAAGCGCCCGCAGACCGAAGCGCTGATTCGCGCGATGCGCAAGGCGGGCAAGCATTTCGTCGATCCGGCCAATTGGGAAGTCAACGCGGCTGTGCTGGCCGGTCCGCAATATCTCAACGCCGACAAGGCATTGGTGCAACGGGCAATTTCCGATCATCTAGTGCTGGATCAGGGCGCGCCGGTGGTCCATTTTCCCGACTTCATGTTTCAGCATACCGAGGCCGCCAATTTCCCCTGGGTCAGCCAGGCATCTTGGTTATATTCGCAAATGGCCCGCTGGGACCAAGTGGATTTCAACGCCGATGACGCCCTCAAAGCCGCGCGAGTGTTCCGGCCCGATATCTACCGCAGCGCGCTAAAACCCACTGGAGATGACCTGCCAGCGGCCAATTCGAAAGTCGAAGGGAGCGTGTCTCAATTGACACAGGTAGGCACTCAGCAGGGTGCTATCACGTTGTCGGAAAACAGTTTCTTCGATGGCCGGGCTTTCGACCCGGACCATATCGAAACCTATCTGAACGAGTGCCCCTGACCACCAATTTTGCTGCACTGCAAAAATAGCGCTTTACGCGGGCCATCCGAATCGCATACCTATGGGCCAGCAAAGTGCGGTGCTGGCCAAAGATGGTCGGCTTTCTTACCGCTCTGCTGACAATTTTCATTGCGTGGCAACGTCGCCGCCCGATCTGGTTCTTCGAACCAAGTCGTGGCGGTTTTTTTGCGTTGTTTTTCGCCAACCTGGAGTGACCGGCAATGAGCGTATTCAAGGGCATGATCGCACGGCGGGCAACGCTGGTTCTAGGTGCAGCGGCGCTGGCGCTCAGCGTAGCGGGCTGCGGTTCGAGCGATGCCGAAGCACCTGTCGCGGTGGCGGCAGGCGCGCTGGAGCAGACCGATCTGACGCTCGGCTTCATCAAGCTGACCGACATGGCCCCGCTCGCCATCGCCAAGGAGAAGGGGTTCTTCGAAGAAGAAGGGCTGAACGTCACGCTGGTGCCGCAGGCCAACTGGAAAGTACTGATGGACGGCGTGATCGCAGGCGACCTTGATGCTGCGCATATGCTGGCAGGCCAACCGATTGCTGCCCATGCCGGGGTCGGCGCGCAGGCCGATCTGATTGCGCCGATGAGCCTCGATCTCAACGGTAACGCGATCACGGTTTCAAACGCGGTGTGGGCGGCGATTTCGCCCGGCCTGCCCAAGGGAGCAGACGGCAAAGTGGCGCATCCGATCAGCGCCGCTGCGCTGCGCCCAGCAATGGCTGACGGCGCGCTCAATTTCGGAATGGTGTTCCCGGTCAGCCCGCATAATTACGAACTCCGCTATTGGCTGGCGGCTGGCGGGATCAACCCCGGTTTCTACACGCCGGGCGATGCTGGTGGCACGACTGGCGCGCAGGTGCTGCTGTCGGTCACGCCGCCGCCGCAGATGCCCTCCACCTTGGAAGCGGGCACGATCGACGGGTACTCGGTAGGCGAGCCGTGGAATCAGGCGGCGGTGGCCAAGAAAATCGGCGTTCCGGTAATCACCGATGCCGAAATCTTTCCCGACAATCCGGAAAAGGTACTCGGCATGACTGCCGCTTTTGCCGACGCCAACCCCGTCACCACGCAGGCGTTGCTGCGTGCGATCATCCGGGCGCAACAATGGCTGGATGCGGATAATGGGGCGAACCGGGCCGAGGCGGTCGAAATCCTCAGCCGCCCCGAATATGTCGGTGCGGACAAGGATGTGATCGCCGCCAGCATGACCGGCCATTTCACTTTTGCCCCCGGCGACACCCGCCCTGCCCCGGAATTCAACACCTTCTTCGACCGTTTCGCCGGGTATCCGTATTACTCGGACGCGGTCTGGTTCCTCACCCAGATGCGCCGTTGGGGGCAAATTCCAGCCGACAAAACCGACACTTGGTATCTCGATACTGCGCGCGCGGTGTACAAGCCGGATTTATATCTGGCAGCCGCACAAAGCCTTGTTGAAGACGGCGTGATCCCGGAAGACTCTGTGCCCGAAACTGACGGGTTCCGCGCTCCGCAAACCGAGTTCATCGACAGCGTCACCTTCGATGGACACACCCCCAACGCCTACCTCGCCAGCTTCACCCTCGGCTTGAAGCAGGGCCAGACGGTTACTGCGGCCGGCGTTCGCTGAGGAACTTGATCATGACCGCTATTCCATTGCGAGCAGCCGATTTTGCAGCGGCTCCGCCAATTTCCGAGCCGATAACTGCGGCTGCTCCCACCGCTCCCGTTCGCGCGGATACTCCATCTGGGCCGTCGCCGCTGATGCAGCGGGTGCGGGCATTGGCGGAGGCAAGCTGGCCGCCGCTTGTCGGGATTGGCGCGTTTCTGGGCCTGTGGGCGCTTGGTGCGCCGCTGGTAAATACCTCGCTCGGCTCCCTGCCCGGGCCGCTGGACGTAGTGCGCGCATTCGGCGGGCTAATGGAGGAATATTCCGCTGGGCGCGATGCGGCGGCAGCAGCGATTGCCGCGGGCCGGACCTATGCCGGGCCGCCGACTTTTGTCGACCAGATCATCACCTCGCTCGTCACCGTGGCGGCAGGCTTTATTCTCGCTTCGGTGATTGCGGTGCCGTTGGGGCTGGTGGCGGGCATGTCCAAGCGATTCAACGCCGCGATCAATCCTCTGGTGCAGGTGATGCGCCCGGTAAGCCCGCTGGCGTGGTTGCCGATCGTGACAATGGTGATTTCGGCCAGCATGACCGGCGGCAATGACGGGTGGATGGCCAAGAGTTTCGTCATCTCCGCCATCGTCGTCATGCTATGTTCGCTGTGGCCCACGCTGATTAACACCGCCATCGGCACCGCCAGCATCGACAAGGACTTGCTCAATGTCGGCCGGGTGCTGCGGCTGGGCTGGTTCGCCAAACTGCGGCGGTTGGTGCTGCCATCGGCACTGCCCTACATCTTTACCGGAATGCGCCTGTCGCTCGGCACCGGCTGGATGGTGCTAATTGCGGCGGAAATGCTCGCGCAGAACCCCGGCCTCGGCAAGTTCGTGTGGGACGAGTTTCAGAACGGCAACCAGCAGTCGCTGGCGCGGATCATGGTGGCGGTGGTGGTGATCGGGTTGATCGGCTTCGCACTCGACCGGGTGATGATGGCGCTGCAATCGCTCGTCAGCCGCAATCGGACGCTTTGAATATGACCGACCCAATCCTTTCCCTGCGCGGCGTAAGCAAAAGCTATAACGGCTCGGCAGTCCTCGGCGGGATCGACCTCGACGTACGCGAAGGCGAATTCATCGCTATTCTAGGGTTCTCCGGCGCGGGCAAAACCACGCTGATGAATTGCATCGCCGGGCTGGAAGTGCAGGACGCAGGCACGATCCTGCTCAAGGGCCAACCGATTGACGGGCCGGGGCGGGATCGGGGTCTGGTGTTCCAGTCCTACTCGCTAATGCCGTGGCTGACCGTGCAGCAGAATGTCGCGCTGGCGGTGGATGCGGTGCACAAGGATCGCACCAAGGCCGAACGTGCGGCGCTGGTGAAACAGAAGGTGGCGTTGGTTGGCCTCGGCCATGCGTTTGACCGGATGCCTGCGGAGCTTTCGGGCGGAATGCGCCAGCGGGTAGCGGTAGCGCGTGCGCTGTCGATGGAGCCGGAAATCCTGTTGCTGGACGAACCGCTGTCGGCCTTGGACGCGCTCACTCGCGCCAAGTTGCAGGGCGAAATCGAACGCATCCGCAAGGAAGAAGGCCGCACCATTATTCTCGTCACCAATGACGTGGACGAGGCGCTGCTGCTGGCCGACCGGATCGCCGTGCTCACCCCGGCCCCCGCCGCGCGCATCGGCAGAATGTACGAAGTTGATCTTCCGCGCCCGCGCGAACGGGAGGCGATGAACGACGATCCGCAGTTCCAGAAAATGCGCCGCCAGATTGTCGGCTATCTGGGCGAGTTGAACGATAGCGCTGCTACCGATGCGGCAAGCTCCGTCAGCCTGCCCAATATCACTCCGCTCGACCTTGCCGGTCCGCCTCAGGCTTACACCGATGCGGGCAAAAGCGGCGTGACCACGCGTTATCTGGAGCTGTTCCGGCTAGGCAAGATTTACCCCACGCCCAAGGGTCCGCTCACCGTGGTCGAGGACTTCAACCTGCTGATGGACAAGGGCGAATTCGTCAGCCTGATTGGCCATTCGGGTTGCGGCAAGTCCACTGTGCTGACGATGGCGGCGGGGCTGAATGCGATCAGCACCGGCGGGATTGTGCTCGACAACCGAGAGATCAGCATTGCCGGGCCGGACAAGGCGGTGGTGTTCCAGTCGCCCAGCCTGATGCCGTGGCTGACCGCGCGGCAAAACGTGATGCTGGGGGTGGACCGGGTGTATCCGCACACCACGCGGGCGGAGCGGCGCGATATTTGCGAATATTACCTCGACCGGGTCGGGCTGGCGGACAGCAAGGACAAGATGGCGGCGGAAATGTCCAACGGGATGCGCCAACGCGTCGGCATCGCCCGCGCCTTTGCGCTCAGCCCGCGCTTGCTGCTGCTGGATGAACCGTTTGGGATGCTCGACAGCCTGACACGGTGGGACTTGCAGGATGTGCTGGTGGAAGTGTGGAACCGCACGAAAGTCACCGCGATCATGGTGACGCATGATGTGGACGAAGCGATTCTGCTGGCCGACCGGGTGGTGATGATGACCAACGGCCCGAACGCTACCATCGGCAAGATTCTGAAGGTCGATCTTCCCCGCCCGAGGATGCGAAAAGAGCTGCTCGAGCATCCGAAATTCTACGAATACCGGCAGGAAGTGCTGCATTTCCTCGCCGAATATGATCACGGACCAGCCGCCAAGGCCGCCTGATCGCTAGCCCTTGGGAGAGGGCCTGAAGGCACGACTAGCGGGCAACGGGGCCTGTCACGGCACAACACATCACGAAACAGGGGGTGGGCTGCGCGCATCGCGCGGCCCCGACAGGAAAGGTGCGTCCTATGGATAAGTCCACATATTTGCTTGCCGCTGCGGCCGCGTGCATTGCTAGTCCGGCAATGGCGGGGATCGGCGACCCGGTGCCGATTGGCGGCGAGATTACGTTCGATCTTCAGGCCAATGCGCGGGTGCGATACGAAACGGTCGATCAGGCCAACATCGCCAATGCCGCCGATGCGCTGACCGCGCGGCTGCGGCTCGGCGGCGAGCTGAAATACAAGATCGTTTCGGTGCTGGTGGAGGGCGAAGGCACGTTGCTGCTGGTGGATGACTTCAACGACACTATCGCCACTAATGGGCTGGAGCCGTTTCCGATCGTGGCGGACCCGGGCAACCTCGAACTCAACCGTGCGCAAATCTCAGTGATGAAGGATGGCACCGGGTTCACCCTTGGCCGCCAGCGGATCAACCTAGATAATCAGCGGTTTGTCGGCGCAGTTGGCTGGCGGCAGAACGAACAGACGTTCGACGCAGTGCGAGGTCAGGCCAAGATCGGCAAGTTCAAGCTGGATGCGACTTACGCGCAGGCGCAGCGGACGATCTTCGGAAACCGCAGCGCGAGCGAACATTTCAGCGGCAATCTAGTGCTGCTTAACGCCGCCTATGACGGGGCGCGCGTCGATGCTTCGGTGTTTTCGTACCTGCTCGATTACGATACCCGCGCTGCCTTCTCCAGCGCTACTTACGGCGGGCTGGTGCTGGGCAATGTGCCGCTCGGTCCGGTGACGCTGAATGGCATGGCCAGCTATGCGACGCAAAGCGATTATGGCACCAATCCGGGCAGTTACAGCGTGGATTATCTGGCGCTCGAAGCCAGCGCGGCCGCGCGCGGGTTCTCACTGGGTGCTGGCTATGAACTGCTCGGCAGTGACGGCGGCACGGCGGCGTTTCAGACCCCGCTGGCCACTATGCACGCCTTCAACGGCTGGGCCGATCTGTTCCTGACCACCCCGGTAGCGGGCCTCCAGGACTATTACGTAAAAGCAGGTTACACCCCGCCCTCGCCGCCAATCCCCGGCCTGAGTGTCGCCGCTGCCTGGCACAGTTACAGCGCCGATTTCGGCAATGCGAACTACGGCACCGAATGGAACGCTTCGCTGGGCGCGCGGCTCGGACCGATTGCGGCGATGGTGAAGTTCGCCGATTATCAGTCGAACGAATTCGCCGCAGACAAGCAGATCGTCTGGGTGCAGGCGGAATATTCGTTCTGATCTAGCGGCGGGCCGCAAGTGAATTGTTGCAGTGCAATAAACGCTTGCTGCCCGCCGCTCAATTGATGTAAGTACCAACCAGCAGAAAGTGCGCCCGTCCAGCGTTGGACGATCCGGCCCTTCGGCTCAGTTTTAGCAGACACAACGTGGCAACGATGCCGCCAGTCCTCCTAGGGATTTGGCGGCTTTTTTGCGTGCGTTTTCCGCAAAGGAAGTACGGATGAACGCACAGACCAAGATCGAACCAGCCGGGATCGACCGACCCCCGCGCGAACGGCTGGTGGTGATCGGCAACGGCATGGCCGGGTGCCGCGCGGTGGAAGAAGTGCTGGCACGCGATGCAGGCAGATATGCCGTTACGATCTTCGGCGCGGAACCACGGGTCAATTACAACCGGATCATGCTTTCGCCCGTGTTGGCGGGCGAAAAATGCTTCGACGATATCGTGATCAACGATGCCGCTTGGTACACCGACAACGGCATCACGTTAGTTTCGGGCGACCCGGTGGTGTCGATCGACCGCGCCAGCCGCACGGTTATCGCCCGCTCGGGCCGGACCGAACCTTATGACCGGCTGCTGATCGCCACCGGCTCCGATCCGTTCATCATCCCGGTGCCGGGGCATGACTTGCCCGGAGTGGTGACTTTCCGCGACCTCGACGATGTCGAAAAGATGCTCGCCGCTGCCGAAAATGGCGGCGACGCGGTGGTGATCGGCGGCGGGTTGCTCGGGCTGGAAGCGGCACACGGCCTCAGCCTGCGCGGCATGAAGGTTACGGTCGTGCACCTGATGCCGACGCTGATGGAACGGCAGTTGGATGAAGCTGCGGGCTGGCTGCTGAAGCAGGAGTTGGAACAGCGCGGCCAGACTATCCTGACCGGCGCGAACACCCGCGCCATCCTCGGCGCCGGTGGCCATGTGGCGGGGGTCGAGCTGGAAGACGGATCGCGGATCAAGGCCGATATCGTAGTGATGGCGGTCGGCATCCGCCCCGCCACCGCTCTCGCCAAAGCTGCCGGGGTGACGTGCGAACGCGGGATCGTGGTGGACGACAACATGGTTACGTCCGATCCGGCGGTGCTGGCCGTGGGCGAATGCGTACAACATCGCGGCGCCTGCTACGGGCTGGTCGCGCCGCTGTGGGATATGTGCCGCGCACTCGCCGCGCATCTGACGGGGGCAGAAGGCGGCTACGAGGGCTCGGTCACATCCACCAAGCTCAAGGTTTCGGGCATCGACCTTTTTTCGGCGGGTGACTTTTCCAGCACCGATGGCTGCGAAGACATCGTAATGCGCGATGCCGCCCGCGGCATTTACAAGCGCGTGGTGCTCAAGGACGACCGGATCATTGGCGCGGTGCTGTACGGAGACACCGCCGATGGCAGTTGGTATTTCGATCTGTTGAAACGGGGCGAGGATATTGCGCCGATCCGCTCCGCGCTGATTTTCGGGCAAGCCTTTGCCAACGGGGGTGCCAAAGCGGACCCTAACGCCGCTGTTGCAGCTCTTTCCGACGACGCAGAAATCTGCGGCTGCAACGGCGTATCCAAAGGCCAGGTCGTAGGCTGCATCACCGCTGGGGCGCACAGCCTCGATGCGGTTCGTTCAACCTGCAAGGCATCGGCAAGTTGCGGTTCGTGCACCGGGCTAGTCGAAAGCCTGCTCTCGCTGACACTCGGCGGCGAGGTGGAAAGCGGGCCGAAAACCATGTGCAAATGCACCAGCTTCACGCACGACGATGTCCGCCGCCTGATCGGCGAACGCGAATTGCGGCAAGTTCCGCAAGTGATGCAGGAACTGCACTGGACCACGCCCGATGGCTGTTCATCGTGCCGCCCGGCGCTCAATTACTACCTCCTTTGCGCTTGGCCGGGCGAATATGTCGATGATCAGGCCAGCCGCTTCGTCAACGAACGGCTCCACGCCAATATCCAGAAGGATGGCACCTATTCGGTAGTGCCGCGCATGTGGGGCGGGTTGACCAATCCGCGCGAATTGCGCGCGATTGCCGATGTGGTGGAAAAATACGACGCGCCGATGGTGAAAGTCACCGGCGGCCAGCGGCTCGATATTTTCGGGATCAAGAAGGAAGATCTGCCCGCCGTCTGGTCCGATCTCAACGCCGCCGGGATGGTCAGCGGTCATGCTTACGGCAAAGCGCTGCGCACGGTGAAAACCTGCGTCGGCAGCGAATGGTGCCGCTTCGGCACGCAGGATTCCACCGGCCTCGGCGTGAAGATCGAACGGATGACGTGGGGCAGCTGGATGCCGCACAAGTTCAAGATCGCGGTCAGCGGCTGCCCGCGCAACTGCGCCGAAGCGACGATCAAGGATTTCGGAATCATCTGCGTGGATAGCGGATACGAACTGCACGTGGGCGGCAATGGCGGGATCAAGGTCCGCGTCACCGATCTGCTGTGCAAGGTGGAAACCGAAGAACAGGCGATGGAGATGTGCGCGGCATTCATCCAGCTTTACCGCGAAGATGCGCATTATCTTGAGCGCACTGCGCCGTGGATCGAGCGCAAGGGGCTGGAGTGGCTCAAAGCCCGGTTGTTCGATGATCCTGAGACAGTCCAGTGGCTGGCGCGGCGGTTCTACTTCTCGCAGCAATTCTCGCAGGACGATCCGTGGGCCGCGCGCGCAGCCGGGGAACGCCGCGATCTGCACAGCCACATGGCCGAAGTGCGGCCGCTGCATATCGAATATGGCCTGTTGGAGGGTGTGCAATGATCGGCACATGGCTGGATATCGGCCCGACAACGCAGATCGAATCTGGCAGCGCGCGCACGCTGCCGGTGATTGGCGGGCCGGACGAGGAATACCGCGAAATCGCAGTGTTCCACACCGTGCGCGGCGAATTCTTCGCGTTGGTCAACAAGTGCCCGCACAAGGGCGGTCCGCTCAGCCAAGGCATTCTGCACGGCGATACGGTATCCTGTCCGCTGCACAATTGGCGGATTTCGCTCCGTAGCGGTCAGGCGCAGGGGGAGGACAAGGGCTGCACGCCCACGATCCCGCTGAAGATCGATGGCGGGCGCATCTTTCTGCTGCGCGAGGCAGTTCTCGGGCTGACTCCGGCGTGATCCTCCGAGGATGAAACCAGTGCGAACCACTTGCCCCTATTGCGGGGTCGGCTGCGGGGTGGAAGCCGCTGCCGATGCTGCGGGAGCGGTGACTGTTCGGGGCGATGCCGCGCATCCAGCCAATCGCGGCAAGCTGTGCTCCAAAGGCACGCACCTTGGCGAAACCACGGGGCTTGCTGGACGCTTGCTGCATCCGCAAATCGCAGGCCGCCAAGTGGGCTGGGACAAAGCGCTGGATGATGTGGCGGCGCGCCTGCGCCGAGTTATCGCCGAACATGGGCCGGATGCGGTGGCGTTCTATGTCTCTGGGCAATTGCTGACCGAGGATTACTATGTCGCCAACAAACTGGTGAAGGGCTTCATCGGCACCGGCAATATCGACACCAATTCGCGGCTGTGCATGGCCAGCGCCGTCGCCGCGCATAACCGCGCATTTGGCGAGGATGTGGTGCCGTGTTCGTACGACGATCTGGACGATGCAGACCTGATCCTGCTGGTCGGCTCCAACACCGCATGGTGCCACCCGGTCATCTGGCAGCGGATCGAACACGCGCGCGAAAAACGCGGCACCAAGCTGGTGGTGATCGATCCGCGCCGCACCGAAACCGCCGAGCGGGCGGACTTGCATGTGCCGGTCGCGCCGGATGGCGACGTTGCGTTGTTCAATGCGTTGCTGGGGGAAATGTCCGCGCGCGGGCTGCTGGACGAGGACTTCCTGCGCGATAGCTGCGATGTGCCTGCGGGGATGATGGCCGCACTGGATGCACACGCTCACGGGATCGATCCGGCGGTGTTCTCGCAACTGGCCGATCTCGTTGCCGCAAATCCGCGCATGATCACGCTGTTCAGCCAAGGCGCCAATCAGTCGGTGTGCGGCACCGACAAGGGCAATGCGTTCATCAACCTGCATCTTGCCACTGGCCGGATCAACCAGCCGGGCGCTGGCCCATTCAGCATCACCGGCCAACCCAATGCGATGGGCGGGCGCGAGGTGGGCGGGCTGGCCAATATGCTCGCGTGCCATCTGGGGTTTTTCGATGCCGAACGCGCGGCAGTGGCCGGGTTCTGGAACGCCCCCGCGCTCGCCAGCGGACCGGGCGAGAAAGCGGTCGATATGTTCCGCAGCGTGGCCGAGGGGCGCATCCGTTTCATCTGGGTCATGGCCACAAATCCGGCGGTCTCCATGCCCGATGCGGAGTTCGTGCGGGCGGCACTGGCGGGCTGCGAGAACGTGGTGGTGTCCGACATGTTCGGCGATACCGACACCGCGCGGCTCGCCCATGTGCGCCTGCCCGCGTTGGGCTGGGGCGAGAAAGATGGCACCGTCACCAATTCCGAACGCGTGATTTCACGCCAGCGGCCATTCCTGCCGGCGCCGGGCGAAGCGCGCGCCGACTGGCGGATTATGTGCGATGTGGCGCAGCGGCTGGGCCACGGCGATGCCTTCGCCTTCACCTCGTCCGCCGACGTGTTCCGCGAATATGCCGCGATGACGCAGTTGGCGGTGGACGCTGGCAAAGCGCTCGATCTGACCGATTGGGCGGATTGCGGTGAGGCGGATTATGCCGACATGGAGCCGTTTCAGTGGGGCGGACGGCATCCCTTGGCGCAGGGCTTCCCCACTCCGGACGGGAAGGCGCGGCTGGTCCACGTCACCCCCGCCCCGCCCGCAGCCGCCGACGCGGCGTTCCCGCTTGCGCTCAATACCGGGCGCTACCGCGACCAGTGGCACACCATGACGCGCACCGGCCTCAGCGCGAAACTGTCTGCCCATCGCCGCGAGCCGCTACTGGAAATCACCGTACAAGATGCATTGCACGCCGGGCTGGCAGATGGCGGGCTGGCGCGGGTTTCCACACCTGCGGGCGATGCCGTGTTCCGTGTGGCGCTGAGCGACGGGCAAGTGCCGGGGCAGATTTTCGTGCCGATGCACTGGACCCAGGGCCAAGGCGGTATGGGCCGCACCGGCGCGCTGATGCACCAGCTGACCGATCCGATTTCCGGCCAACCCGGCTTCAAGAATGTGCCCGCCGCCGTCTCGCCGATCAACACCGAATGGCGCGCGTTTCTGGTGAGCACAGATGCCGCTGATGTTGAGGGCCTACACCTCGTCCGCTCGCGCATTCCCGGCGGCTGGCTGACCGAATTGGCGGGCGATGGCGCCGTTCCGCTAGCCGCAATCCTTGCTGCCGGTCAGCGCAGCGAAGTGACCGATCTTGCACGCGGAATGCAGCGGATCGCCGTGCACGGCGCGGACGGGGCGTTGTGCGCACTGCTCTATGTGACCCGCAGCGGCGACTTGCCCGAACGCGAATGGATCATCCGCCAATTCGCCTCGCCCGACGCAGCCGTGTTCGAATTGCTGGCCGGGCGCGCGGCGGTTGCCCAGCGAGATCGCGGGCCGCTGGTGTGCGTGTGCCACGATGTCGGCGAAAATGCGGTCCGGGCGGCGGTGGAGCAAGGCGCAAACAACGTGGGCGCGATTGGCGCTGCAACTTGCGCGGGCACCAATTGCGGATCGTGCCGTCCGATCATCGCGCGGATATTGAGCAAAATGCAACATGCCCTGCAGGAGGCTGCACAATGATCGATCCCGGACAGGTCTGGCTGGTAGGCGCAGGTCCGGGTGATCCCGATCTGCTCACACGCAAGGCCGAAAAGATGATCCGCGCGGCCAGTGTGATCTTTCACGATGCGCTGGTGGGTACAGGTGTGTTGGCGCTCGCCCTGCCCGACACGCGGCTGGTGCCGGTGGGTAAACGCTCCGGCCGCCATTCCAAAGACCAGCGGACGATCGATGCGCTGATCGTCGAAGCCGCGCTTGCTGGCGAGCGAGTGGTGCGGCTGAAAGGCGGCGATCCGGCGATTTTCGGGCGGACGATGGAAGAGCTGAACGCCTGCCGCAGCGCCGGAATCGACGCGCGCATTTGCCCCGGAATTACCGCCGCCAGCGCGGCAACCGCCAGCCTCGGCACCTCGCTCACCTTGCGCGCAGAGGCGCGGCGGGTGACGTTTGTTACCGCTCATGCACGCAAGGGCGACCCGCTCGATCTGGACTGGGCTTCGCTCGCGCTGCCCGACACCACCTTGGCGATTTACATGGGCAAAGCCGCCGCAGCGGAGGTTTCGCGCCAACTTATCGCCCACGGTCTGCCGTGCGATACACCCGTGGCGTGGGTGGAAAACGCCAGCTTGCCTAGCGAACGCCAATTCACCACCCGCTTGGATTTACTGCCGCTGGCGGCGCGCACCGCGTTAGGCGATGGCCCGGCGATCATGTTGATCGGGCAGGTTGTCGCCAGCCAGAACCTTCAGGTTGCCGGGCGCGTACCGCCGCCGAGGAATGCGGCGAATGCAGCCTGCGCCTCCGAAGATTGCATGGCGGCGGCGAACAACGCCGCTTCCTGAGCGATCTGGCTTTCCACCGCAGCACCATCGGGCCGCAATAGACGACGCGTCGCTAACAACGCCGCGCGCGGTTGCCGTGCCAGCGCAGCCGCCTTGGCCCGCGCATGGTCATGCAAACTTTCCGCCTGAACAATCCCGGTAATCATCCCCGCCCGTTCCGCTTCCTCAGCGCCGATAGTTTCGCCGAGCAACAGCATTGCTGCCGCTCTGGCGCGGCCCAAAACCGCGGGCGCGAGCAAGCTGGACGCGGCTTCGGGGACCAATCCCAGCTTGACGAACGGCATCGCGAACCGCGCATCGGGTGCGGCGTAGATCAGGTCGCAGTGAAACAGCATTGTGGTGCCGATCCCCACCGCCATGCCCTGCACAGCGGCTACCAGCGGCTTGTCGAACGCCGCCAGCGCATTGATGAACGCCATCGCGGCAGCAGCGCCTTCCGGCCCTTGCACGAAATCGCCGAGATCATTGCCAGCGCAAAACGCGTCGCCTGCGCCGGTGAACAGCACGCAGGCAATATCATCGCGAGCCTCTGCCTCCGCCAAAGCCGCAGTCATCGCATGGTACATTTGCGAGGTCAGCGCGTTCTTCTTGGCTGGGCGGTCGATGCCGATTTCCAGATAGCCATCGCTATGCGTGACACGGATTTCATCGGTCATTGGGGCACCCTTCCCGGCGGTTGATACATCGTGCGCACCCTATCGGCAAATGCAGCGGGCTTTGTTAAGAGCAGCGATGGCCCTTGCACCCGATATCTCGTCCGCCTCCAATCCAATGCCAGCCACCGGCGACGGAGCGAGGCTGAATGCGCCCGGCCTCAACTATTTCGTGTTCGCGCTGTTCTTCATCTTCGGCGGGATAACCAGCCTGAACGATGTGATCCTGCCCAAACTGAAAGAGCTGTTCACGCTCAACTACACGCAGGCGATGCTGGTGCAGTTCTGTTTCTTCACCGCCTATCTGGTGGTCGGGATACCCGGCGCGCAACTGGTTAAGCGGATCGGCTATATGCGCGGCGCGGTGGCCGGGCTGCTGACGATGATGGTCGGCTGCCTGCTGTTCATTCCCGCCAGCCAGACGGCGACTTACGGCCTGTTTTTGTTCGCCCTGTTCGTGCTGGCGAGCGGGGTGGTGATTGTGCAAGTCGTCACCAATCCGCTGATAAGCCTGCTCGGCCCCGCGGCGACAGTGCACAGCCGGCTGACCTTCGCGCAGGCGTTCAATTCGCTAGGGACGACGCTGTTTCCGCTAGTCGGGGCAGGCCTGATCCTCGGCGGGCTGGCCGGGTTGAGCGCAGCCGATTTATCGGGGCCGGAACTGGAAGCTTACCGCACCGCCGAAACAAGCACGATCGTCTCCACCTATATGGCCTTGGCGGCGGCGCTTGCGATAATCGCGGCGGTAGTTTGGAGTTTCCGGAACCGGCTGGTCGGCGAAAAGCATGAAAAAAGCTCGCTGATGGGCGGGTTCCGGCTGCTGGCGCGGCCACGCTTTAGCTACGGCGCCTTGTGTATCTTCCTGTATGTCGGCGCAGAAGTATCCATCGGCTCGCTGGTTGTGAGCTACTTGATGCAAGGCCACGTGATGGGCCTCAGCGAACAGAGCGCGGGCAGCATGATTGCCGTATATTGGGGCGGCGCGTTGGTCGGGCGGCTGATCGGTTCGGCGGTATTGCGGTTCGCCAGCCCGGGACTGGTGTTGGCTGGCGTGGCGAGCGGGGCCATAGTGCTGTTGGCCATTTCCACCCAATCGAG
>Ga0247817_10001039_pt1 | contig 14769 bp, 14 predicted proteins | sample UWRJL212509R1_FD_178010 | JGI IMG/M metagenome (GOLD analysis project Ga0247817, IMG submission 178010) | Plant litter microbial communities from Arlington Agricultural Research Station in Wisconsin, United States - UWRJ-L212-509R-1 | ecosystem: Environmental > Terrestrial > Plant litter >... | reverse complement strand
GGAGGGCACTGGCATCAATTGTGTACCAGATGGCCTGAACCAAATTTGCAAGCTGATTTCGCCAAGATCAGGATGCAGGCCTGATTTTGTGTGAGCGGCTTTTTTTAGCCTCCCTGATAACCAACTACCGGGACGACGTGGATTTAGTGAAGAAGAAAAGCAGATTGGCGAGTGTAGACCAGACTTTGCTTGCGTTGGCGGACGACGTCCAACGAGGTGTGGGAACCGTCGGTAGACATCTATTGCAGAGCGGAGGGGGATCGCATTCACGACTTAGATCCAACTTAAAAAGGACTTCTCTGACTTGCAGGTTGGGCCAGTGACCCTTGGAGTGTTGGTATCTCGTCCCGCCACACTGCGGTCTGCGGAGCAATGCGGCCTTCGGGGTGTACATCCTCCCCACTCGCGTGGATTCCGAGGCATTGTGCAAGTAGCACGCGATATTACACGTCTTGACAAAGACTGAGCAACTGCGAGCAGGCATGGCAGCAGCGTCGCAGAACAGGCTTCGGATTGATGAACGGTGTAATCGCACCTTTCTCGAGGGTTGCGGTCTAGCTGGGCGCAGGGTGGCCCGTGCGCACCTTAAGTCAGTCTTCCAGTAGCCGGACAGCTCCAGGGCGAAACGAGTAAGAATCCCCACCGAAAACCTGGCTGCAGTTAGTAATTCTGGCAGGCTGCAGAGCGCGCTACAGGATCGATTTTGCTAGGATGCCTGATCAGGCTCCCACAGGGTCTATGAGACGTCAAAGGGGCGGAGTACCTGAAAAGCAGTGTGGCGGGGTAGTATCTGATTTGCTCTGGTCGGCTTGGTTTGGTGCTGAGATGTTGTGCAACACTCTCAGGATGTTATGGTAAAATTTCGTATATTTTTTCAGGAAGCTTCTGCGTGGAAAATTTTGCAAACAAGATATTGTTAATCAGCGGTGGCACAGGCTCCTTCGGGAATGCCGTTCTAAAGCGTTTTCTTAACAGCGAAATAGCAGAAATTCGTATTTTTAGCCGTGATGAAAAAAAGCAAGATGACATGCGCAAGCGCTATGCCAGTCCTAAGCTTAAGTTCTATATCGGAGATGTTAGAGATTATCAAAGTGTTTTGACTGCTACTCGGGGGGTTGATTATATCTTTCACGCTGCAGCACTCAAGCAAGTACCATCTTGTGAGTTTCACCCGATGGAAGCGGTCAAGACCAATGTTATCGGTACTGATAACGTGCTTGAGGCTGCGATTCAAAACGGCGTCAAGCGAGTTGTCTGCCTGAGTACCGACAAGGCCGTCTATCCAATCAATGCCATGGGTATTTCCAAGGCAATGATGGAGAAGGTAATGGTCGCGAAGTCTCGCAATGTTGATGAAACAAAAACGGTAATATGCGGTACTCGTTACGGCAACGTGATGGCTTCGAGAGGCTCGGTTATTCCCCTGTTTATCGAGCAGATACGTGAAGGGAAGCCTCTGTCCATCACTGATCCTAATATGACTCGCTTCATGATGACCTTGGCGGATGCGGTCGATTTGGTTTTGTACGCTTTTGAACACGGCAACAATGGTGATCTTTTTGTACAAAAAGCGCCTGCTGCAACGGTTGAGACGCTGGCTCGCGCATTGACGGTAATGGTAGGAAAGCCAGAGCATCCGATTCAGATCATTGGCACTCGTCACGGCGAAAAGCTTTATGAGGCTTTGCTAAGTCGTGAAGAAATGGCCTGTGCCGAAGACATGGGGGACTACTTCCGAGTACCACCGGATTTGCGTGATTTGAATTACAGCAAGTTTGTTGAGCAGGGGGAAGAGAAAATTTCTCACATGGAAGATTACAATTCGCATAATACCGAGCGTCTGGACGTTGAAGGTATGCAGCGTTTGCTTCTCAAGCTCGAGTTCATGAAAGCGATTCAGCGCGGTGAACATGCAGTAGCTGAGGAATAAGGCATGAAAGTATTGATCACCGGTGCCAATGGGTTCATTGGCAAGAATCTTGTTGCTCATTTACAAGAGAGAAAAGAAGTCGAAGTGCTGACGTTTTGTCACGAAGATGACATGACCTCCCTGGATGCACTCGTCATGGAAGTGGATTTTATTTTTCACTTGGCCGGGATCAATCGACCTCAAAGTGTCGACGAATTCAAAACCGGGAACACTGACTTGACCAAAGCCTTGTGTGCTTCGGTGGCGGCCAGTGGTCGAAATATTCCTGTCGTTTACACTTCCTCCATTCAGGCTGAACTGGATAATGCCTACGGCTCCAGCAAGCGTGATGCCGAACAGGCTCTAACTGCACTTTCCGCAGAGAGTGGAGTTGATGTACACATTTTCCGGTTGCCCAATGTCTTTGGCAAGTGGGCTCGTCCAAATTATAATTCTGCCGTCGCGACGTTTTGCCATAATATCGTTAACGACTTGCCTATCAGTATCAACGACGCCAATGCGAAAATTTCGTTGGTTTATATTGATGATGTCGTAAGCAGTTTCATTGCTGTTATGGATGGCAAACATCCTGCCGGTTCTACCGCAGTTGTCGAGCCGAACTATTCGATTTCCGTTGGAGAGCTCTCTTCAGTGCTTTATGCATTCAAGGAGAGTCGTGAGTCGATGATTACCGAGCGGGTCGGCACCGGCCTCGTACGGGCGCTGTATTCTACTTACCTCAGTTATATGCCCCCGACGGCGTTTACCTACAAGGTTCCAAAGCATGGGGACGCCCGTGGCGTATTCGTCGAAATGCTCAAGACCAAGGATTCGGGGCAGTTTTCATATTTTACCGCGCATCCCGGCATCACCCGCGGGGGGCATTATCACCATTCGAAGACTGAAAAATTCCTGGTTATCAAGGGCAAGGCTTGTTTTCGCTTCCGGCAGATTATGTCGGGCGAGTTCTTCGAATTGTTCACTGATGGTGAGTCGCCTGAAATCGTCGAGACCGTACCCGGGTGGAGCCATGACATCACTAACGTGGGTGATGAAGAAATGGTTGTCATGCTGTGGGCTAACGAAATCTTTGATCGTGAGCTTCCGGATACCTACACCAAGGCAGTCGGCACCCAGGCCTGATCGCATAAGGAACTAGCATTACAATGAAAAAGTTGAAGATTGTTACTGTCGTAGGCACGCGCCCTGAGATCATCCGCTTGTCACGCGTCATGGCTGCTCTGGACAAGTACTGTGACCACGTACTGGTCCACACCGGGCAGAACTATGACTACGAACTCAATGAGATTTTTTTCCAGGACCTAGGCATTCGCAAGCCGGATCATTTTCTCAACGCGGCGGGTAGCAGTGGTGCGGAAACAATCGGGAACGTGATCATTGCTGTCGATCGTGTCCTTGCGTCCGTTCAGCCTGAGGCGCTTTTAGTGCTGGGCGATACCAATAGTTGCATGGCTGTTATTCCTGCAAAGCGCCGCAAAATCCCGACATTCCACATGGAAGCTGGCAATCGCTGCTTCGATATGCGCGTGCCTGAAGAAATCAATCGTCGCATTGTGGACCATACCGCTGACATCAACCTCACCTACAGCACTATCGCCCGCGATTATTTGCTCAAGGAAGGTCTGTCGCCCGACATGGTCATCAAAACCGGTAGTCCAATGTTTGAGGTTTTGAACCATTATCGTGATGGGATCGAGTCTTCGGATGTCCTGACTCGTTTAGGGCTTGAAGCAGGTAAGTTTTTTGTCGTCAGTGCTCACCGCGAAGAGAACATCGACTCTGACAAAAACCTCCTGAAACTGGTGGATGTTCTCAACACCGTTGCCACAACCTTTGGTTTTCCGGTCATTGTTTCGACCCACCCACGCACTCAGAAACGTGTTGATGCCATGGGCATTGTGTTTCATGAAAATGTGAAACTTCTGAAGCCCTTGGGATTCAAAGACTACAACAAGCTGCAGCTGGAATCGAAAGCGGTACTTTCTGACAGCGGCACCATCAGTGAAGAGTCTTCGATACTGAATTTTCCCGCGCTGAACATTCGTGAGGCACACGAGCGTCCTGAAGGCATGGAAGAGGCTGCGGTAATGATGGTGGGGCTTGAAGTAGAGCGGGTATTACAAGGACTGATGGTCCTGGATTCCCAAGCTTCAGGCGAGGAGCGTACCTTGCGTCTGGTTGCAGATTACAGCATGCCAAATGTATCCGAAAAAGTAGCGCGGATCGTTCATAGTTACACTGACTACGTCAATCGAATCGTCTGGAAACGCTATTAATTCGAGTTGTGATCATGCCTGAGAAGAAGTTGAGGATCCTGGTGGTTACGCAATATTTTTGGCCAGAAAATATGCGTATAAACGATTTGGTTCGTGATTTTACTGATAAGGGACACTCGGTCACAGTACTGACTGGTTTGCCCAACTACCCTGAAGGCGAAGTTTTCGCAGAGTTCAAGGCAGCGCCAGAACGTTTTAATACCTACTATGGTGCCAAAATTGAGCGCGTTCCGATGCTCCCTCGGGGCAAACGTAGCATCAATTTGATACTCAACTATCTCAGCTTCTTTACCAGTGCATCAGTTGTCGGTGCCTATAAGCTGCGCGGCGAGCGCTACGATGCCATTTTTGTCTACGCGGTATCACCCATAATGGCTGCCATACCAGCGCTGGTCATCGGTCGGTTGAAAAAGGCCCCGGTTTTCGTCTGGGTTCTGGATCTCTGGCCCGAAACACTCAGAGCGGTAGGTGTTTTAAAGAAACCAGCGTTGTTATCAATCGTCGGCAAAATGGTTTCGTGGATTTATAATCGTACTGATTATTTGCTGATGCAGTCGCACGGATTTTTCGACAACGTAAAAAAATACTGCACGAAAGACATTGCTTCCGAACGGCTGGTTTATTTTCCTAGCTGGGCCGAGGACGATTTTTCCGGAGCTACTCCAACCGAGTCGACGTTACTGGCACGTGATGATTCGGTCTTTACGGTAGTTTTTGCTGGAAATCTCGGAGAGGCTCAAGATTTCCCTGCTGTGTTGGACGCAGCGCAGGCACTCGTTGGCGAGGTCGCTGTGCGCTGGGTAATCGTCGGCGATGGGCGTATGAGTGACTGGCTGAGTCAACAGGTCCAGGCCAGAGGGCTCACAAATGTCCTGTTGCTGGGGAGACATCCCCTGGACGAGATGCCGGCGCTGTTCGCTTGCGCGGATGCACTGCTGGTGTCGCTCAAGACCAATGACGTTTTTGAGAAAACAATACCGGGGAAAGTGCAGGCTTACCTCGCATCTGGCCGGCCGCTTCTTGGGATGATCAACGGAGAGGCCGCGAGAGTTATTGTTGAGTCCGGTGCCGGCCTCACATGCTCCTCTGGCGATGCGAAAGGTTTGGCAGCGATTACGTCGACCTTGGCCAGGAGTGATGCAGGTGAGTTGCAGGCAATGAGTGAGTCCGGTCGTCGATATTACTTGAGTAATTATTCGAAGCCTTTGCTTCTCGCCCGTCTTGAAGATCTTTTCCGAACCGCAACTTTAAGAAAGGCCGGTCATTAATGTCGAATTCTATTTTATTGACCGGGGCGACCGGCTTCGTCGGTGGCGCCATTCTCAAGCGCCTGTGCAACGACAGGATACAACCGGTTGTGGCGGTGGTTCGGGGTGAGTCTCAGATAAAGGTGCAAGACGTTTCGACGTTGCGCATCGACAGCTTTGATGGCACAACCCCGTGGGAAGGAAAGCTCGCTGGTTCCCGTGTGATTATTCACTCAGCGGCTCGGGTTCATGTCATGAATGATGCTGAGTCCGACCCGTTGGCTGCGTTCCGCAAGGTTAATGTCGAAGGTACGTTGAATTTGGCGCGGCAGGCGGCCGCTTCAGGGGTACAGCGTTTTATTTTTATCAGCTCAATCAAAGTCAACGGGGAAGGGACCGCATCAGGCACGGCTTATACCGCTGATGATGCACCTGCTCCGGTAGATCCCTATGGCATTTCGAAAATGGAAGCCGAGCAGGGGCTTCGAAAAATAGCAGCGGAAACTGCGATGGAGGTCGTTATTATCCGTCCGGTCCTGGTTTACGGACCTGGGGTCAAGGCTAATTTCCTTAGCATGATGCGCTGGTTGAGCAAAGGGATACCTTTGCCTTTTGGAGCGATCAACAACAGTCGGAGCCTTGTTGCGCTGGATAATCTCGTGGATTTGGTCATCACCTGTATCGATCACCCCGCGGCCGCGAATCAAACCTTCCTCGTAAGTGACGGAGAGGACTTATCCACAACGGTTCTGCTCAGTAAGATGGGAAACGCACTTGAAAAACCGGCTAGACTCATCCCGGTGCCTAGTTGGCTACTGCAGGGTGGCGCCCAATTACTTGGAAAAAAAGGGCTTTCCCAGCGACTATGCGGATCGCTGCAAGTCGATATTACGAAGACTCGCACTCTATTAAGCTGGACGCCGCCTATCAGTGTTGATGAGGCTTTAGCGGCTACTGCATTACATTTTCGGGAACATCAATAATAATGATTTACTTGTGGTTAATTCCGGCTGTTGCGGTTCTTTCCTTGGGACTGACTGCAGCGTTACGTCGTTATGCGCTCAGCCGAAGCATTATCGATATCCCCAACGCACGTAGTTCACACTCTGTCCCAACGCCACGCGGTGGCGGGGTGGCAATCGTGATCGCTTTTCTTCTGTCGCTTCCTGTTCTGGGATTAATGGGCCTGGTCCCATGGCCGCAGTTGCTCGGCTTAGGCGGGGCCGGTGCTTTGGTCGCCGTCGTCGGATTTATGGATGACCACGGACACATTGCAGCTCGTTGGCGACTACTTGGCCATTTCAGTGCAGGTATTTGGGCGCTGTGCTGGTTGGGAGGCTTTCCGCCTTTGGTGATGTTTGGCATGAGCGTAGACCTGCACTGGTTTGGCCATGTTCTTGCGGCAATTTATCTGGTCTGGATCCTCAATCTGTACAACTTCATGGACGGCATTGACGGGATTGCGAGCGTTGAAGCTTTATGCGCCTGCCTTGGCGCCTGTTTGCTGTATTGGGTCAATGGCACTCCCGCATTGATCTGGGGGCCGCTGATTTTGGCTATGGCGGTTCTAGGCTTTCTTTATTGGAATTTTCCACCTGCGCGAATTTTTATGGGAGATGCAGGGAGTGGATTCCTCGGCGTTACTCTCGGCGTGTTGTCTCTTCAGGCCGCCTGGGAGTCGTCGGCGCTATTTTGGGCCTGGTTGATTCTTTTAGGAGTCTTCATAGTCGATGCCACGTTTACTTTGCTACGTCGATTGATCCGTGGCGACAAAGTCTACGAGGCTCACCGTAGTCACGCTTACCAATTCGCTTCACGTCATTTTGGCAAACATTTACCCGTCACCCTGGCGGTAGGTGCAATCAATCTGTTTTGGTTGTTGCCCATAGCGTTCTGCGTAACCTACTGGGAGCTTGATGGCGCACTTGGTCTGGCCATCGCTTATTTCCCATTGATAATTCTCGCTGTGAAATATCACGCAGGGGAGCTTGAGCGCTCCGTTCCCGCATCTACTGATTGAGCCTTCGATACTGATTTAGCAGGTGTCGGTCGTGATTGAAACGGTACAATGATTGAGTCATAGCCAGGTTAGGAGCGGGACAAGGTGGTTGAAACGTTAATGGATAGGTTGCGAGCTTTTCTACTTGGGCTGCCTCGCCGCCATAAGCGACTGATACAGGTTACGACCGATGTTGTTTTGGTTTGGGCTGCACTTTGGCTGGCTTTTGTCGTTCGCCTTGGCATTGACGAGATGGTGAACCCCTTTGTTGTCCATCTTTGGCTTTTCGTCAGTGCGCCGATCGTTGCGATACCGCTGTTCATCCGTTTCGGCATGTATCGAGCGGTCATGCGCTATTTCGGCAATGACGCGCTGATTGCCATTATCAAGGCAGTCACCTTGTCATCCCTGATTCTTGGGGTAATCGTTTACTGGTACAGCAACCACCAGAATCTCGTCCCTCGCTCCATCATCTTCAATTATTGGTGGCTGAGCCTGATCATGATTGGCGGCTTGCGCTTGGCAATGCGCCAGTATTTCCTGGGGGACTGGTTCACTGCAGTTCAGCATGTTCCGTTCGCCAATCGAGACAATGGCCTGCCCAGAGTGGCGATTTATGGCGCTGGTGCTGCGGGAAATCAGCTCGTCGCGGCATTGCGGATGGGGCGGGTCATGCGGCCGGTGGCGTTTATTGACGATGACAGCGGCATAGCCGAGCGCATTATCTCAGGCTTGCATGTCTATAAGCCCAAGCACATTCAACGAATGATCGATGTCACAGGAGCCCAAGAGATTCTGCTCGCGATTCCGTCGTCGAATAGAGGACGTCGTCGCGAAATCCTCACCTTCCTTGAAGGCTTCCCTCTGCACGTTCGAAGCGTGCCTGGTTTTATGGATCTGGCAAGCGGCCGAGTAAAGGTCGACGACATTCAGGAGGTCGATATCGCTGACCTGCTGGGTCGGGACTCAGTGCCCGCACAAGCTGAGTTGCTCGAACATTGCATCAAAGGGCAGTCGGTTCTTGTCACCGGGGCTGGTGGCTCCATCGGTTCAGAGCTTTGTCGTCAGATACTGGTTTTGCGTCCGACAACACTTTTACTGTTTGATCATAGTGAATTTAATCTTTACAGCATCGTGTCTGAACTTGAACAGCGCATCGCGCGTGAATCATTGCCAGTTCGTCTGCTGCCAATTCTTGGTTCTGTCCGCAATCCGGACAAACTGCTCGACGTGATGAAAACCTGGCACGTAGACACTGTCTACCATGCGGCGGCGTACAAACACGTGCCGATGGTCGAGCACAACATTGCTGAAGGCGTTCTTAACAATGTGATTGGTACGCTCAATACCGCCCAGGCTGCGCTCCAGGCCGGTGTCGCAAACTTTGTGCTGATCTCCACCGATAAGGCTGTGCGGCCGACCAACGTAATGGGCAGTACCAAGCGCCTTGCTGAGTTGACCCTACAGGCATTAAGCCACGAGGTTGCGCCGGTGCTTTTTGGTGATACCGGTAATGTGTCGCGTGTTAATAAAACACGCTTCACGATGGTCCGGTTCGGTAATGTGCTGGGGTCTTCCGGTTCGGTTATTCCGCTGTTCCACAAACAGATAAAGTCGGGTGGGCCGCTTACCGTTACCCATCCGAAGATCACTCGTTATTTCATGACGATCCCCGAAGCGGCACAACTGGTTATCCAGGCAGGTTCCATGGGGCAGGGCGGTGACGTATTTGTTCTGGACATGGGCGAACCCGTGAAGATCGTTGAGCTGGCCGAAAAGATGATTCATCTGTCCGGCTTAAGTGTTCGCTCGGAAAAAAACGTGCAGGGTGACATTTCCATCGAGTTCACAGGTCTGCGTCCCGGAGAAAAGCTGTACGAGGAATTGTTGATCGGTGACAACGTTTCCGCCACCCAACACCCAATGATTATGAGCGCTAACGAAGATCATCTGCCTTGGGATGTACTCAAGTCCAAGCTGATCGAATTGCTCGGTGCCGTTGATCAGGATGACTATGCCCGGGTCCGTCAGCTCTTGCGCGAAACCGTCAGCGGCTACGCACCTGACGGCGAGATCGTCGACTGGATCTACCAGCAACGTCGTCTCGAACCCTGATTGTTTCACATCCCGCAACAGACACACTTTTGACAGGCTCCATACATCGCCTAGATTTGGGAGGCAGCTTCGGAAAAGCTGCTTTCCCAATCGATGTCATGGAGCTTCAAATATGCGTACCGGTTACCTCTCCTCTCTGATTTTTGCCCTGCTCACCAGCCTCTCTATCAGCGCCACTGCTGCGCCAGCAGCCAAGCCCGAGACTGGAAATCCCCCTGCAGTAATGGAAGCTGCTCCAAAGGAAATGTCAGGCAAAGTCGACCTCAATGGTGCCGACGCGCCAACTTTGCAGCGAGAACTGACAGGTGTTGGTGAAGCAAAGGCCCAGGCGATTGTTGCGTATCGCGATATGAACGGACCGTTTGCATCCGTAGATGAGCTGCTGGAAGTGAAGGGGATCGGCAAAGCGATTCTGGATAAAAACCGTGAGAAGCTTGAGGTGAACTAAGCTGATTGTTCAGCACTAGGAAGGCCGGTCATTGACCGGCCTTTTTGCGTTATGGCGCAGCACAAAATTCTTGTGCAATTTAAGGAGAGCCACTCGGCAAGGCATCTCCTTTTGTCGGCACCTAAAAAATTACGACTATCATATCCACTTTGGATTATGCCTATAATAAATACGTCTTCCAACCAACCGCTCATACGTTCTCGCCCTCAGCCTCTTCCCAGGAGCACCCTTTATGAACTCTCCCAAAGCCCAAGGAACCGCTCTCGTCACCGGTGCATCTTCAGGCATCGGTGCAATTTACGCCGAGCGCCTGGCCGCCCGTGGTTTTGACCTGCTCCTGGTTGCCCGTGACCAGGAGCGCCTCGACGCAGCCGCAACCAGGCTGCGCACGGAGCACGGCATTCAAGTCGAAGTGCTCAAGGCAGATCTGACGCGAAAGGACGACGTGTTAAAGCTTGAACAGCGCCTGCGCAGCGATTCCAGTATTAGCCTCCTGCTAAACAATGCCGGCGTCGCGGCCGATGGTCTGCTGGCCAACTCCGATATGGACCAGCTTGAGCGTTTGATCCAGCTCAATATCACGGCAGTCACGCGGTTGGCCTCGGCGGCGGCGGCAAGTTTTTCCAAGGCGGGTCGCGGGACGATCATCAACATTGCCTCGGTGGTGGCATTGTTTCCCGAGCGCTTCAACGCGACTTACAGCGCCAGCAAGGCATATGTGTTAAGTCTGACCCAGTCGTTAAACGCCGAACTGGACGGCACGGGTGTCAAGGTCCAGGCCGTACTGCCAGGGGTGACGCGCACCGAAATCTGGGAGCGTTCCGGTATCGATGCGACACAAATTCCTGCGGATATGGTGATGGAAGCCGGTGAAATGGTAGATGCGGCGTTGTCTGGTCTGGACCAAGGTGAGCTGATCACCATTCCGTCATTGCCGGACGCCGGCGATTGGGAAGCCTTTGTAGCGGCGCGTCATGTGATGGCGCCGAACCTGTCTAAAAGCACGGCGGCCACGCGTTACAAGTGAGGCGCCATGAATCGGATCGAGGTGTGTGCGGTATGAGTGATCGTCGAATAGTTGTTACGGGTATGGGTATGGTGTCGCCTCTGGGCAGCAATGTTGAAGCGGTCTGGAAGCGCCTTTTGGCCGGCCAATCCGGGTTGCGTATTTTGCCGGATGAGGTGGTTGCGGACCTGCCCGCCAGAGTCGGCGGCGTGGTGCCGACGTTGGCTGAAGATGCCGAGGCGGGGTTTGATCCGGATCGAGCGACGCCTCCTAAAGAGCAGAAGAAGATGGACCGCTTCATTCTGTTTGCGATGGAGGCGGCGCGTCAGGCGCTGGAGCAGGCGGGTTGGCAAGCGGTGGGCGCCACCGCTCAGGAGCGCACTGCAACCATTATCGGATCAGGCGTTGGCGGTTTCGGCGCTATTGCGGATGCGGTGCGCACCACCGACAGCCGTGGGCCGCGGCGTTTATCGCCGTTCACTATTCCATCGTTCCTGGTCAACCTGGCAGCTGGTCATGTGTCGATTCAGCACGCGTTCAAGGGGCCTTTGGGTGCTCCGGTGACGGCTTGCGCGGCTGGCGTACAGGCGATTGGTGACGCAGCGCGGTTGATTCGCAGCGGTGAGGCAGACATCGCAGTCTGTGGCGGTGCCGAAGCTGCAATCGATCGCGTCAGTCTTGCCGGATTTGCCGCTGCTCGCGCCTTGTCCAGTGGTTACAACGACACACCTGAGCGTGCGTCGCGGCCATTCGACAGTGGCCGCGATGGCTTTGTCATGGGGGAAGGCTCAGGCCTTCTGGTGATCGAGTCTTTGGAACATGCGCTGGCCCGTGGTGCCCAGCCCATCGCGGAACTGGTCGGCTACGGCACCAGCGCCGATGCCTATCACCTGACCGCCGGACCTGCGGATGGTAGCGGTGCCCGACGCGCGATGTCACTGGCGTTGACTCAAGCCGGGATTTCGCCGGCACAGGTTCAGCATCTCAATGCTCACGCGACCTCGACACCGGTTGGGGATTTGGGTGAGTTGGCGGCGATCAAGTCATTGTTCGGGACGGATAACAAGATTGCGGTGACATCGACCAAGTCGGCCACCGGGCATTTGCTCGGTGCTGCCGGTGGGATCGAGGCGATTTTCACGCTGTTGGCCATCCGCGATCAGATCGTGCCCGCGACCCTCAATTTCGAAACCCCAGACCCGGCAGCCCAAGGCGTGGACATCGTCCATGGGGAGGCACGGTCGATGCCGATTGAATACGCGTTGTCGAACGGCTTCGGGTTTGGCGGGGTCAACGCCAGCGTGCTGTTCAAGCGCTGGCAGGGTTAATCCTGCGATCGCTTGAGGTGATCGCGCGTGACGTCGAGAATCCGCCGGGCCAGTTCGGGATTCTCGACGCTGCGTGACAGCAGCAGTGCGCCGACCAGCGTCGACATGATGACAATGCTGCGATCTTCGGCGTCGTCACCGTCCAGCGTTCCTTGCACCTGCTCCAACCTTGCATTGAGGATGGCATCGGAGGTTGCGCTGGGCTGTCCGCGCAGACCCAATTCCGATGACATGGTTGGCAGCGGGCAACCCTGATGCGGCGATGTCTGATGCCACTCGGAAAGATAGCGGTTGATGAAGGCTTCAAGCGGCCGTTCCTCGGCAAACAACATGGCGCAAACGCCTTCCACTTCTTCGCCCGCAGCTTGCAGCGCCTTTTCAACCAGTTCGTCCTTGGAGGCGAAGTGCGAGTAAAAGCCACCGTGAGTCAGGCCCAAAGCTTTCATCAAGGGTTGCAGGCCAGTGGCGCCAATCCCATCGCGGCGAAAGCGTGCAGCAGCTTCCTTGATGATACGTTGGTGGGTTTGGGCTTTGTGATCCTGCGAGTAACGCATCTGACATCTCCACGGCAATGCGTCAGTTTAACCAAGGAAACATAGATGGTGACTGTACTTCTACTTCTAAAAAAGCACACAGATGCTTCGAATCGAATTCCGGATATTTAGTTGCTGGCACGAATAGTGATTACTCGTTTGCCGACTGACCACTGAGGCCGGCGAACTTGCACGGCGTTCACTGACTGAGGATTCGTGCCATGTACAAAGACTATCCAGCGGCCTATCAGGTCAGCAAAGGCTCTGCGTTACAGGTTGATACTGCCTTTTACAACCGGATTCGCGAGGCGAAGGACGGACGCACGCTGGTCGAACAGTTCGAGGTACCCATTCGCACCGGCCGCGCCTGGAATGTGCCGGCCGGACATGTGTTTCGTGTCACCACACCCGTCGGGCCACAAGTCGGGGACTTTAACGTCTGGAACGCCAATGATCCTCGGGAACGCTTGTGGGCTGCACGTACCCGGCAGTTGCAGGGCGCCCATGTCAGCACCCATGACCGGCTCTGGTCGAACCTGCCATTTTTACGGCCATTGGTGACCATTACGGATGACAGTCTGGCCGGTTACGGCATCGACGAACATGGTGGACGCCTGCACGATTTACTCGGTACTCGCTGCGACCCGTATGTGAACAAAATGCTCACGGGTGAGGACTTTCATCATCACTGTCATTCGAACCTGACTCGCGCTGTGCTGCCCCACGGTCTGACAGAGTTCGATGTGCATGACGTGCTGAATATTTTTCAGTGCACCGGTCTTAATCATGACGATATGTACTTCATGAAAACCTGCCCGGCGCAGAAGGGCGATTACCTGGAGTTCTTTGCCGAGATCGATCTGCTGTGCGCGCTCTCGACTTGTCCGGGCGGCGATTTGTCACTGGCCATGTGGGGGCCGGATGCACAGGATCCGCTGAGCGTGTGTCGTCCACTGGGCGTGGAAATCTATCGATTGGAGGATGCGTTGCTGGAAGGCTGGAGCCAGCCGGAACGTGCGGCGTACAACGGGATGCATGGCTTGCAGATCGCAAAAGCAGATTGGGAATAGTAGATGCGAATGTGGCGAGAGAGCCAGCTCCCTCGCCACATTTACACTTCAGCGGTCCTGCGCTTCCTTGGCATCCATTTCCGCATTGCGTTCGGCGACGCGTTTCCGTTGCTCTTCGGTTAGATCGACCTTGGTGGCGGTGTCGCGCAACATCATCAAACCACCAACGATCGAGCCGATTGCAACGACCAGAATCAACCAGGCATACCAGGGCATAGGGCTCTCCTTGAGGGGCAGGCCGGTGGGCGGATTTCGCCAACCGATCGTGCATACCACTTTGAGCGATTTATTTTCGCAGTGGTTCCATTCTATGCCTGTTACGATTTACGCATACCCTGTAGGAGCTGCCGCAGGCTGCGATCTTTTGATCTTGGCGGCATTACGATCACTGAAGATCAAAAGATCGCAACCTGCGGCAGCTCCTACGGGGGGGTGCATTACCAGCCTTACGGCGAGTTTTACCGGCTGTCACAGCCCGGTCAACATCGCATCCGCCGGTGCTTCGGCACGCAGTTGCGCCGTCAGCATGAAGTACACAAAACCCACCGCCATGAACCCGACGAAGATCAACCCGATCAGCGTGTTGAACCACGCCATCGCCACCAGGCACACCACCGCCAGCAGCAGCGCAATGAACGGCACCAGGGGATAGCATGGCGCGCGGAACGTCCGCTCGAGATTCGGTTCGGTTTTACGCAGTTTGAACAGGCTGAGCATGCTCATGATGTACATCACGATGGCGCCGAACACCGCCATGGTGATCATCGCCGCCGTCAGTGTCATTCCGCCGAGGTTAATCAATCCGTCACTGTAAATA
>Ga0247817_10001038_pt1 | contig 14772 bp, 19 predicted proteins | sample UWRJL212509R1_FD_178010 | JGI IMG/M metagenome (GOLD analysis project Ga0247817, IMG submission 178010) | Plant litter microbial communities from Arlington Agricultural Research Station in Wisconsin, United States - UWRJ-L212-509R-1 | ecosystem: Environmental > Terrestrial > Plant litter >... | reverse complement strand
TAAACAATTCATAATCCGAAAATAAAATGCCTAAAAAACTATTATCAACAATCCTAAAAGAGCGTACCGAATCAATCGAGTATCGCTCTATCCGTAGCCAGTTAATGACATTGGCTCAGAATGAAAAGAACAGCCTATTACGAATCCGTATAGGTGACTATGCCCTTAACAGGTTGCGCAACGAGGGCCTGACCATTGAGTTAATTAAAGATTTCGGGACAGATAAATATCGAGTGTCATGGTAACCCACAGAGAAATAAATAATTCTTTGGTGTACTTGTATTTTCAGGATAGAGCCTTTATAGGTGAATGCCATAGGCTGGAAGATGGGTATTTTTCATTTCTACCCAGCAATACGGGCGGGTATTGGTCAGAAAGTATAATCCGCTTAGTGGCCGACAAATTACAAGAATTAAATAAAGAGTGGGACGAAAAAGTAAATTCATATTTAAATGGCAAAGAAATCTAAAACCAAACTAATCGACGGTATACCAGAAACAGTATGTTTGTTTAACGCTTCAGAGTTGAACTACATCGCTATGACAGCTAAATCCATTCCTTACCGGGTAGATCCGCAAAGTGCAGCAGTCCTAGTCCCGCCAGATCACATGGATATGGCAGCCGAAAATCTACACGTCCGGCATTTGATTAATAAATTTGCGTTCGTTATTCAGTCAACCATCGGAGCAGAGTATTTACCAGGTAAAGAGTATAAGCCTGAGTTGCGTGCTAAGTTGGAGCCCGTTATCGAACCGGACGCGCTGGTTATGCCCGAAAAAACTCAGGTTTGGACTGGTGAAGCTGGGCGGCTATATATCAAAGCGGTTGACAAGGGAATGTATACGGTTCAATACTTAGGCGACATGAAGCCAGACGCTAGGTTAACCGAAAGTTCGATCCGGTCAATGGTTAAGGCGGGGAGTATTAAGAGGGAGTTGTAACGGCATCGTTACATTTCGGCTCAAATTTTACCATTACTTTTATAAAAAACAAAACTATATGAATCATTATTCAGAAAACTACATGATCAGCAGAATGTCAGAGTTCTGCGACGATCTGCAGCATTGCGAGCTAGAGCAAAAAATCCGTATCCTAAACCGGATGCGTGAATTTCTGCACGAAGTCAGCCCATTTAAAAACGAACCTATTGACTTTGTTAAATGGGTTAAAAACGAAACGGTGGTAGCAAACGAATGGAATCCTAATAAAGTCGCCAGCCCGGAAATGGAGTTATTAGAGGTATCAATCCTGAATGATGGGTACACTCAGCCGATTGTTGCATGGGAAACAGATACAAATGTTGAGGTCGTGGATGGGTTTCACCGTTCGCGCGTCGGTAAGGAATCAAAAGTGGTAAAACAACGCGTCATGGGTTATTTGCCTGTAGTGAATATTCGCACCGAGCAGTCGGGTAAAAATGACCGGATTGCGTCCACTATACGCCACAACAGGGCAAGGGGTAAACATCAGGTAGATGCAATGAGTTCTATCGTTATAGAGCTTAAAAACCGCAACTGGACAAATCAAAGAATATCAAAACAGTTAGGTATGAACGAAGAAGAGGTTTTGAGACTTTGCCAGGTTTCCGGTTTGGAGCATTTATTTTCGGATAATGATTTCAGTAAAGCGTGGGAAAGCTCGGAATATACCGGGGAATATGAAGTTCTATCCGATGTAGTTGAGCAGGATGTTTTGGATTTATATAAAATTCCTAACGAATCAGATCAGACGCGTATCTTCCATACGTTCGATAAATGGGAATGCCATAAGGCCGGTTTTTACGATAACAAAAAACAGGGTTGGGCAGACGAACATTGTGAAGCTGAATATGTGAGGGTGTTGGGTAATCCTGAACTGTTCGCTCAGATACTGCAAGTGTTGACTAAAGAATGGAAACACTCATGCGAACATTACCTAACTAACAAATCAATGAACCGTATCGCATGGTTGGGGCAGGCTGCTGTATGTTATCATTCTGGTGTACCGTCTAAATATTCAGGAGCATGGTTTAAGTTGACCGAGCAGGAACAAGCTATAGCAAATGAAGTGGCTTTGAAATACCTGAACATTTGGTTAAAAGATAACGGATTGGCTGAAATCGAACTGAACGAAGCGGCAATCATTGGTAGACAAGTAGAACTGTATTAATATGGCAACTAAGAATTATTTAGAAATATCGGTATTAGAGGCCGCAAAAGAACGGGTAAGTAAAGTTTTCGATCAGTTCGATAAATATTATATCAGCTTTTCAGGCGGTAAGGATAGTACTGTAATGACACATCTCGTAATGGAAGAGGCAATTCGACGCGGTGTTAAGGTTGCGTTACTTATAATTGACCTAGAAGCTCAGTACAAGCACACGATTGAGCATTTGCAGGAAATGATTGATTTATATAAAGATAACATCGAATTGCATTGGTTTTGCGGGGAATTACTACTTCGTAATGCAGTCAGTGATTTTCAGCCTAAATGGGTTTGCTGGGATGAATCGAATAAAGATATTTGGGTACGCCAAAAACCAGAATTAGCTTCTGATTTATCGCAGTACGATTTCTACATTCCGAAAATGGAGTTTGAAGAGTTCATGGTTTTATTCGGTAAATGGTATGCGAACGGATCGTTAACCGCTGGTTTTATCGGCATACGAGCAGATGAAAGTTTACATCGTTACCGGGCTATTGTGTCTGATAAAACGGGATTAATGCACCGCGGTTATAAGTGGACGACTAAAGTTGCATCCGGTCTGTTTAACGTGTACCCTATTTACGATTGGCGCACAGAGGACATTTGGGTATTCCATTCTAAAAACAAACACTTGTCACATAATAAGATTTACGATATGATGACTATGGCTGGGGTTAAATTAAGCAATCAGCGTTTATGTCAGCCTTTCGGAGACGACCAAAAGCGGGGCTTATGGCTATACCATATTTTAGAAAATGATACGTGGTCGAAGTTACTTAATCGAGTAAGCGGGGTAAATTCGGGAAGCCTATACATTCAGGAACGCGGAAATATTAATGGGTATAACGACATTACCAAACCTGAAAATCATACATGGGAAAGCTACACCAATTACCTTTTGCGTTCTTTGCCTGTAAACATGCAGATCCACTATAAAAAGAACTTCATTAAGTTTATCGTTGGATGGAAGAAACGCGGTTATGGGGTAATACCAGATCAGGCACCGCATCAATTAGAAGTTAAATGCTGGGCGCCGTCATGGAAACGTATGGCTCGTTGCATATTGCGTAATGATTATTATTGCAAGGGCTTAGGGCAAACACAACCTAAATCAGAGGCGTACGAAAAGTATAAATCAATTAAGGAAAAGAGGCGGTTAAGTGATCTAATACCGGATTAATTACCTACATTTGTTAAAACCGAACATCCACCGGTTAATGTAAAATATTATTTTAGCCTCGTAAGCGTAAAGGAGTGGATGCCTTGAAACTTATGGGGCTTACTTATTTTATGACACTATCAGAAATAAAGTCCGTAAAGAAAAATTCGGATATAGTCAAGGTGATACATCACTTTATCGAGTTAAAGCGCGAGGGAGCAAATTACATAGCAAGGTGCCCATTCCATAACGAGAAATCTAAATCATTTACCGTATCTCAATCCCGCGGAATATTCAAGTGCTTCGGGTGCGGTAAATCTGGTGACGTTATAGATTTCGTTCAATCTCATAAGGGCATAACCCAAACCGAAGCCGTACAATGGTGTGCAGATTTTCAGAATATCACGATACAGCCAGAGTATAAAGCTGAACCATATATTGAACCGGTAATTAGCTACTTCCCTCGCGAAACGTTTCTTAACGCAATGAATAGCCCGAAACGATACGATAACAATTTTATGAAGTGGTTATGGTCGGTTTATCCTGATGGATACATACCTTATCACATCAGCACATCAAAGCATTGGCATGGCTCTGTAGTTTTCTGGTATGAAGATGACCGAGGTTTAATCAGGTCGGGTAAGATAATGCAATACGACCCGGAAACAGGGAAGCGAGTTAAAGAGCCTAAGCCATTAATAACATGGGTACATAAAGTTTTACGTATACCGAATTTCAATTTTGAGATATGTCTATTCGGGGAGCATTTACTTAACCTATATCCTGGCAGACCCGTTTGCATAGTTGAATCAGAAAAGACCGCAATAATAGCCTCAATAGCATACCCGAAATATATTTGGCTTGCTTCGGGTAGCTTAACTAACTTAAATTATAAGCGGTGTAAAGTCCTAGCAAAACGGAACGTAACGCTATACCCGGACGTAGGTGCAGAAGATCGGTGGCAGGAGAAAATGGAGCAATTACAGAGGTTAATGTCAGACACAACATACAAGTTAGTCGGACTTAAATCCGAAGTAAAAGGATACGATTTATGTGATTATATTTTAGAACGATTAAGCCAAAAAAAATGACGATAACACCTCACGACTACCAATACGAATTAGTCAACAATATAGCTAAGAAAATACAGCAAAAATACTTATCAATACTGGTCCAACTTGCTACCGGAGGGGGCAAAACGATTGTTATGTCCTATTTAATTCAGCGTTACCTCGTTCGGAACATATCGGCTAAAATAGCGATCATAGTTCACCGGGAAGAGCTTGTAACGCAAACTGAAAAAACACTCCGTAATTTTGGTATTACCCACATCAAAGTTTATATGGTAGAGACTTTTTGCAATCACATCAAAAAGCATGGTATTAAAGATTACGATTTGATCATTATTGACGAATGCCATATCGGGAACTTTAAAAAGGTATTTGAGCATTACAAGGAGATTGAAACAATTATTATAGGATTTACTGCTACACCTATAAGCGCAATTAAAAAGCACCCGTTAAAAGTTGATTATGATACGATAGTTACCAGCGTTCCTATTAAAGACCTTATCAATAGAGGAAACTTAACGCCATGTATACACTATTCGCCAAAAACAGGGGTAGATAAAAAGGCAATTAAAAAAACAGCAGGAGAATATAACATGGCTGCTATGGGAGCGGAGTTCTCAAAATCTAAGCTAGTCGAAGCGGTAATACATAACTATGAGCGGCTTTGTAAAGGCCGTAAAACGATTGTTTTCAATACAACAATAGAACATTCCATATTAGTACATAATTGTTTTAAAACCGCTGGGTACAACTCAAAATGTTTAGACTCTAAATCGGTTGGACAGGAGGAACGTAAAGAAATACTCACATGGTTTAAAAACACGCCAGACGCAATATTAAATAACGTTGGGATACTTACTGCCGGGTTTGATGAGCCGAGCATAGAGGCTGTTATATTCAACCGTTCGACTAAATCGTTAACCTTATGGATGCAATGCTTAGGTCGGGGAGCAAGGGTATACCCGGATAAGGATTTTTGGCTTGCTATTGATCTAGGAGACAACGTACAGGGAGAGGGACATGGATTTTGGGATCAGCATCACGATTGGGAACAATACTTTTTACACCCGGATACACCAGGAGAGGGCGCGGCACCGATGAAAGAATGCCCGGAATGTACCGCTACTATTTTTATGGCAGCAACAAAATGCCATATATGCGGTCATGAAATGCCTCGCGAAGTTGTATTTTCTGATATGATATTAGAACTAAATATTATGCCAGACAAACCGGTTAAGAAAAATTCTCAAATTTCCTTAGAATCTGCTATTGACGTGGTGGTTTCAAACATTAAAAAGTTACCTTTAGAACCCAGCGAAAAAATAGACATGCTTCGCGCTGCATTACCGAAAATATACGATCAGGCCGGATGGGAGCTTAGACCTTATTTATTAAAACACTTAATTCAGAAATATGCTTAACCTAGTACACTTAGCGGCGCAAAGGAAATTTGCCCACTTTACATTATGGAGGCCAAAACCAAACGGGGGATGGGAATTTAACTACATCGACATCGCTGGATTTTTAACAACACGCGGATATTACCTATTCCGAACGTCTAAACAGAAACATATCTACATTCGGATAATAGACAATATCGTGTCTGAGGTAGGTAAAAAAGACATGAAGGATGAAATACTTGATTTCGTAAAGATAGAAGAGGGTGCACACATTTATGAGTTCTTTTTGAAAAATATAGGTAAGTGTGTTAATGACGAATTTTTAGAAACATTGCCAGATAAACAGGTAGAATTCAAAAAGGACACTAAAGATGCTATGCAATTATACTTCCAGAACTGCATAGTAAAAATAACAAAAGATAAAATTACAACTTTCCCTTACTCTAAAATGGTCGGGTATATTTGGGAAAGTCAGATTATTCAGCGTGAGTTCAATCCCGAGGCAATACCAGGTTCAGACTTTAAAAAGTTCTGTTGGAATATATCAAATGCGGATTTAGAACGATATAAATCTATATGCAGCAGCATAGGTTTTATTTTACATAACTACAAAAATCCAGCTTATTGTCCTGCTGTAATATTTAATGATGAGGTAATATCTAACAACCCAGAAGGCGGTACAGGGAAAGGCATTATCATAAAGGCTTTGGAGCAATGCATCAAAATATTGACCATTGACGGTAAAACATTTACATTTGAAAAGAATTTTCTTTACCAAAGGGTTACTGAAGATACCCGGTTAATATGCTTCCAGGACGTAAATAAAAACTTTGATTTCGAGCGTTGTTTTTCTATAATAACCGAGGGGATAGTGACTGAAAAGAAAGGAAAAGATGAAATGTTCATCCCATTTGATAAAAGTCCAAAGGTTGGTATAACAACTAACTATGCTATTAAGGGATCTGGTAATAGTAACGATAGGCGTAGGAATGAACTTGAAATAGCGCAATATTACAATAAATCAAAAACGCCATACGACGAATTTGGCAGAATGATGTTTTATGAATGGAATGAAGTTCAATGGAATGAATTTGACGCTTTTATAGCTGAGTGTTGCCAGTTTTATATACAAAAGGGTATAGTCGCTCAAACGCTTATAAACCTACCAGAAAAGAAGTTAATGGCCGAAACATCATCAGAATTCCTAGAGTTTATGGAAGATTATATGCCAGACAAAGAAGTATCTATAAATCGAGTTGAATTTTACGAAAGATTTAAGCGCGAAAATCAAACATCAAAAATAGCTGCAAAAACTTTTTATAACTACGTTCGCGCTTACTCAGATTTCCATAAATTAGATATTTATGAGGGGAAAACGAATGGAATTAGGTACTTTAAGTTTTAACCAAGTGCCCTACAGGGCAGGTTCAGGGCACTTGTTAGGGCACATAAAAAGAGTAAAAAACACCGTTTAAATATAAATAAACAATGATTGGGCACTTAGGGCAGGATAAAAAGCTATATTATATATATAAATATACTTTTCACACGTAAGTATATATTTTAAAGTGCCCTAAGTGCCCTAACCTACTTTAAAGCACTTTAAACCAACAAAAATCAGGGCACTTGGCTATTTTCTATGTGCCCTAGACGTGCCCTAACTACCAATCTAAGTGCCCTAATACAACTAAAAAGAATAAAATGAACCGAAAAGAAGAAATACTACACCAGAAAATATCAGAGGCTTGGAATAACACACACTTGTATGACCATGCCGAAAAACAGAGGCTATTTTGTATCTGGACAAATGCACAATCTAAACAGTACGGAAACAAGATGCGTACGATGGGTGTTAAGCCAGGAATAAGTGATTGGGCCTACATGAAAGATAACGGATCCATACTTTGGATTGAATTAAAAACAGAAGATGGGCATCAATCACCGGATCAGGTTAAGTTCCAAAATCTTTGCTTATCTTTGAATCACGAATATAAAATAGCACGTTCTTATACTGAGTTCTGGCAATGCGTAGGTATTCCAGTTCCAATAGAGGAAAGTGAATTAAAGACTAAGTAACATGGGCAGACCTAGAATAGAACTAAGCGATTTACCAGATGGATGGGAATTGATGTTGTAGCGTTGTCAGAAGAGGGTGCCTCTATCATTGAATTGGCTGTTGAATTGGATATATCACGTGACAGCTTTTACGAGATTGCTAAACGCGAGGAACATTTTTCCGACACCATAAAAAAATGTAAGGATTTATCTGAAGCATGGTGGACTAGAAAAGGCCGTAAAAACCTTGAAAATAAGGACTTTAGTTATACCGGTTGGTATATGAACATGAAAAACCGCTTCGGATGGGTTGATAAAAAAGAAGTTGACCATTCAAGTAAAGACGGCACCATGTCCCCTACCCCGATATCGTTTAGTAAGGGTAGCCAGAAGTAACTGGATTGTTACGTTTTGGGTCGATTTGATTTTGTAAATTGCAGGATGAAATTAGAACTAAAACACCTTGCGCCTTATTTACCTTATAATCTTAATATGAAAAGGCTAAATAAAAATAACCAAATACGGTATATTACTATGAATAATGGTAATATAATGGGGCCTATAGAGCAAATTGACTTATGCAAACCGATTCTTAGGCCAATGTCTGATTTGCATAATAGTTCATATAAATGGATGGAAATTGCTTCAAGCGAAGCTCAGTCAAGAAATGACGAGTATGTAATTTTAAAAGACTACACCAAAACAGAAAATATCACTGTTCATTTTTATTTTTGGCTTATATCCAACAATTTCGACGTTTTCGGCCTTATACCCGCTGGACTAGCGATCGACATTAACACAGTTTTTTAATGACCCTATCCGAAAAGTACGAACCCTTATTTGAATGGCTATCAGCTCAACCCGGAAATCCGCTGTATACAGTTGATACGGTTATCATAACAGGGGGACGTAATAGCCAAAAGTCATTTGCGGTAGGTACATGGTCATGTGTGGCAGCTAAAGATTTCGTTCATAGGGTTCTTTATACCAGGTACACGCTAACATCTGCGCAGGATTCTATTATACCAGAGTTTACCGAAAAGATCGAAATGCTTAACGCACATTCGAGTTTTGAGGTAACAAAAGACAGGATTATAGGTACAGGGAATAATAGCAAGGTAGTATTCAAGGGTATTAAAACCAGTTCAGGAAATCAAACAGCTTCCCTTAAATCTCTAAAAGACTTTTCAGTATTCGTGTTAGAGGAAGCCGAGGAAATGCCTAGTTTCGATAATTGGGATAAAATCAAAAAGTCAATCCGGGCTAAGGACGTACGTAACCTTTCGATATTACTACTCAATCCGACAACTAAAACGCACTGGATATACGAGGAGTTCTTTGAATCTGAAGGTGTAGCTGAAGGGTTTAATGGCATCAAAGGAAACGTGCTTTACATCCATAGTTCTTATCTGGATATGGAGCGCGAACTTATAGCGGATAACATCTGGACAGACTTTGAGATTAAGCGTGAACATTACGAATTATATGAGCGTACACCAAAATCAGATCGTGAAAAGCTAGATCGTAAAGTAATCAAGAATGCAGTTTATTATAAGCACGTTGTTTTAGGTGGTTGGCTGGATAATGCGGAAGGAGTTGTATTTGAAAATTGGTCTATTGGCGAGTTCGACGAAAGCCTACCTTATTCATTCGGGCAAGATTACGGGTTTTCTAATGATCCTACAACCTTAGTTAAGGTTGCTGTAAGTCGGAAGCGCAAACGCATTTACGTTAAAGGATGTTATGGGAAAACCGGTATGTCAACCGATGCTATATATCAATCAAACTTATTTTATGCGGGGGTTACTTCATTAATTATAGGTGACAGTTCGGAATCTAGGCTTGTATCCGAGTTAGAAGATAGGGGGCTAAATATTGAAGGTGCTTATAAGCCACCTGGTTCTGTAACAGCCGGTATCAGTTCAATGCAAGACTACGAAATCATAGTAGACCCCGGAGAGGAAAGCAGGCCGATAATCAAAGAATTAAACAACTACGTTTGGCACGATAAAAAATCCGGTGTGCCCGTTGACCTATGGAATCATTACATTGATCCGATCAGATACGTGGCATGGCCGCTGATAAAGACAGAGGATGTTGTAAATGAATTCTTTGTTGGTTAATAGGCTATTGCTTTTACGTAACAAATGAGTTACTTTTGACTTATGGGATTAACTCACTACTTAAAAAATGTAGGCGGTGCCGTACTTGCTCCAATAGTAAAGGCAATAAGCAATACATTTCCGGCTTTAGGCGCTGGATTTACGATGACATTTGGCAATAGCTTTAGGCTAATGGGGCTCAGCAATAAATCGGCCTACTCAAATAAAATATTCTATGCCGGTGCAAATATATTCGTTCGCAAGATCACAGAAGCACCGATTATGTTCAGCCAGGTGAAAAATAAATCTGCAGCGCGCAAGTTCAATAAGTTCTATTCTAAAGCCATATCCAATGAGAATAGGGCGTTTATAAAATCCCAAACACTTACTGAATTAGAAGATCATCCGTTAAACGAACTGTTTGATACTTTGGGCATGGAGGGCATGGCAGACTTTTGGTATAACTATCAGTTTGGGGATGGGTTCCTTTATTTCGAGGGGTTAGACGCTGAGTTATCCCGTAAAACCCTACCCGAAACCGTTCATTCGCTCGATCGTGACCGAATCACTATCGTTAAAGACGACAGGTCCAAGTTCAGCCCTGTCGCCTACTACCTATACACTTGCGATAACGGACAGCAGATCACAATCGAGAAAAACCGGATATTACACCTCAAACACTGGAATCCAAATCTAGCCGATTTAAAGGGCTTAGGCGTTGACGAAATAGCAATAGGCGACATATCACTCAACCAAGCAAATATAACCGCTCAGGGAGCCGCATTTGAGAACGGTGGGCGTGGCACGTTATTTAGTGGGAAAACTGAAATTAATAACGAAGGTAAGCCTGTAAATAAAATGGGTTCGACTGAAATGTCTATGCTAAAAGACGCTATGCAACGTGATATGGTAGGTGCCCGTAACAATAGGCGAATGAAATTTACAAACGGTGAAGTTGTAGTAACCCCCTATGGCGATACCCTTGCCGAAATGGAACTTGTCAAGTCTGAGGAAAACAACTGGAAAAATATATTCGCTGTTATGGGCATTCCCTGGGCATTAACCCCTGTTGCTTCACAAAGCAGCGAAAATAGTATCATTACCGGCTATAAATCATTAGTAACAAACCTAATTATATCCGAACTACGCAAGTTTGACCAGAAACTAAACGCTATCATTAAACAGTGGTGGCCTGATATTATCGCCTGCCATGACTTAACCGAGTTTACCGAGCTTGCACCTGATTTGGCGCTTTTAGCATCCGTATACGGTAAACCTGATTTAAGTGTAGATCAAAAGCTGGCTCTTTATGGTTATGAGTCTGTAGGTGGAGATATTGGTAAGGCTATATTAGTAGCGTCCGGCCTTATGCTTATACAGGACATTGTGAGCGGGGAAATTGAAACAGATCCAAACGCGGAAGTGTTATGATCTTAGAACTTGACGCTACCGATTTGATTGCAGCATACGAAGCGGGGTTGGTTGAGGGGTTTATGTTAGGTATCGAAATTGTTACACCGGAAGTAAGGGAAGATTTGTAAATTGCGTGTATGGAATATAAAATGCAGAGCACAGTTCGAGTAATAACTTTAAATCCTAAATTTTCTTTAGAAAGTGACCCAGATTTATTTTTAGTTTGCGATAAGAATGGTAGTTACCCTTGTGCGACTAGGCTAGTTGAAGATAAGTTTTATAGGGTTCTCACCTGCATGACTATGGGCGTTAAATTTGGTTTTGTCCCAAAGCACTTAAACAAAAAAGTAAATACTTTCCCTAAAGATTTAGAATTACTTAATAGAGCTTATGGAGGGGTTTTTGATTCCCTAATTGAATACCAAACAGGTGAGGCTATCAATGACTTTAAGAAGATAGATTTGCGTATCCAGATGCTAAAGTCTTGTGCGTTTTACAATTCTGTAACACCAATTTGCAACCAGAATAATGCTTAAAGAATTCCGAGAAGAACGCCTAATCTGGAACCGTTTTCATAAGACAGCGGAAAAGCAGCTATTGCCGTTATTTCGTAAAGCTATAATGCAGTCAATACAACCGGTTATTACATACGCTGAACTGGAAGGAACGGATAACATCCCGGTAGAACAGTTAATCAACCGTAATGTATGGCAGTCGGTCTACCAACGCGCTTATGAGATTACGGGCATGAAAATGGCTAAATCTGAGTATTACCGGCAACGTAAAAACGAACCAACGGCAACTAAGGCAAGCGCAATAGATTTCCTGGTAGATGTTTGGTCAGGTAAACTGAAAGATTATGCGCTGCAGTACGTTTACCAGATCCAGCGTGAATTGAATGATACTACAGTCGAGATGATAAGGCGCGCTTTAGGTGATGTCGCGGAACTTGACATGGATCGTAATGGGCGTGTTAGGCTATTTCTTAAAGGCATAGGGCAAAGGGTTAAAATGAGGGCCGGGACCATAAGCAGAACCGAAACTACGACAATCGCAAATTTAGGCAAATCAATCGCTGCTCAATCATGGGTTGATGAACAGGGCGGCGATGGGTATCATGTTTGGTTGGGGCGTGTAATAGGAGAAAGGCCAACGCACGTAGCGACTAATGACACGATATTGCCTTTACCTGAGCAATATTTAGTGGGGGGCGAATTATGCGAACGTCCAGGCGACGTACACCTGTCAGCAAAGGAGCGCATTAATTGCCGTTGCACTCAGTCCATCATGACGGCCAATCGATATAACCGCTACGTCAAGTTAGGCAGAATTGTTAATGGTAAGTTGGTTGGGGCTAGTTAGAAACTTAAAAAGAAAAAAAAATATGGAAAAAGTAGTAGCAGTTCAAGACGATGATATGCATTGGTACGTTATACCGGCTCACATGAAAGATGAATTCTATAAGATGGAGGAAGAAGGGGAAAGAGACGATTGGACGGCATTCATGGATAAATTCAGCCAATATCAAACGGGAGGGGATTTGAATTTAACACAGTTGTACGCAGACCTATAAAAAACAATATGATTGATGTAAACGAAACAGAACTAACAGAAGAAAATTACGAAATGTTTATGATAGCTTTAGACATTGAATTTGAGAGACAATACCCAAAAGCTGGTCTAAATGAGTATTCTAAAACACTATCAAAAGAAGATTGGTTAAAAGAATATTTAGGGGCAACTATACAAAACGTCATAGATGGTGAAGTAGAGTGCTGGGAAGAATAGCACCTTAGACATATTCCGTCATACTAAATCCGGTTCAATTAATTTTGGCCGGATTTTCTTTTTTATTTGCTTTTCAATTCTTTTGCATATATTCGTATCATTATTGTTACAATTATGGAGAAGCCAACTAAAAGCGAACAAGAACTAAAGGCTATACGTGACCGCGTAGAAGACCCAAAGATTAAAGACGCAATTAGCAAAAAGCTGAAGTACGTAAATAAACCAGTAAACAAGTGATAAAAAGCATATATTTTCCTAAGCGAGAGTTTTCAACTAAAGAGGAAATGTTTACCGAGTTCAGGGGTAACATTAAAAGTATTATCGACCTTAAAAAAGCCGATATACAAAAGTCTTGCGATAAAGGTATAGCGGTCACTTGTAAGTCTCTTGATTTGCTTAAATTATCAGATCAGGTAAAGGCTTTGAAAATTGATGATGCCTATTACTACATCGCTGTAAACACTACGCGCATACTTGATAGCCATAACGATCTGCATATTGATGGTATTTGGAATAAGTCAATTAAGGAGCAGCAAGGGAATAACTACTTAGTGGCAGATCATGAGCTTTGTATTGATGATGTAATTGTTCGTAAAGAATATATCCAAATGATGGTTGTTAAAATGCCTTTTGCATTATTGGGGCAACCATACCAGGGAGATACTCAGGCGTTAGTCTATAAGTTCCCTAAAGATAAAGTTATCCACGCTAAGGCTAAGGAATGGTTAGAATCTGGCGATCAGATCGAAGCAAGTGTAAGAATGCAGTATGTTACTATAGAACTTGCAATGGATAGCAATCACCCATCAGACGAAACCGAAAAGCAGCGTTATGATGAATACCTACCAATAATAGCAAACAAAGCGGACTTTGAATATATCCCGTATTTCTTTGTTGTTAAGGAGGCAAAAAATGTTAGAGAATCAAGCCTTGTAGTATTGGGTAGTAACTCAGTTACAGGCAACATAAATAATACTGAGCCGGAGAAATCCACTCAAACAGACCCGCCATCGAGCAGTCAAAAAAGTAAATCATTTTATTCACACTTTTTAAATTAGTCGAAATGACGGAAGAAGAAAAAACAGCATTAGCCGAAAAAGAAGCGGCAATGAAAATTGTAAAAGAGCAAGCAGAAGACGCAGCTCAAAAGTATGTAGCGCACAACCTTGCAGCTCTGTTAAAAACAGAAGTAGGGTCTGATGCCGCTAAAGCATTGATCGCTACTATAGCGGAATCTGCTTTCAAATCAATGAAGCTGAAAGACAGCGCAGACAACCAAGAAAAAGCATTGGAGACCATTTTGGAAGAAATGCAAAAACAACATGACAATGTTGCTAAAGTTGTTGCAGGTCTTAAAGCGGGTGATAAAGGAGCGATTAAAACGTTTGAAGCTGAATTAAAAGATTTAGTTGAGGCGAACAAAGAAGCTCTGAAATCAATGGGGGATGACCGCACTGGAAAAGTGAACTTCACTATGAAAGCAGCCGGAACCATGACTATCGCTGGTAACTACTCAGGTGGTACAATCGGTCTTACTTCATGGGACTCTGAATTTGCACGTATCGTACGTCGTCAACCGTTCATGCGAGAATTGGTACGTG